>Ga0080006_1078689_pt1 | contig 81646 bp, 72 predicted proteins | sample RS3BMetagenome_FD_69209 | JGI IMG/M metagenome (GOLD analysis project Ga0080006, IMG submission 69209) | Ferric oxide microbial mat and aquatic microbial communities from Rainbow Spring, Yellowstone National Park, USA - RS3B (SPADES... ... | reverse complement strand
TCTACGACGTGCACTCGCCGCAGGTGCCTGCCGCCGCCGAGATCACCACACTCCTGCACCGGGCCGCAGATGCCGTCGACCCGGGGCGCCTGTGGGTCAACCCCGACTGCGGGCTCAAGACCCGCCGCTACGAAGAGACCACCGAAGCGCTCGCCCACATGGTCGCCGCCGCCCACACCGTGCGCGCCGAACGCACCGGCACCGCCCGGGCGAGCTCGCCCGAGCGACCCGGGTCATGACTGCTTCGATCGTGGCTCCGCTCGAGCAGACGAGCCTCCCTGACGAGCCGTGCCCGAGGAGGATGCTGTGACCGCAGACAGCCACCCTGACAGCTTCGGGGCGAAGAGCACGCTCGAGGTGGGAGGGGAACGCTACGGGATCTGTCGGCTTTCCGCCCTCTCGGATCTCGGCGACGTCGCCCACCTGCCGTACTCGATCAAAGTCCTGTTGGAGAACGTGCTCCGCCACGAGGACGGCCAACACATCGATGCCGCCGACGTCGCCGCTCTTGCCGCATGGCCGGGAACGGGCACGGAGTCAACGGCGGTGGCGTTCCACCCCGAGCGGGTGCTCCTCCAGGACTTCACGGGAGTCCCGGCGGTCGTGGACCTCGCCCTCCTGCGCGACGCGCTGGGCGACCTCGGCGGCGACCCATCGCTCGTCAACCCGATGGTGCCCGTCGAGCTGGTGGTCGACCACTCGGTCATCGCCGAGCTGAGCGGCACGCCGGAGGCCTTCGCTGCCAACGCAGCCATCGAGGCGGAGCGCAACGCCGAGCGCTACCAGCTCTTGCGCTGGGGCCAGCAGGCCTTCGACCGCTTCGCGGTGGTGCCGCCCGACACCGGCATCTGCCACCAGGTGAACCTGGAGTACCTGGCCCGGGTCGTCTTCGGTACCGACGACGGCGAGGCGTTCCCCGACACGCTGGTGGGCACCGACTCCCACACGCCGATGGTCGGAGGATTGGGGGTGCTCGGCTGGGGTGTCGGCGGCATCGAGGCCGAAGCCGCCATGCTCGGCCAGCCGCTCCCGATGCCGATCCCGGCGGTGGTCGGGGTGGAGCTGACCGGCGAGCTCTCCCCGATGGCGACTGCCACTGATCTGGTGCTCAGTCTGGCCGAGCTGTTGCGTCGCCACGGCGTGGTGGGCAAGTTCGTGGAGCTGACCGGTCCGGGCCTGTCGGGCCTGCGCGTTGAACACCGGGCGACGCTCGGCAACATGGCCCCCGAGTACGGGGCCACCTGTGCCATCAGCCCCATCGACCAGAGAACGCTCGACTATCTGCGCCTCACCGGGCGGCCGGCCCGCCAGGTGGCCCTCGTCGAGGCATACGCCAAGGAGCAGGGGCTCTTCTTCGAGCCCGGGGGCGATCGTCCGGCATTCAGCGAGTTGGTCCATCTCGATCTCTCCGCGGTTGAGCCGTCGATCGCCGGCCCGTCCCGTCCCCAAGATCGGGTGGCGCTTTCATCGGCCCGCCGGTCCTTCCGGGCGGCCCTCGCCCGCCTCGAACCGGCCACGACCCTCGGTGAGGGAGTCGGTGACGAGGGAGTCGGCGGTGACGTGCCTGGGTGGCCTGTGGGCGTCGGGCTGGTCGACGGCAGCCCTGAGGAGACGTCGGCCGAGTCGTTCCCCGCCAGCGATCCCCCCTCGGCCATGGCCGGTGTCAACGACAGCGGCGTCCCGGACCCGCTGCTGCAGCCCACGCCTGCTCTGGACGCAGATCGTGGCGACGTCCCCGGGCGCCGGAGCCGGGCGGTGCCGGCGATACTCGGCGGAAAGTCCGCCGAGCTCGACGACGGTCATGTGGTCATCGCGGCGATCACCAGCTGTACGAATACCTCCAATCCCCAGGTCATGATCGGGGCCGGCCTGCTGGCCAAACGGGCCACCGAACGCGGGCTCGAGCCAAAACCGTGGGTGAAGACGTCTCTCGCCCCCGGGTCGCGGGTGGTCACGGACTACCTGGAGCGTGCTGGTCTTGCCGCCCCGCTGGCAGCGCTCGGCTTCGACCTCGTCGGCTACGGCTGCACCACCTGCATCGGCAACTCCGGCCCCCTGCTCCCCGGCGTGCCAGACGCGGTCGCGAAGGGGCACCTGGCGGTGGCGGCTGTGCTCTCGGGGAACCGGAACTTCGAAGGTCGCATCCACCCCGAGGTCCGCATGAACTATCTGGCCTCCCCACCCCTCGTGGTCGCCTATGCGCTGGCGGGAACTCTCGACATCGATCTCACCCGTGAGCCCCTCGGCACGGCAGCCGACGGCTCTGCGGTGATGCTCGCAGACCTGTGGCCGAGCCCCACCGAGATCGACGCGGTGGTCGAGGCAGTTCTGTCCCCCGAACGCTTCATTGCCTCGTATGCAGACCTCTACGACGGTGACGAGCGGTGGGCAGCCCTCGAGGCCGGAAGTGGCACCCGCTTTTCCTGGCGGGAGGACTCCACCTACGTGCGCCGGCCGCCGTTCCTCAACGAAGTGACTCGAGAGGTTCCCGTCGTCGCCGACATCGTCGGCGCCCGCGTGCTCGCGCTGCTCGGCGACAGCGTCACCACCGACCACATCTCGCCTGCCGGCTCGATCCCCGGCGGTGGCCCGGCCGGCCGCTGGCTGCGCGAGCATGGCGTCGAACCCAGGGACTTCAATTCCTTCGGGGCCAGGCGTGGCAACCACGAGGTGATGGTGCGCGGCACGTTCGCCAACGTGCGGCTCCGAAACGCGCTGGCTCCCGGTTTCGAAGGGGGAGTTACTCGGCACCTGCCGAGCGGCGAGATCCTCGATATCTTCGCCGCGGCCGAGCGTTACCGGACCGAAGGTACGCCGCTGGTCGTGCTCGCCGGAACCGACTACGGAGCCGGGTCGTCCCGGGATTGGGCTGCCAAGGGGACGCTGTTGCTCGGGGTGCGAGCCGTACTGGCAGAGAGCTTCGAGCGCATCCACCGATCCAACCTCATCGGGATGGGGATCTTGCCGCTGCAGTTCACTGGTGGTGCCTCGGCGCCAGGTCTCGGGTTGAGCGGCCAGGAGATCTTCGACGTCTTCGGCGTGGACTCCCTCGTCACGGGTGACAGCGAGGGGTTCGTCGTGCGGGCCAACGGCCAGGACCTGCCCGTGGCAGCCCGCCTCGACACCCAGAGCGAGCGAGACCACTACCGCCACGGCGGGATCCTTCCCTTCGTGCTTCGCCAGCTGGCCGGGACACAGGGGAGCGCACCGTGAGGCGTCTCGCAACGCAGCAGGCCCACTACGACCGTGCCCGGGTGCGTGGCCCTGGAGCAGCCCATGGGTGATATCCGCGGGTTCATGAAGTACGACCGGGAATTACCCCGGCACCGACCCGTGCCGGTTCGGGTCCGCGACTGGCGCGAGGTCTACGAGCCGTTTCCCACAGAGGACTCCCGGCGCCAGGCGGCCCGCTGCATGGACTGCGGCATCCCGTTCTGCCACGAGGGCTGCCCGCTCGGAAACCTGATCCCCGAGTGGAACGACCTCGTCTACGGAGACAACTGGGCGGCGGCGAGCGAACGGCTGCACGCGACGAACAACTTCCCCGACTTCACCGGCCGGCTGTGCCCAGCGCCCTGCGAGACGTCGTGCGTTCTCGGGATCAACGCCGAGCCGGTGACCATCAAGCAGATCGAATACGAGATCGTCGAGCGGGCCTGGGCCGAAGGCTGGCTCGGACCGACGCGTTCATTGGAGCGCACGGGTCGCCGGGTCGCGGTGATCGGCTCGGGGCCCGCGGGGCTCGCCGCCGCCCAGCAGCTGACCCGGGCAGGCCATGTAGTCGTGGTCTTCGAACGCGCACCACGCCCCGGGGGTCTGCTTCGATACGGCATCCCCGAGTTCAAACTCGAGAAGCGAGTCATCGACCGTCGCCTCGATCAGCTTGTTGGTGAAGGGGTCGAATTTCGCTGTGGCGTGACAGTCGGCTCCCGAGGCATGGACACCCCGAGGTCGGTCCTGGCCGGCCAGGAGGTGGTCGAGGTGACGACACTCCAGGCAAAATTCGATGCCACCCTACTCGCTATCGGTGCCACGGTTCCCCGCGATCTCCCGGTCCCAGGAAGGGATCTGGCTGGCATCCACCAGGCGATGGTGTACCTGACCGGAGCCAATCAGGTCACAGAGGGATCATTGGACAGGCCACCGATCGACGCCGCGGGGAAGCGCGTGGTGATCATCGGTGGTGGCGACACCGGTGCCGACTGCCTCGGCACTGCGCACCGCCAGGGTGCCCGTTCGGTCCACCAGCTCGAGATCCTCCCCGAACCGCCCCTGACCCGCAGCGACCACGACCCCTGGCCGACGTGGCCGAGAATCCTGCGGATCTACCCGGCCCATGAAGAGGGTGGCGAGCGGCTGTTCTCGGTGTCGACCACAGCGTTCGTCGGCGATGCAACAGGGTCGGTTCGGGCGCTGCAAGCGCAAGAGGTTCACCTGGTCACCGATGCTGCCGGGCACAGCTCGATCGAGCCGCTCGGCGAGTCGACGTTCGAGCTTCCGTGTGATCTGGTGCTGCTCGCGCTCGGCTTCACCGGCCCCGAGCGTGCGGGGATCGTCGCCGATCTCGACCTGCAGCTCAGCGAACGGGGAACTGTCGCCACCGACTCGAGGTGGCACACCAGCGTGAACGGAGTCTTCGCCTGCGGCGACATGGTCAAGGGTCAGAGCCTCGTGGTCTGGGCGATTGCCGAAGGACGAGCCGCGGCGGCAGCAGTTGACCGCCACCTCATGGGTGAGAGCTACCTCCCGGTCCCGGTCGTGCCCGGACAGCTCCCACTCCGTTGAACCGGCGGCTCGCTCAAGCGGCGGGTGAACGTAGCGAAGGGAGTGCCATGAGCGGCGTGGATGTCGGTCGGTTCGGGATCTGGACCTCCGCGCTGGACCGGCAACCGGCAACGATCGTCCGACAAGCGGTTGCTAAGATCGAGACACTCGGGTTCGGGGCGCTCTGGGTCGGCGAGGCCGCACGACGCGAAGTGTTCGCCAATGCGTCGTTGCTGTTATCGGCGACCCAACAGCTGGTGGTGGCATCGGGGATCGCCAACATCTGGGCCCGTGATGCCATGGCGATGGCCGCCGGACAGCGCACGCTGTCCGAGGCATGGGACAGCCGCTTCCTCCTCGGTCTCGGGGTGAGCCACGACCGCCTCGTCGACCCACGCGGTCATCGCTACGAGCGGCCGCTGACTGCGATGCGGCGTTACCTCGACGCCATGGACCATGCGCCGTACCTCGCGCCAATGCCCGACCCGGCGGCGATGACCCGGGTGCTCGGGGCGCTGGGACCACGCATGCTGGCGCTTGCCGGCGAAGTCACCGACGGTGCCCATCCCTACCTCGTTCCCGTCGAGCACACCGAGCAGGCGCGGGCGATCCTCGGCCCGACCAAGCTGCTGTGCCCTGAGGTCGCGGTCGTGGTCATCCCCGACCCCGAAGCCGCCCGGCGCGTCGCCAGGGCCCATCTCGCCACGTATCTCCAGCTCGCCAACTACCGGGGCAACCTCGCACGGCTCGGTTTCGGCGACGACGACCTCACCGGGGGAGGAAGTGATCGTCTCGTCGATGCCCTGGTGGCCTGGGGGCCGGTAGAGCGGGTCGTTCGCCGCGTGCACGAGCACCTCGACGCCGGGGCCGATCATGTCGCCATCCAGGTGCTCACCGCCGACCCCTCGCGGGTCCCGCTCGAGGAGTGGACCGAGCTGGCCGCCGCACTGCGCCTCGATCCACGATCGGGTCCTGGCCGATCGGCGTGACTCAGGGCTGAATGGGACTTCTCTCGGGTTGATCTTGCTCGACTACAGGCTCGGACCCTGCACTGGTGCTGGCGTCGACTGGAGGTCGTCGGGCAATCGACGACAGCTTGGGCCACCGGAGCGTGGGCGGCTCGATCACCTCTTCCGAGGCGCGCCGCCGTAGCTCGACATCGACGTGCTTCCGAGTGACATAACCGACCACCTGCCCCCGGTCGGTCACTGCGACCCTGGAGCAACCCGGTCGAAGCAGGGAGGGCAAGGCGTCAGCGATGATCACCGCGTCGTCCGATTGCGTCTCACCAGCTCTGGCGCGGCGCGCCTCGAAGCCCTGTCGGCGGTTCACCCCGAGGAGCTCGGACGACTCACCCGGCAGATCTCCGGTCTTTGGGACGGATTGGCGCCCGTCCAACCGGCACACGGTTTCCCAGGACCGCGACCTTCCCCGGACGCCTGACCGGTCACTGGCACTCGGGCAACCCACAACCCATGAGCTCGACAGCTGAGTCGTAGACACTGGAGGTGCATCCTGGGCTGGCCCCGACGTACCCGTTTTTGGCTGTGCGTTCATCCGCTGCGTCTCTGGCAGGGATCGTTCATCGCATGAGGCCCGGTCGGGCCACCCCAAGGGTTTATTTTTCTAGCAAAGACTCGATATACTAGGAAGAGGTCGTTGAGGGAGCGGACGGAGGTAGTCATGGCAGACGGTGCAGGATGGAACCGGGAGGATCGACGGAGCCACAACGTTTCTGGACGGCAACCGATGACCGGCCACCTTGGCCGCCTCCGACACGAGGCACTGCTGACGTTGGCTCGCAAGGCTCAAGCTGCCGCCGAAGACGGCGACATTCATCGTCTCGAACAGGAGGTGTCGTATCTTCTCGACGAATTGGCTTTCCACATCCTTGACGAGCGATCTGCCTTCGTCACGCTCGCGCCGAGCGAAGAACGCATTCTTACCCGCGGGCAGCGCCACCTCCTCTCCGATGTCGCAGCGTTGGCCGAGGCAACGTCCACGGGCTGCACCGGGCAGACGAAGCAGTGTGTGAACCGCGTTCAGGAGATGCTGACCCGTCTATACCTCCAGGCCCGTGACGAGCGACTCGCGTTGCACGATCCGGCAGCTTGATCCATGCCCGAGACTGAAGGGATCGGACGATGACCATCCTCTCCGACGCGCCACCCACAACCAACTCCACTTCTCCATCCTTCGACTTGGCCCCAGGAGCGGAGGCACAGCTCTCCTTCAGTGGGAGGCCCGGAGGCGTGGCCATCGCATCCGACGGCACCGTGTGGATCTCCGGTCCGCTCGGCGGGACGATCTGGCAAGTACAAGACGGCCAAATGATCCCAATGGTCGGGCCGTCTCGGAGTGGGGACGACCCTGCGTCGGCGCAGACGGTGCGGCTCCTCGCGCCATCAGGCATCGCCTTCGGCCCCGACGGCACCTTGTACGTCGCCGACCCGAGCGGACAACAGGTGTGCGCCGTCACACCGGACGGGCTGATCCGGTTGGTGGCCGGGGGTGCGAACGGCTACCGCGACGGTCTGGGAGAAAACGCGCAGTTCCGCTACCCGTCGGATGTAGCCGCCGACGCCAACGGCACCGTGTACGTGGCCGACACCGGGAACGACCGCATCCGCCGCATCACCCCCGACGGGAACGTTACGACCCTGGCCGGCTCCATCTACGACTTCGGTGACGGTCGGGGGCCCCATGGCCGCTTCCGCCGACCTGGTGCGCTCGACGTCGATGCCGATGGCATCTGCTACGTCGCCGACACGGGGAACAATGCGGTGCGGGTCATCACACCTGACGGCGACGTCGCCACCCTGGTCGGCTCGCCGCCTGGCGGCGACCACGACGGCACGAGTGCAGACGTTGGGCTGCGCTGGCCCACCGGGATCGCGGTTGGCCCGCGAGGCGACGTTTGGGTCGCCGATCACGGCAATAGCGCGGTACGGCACATCGACGTCGGGACGGGTGCGAGCGAGACGGTCCTACGATTCGACGGCCCGCGATGGCCGGTATCTCTGGCCGGGAGCGACGACCGCAGCGTCGCCGTCGTCGTCGCGGAACTGCCAGACGTCCACGCACCGCAAGGAACGCTTCTCGTGATCGGCGGGAGACCATGAGCAGTATCGCCGCCCCTCCCGCACCAGCCAGCGAGCGGCGCTTCCTCGCCCCGGACCGGGGGCGTTCGTGGGACGAAGCCCGTGTCACTGCGATTGCGCCCGAGTCGACCTCCGGCACCACCTTGCGCCTGGCGCTTCCGGAGGTGCCGGAGCTGCAGGCGGGCCAGTATTATCTCCTTCGCCTCGCCACCCCGTCCCCTCCCGGGGCGGTCGAGCAGGCCTACTCGGTCTCCTCGTCGCCGCACCCGCCGTCCGCGGAGATCGAGATCACCGTCAGGGAGGTCCCCGGCGGGCGTATCTCGCCGCTCCTCGCCCGCCACGTGCGGGTCGGCGACCTGCTGCATGTGCGAGGACCCTTCGGGTTCCTCACCTGGAGCAAAGACGACGGCGGGCCGCTGCTGCTCCTCGGTGCCGGCAGCGGTGTCGCCCCCCTCGCGTCGATCGTCCGCTATGCCGCCGCCAGGCGAGCGACGACGCCGATGGCGTTGCTGTGCTCAAGCCGCGACCACAGCACCGTTCTGTTCCGCCGACCCCTCGAGGAACTGGATCACTCACAGCCCTGGTTGTCCGTCGTCCACACGTTCACCCGGGACAGCACCAACCCCTACCCTCGCTACCACCGCCGGATCGACGTCGCCATGATCGACGAGGTGGCCGCCACTTCGTTCGGCCTGGCTCGTGCTGATGCCACTTACCTCGTGGCCGGACCGCTCGACATGGTGGCAGCGGCGCGCAACGCACTAACCGAGATGGGGGTGCCCGACGCCCGGATCTCCAGCGAAGACCACGCATGAGGGAAGGTCTGGGGTCTTCTTCGGCAGCCGCAGTAGCGTCAGGCATGTCGCATGAAGTGCGCCGCCCAGCGATGCGGGGCGCCGCTATGCCTGCGATAACGCCATGGCCGAGACGACCGTCGGGCAGTTCAAGATGGAACTGTTCCGGAACCCGGCCGCCACCGCCGACAACGGCGGGCCCCGGAAGGGCCTTGACGACCTCGAGATCTCCACGGCGCGCTGGGTAGCCTGGTTCAACGACGACCGACTCCATTCCGAGCTCGACGACCGCACTCCGGCCAAGGTCAAAGCCGAGTACTACGCTCACCAGTCTCAGCCCGATGCGGCATGAGAAACCCAACCACCAGAGTCTCGGCGAAACCTGGACCGGTTCAGTCCGATCGGGACCTAACCCTCAAGGTGCGCCTGTTTGCTGGGCTTACTGGTGCGCCCCCTGGGATTCGAACCCAGAACCTGCGGATTAAGAGTCCGTTGCTCTGCCATTGAGCTAGAGGCGCCCTGGTGAAACTGTCCCGGGCGGGCCCGGCCGTCGCCGACCGCTTCCGTCCGGGTGAGGGTGACCGACGGGGTTCGAACCCGCGACCTCCGGGGCCACATCCCGGCGCTCTGACCAACTGAGCTACGGCCACCAAGGAAGAAACATTCTGGCACACCCCATGGGCGCCTGGGGCACGCCTGTATCCTTCCCGGCGAGCCCCTGTAGCTCAACTGGATAGAGCGGGTGGCTTCTACCCACCAGGTTGCGGGTTCGACTCCTGCCGGGGGCGCTCGTCGATCGGGGCGCATCCCCTACGCCCCGGATCGGCCGCAGGCCGGTGCGTATCGGGACACGGCGAGCGGTGGAGCAGGGCGTTCGTCGGGAACGCCCCCTTTCATCCTGGCTCCGCCGCGCGTACCCTCTTGGGATCATGCCGGCCTCCCTCGTGCACTCGTCCCCCCGCGGTGCCCGTCCGCCGGGCAGCACCGCCATGCGGGCGACGGGGTCCCTGGCCGTCCTGATCTCCACCGTCGGTCTGGGTGTCGCCGTCGGGGTCACGGTGGCGCCGTCCCCGGCCGGGGCCGTACCGACCAACCCGGCGTGGGCGAGCACGCCGGCGTGGACCAGCGGCTTTCTGCCGGACGTGGATCAGCCGATCGCCGAGTCCTCCCCGATCGTGGCCAACCTCGACGGTGCCCCCGACGACGTGGTGGTCGGCGATCGGCGGGGGTACGTCTACGCCTACAACCTGAACACCGGCGCCCCGGTGCCCGGTTGGCCGACCACCGACGGCAGCGGTCCGATCGACAGCACGCCGTCGGTGTCGGCCGGCGGCGGCCTCTCCGACGTCTACATCGGCTCGGGCAACGACGCCGACCCGACGGTGGGCGGCTACCAGTCCTTCGCCGCCGACGGGCATCTCAACTGGTTCTCCCCGGTGGTCAATCCGCCGAGCGACAACGTCCCGGCGACTGCGGTGATCGCCGGGCTGACCGTCACGTCGCTGCAGGGCGGCGGATCCGACGTGTATGCCGGCTCCGCCGGCCAGGTGGCCTACGCCCTCGGGGCCGGGGGCGGCACACCGCTGACCGGCTGGCCGTACTTCACCTCCGACAGCACCCACTCCACCGCCGCCACCGCCGACCTCTACGGCACCGGGCAGCACCAGATCATCGACGGCGGCGACCAGACCGCCGGCATCGGGCGCGGGCGGACCTACACCGCCGGTGGTCACCTCCGGATCCTGTCCGGCACCGGCAACCTGATCTGCTCGGCCAGCACCAACCAGGTGATCGACTCGTCGCCGGCCGTCGGCGGCTTCCTCCCCGGCGGCGCCACCGGCATCGTGACGGGAACTGGCTACGAGCCGGGCTTTCAGGACGGCGCCTCGGACACCGACACGGTCAAGGCCTACAACAACCGGTGCCAGCAGCAGTGGTCGGACAAGCTCGACGGGAGCACCCAGTCCTCCCCGGCGCTGGCCGACATCCTGGGGAACGGCCATCTGCAGGTGGTCGAGGCCTCGGGCATCAGCCCGTCGAGCGAGGGCACCCTGTGGCTCCTCGATGCCGCCACCGGTGCCGTGCTCTGGCACGTCACCCTGACGAAGCAGGTCATCGATGGATCGGTGGTGACCGCCGACCTCTTCGGGTCGGGCCATCAGGACATCATCGTGCCGACGGTTGGCGGCACCTACATCTACGACGGCGTCAACGGAAACCAGGTGGCATACCTTGACACCTCCCTCGGTCTGCAGAACGCCCCGCTGATCACCGCCGGCACCCACGGTGGCGTGCCGGGGGTGCAGATCACCCTGGCCGGTTACAACGGAGCGGAAGGCAGACTGGGGGTGGGTGAGATCGAGCAGTTCTTCATCCCCACGACCAGCGGGGGCGACCCCACCACCGCCGCCGCCCCGGGTTCGTGGCCCATGTTCCACCACGACCCGCAGCTGAGCGGCAACGCCGGCGGCACCACGCCCCGGGGGTCGGTGCCCCCCTGCGACGTGCCCGCCGCCGCCGGTACCGGCTACAACCTGGCCGCCTCCGACGGCGGGGTCTTCTCCTTCGGGGGCACCCCGTTCTGCGGCTCGACCGGCAACCTGCACCTGAACGCCCCGGTGGTGGCGACCGCCATGGCCCCCCAGGTCGGCGGGTACTGGGAGGTGGCCTCCGACGGGGGCATCTTCGCCTACGGCCAGGCCGGCTTCTACGGTTCCATGGGTGGCCGGCCGCTCGACCAGCCGATCGTCGGCATGGCCGCCACCCCCGACGGGCGGGGGTACTGGCTGGTGGCCGCCGACGGGGGCATCTTCGCCTTCGGTGACGCCCAGTTCCACGGCTCCATGGGCGGCCAGCCCCTCAACCAGCCGATCGTTGGGATCTCCTCGTCGACCGACGGCAACGGCTACCGCCTGGTGGCCGCCGACGGCGGCATCTTCTCGTTCGGCGACGCCCCCTACTTCGGCTCCATGGGCGGCCAGCCCCTCAACCAGCCAATCGTGGGGACGGTCAACGACGTCAACACCGGCGGCTACTGGGAGGTGGCCGCCGACGGCGGCGTCTTCGCCTTCGGCGGCGCCCCCTTCTACGGCTCCACCGGAAACCTGCTGCTCAACGCCCCCATCGTCGGTATGGCGGAGACCGCCGACGGCAGCGGGTACCGGTTCGTGGCCTCCGACGGCGGCGTCTTCAGCTTCGGCGCCCCGTTCGACGGCTCGATGGGCGGCGTCCCGCTCAACCGGCCCATCGTGGGGATGGCCGGCTTCTAGTCCGACCGTGGCGCACCCGCCGGCCCGCCGACCGAGGACGGCCCCGCCACGTAGACTTCGCGGGTGACCGAGGTGCTCGCCGTTGCCAACCAGAAGGGCGGGGTGGCCAAGACGACCACCGTCCAGTCCCTCGGCGTGGCCTCCGGCGAGCTCGGGCGCCGCACCCTGGTGGTGGACCTCGACCCGCAGGCCTGTCTCACCTTCTCCCTCGGGTTCGACCCCGATGCCCTGGAGCAGTCGGTCCACGACGTCTTCGTCCGCCGGGCCAAGGTGGCCGATGTCCGGCTCCCGGTGCCCGGGGTGGCCAACCTCGACCTCCTGCCCGCCACCATCGACCTGGCCGGCTCCGAGGTCCACCTGCTCACCCGGACCGGGCGCGAACACGTGCTCGAGCGGGCCCTCGAACCGGTGCTCGACGACTACGACCTGGTACTGATCGACTGCCCGCCCTCCCTCGGGGTACTCACCATCAACGGCCTGACCGCCGCCGACGCCGTCCTCATCCCCCTCCAGTGCGAGGCCCTCTCCAACCGGGGGGTCGGCCAGCTGCTGGAGACCATCGAGGACGTCCGGGTCTTCGCCAACGAGCACCTGGCCGTGCGCGGGGTCATCGCCACCATGTACGACGACCGGACCAAGCACGCCCGCCACGTCCTCGAGGAGGTGGAGTCCCGGTACGGCATCCCGGTGCTGCAGCCGCCGGTGCGAAAGTCGATCCGCTTCGCCGAGGCCCCCGCCCGCGGCAAGTCGATCCTCCAGCACGCCCCCACCTCGCCGGGGGCGGAGGCCTACCGGGCGCTGGCCCGCCTGCTGGCCGACACCCCGACGGCCCCCCGCGCGGTGGCGCGATGAGCGCGCCGCTCGACCCGATGGGGAAGCGGGCGCTCTTCTGGATGCCCGTCGATGCCCAGGTGACGGTGGATCCGGAGGCCGGCAACCGGGTCGAGATGGTACGGGGTGCCGGCCCCACGCCCCCGACCTCCGGGCAGCGGCGGGCACGACCGGCGGGCAAGCACGCCCTCTACTCGGTGGCCACCCCGGCCGGTGAGGACGAGATCCCCACCGCCGCCCCCACCACCGCCGACCCGATGCCCGACCGCGGCATCCTCACCGTGGAGTGCTCGGCCTGCGGATCGGTCACCCGCATCGGGCTGCTCGACTTCGCCCTGCTCCAGGTCCCGTTCGGCTTCTGGGTCCCCGGGCGGACCTTCGATCACCGGATGCGGTGCCCGGCCTGCCGCCGCCGGGCATGGACCGGCGTCACCCTCTCCACGTGACCGCCACTCCGATGACCGGCTTCGCCGCGGCATCAACCGGGAACCAGCTCCCCGGGGGCTTCGTCGGCTCGCTGCTCCACTTCCACGGGCCGGCCGCCTATGCCATGGTCGGGCTGCTCGCCTTCTCGGAGGCCGCGCTCCTGGTGGGCTTCTTCATCCCCGGCGAGACGGCGGTGGTCATCGGTGGTGTCCTGGCCGGCCTCCACCAGGTGAACCTGGGGCTGATGATGGCCGTGGTGGTGGTCTCCGCGGTCATCGGCGACTCGGTCGGCTACGAGGTCGGGAAGCGGGCCGGTCCCTGGCTGCTCTCCCACCGGCCGATGAAGGGCAACGTCGGGGTGGCCCGGACCATGGCCCTGCTCGAGCGCCACGGCGGTCCGGCGGTCTTCCTCGGCCGGTTCCTGGCCTTCGCCCGGGCGGTGATCCCGGGCCTGGCGGGCTTCAGCGGCCTCCGCTACCGGACCTTCCTCCTCTACAACGCCACCGGGGCCCTCCTGTGGGGGGTCGGCTACACGCTGCTCGGTTACGTCGTCGGCGTCTCCTTCGAGCGGGTACTGAAGCAGGTGGGCATCTGGTCGGCGGTCGGGGTGGCCGGCGTGGTGGTGGTGGCGGTCCTCGCCGTGGTGGTCGTCCGGCGGCGACGGGGCGACCGTGGTCCGGTCCTGGCCCTGGCGGAGGCGGACGAACCGGATGGGGAAACCGGGCCCGAGGAACCCACCCGGCACCGCGACGACGTCGGCTGACGGTGCCTCCGGTGCCTGTCGGACCATGGCCGACTGTGAGGCCTGACGGCGCCGTCCGACGGTAGTGAATGGACCGCACAGGTCCTCCCTGTAACCCCATCCAACACGGATGTCGTCCGGTCGGGACGATACGACGCAAAATAGTGTTGACCAGCACCAACGGGTTGCCTACCATGTCGGGATATCGAGGGGCCCATTGCTTCTCATTCCATTGCATTGGCTGGGTCGGTCAAACTCTCCCGGAGCGCATTCATTCCGTGAAATTTTGACACACACCATAGTGATCTGGGGACGGGCGGACGTCCAGGTAGTCCACACAGGAGTGTCATGGTCGCCAGAGGGACCCAGCAGGGAGCTTCGCCGTACGGGGACGATCTCGCGGGAGGCGCGCGTCCGATGGCCGTTCCGGACCTGTCGCTGAGCGCGCCCCACGCCCACGTCCCGGTGGCGCTCACCCCCGAGGCGGCCGAGTTCGAGGCCTGGCGCTACCGGTTCGAGCAGGTGATCGCCGAGTCGAGGGACGCCTTCATCGAGGTCGACGGTCGGGCGGTGGTGACCGAGTGGAACCGCCGGGCCGAGGAGATCCTGGGTTGGGAGGCGGACGAGGTGGTGGGTCGCCCCATCACCGACTCCGTGCTTCCGCTGGCGTACGCCCTGGCCACCTTCGGGGACATGGACTCCCTCGTCTCGGAGATGCTCCACCGGACCGGTCGGGCCGCCCGGGCCTCCCAGGAGCTCGAGCTCGTCCACAAGGACGGCCACTCCGTGCTGGCCTCGGGCTCGATGTTCGTCACCGCCTTCGGCGACGACTATCGCATCGGCGGCTTCATCCACGACCTCACCGAGGAGAAGGCCGCCGAGGAGGCCCTGGCCCACGCCTACCTCCACGACCCGTTGACCGGCCTGCCCAACCGGGCCCTCTACAGCTACCAGCTGGCCTACGCCGTCGGTCGGTCCAAGGCGGCTCCCGGCACCGTGGCGGTGGTGCTGCTGGACCTCGACCGCTTCAAGGCAATCAACGACAGCCTCGGCCACGAGGTGGGGGACAGCCTCCTGGTGGCGGTCACCCGTCGGCTGTCCGACCTCGACGGCGGGCCCGAGCTGATCGCCCGGTTCGGGGGCGACGAGTTCCTGGCCCTGTTCGAGCGTCCGGCCGGCGACGCCTATGCCCAGGCGATGGAGTTCATCGAGCGGGCCCTCGCCGCCCTCCACGAGCCCTTCGCGGTGGGCGACACCGAGGTCTTCCTGACCGCCTCCGTCGGGGTGGCCGTCACCACCGAGGACCACAAGGAGGCCACCGCCCTCCTGTCCAACGCCGAGGCCGCCATGTACCGGGCCAAGCGCAGCGGCGGCTCCAGCGTCGAGGCGTTCGGCGAGTCGATGCGGGTCGAGGTCCGGGAGCGCATGAGCACCGAGCACTCGCTGCACCGGGCCCTCGAGCGCAGTGAGCTGATGCTCCACTACCAGCCGGTGGTGGAGATCGACGGCACCCGCACGGTGGGCGTGGAGGCACTGGTCCGCTGGCAGCACCCCGACCAGGGCCTCATCGCCCCCTACCGGTTCATCCCGGTGGCCGAGGAGAGCGGGCTGATCATCCCCATCGGCGCCTGGGTGATCGGGGAGGCGTGCCAGCAGCTCCGCGACTGGCAGGCCGTCGGTCGCACCGGTCCCTACGGCTCGGTCGACGTCAACCTCTCCGCCCGACAGATCGACCACCCGGAGATCGTCGAGACCGTCGAGCGGATCCTGTCCGATACCGGCCTGCCGCCGCAGAACCTCACCCTGGAGATCACCGAGAGTGCCCTGATGAAGGACGCCGCCTCGGCGCTCGGGGTGCTCCAGGCGCTGAAGGAGGTCGGCGTGTCGCTGGCCATCGACGACTTCGGCACGGGGTACTCGTCGTTGAGCTACCTCCAGCGGTTCCCCCTCGACGTGCTGAAGGTCGACAAGTCCTTCGTCGACGAGCTCGGCGTCAATCAGGAGGGCGAGGAGATCGTGCAGGCGGTGATCAACCTCGCCCACGCGCTGGGGCTCGAGGTGGTGGCCGAGGGGGTCGAGACCGAGCGCCAGCTAGCGGTCCTCCAGCGGCTCCACTGCGACTTCGCCCAGGGCTACCTGTTCTCCAAGCCGGTCTCCGCCGCCGAGCTCATCGACACCTTCGGCCTGGCCGTCGGCGCCTGACGCCCGCTCGGCGGAACGGACCCCGGAAGGAAGGTCCGCCGCTCCGAAGGTCCGTCTGGTCGGGGCGCCCGGATTCGAACCGAGGACCTCGTGCTCCCAAAGCACGCGCGCTACCAAGCTGCGCCACGCCCCGTCGCCCCCCTGTCGGAGGCACGCTGCCCTCGAATGTTAGGCGACCCGTCCGGACCCGGTGCCACGGGTCGGTCGCACCGGGCCCCCCACGGACCGCCCGGTGCCGGTCGTGCCCGGCGGTCGCCCCTGATCACCGGTGCGCGGGATAGCGTCACGCCGGTGCCGACCGTCCGTGTTGCCGTCTTCGACCTCGGGAGCAGCTCCTTCCACCTGATGGTGGTGGATGCCTCGCGCGACGGTGTGCTCGAGCCGGTGCTGCGACGCCGGTCGTTCCTCCACCTCGGCACCGAGGTGGCCCGCACCGGCGGGGTGCCACCCGACCGGGCGACCTCGGCGGTACGCACCGTCCACCGCCTCCGCACCGCCGCCGACGAGTCGGGTGCCGACCTGGTGGTGGCCATGGCCACCGCCGCCCTCCGGGACGCCGCCAACGGGCCGGCCCTCCTGGCCCGTCTGGAGCGCGTCCTGGGCTGCCCGATCACCCTGCTGACCGGAGAGGAGGAGGCCCGGCTCTGCTTCCTCGGCCAGCGGGCCGGGGTGTGGGTCGGCAGCGAGCCGGTGCTCGGCCTCGACCTCGGCGGCGGCAGCCTGGAGGCGGGGATCGGCACTGCCGGCGAGGTCATGGCGGTTGCCAGCGTGGCGCTGGGCACCGCCCGGCTCCGTGGCGAGCTCGACAGCGGCGAGCGCCTGACGGCGGCGGACCGGACACGGCTGGCGGACCTGGCCGTCGAGCGGGCCGAGCCGATCCGGACGATCCTGGCCCGTCACCCCGAGGCGGGCGCCCGGACCATCGCCAGTGGCGGCACCGTCCGGGCCCTGGCCCGCCTGGCCATGGTGCTCCACCGGGCCGTCCCCCCATCGGGCTCGGTGTCCTCGCTCCAGGTGAACCAGGTCGAGCTCCCGGCCGGCCAGCTCCACGACCTGGCCGAGCGCCTCTGCACCCTGGACCTCGATGCCCGGCTGGCCCTCCCGGGCGTGCAGGCGCGGCGGGCCCCGCTCCTGCCCATCGGTGCCGTGGTGCTGGCCACGCTGGTGGAGTCCCTCGGGCTCCAGCGCCTGGTGGTCAGCGACTGGGGCCTGCGGGAGGGGGCGGTGTTCGGCGCCCTCGCCCTCGGGGGGGAGGCACCGCCGGTCCCGGTGGTGGCCGGCTGAGCCGGCCACCGACCGTCAGGCCTTCTTGCCCAGGATCCGGTTCATGCCGGTGCCGCAGACCGGGCAGGTGCCCTTGGCGGCCCGCCGGCCATTGGCCAGCTCGGTCTCCTCGCCCTCGAACTGCCGCTTCTCACGGCACTTGACGCAGTAGCCCTCGTACGAAGCCATGGCTCCTCCTCGCCTCGGAATGATGACGGTCCCACGACCGGACGTTCCGAAGGTATCGGCGCACCGACGGCAGGGGGGGGATGGGCGTGCCGGGTGCTAGCGGTCAGCTAGCAGTGGGGCCGCCCGGATCCGCCGGCCCGGGTCCCTCGGCCAGCATCCTCGGTACGTCGCCCGGCAGCAACGGCGGGCTGAAGAAGAAGCCCTGGGCGGTGGTCAGCCCCCGTTGGAGGAGGACCCGGGTGCGGGCCGCCCCGCCTTCCGCGGTGACGCACTCGAGCCCCAGCGCCTCGGCCACCGTCCGGATGGCGGCGACGAGATCGTGGTCGCCGCGGTCCCCCCCGAGCACCTGGATGATCGACCGGTCGATGGTCATGGTGGTCAGGTTCAGGGTGTCGAACCGGTCGTCGTCGGCGTTGCCGCGCCCGAAGGCGTCGAAGGAGAAGAGGACCCCGACCCGGCGGAGCCCGTCGATGTTGGCCTCGGCCACCCCCTCGTCGTCCAGCACCACCCGCTCGGTGATCTGCAGCTCCAGCTGGCCGGGCTCGACGCCGCTGGTCTCCAGGGCGTTGACCACCCGTTCGTGGAAGCCGGGGTCGACCAGGTCGAGCGAGGCGACGTTGACCGACAGGCGGATCGGCGGCACCCCCTCGTCGAGCCACTGGCGGACCTGGCGGCAGGCCTGCTCGAGCACCCAGGTGTCCAGGCTGACGATGATCTGGGACGACTCCGCCGAGGGGATGAACGACTCGGGCTCCAGCACCCCCAGGGTGGGGTGCCGCCAGCGGACCAACGCCTCGACCCCCACCATGCGGGTGGTGGCCACCTCGACGTAGGGCTGGTACAGGACGAAGAGCTCCCCCCGTTCCAGGGCCAGGTCGAGGGCGAGCTCCAGATCGAGGTCGCCGACGTGCCCGGGCGCGCCCGGCGGGCCCGTCGGCGCCGCGTACTGGGTGAAGGTGTTCCGTCCCAGGGCCTTGGAGCGGTACATGGCCTGGTCGGCCATGCCCAGGAGCTGCTCGCAGGACTGGCCGTCCTCGGGGGCGAGCGCCACCCCGATGGAGGCCGACGTCCGGACATCCCGGCCGAACACCTGGAAGGGCGCCCCCACCGCCGCCAGGCACCGGAGGGCCAGTTGGTCGATGGCGCCGGGATCGGAGAGCCCGGGCAGCAGCACGGCGAACTCGTCGCCCCCCAGGCGGGCCACCGTGTCCTGGCGCCGGACGGTGTCGACCAGGCGGGCGCCCACCTGGCGGATCAGCTCGTCCCCGGCGGCGTGACCCATGGTGTCGTTGACGACCTTGAACCGGTCGAGGTCGACGAAGAACAGGCACGCCGACTCGCCCACCCGGCGGCCGCGCACCAGCTCCTGTTCGACGCGGTCCTCGAGGAGGCGGCGGTTGGGGAGCCCGGTGAGGGCGTCGTGCCAGGCCGAGTGGGAGATCTGCTCGAGCAGGCGCACGTTCTGGAGGGCGGTGACCGCCTGGTCGGCCAGGCCGGTGAGCCGTTCGTGCAGGTCCCGACCCCGGATCACCGAACCGAGCACCTCGTCGGTGAAGTTGGCCGCCACCACACCGAGGAACTCGTCGCCGGCGAACAGGGGGGCCACCACCGAGGCGGTGGTGCCCTCCCGGAGGAGGAGGTCGCGGATGCTCGGATCCTCGGTGGCGTCGTCGATGACCGCCAGGGCGCGGTTGCCGATCATCCGCTCGACGACCGGGGCGGCGGCCGACACCGTCAGCGGGGGTCCCCGGTCCGCGCCCGAGCCCGCCGTGTCCGGCACCGGGCCCCCGTCGGCCGTCGCCGGGTCGGTGGTGGTGATCCGCTCGAAACCGACGCCGGCCCCCTCGGTCCCTCCCGTGACCGCCCGGACGGTGAGCTGGCGCCGGTCGGGATCCCACAGCATGACGGTGCCGTGCTGGCAGCCGATGACGGTCGGGACGGTGTCGGCCAGCAGCTGGGCGGCATCGTCGGTGGTGGTCACCCGGGACAGCGCGCCGGAGAAGCCGAGCAGTGCCCGGGCGGTGGCGTCACTCCGCCGGGCGTTCTCCAGCGACGTCACCACGTCGAGCGCGGTGGCGGCGTACCCGGCGTAGAGGGCGAGCATGCGCCGCTCCGACTCGAAGTACCGGACCCCCGGCGGGTATACGGCGGCCAGTCGCCCGTATCGACGTCGGGACGACTGGATGTCCACGATCAGGCGGGCCCCGTCGTCGTCGTCGGGATGTTCCCTCCACAGCTCGCTGGCCAGCTCCTGGGCCTCGGCCGGATTGAACCCGTGGTGGTGCAGCTGCACGTCGGCGTCGGGGGAGGTCCGGACCACCAGGAGGTACCGCGAGGCGCTGACCGCCTGGGCGGCCCGCGAGGTGATGCGGCGCAACAGGGTGTCGATCCCCTCCTCGCCGACCAGCTCCGAGGCGGTGGAGAACACCCCCTCGAGTCGCTCCTCCATCTGGCGGAGCTGGCTGGCCAGCTGGGCGATCCGGGTCTCGGGGTCGAGCTGCAGCCCGTCCGGGTCGGGGGTGGGCGTCCCGCCCCACGGGAAGGCAAGGGGCTGGGGCGGTTCCGGTACCTTCTCCCAGATCAGCTCGTAGAGGCAGAAGCGCCCGCCGCGGGCCTGGCACTCGACCTCCCCGACGGCGGCGGGCGGCTGGCCGAACGGGACGGGGACCTGGGACAGCAGGCCCCGGGTGAACTCGCAGAAGTGGAGGTGCCGCCGGACACCGGGACGGGTGACGACCTTCACCTTGGCGTAGGTCTCGCCGACGTCGACGGCCTGGGAGGTGACGAAGGCGGTGAAGTGGGCCACCGAATCGGCGACCTGGGCGGCCATCGCCGATGGCGAGCCGAGGGAGCGGAAGCGCTCCTCGACGTCGGTCCCCTGGTACTGGCGGAGCATCTCCTCGCCCACGTGGAGGCCGATGTCGCCGTCGCCGGTCACCTGGGCGCCGGCGTGGAGGAGGGTGACCATCTGCTCGTGGCTGCTGAAGGTGTCGGGCGACTCGAGCATCGCCCCGGAGCGGAACTCGCCGGACAGCGCCAGCATCCGCCGCACCCCGGCATCTCCGGCCAGGGTGCGGACGTACCGGACCAGCACACCGGTGACCGCCCCGGGGACGTCGCAGGTCCCGGTCCCTCCGCTGGAGTCCGGATAGCCCCCCGCCTTGCCGCCGGTCATCGCCGTCGCCCCTTCTACCCCCCGCCGACCTGGTGCCCACAGGATACCCGGTTTTCCTTCACGGAGAGTGGCGGCACAGTCACAAATACGAATAAATTTGTCGGAGCGTCCGGTGTCGTCCCCCGATCGGGCCAATAGGCTGACCGCATGAGCATCTACGAACCCCAGGTCCGCACCCTCGCCGGCGACGAGACCACGGTGGGCGAGTTCCGGGACAAGGCCGTCCTGGTCGTCAACGTGGCCTCCAAATGCGGGCTCACCCCGCAGTACGAGGGACTCGAGCGGCTCCAGGCGACCTACGCCGACCGCGGCTTCACCGTCCTCGGCTTCCCCTGCAACCAGTTCGCCGGCCAGGAGCCGGGGAACTCCGAGGAGATCGCCACCTTCTGCTCGACCACCTACGGTGTCACCTTCCCGCTGATGGAGAAGGTGGAGGTGAACGGGGAGGGCCGCCACCCGGTCTACCAGCAGCTCACCGCGGTGGCCGACGACGACGGCGAGGCCGGGGACGTCCAGTGGAACTTCGAGAAGTTCCTGGTGGCCCCCGGGGGGGCGATCGTCCGCCGGTTCCGTCCGATGGTGGACCCCGAGGCGCCCGAGGTGGTCGACGCCATCGAAGGCGTGCTCCCGGGCTGACCGCCGCCCGCGGGCGCCCCGGGGCCGCGCGGGCCAGACTGGGGTGCACGCCGACGGAGAGGGGGGCCGATGGCCGGACGGACGGAGAACGACGAGGCGGTGGTGGAGGAGCTCGACGAGGTGTGGGCCTCGGTCATCGATGCCTGTCGGGGGCTCGGCGACGAGCAGTGGGCCCGGCCCTCCGACTGTCCGGGCTGGAGCGTCAAGGACACCCTCTCGCACCTCGTCGGCGTGGAACGCACGCTCCTCGGCGACCCTTCGCCCGGGCCGCTGGAGGCGGTGCCCGCCCACGTCCGCAACGCCTTCGGCGAGCTGAACGAGGCCTGGGTCGAGGCGCGGCGTGTCGTGCCCGGCCAGGACGTGTTGGCCGAGTTCGTCGAGACCACCGACCGCCGGCTCGCCGAGCTCCGGGCCCTGCCGCCGGACGCGTTCGACCAGATCGGCCCGAGCCCGACGGGGCCGGTGCCCTACCGGGAGTTCATGGACACCCGGGTGATGGACTCCTGGGCCCACGAACAGGACATCCGGCGCGCCCTCGACCGGCCCGGCGGCCGGAACGGGGCGGGGGAGCGGGTGTCGCTGTCCCGCTGCACCACCGCCATGCCCTACGTGATCGGGAAGAAGGTGGCGCCGCCCGACGGGACCACCGTCCGGTTCGCGGTGACCGGCGTGCTGGGTTCGCAGCTGACCCTCGCCGTCATCGGCGGCCGGGCGACGGTCCTCGACGAGCCCCCCGCCGAGCCGACCGCCACCCTCACCATGGACCAGGAGTCCTTCTGGCGCGTCGGGTTCGGCCGGGTCGAACCGCTCACCCTCCTCGCCTCCGGCGCGGTGGTGGTGACGGGCGACGAGTCGCTCGGCCGGGCCGTCCTGGCGGCCATGCCGTTCATGATCTGAGTGCCCGACCCCTCGGGATCCGGGGGTCCCGGGGGCCGGTAGACTCACCTACTCGTATGCGAGCGACAGCAGCGCCCGAGGAGGGCAACAAGGTCCGGCTATCCGTCGAGATCGACGAATCGGAGATCGACGAGGCCCTCGACGGCGTCATGCGTCGTCTCTCCAGTGAGGTCCGGGTGCCGGGCTTCCGCCCCGGCAAGGTGCCCCGACGGGTCATCGAGGCCCGGATGGGCGGGGCCACCGCGCTGCGGGGCGAGGCGCTCCGCGAGGCGCTCCCCGACTTCTACGCCCGGGCTGTCACCGACACCGAGGTCGACCCGATCGACCAGCCCGACATCGACATCACCTCGGGGGACGAGTCGGGGCCGGTCTCCTTCGACGCCGTCGTCGAGGTGCGCCCCACGGTCTCCATCGCCGGCTACGAGGGGCTGGTGGTGACCCTCCCCTCCATCGAGGTGCCCGAGGAGGAGGTCACCGCCCAGGTCGACCGCCTCCGGGCCACCTCCGGCGAGCTGGTGGCGGTCGACCGGCCGGTGCGCGAGTCCGACCAGGTGACCATCGACATCACCGGCACCCGGCTCGGCGCCGACGAGGAGTCCGACGACGAGGACCTGGCCGCCGAGGACTTCCTCTACGAGGCCGGCAGCGGCGGGGTGGTGCCCGAGCTGGACGAGCGGCTCCTCGGGTCGTCGGCCGGCGACACCTTCGACTTCGAGTCGTCCCCCGAGGGGATCGAGGAGCCGGTCACCTTCGAGGTCGAGGTGAAGGAGGTCAAGGAGCTGGTCCTCCCCGACCTCACCGACGAGTGGGCGGCCGAGGCCTCCGAGTTCGCCACGGTGGAGGAGCTCACCGAGGACATCGCCACCCGCCTGCGGCAGATGCGCATCGCCCAGGCCCAGATGGCCCTGCAGCAGCGGACCGTGGAGGCCCTCGCCGAACTGGTCAGCGACGACATCCCCGACGTGCTGGTGTCCGAGGAGCTGCGCGAGCGCATCCACGACCTCGGCCACCGTCTCGAGCAGCAGGGCATCGCCCTCGGCCAGTTCCTGGCCGCCACCGGTCGCGACGAACAGGAGTTCCTCGACGAGCTCCGGGCCGGGGCACTGGTGAGCGTCAAGACCGACCTAGCCCTGCGGGCGCTGGTGGAGGCCCAGGGGATCGAGCTCACCGACGGGGAGCTCGACGAGGAGCTGGCCTCCATGGGCGAGCGGCTGGAGATGTCGCCCGACCAGGTGCGCGAGCAGCTCGAACGGGGCGGGCGCCTGGCGGCGGTACGCTCGGACCGACGCAAGGCCAAGGCGCTCCGGTGGCTGCTCGACAACGTCGAGCTGGTGGACGAGGACGGACGTCCCGTCGCACGGGACGACCTGCAGGCCAACCAGGCAGAGGAGGACGCGCAGTGAGCTTCACAGAGGCATCGGGCCCGATGGACGCACAGGCGTACAGCGTGCCGTGGGTGGTCGAGTCGACCAGCCGAGGCGAGCGCAACTACGACCTCTACTCCCGACTCCTTCGCGAGCGGATCATCTTCCTCGGCACCCCGATCAACGACACGGTGGCCAACCTGGTCTGTGCCCAGCTCCTGTTCCTGGAGTCGGAGGAGGCGGACAAGGACATCCACCTCTACATCAATTCGCCGGGCGGCGACATCACCGCGCTGTTCGCCATCTACGACACCATGAAGTACATCAAGCCGGACATGTCGACGTTCTGCTTCGGCCAGGCGGCCTCGGCCGCCGCCGTGCTCCTCGGGGCCGGCACCCGGGGGAAGCGCTTCGCCCTGCCACACGCCCGCATCCTCCTGCACCAGCCGTTCGGCGGCGTGGAGGGGCAGGCCAGCGACATCGAGCTCCAGGCCAAGGAGATCCTGCGGATGCGCGACCTCCTCAACGGCATGCTGTCCGACGACACCGGGCAGCCCGCCGACAAGGTCTCCAAGGACACCGACCGCGACTTCGTGATGACGGCGGCCGAGGCGGTCGAGTACGGGTTGATCGACGAGGTCATCAGCTCACGCGACCTCCCGGCCATCGAAGCGGTCGGCGCCGCATAGCGTGCCGGGCGGTTCCAACGACGACCGGCCGGCGCCGGGCCAGCCGCTAGGGTTGGTGACCACCACCGGCCACGGACCGGGTCGGTCGGGACATCGGTACAGCAGGTAGCACGGACCACCGGACAGAAGGACGAGGGGAACCGACGTGGCGAAGTTCGGAGATGGCGGGGATCTGGTGAAGTGCAGCTTCTGCGGCAAGTCGCAGAAGCAGGTCAAGAAGCTCATCGCCGGCCCCGGGGTCTACATCTGCGACGAGTGCATCGAGCTCTGCAACGACATCATCGCCGAGGAGCTGGCCGACACCACCGAGCTCTCCTTCGAGGAGCTGCCGAAGCCCAAGGAGATCTACGAGTTCCTGAACGACTACGTCATCGGTCAGGAGTACGCCAAGAAGATCCTGTCGGTGGCCGTCTACAACCACTACAAACGGGTCCAGGCCGGCGACAGCGGCGCCCACGACAACGAGGTCGAGCTGTCCAAGTCGAACATCCTGCTGCTGGGGCCGACCGGGTGCGGGAAGACGCTCCTGGCCCAGACGCTGGCCCGCATGCTCAACGTCCCCTTCGCCATCGCCGACGCCACCGCGCTCACCGAGGCGGGCTACGTGGGAGAGGACGTGGAGAACATCCTCCTGAAGCTGATCCAGGCGGCCGACTACGACGTCAAGCGGGCCGAGACCGGCATCATCTACATCGACGAGATCGACAAGATCGCCCGCAAGTCGGAGAACCCGTCGATCACCCGGGACGTGTCCGGCGAGGGCGTCCAGCAGGCCCTGCTGAAGATCCTGGAGGGCACCACCGCCTCGGTGCCGCCGCAGGGGGGACGCAAGCATCCCCATCAGGAGTTCATCCAGATCGACACCACCAACATCCTCTTCATCTGCGGCGGTGCCTTCGCCGGCATCGACAAGATCGTGGAGAACCGCATCGGCCGCAAGGGCATCGGCTTCCGGGCCGAGGTGCGCAAGGTGGCCGACCGCGACGACTCCGAGCTGCTGCGCCACGTCCTCCCCGAGGACCTGATGAAGTTCGGCCTCATCCCCGAGTTCATCGGCCGGCTCCCGGTGGTGGGTGCGGTGTCCCACCTCTACAAGGAGGCCCTGATCCGCATCCTGGTGGAGCCGAAGAACGCCCTCACCCGTCAGTACAAGCGCACCTTCGAGCTCGACCACGTCGAGCTCGAGCTGACCGACGACGCCCTCGAGGCGGTGGCCGAGCAGGCCCTCCTCCGCGGCACCGGTGCCCGCGGGCTGCGTGCCATCCTCGAGGAGGTCCTCCTCGAGGTGATGTACGACCTCCCCAGCCGGACCGACGTGTCCAAGTGCGTGGTCGACCGGGCCGTCGTGCTCGACAAGGTCCACCCGACCCTGGTACCGCTGAACAGCCCCCCGGCCAAGTCCTCCCGCACCCGTCGGGCCGCCTCCTAGCCGGGGACGCCGGCGCCCCCCGCCGGGCCCCGCCGCCCCACCATCCGTGACCTCGTCGCCCCCCGTCACCTTCGACGACCTCGCCCAGGCGCTCGCCTGGCTCGACGCCCACGTCAACTTCGAGTCGGTGATGCCCACCCGCCGGGCGCTGCCCACGCTCGACCGGATGCGCGCCCTCATGGCGGTGCTCGGCGATCCACCTGACGCCTACCCGGCGATCCACCTGACCGGCACCAACGGCAAGGGATCGACCGCCGCCATGGTCACCGCCCTCCTGGAGGCCCAGGGGCTGTCGACCGGCACCTACACCAGCCCCAACCTCCGCCGGGTCAACGAGCGGATCGCCCGCAACGGGGAGCCCATCGACGACGAGGCCTTCCTCGAGGTGCTCCAGACGCTGGCCCGGGTCGAGCCCCTGCTCACCGAGCCGGCCACCCGGTTCGAGCTGCTCACCGCCGCCGCCCTCCTCTGGTTCGCCGACGAGGCGGTGGACGTGGCGGTGGTCGAGGTCGGCCTGGGCGGGCGCTGGGACTGCACCAACGTGGTGGACGGTGACGTGGCGGTGATCACCAACGTCAGCTTCGACCACACCGAGGTACTCGGCCCCACCCTCGTGGACATCGCCACCGACAAGTCCGGCATCTTCAAGGCCGACAGCCGGGTGGTGATCGGGGAGACCGACCCGACCCTGGTGGCCCTGCTCCGCGACCGGGCCCGGTCGGTCGGGGCGGTGGAGATCTGGGTCCGGGGCGAGGACTTCGGGTGCACGGCCAACCGGGTGGCGGTGGGCGGGCGCCTCGTCGACGTGCGGACCCCCGGCGCCGCCTACGGCGAGGTGCTGGTCCCCCTCCACGGCGCCCACCAGGGCGACAACGCCGCCTGCGCCATCGCCGCCGTGGAGGCCTTCTTCGGCTCGCCGCTCCACGAGGACGTGGTCGAGGAGGCGTTCGCCCACGTGCGGGTGCCCGGCCGGCTCGAGGTGATCGGCCGCCACCCGCTGGTGGTGGTGGACGGTGCCCACAACGTGGCCGGGATGATCACCCTGGCCCGCTCGCTCATCGAGGAGTTCGCCGCCGAGGAGGAGTCGGTGGCCGTGGTGGGGATGCTGACCGGACGCGACCCGTCGGCCATGCTCGAAGCCCTCCTCACCGCGGGTATCCGCTCGGTGGTGGCCTGCGCCCCCGACACCCCGCGGGCCATGGCGCCCGAGGTGGTGGCCGAGGCCGCCGCCGGGCTCGGCATGGAGGTCACCACGGTCGCCACCCCGATGCAGGCGGTGGGGGTGGCCATCGACCGGGCGGGCCCCGGCGGCCGGGTGGTGGTGTGCGGCTCGCTCTACGTGGTGGCCGATGCCCGGGCCCTGCTGGTCTCCGAGGAGGCCTGAGCACCGGTTCTGACACGGGGGGAGTGGTCGGCTAGCCTGCCCCGCTCGTGGGAAGAACTCTCGTCATCTGCAAGCCCGACGCCGTGGAACGCGGCCTGTCGGGGGAGATCATCGGCCGTTTCGAGCGGAAGGGGCTGCGTCTGGTGGCCGCCGAGCTGCGGCCCATCACCACTGAGGAGGCCGGCCGGCACTACGCCGAGCACGACGGCAAGCCCTTCTACGGTGAGCTGGTCGCCTTCATCACCCGCTCCCCGGCCCTGGTCATGGTGGTCGAGGGGCCCGACGACACCTACAAGGTGGTCCGGACCCTGATGGGCACCACCAACCCGGTGGAGGCCGCCCCGGGCACCATCCGAGGGGACCTCGCCATCGAGATGGGGGAGAACCTGGTGCACGGTTCCGACTCGCCCGAGTCGGCCGCCCGCGAGATCGGAATCTTCTTCCCCGGCCTGGCCTGACCCCCGACCGGCGGGTTCGGGCGCCGCAGCCGAGCTGACCAGGGCATTCCGGCCACTCTGGTGCACGGCGGGGCGGGGCGCCCCGGTGTCCCCGGGGGCTCCGTAGCGTTGCCCGTGGATGCTGCGTAGACTTGCGTGTGAACAGTACGGAACGCAGGTGTGGCCAGCAGCACGCACGCAGTCCCGACCGATCCCCCACGGAGGGTTGCATCCCTGATGCGCGACAACGGTTTTTCCCTGTTAGGACGAGACATGGCGGTCGACCTCGGTACCGCCAACACCCTGGTATACGTGCGGGGCCGCGGCATCGTCCTCAATGAACCCTCGGTGGTGGCCGTCAACGTGAAGGACGGGCGCCCCCTGGCGGTGGGCGCCGAGGCCAAGCGGATGATCGGCCGCACGCCGAGCCACATCCAGGCCATCCGGCCCCTGAAGGACGGCGTCATCGCCGATTTCGAGATCTGCGAGAAGATGCTGCGCTACTTCATCCACCGGGTCCACCAGCGCCGCTTCGCCAAGCCCCGCATGGTTATCTGCGTCCCGTCGGGCATCACCGGCGTGGAGCAGCGGGCGGTGATGGAGGCGGCCGAGTACGCCGGTGCCCGCAAGGCCTACATCATCGAGGAGCCGATGGCCGCCGCCATCGGCGCCGGCCTGCCCGTCCACGAGCCCACCGGCAACATGGTGGTGGACATCGGGGGCGGCACCACCGAGGTGGCGGTCATCTCCCTGGGCGGCATCGTGACCAGCCAGTCGATCCGGATCGGCGGCGACGAGCTCGACGAGGCCATCGTCTCCTTCGTCAAGAAGGAGTACAGCCTGGCCCTCGGTGAGCGCACCGCCGAGGAGATCAAGATCGCCCTGGGCTCGGCCTTCGAGCTCGAGGAGGAGCTCCACGCGGAGATCCGGGGCCGCGACCTGGTGACCGGCCTCCCGAAGACCGTGGTCATCTCCACCCAGGAGATCCGCAAGGCCATCGACGAGCCGGTGTCGGCCATCGTCGACGCCGTCAAGGTCACGCTGGACCGCACCCCCCCGGAGCTGGCCGCCGACATCATGGAGCAGGGCATCGTCCTGACGGGTGGTGGGGCGCTGCTGCACGGCCTCGACAGCCGGCTCACCCAGGAGACCGGCATGCCCATCGTGGTGGCCCGCGACCCGCTCAACTGCGTGGCCATCGGCAGCGGCCAGTGCCTCGAGGAGTTCGAGGCACTGAAGCAGGTGCTCATCACGTCGTCAGCCCGCTGACCGACCCGAGGGGGCAGTTCCAGTGGCGAAGCCGCGGCGGTCACGCCGCCCCCGGACCACGTTGATCATCCTGGTCGTCGCCTCGATCGCCATCATCACCCTGGATGCCCGCGGCGGGCTGGGCCGGATCACCTCCGGCGTCCGCACGGTGGCCACCGACGCCTTCTCCCCGATCCGCTCGGGGGTGAACGACATCGTCGAGCCGATCGGCAGCTTCTTGGCCGGTTCGGTCCACTACGGCGCGGTCCGCCAGCAGAACCAGAAGCTCCAGAACGAGATCAACAGCCTGAAGAGCCAGAGCCAGCAGGCCCGGCAGAACGAGGAGCAGCTCCAGCAGATCACCGCGCTGCTGCACCTCCCCTTCGTCGGCAACCTGAACACGGTGCCGGCCGAGGTCACCGCCTACAACGCGTCCAACTTCGCCGCCACCGTCGACATCAGCGTCGGCCGGGCCGACGGCGTGCACCTGAACATGCCGGTGGTCACCGGCAGCGGCCTGGTCGGCCAGGTGGTGCTCGTCGCCCACCACTCGGCCACCGTCCGCCTGATCACCGACGGGGCGTCGTCGGTGGGGGTCCTCTACGGATCCCCGAGCAGCTTCGCCGCCGCCAACGGCCAGGGGGCCGGCAAGCCGCTGGCCGTCAACCTGGTGCCGGCGGGCACGCCCCTCCAGCACGGGGAGCTGTTCGAGACCAGCGGCCTGAACGGCGCCTCCTTCCCGGCCAGCATCCCGGTGGGCACCGTGCTCGAGGCCCGGACCGGACTGACCGCCTCGCAGGAGACGGTCACCCTCCAGCCGCTGGCCGACCTCACCCGCCTGCGGTACGTGTCGGTGATCCTCTGGGGACCGTCGACGTGAACGCCCGCGACGCCGCCAAGGTGACCCTGGTCGTCTTCCTCTTCCTCACCGTCCAGCAGACCCTGATGCTCGACCTCCGCATCGGCGGGGTCCATCCCGACATCATGCTCCTCCTTCCGGTGGCCGCCGGCATCGTGGGCGGTCCGGGTCGGGGCGCCTCGATGGGATTCGGCGCCGGACTGGCGGCCGACCTCTTCCTCCCCACCCCCTTCGGGCTGACCGCCCTGGTGGGCACGCTGATCGGCTTCGCCGTCGGGCTGGCCACCGTGGCCCTCGACCGCTCGTCGTGGTGGCTCCCGGTGGTGTCCGCCGTCCTGGTCAGCGCCGTCTCGGTGGTGCTCTACGCCCTGCTCGGCTCCATCCTCGGCGAGCCCCAGATGCTCCACGTCGACCTGACCCGGATCGTGGTGCTGGTGGCCGGCGTCAACGCCCTCCTGGCCGTGCCGGCCGTCCGCCTGGTCGGCTGGGCCCTGCCGGCGGCCTCCACCGAGGGCATGCCCACCTCCACCTCGACCCTGGGACTCCGTTGAGCCCCCGGTCCGGTGGGCGCGCCCCGCGGGGTGCCGCCGGTTGGCACAATGGGGTCCGGTGAAGCGCTCCCTCCGCCATCCCCTCCGCAACCCGCGGTATCTGCGCCCCGAGCGCGACCGTACGGCCCGACGGAAGGCACCCCGCCAGCCCAAGCTCCACCAGAACCGGTTTTCGGTGGAGGGCGTGCTCGACGCGCCCGACTCCACCGCCGCCCGGCCGGGCCTCCGGATCCGGATCGTCGGCCTGATCGTCTTCGTCCTGTTCGGGGTGCTGGGCCTGCGGCTGTGGACCCTCCAGGTCCTCCAGGCCCCGGCCGCCGCCCAGGCCGTCACCGCCAACCAGCTCCGGGCCGTCTCGGTGCCGCCCACCCGCGGCCTGATCCTCGACCGCTACGGCAACCCGCTGGTGAACAACGTGTCAATCAACACCATCACCCTCTCCCGGGGCGCCGCCCTCCAGTACCCCCAGGTGGTCGGCCGGCTCGCCGCCCTGATCGGCGAGACCACCGCCCAGGTCCAGGCCACGGTGGCCGACAACCGGAACAGCATCTACGAGCCGGTGCCGGTGCTGCCGAACGCCACCCCCACCGAGATCCTCTACGTCAAGGAGCACCCCGACGAGTTCCCCGGGGTGTCGACGTCCACGTCGACCCAGCGGAACTACCCGCAGCTCGAGCTCCCCGGCCCCGCCGCCGGCTTCTACCCGGCCGCCCAGACCCTCGGCTACGTGGGCACCATCAACAGCGCTGAGCTGAAGGCCCGGGCGGCCCAGGGCTACCAGGCGGGGGACGCCTTCGGCCAGGCCGGGCTCGAGTACCAGTACGAGCAGAACCTCCGGGGGGTCCCCGGCACCCAGCAGCTGGAGGTGGACGCCAAGGGCCAGGTGGTGGGCACCCTGCACACGGTGCCGGCCCAGCCCGGGGACAACGTGGTGACCAACCTGGACATCGGACTCCAGCAGGTGGCCGACAACGCCCTGGCCACCCAGATCCAGTCCCTCCGGAAGACCTTCGATCCGCTGTGCAACTCCAACAGCGGGTGCTACCCGGCTGCCTCCGAGGGGGCGGTGGTGGTGATGGACCCCCGCACCGGGGCGGTGCTGGCCTCGTCGTCGTACCCCAGCTACAACCCGAACGTCTGGGTGGGCGGCATCACCAACGCCGAGTATGCCAACCTCTCCGCCAAAGCCAGCAACGAGCCCCTGCTCGACCGGGTGATCCAGGGCCAGTACACCCCGGGTTCGACCTTCAAGCTCAACACGGCCACCGCCGCCCTCGACACCGGGCTGTGGACCGCCTCGAAGTACTACAACGACACCAATACCTTCAACGTGCCGGGCTGCGTGGCCAACTCGGGGGCGACCGGGTGCGTCCTCCACAACGCCGCCGGGGACACCGGGGGCGAGCTCGACATCTCGACGGCCATCACGGTGTCCAGCGACGATTTCTTCTACAACCTGGGGGCGCTCTTCTACGGGGCACGCGCCACCTACGGCCAGACCCCCATCCAAGACACCGCCAACGCCTACAGCCTCGGCCAGCTGACCGGGATCGACCTCCCCGGCGAGGTGGCCGGCCGGGTGGACAGCCAGGCCGAGCGGGTGAAGCTCCATGCCCTGGCCCCGACCGCCTTCCCCAACACCCAGTGGTACACCGGGGACAACGTGGAGTTGGCCTTCGGGCAGGGAGGCACCATCGTCACCCCCATCGAGCAGGCGGTGGCCTACTCCACCTTCGCCAACGGGGGCACCCGTTACGCCCCCCAGGTGGCTGCCGCCGTCGTTTCCGCCCAGGGGAGGCTGGTCAAGCGGTTCACCCCGCAGGTCACCGGGCACGTGAACCTGCCGCCGACCACCTACCAGCCGATGCTGACCGGCTTCGAGGGGGCGGTGCAGAACCCCAGCGGCACCGCCTACGGCTCGTTCCAGGGCTCGACCTGGCCGGTCAGCGACCTGGCCGGCAAGACGGGGACGGCGGACACCGTTCCGGGGAAGGAGCCGACGGCGTGGTTCGTCGGCTTCACGCCCACCCCGCAGTTCGTGGTGGTCTGCGTCATCGACCAGGCCGGATACGGCGCCCAGGCCGCCGCTCCGGTGGTCCGGGACATCTACGACTACCTCTACACCCACCCGGTGGGGGCGGTGGCCTACGACCCGCAGCCCCAGGTCGTCCAGTCCACCACCCCGGTGCAGCTCCCGACCTCGCCCACCGCCCCGACCACCACCACCCCGGGCACCAGTGCCACCACCACCACCACGACCACCGCCGCAGGCACCGGCGCCACCACCACGACCACCACGCCGGGCGGGTGAGCCGGGGGTCGTGGGGCCCCGGTCCGGGGTCCCACGTGGGGACCCCTAAGCTGGGGGGAACGATGGAGACGCTCTGGCCACAGATCGAACGGCTCTTGCCCCAGGTCACGAAGCCGGCACGCTACATCGGGGGGGAGTTGGGGGCCCAGGCCCCCGTGCACCGTCCCGACGCGGTGGCCTGGCTGCTCGTGTACCCCGACACCTACGAGATCGGGCTGCCCAACCAGGGCCTGCAGATCCTCTACGAGGTGCTCAACGAGCGTTCCGACGCCGTGGCCGAGCGGTCCTACGCCCCCTGGGTGGACATGGAGGCGGCCATGCGGGAGGCCGGCATCCCCTTCTTCTCGCTGGAGCACCACCTGCCGGCCCGGGCCTTCGACGTGCTGGCCTTCAACCTGTCGGCGGAGCTGGTCTACACCAACGTCCTCAACCTGATCGACCTGGCCGGCATCGCGGTGCACGCCGCCGACCGGACCGCCGACGACCCGATCGTGACCGCCGGCGGCCACTGCGCCTTCAACCCCGAGCCGCTGGCCGACTTCGTCGACTGCTTCGTCCTGGGGGACGGCGAGGAGGCGGTGGGGGAGGTCACCGCGGTGATCGCCGCCTGGAAGAACGGGCGCCCGGTGCCCGGGGCGCCGGCCGGTGTCGACCCGGCCTCGCGGGAGGCGCTCCTCCGGGCCCTCTCCCAGCTCCCCGGGGTCTACGTGCCGTCGTGCTACGGGGCGACCTACGTCCCGGCCGGCCCGGGGGACCCCGTCCCCGGCCGGCTCCGGCTGGCGGCCACCACCCCCCGGTTCCCCGAAACCCCCGAGCGGGTGGAGAAGCGCACCATCGCCGACCTTGGCGAGTGGCCGTACCCCCGGCAGCAGCTGGTGCCCCTCATCGAGGTGGTCCACGACCGGCTGAACGTCGAGCTCTTCCGGGGCTGCACCCGGGGCTGCCGCTTCTGCCAGGCCGGGATGATCACCCGGCCGGTCCGGGAGCGCCCCGCCGAGCAGGTGCGCACCATGGTCATGGACGGCCTGGCCCGCACCGGCTACGACGAGGTGGCCCTCACCTCCCTCTCCAGTGCCGACTACTCGGGGATCGAGACCACCGTCACCTCGATCATCGAGGACCCCTCGTGCTCGGGCCAAGTGTCGGTCAGCCTCCCCAGCCTCCGGGTGGATGCCTTCACCGTGGGCACCGCCGCCCAGATCCAACGGGTGCGACGGACCGGGCTCACCTTCGCCCCCGAGGGGGGCACCTGGCGGATGCGCCAGGTGATCAACAAGCTGATCCGGGAGGAGGACCTCTACGCCGCGGTGGACGCCGCCTTCAGCCAGGGCTGGCGCCGGGTGAAGCTGTACTTCCTCATCGGCCTGCCGACCGAGACCGACGAGGACACCCTCGGCATCGTGACCCTGGCCAAGCAGTGCGTAGAGATCGGGAAGCGCTACCACAAGGGGGTCACGGTGACGGCCTCGGTGGGCGGCTTCGTCCCGAAGGTCCAGACCCCGTTCCAGTGGTTCGGCCAGAACACCGTCGAGGAGCTCACCCGCAAGATCCACCTGCTGAAGGACGCCGCCCGGGGGGTCCGGGGCCTCACCGTCCGGTGGCACGACCCCAAGGCCACCGTTGTCGAGGGGATCGCCAGCCGGGGCGACCGCCGTACGGGGGCGGTCATCGAGCACGTCTGGCGCCACGGCGGGACCTTCCAGGAGTGGTCGGAGTACTTCGACCTCGACCTCTGGACCGGGGCCCTGGCCGCCTCGGGGACGACCCTGGAGGAGACCGTCTACCGGCACCGGACGGAGCACGAACCGCTGCCCTGGGACCACCTCTCCGCCGGGCTCCACCGCGACTTCCTGTGGCAGGACTGGACCGACGCCCTGGCCGCCCACGGCCTGGAGGACTGCCGGTGGACCCCCTGCTACGACTGCGGGGCCTGCACCGGGTTCGGGATCGAGCACGTGGTGGCCTCGGCAGTGCCACCGGCCGGCGGTAGCCAGGGCACCGGCCAGGATCTCTCGACCGGGGGCCAGGTACCGGTACGATTCCTGGCCACGGCGCCGTCCGGCGCCGCCCCGGCCGCCCGGCCGAGAGCAGAGGCCGCGGTGGCGGCCGGACCGAGGAGGGACTGAGGTGCGCATCCGCTTCCGTTTCTCCAAGCTCGGCAAGGTCCGCTTCACCAGCCAGCGCGACGTGGCCCGCATGTGGGAGCGGGCGCTCCGCCGGGCCGAGTTGCCCCTGGCCTACACCGAGGGCTTCTCGCCACGGCCCCAGCTGAGCTTCGGGCTCGCCCTCCCTACCGGGTGCGAGTCCCTGGCCGAGTACGTGGACGTGGTGCTCGACGATGCCCGTCCGGAGACGGCGGCGGTCGACGTGGACCGCCTGCCCCGCCGGCTCTCGGGGATGCTGCCCGAGGGGATCGAGGTGCAACGCGCCGGCGTGGTGGAGCGCAAGCCCACCTCGTTGCAACAGGAGGTCACCTCGTGCTCGTGGGCGATGTCGTTCCGGGGCCTCACCCGGGACCAGCTGACGACGAGGGTGGCGGCCCTGCTGGCGGCCCCCTCGGTCATGATCGTGCGCGAGCGGAAGGGCCGGCAGGAGGAGGACGACCTCCGGCCGTCGGTGGTGTCGCTGGCCGTGGTCGACGGCGGCGGTGACAGGGATGTCGTCGACGTGGTGGCCGAGCTGGCCACCCAACCCCGTGGGGTCCGCCCCATCGAGCTCGTCAGGGGACTGATCGCCGTGGCACCCGCCGGGGAGGCGGGCGCCGGTTCGGACGGCGCGGTCGGGACGGGTGGGATTCCGGTACTGGACCGGGCCTGCAGAACGCAACAGTGGATCGAGCGCGACGGCACCCGCCGGGAGCCTGTGGAACCACAGGCCGACCCGCCGGACGCCGCCCGCGCCGTGCGCGCCTTGGAGCGCGCCTCGTGAGTGGTTTCAGAAGGGAATTCGATGTCAGAAGCAACGACCGGGCAGCCGGTCGGGAGCCAGGTGGATGCACCAGCGGCTCCCGACGCGCCCCAGGGGAACGACGCGCCCGGGGGTACCGGGTCTGATCGCCGCGCCGCGCCCGACGTGGCGACCGAGGCATCCAGCGCAGCCGCACCACGGCCGGCCCCGGGAGCCGCACCCTCGGATAGCGGCCCGGATGCCGGCCCCGAGGGAGACCGGAGCGTGGGCGACGGCGACGGCGACGGGCCGTCCGCCCGCACCGGGCAGAGCCGGCGGCGACGCGGCTCGAGGGGCGGGCGGGGACGCGGCCGGACCGGTGCCGGCGAGGGTGCCGGCGACGGCGGTGAGGAGGCCGACGGAGGGTCCGACACCGCCCGTTCGCTGAGCGGGGAGCCGCCGGCGGCCCCGTCCGGCCCCGCCCCGGTGGGGCCGGTGGCCCGACCGAAGATCGGCGACACCCGGCCGGCCATCGGTGACACCCGTCCGGCCCCGCCCGGGTCGGCCCAGACGGCACCCCGCACCGGCGACCGAGACGGCGGCGGCCGGTCGGGCAACGGTCGCGCCGGAGGGGGCCGCTCGGGCTCCCGGGGCGGCGGCCAGGGGCCGGGCAACCGCTCGGGCGGCGGTCGCCAGGCGTCCGGTGGCGGGCGGGGCGGCGGCCGCAGCGGCACCCCGGACCGTCCGGCGCCGGTGGCGGCGGTGGTGGAGGGCGACGAGGGCTCGGACCGCGACCCGTTCGGCGAGGGCCCGGCACGGACCGGCAACCGGCGCGGCGGTCGGGAGCGACGGGGCAAGGCGGTGGGCCGCTACATGATGTGCGTCCACGTCCGACCCGAGACCACCCAGATCGCCCTGCTCGAGGGGCGCACGCTGGTGGAGCACTACGTCTCCCACGCCTCCGACGACGCCACCCAGATCGACGGCAACATCTACCGGGGCCGGGTCCAGAACGTCCTCCCCGGGATGGAGGCGGCGTTCATCGACATCGGCACCCCGAAGAACGCCGTCCTCTACCGGGGCGACGTCCGCTACGACAAGGAGGACCTCGAGGCGGGCGCCTCCACCTCCCAGCCGCGCATCGAGCAGGTGCTGCGGCCCGGTCAGACCATCCTGTGCCAGGTCACCAAGAACCCCATCGGGGCGAAGGGCGCCCGGCTGACCCAGGAGGTCTCCCTCCCCGGGCGCTTCGTGGTGCTGGTGCCCGACAGCACCGCCTTCGGGATCTCCAAGCGGCTCGACGATGTCGAGCGCAAGCGCCTCCGGAAGATCATCGATGCCGTCCGGCCCAAGGGCCACGGCCTGATCGTCCGGACCGCCGCCGCCGGGGCAAGCGCCGACGAGCTGAAGCACGACGTGGACCGCCTGGTCGAGCGGTGGGAGAAGATCTCGGCGGCGGCCGCCAAGGGCCAGGGGGCGGCCCTCCTCTACAAGGAGCCGCCCATCGCCGTCCGGGTGATCCGCGAGGAGCTCAACCGCGAGTACCGGGCGGTGGTCATCGACGACCGGGCCCTCTACGAGCAGGTCCACGACTACGTCGGCGCGGTGAACCCCGAGCTGGCCGACCGGGTGGAGTACTTCGACCCGGCCGAGGAGCCGCTCCCGGTCTTCGAGCGGTACCACGTCCACGAGCAGCTCCACAAGGCCCTCGACCGGAAGGTCTACCTGCCGTCGGGGGGCTCGCTGGTCATCGACCGCACCGAGGCGCTGACCGTCATCGACGTCAACACCGGCAAGAACGTCGGCACCACCAACCTCGAGGAGACCGTCTACCGGAACAATCTGGAGGCGGCCGAGGAGGTGGCCCGGCAGCTGCGGCTCCGGGACATCGGCGGCATCATCGTGATCGACTTCATCGACATGGAGATCCGGGAGAACCGTGACAAGGTCTCCTCCGCCCTGCGCGCCGCCCTGGCCAGGGACAAGACCCGCACCCAGGTGTTCGACATCTCCGAGCTGGGCCTGGTGGAGATGACCCGGAAGCGGGTATCCGAGGGCCTGATCGAGTCGCTGTCGACCACCTGCGAGGTGTGCGAGGGGCGGGGAATCGTCTTCTCCGACCCGGAGCTGTAGACTCTTCTTCTTATGTACGCCGTGATCCGAACCGGAGGAAAGCAGGAGCGCGTGGCCGAGGGCCAGCAGCTCCGAGTCGAGCTGCTGGGCAAGGCCCCCGGCACCGAGGTGGCGTTCACCCCGGTGCTGTTGGTGGACGGCGACACCGTCCTGGCCACCCCCGCCGATCTGGCCGGCGCTTCGGTGACCGCCCAGGTGGTGGGGGAGGAGCTCGGGCCGAAGATCCGCGGCTTCACCTACAAGAACAAGTCGAACCAGCGGACCCGGTGGGGCCACCGCCAGCAGTACTCGACCATCGAGATCACCGCCATTTCGGCTGCCGGCTGACCACGGCGCCGTCGAGCACAAGGAGCAACAGGTATGTCCAAGACCAAGGGTGGCGGCTCCACCCGAAACGGGCGCGACTCCAACGCGCAGCGCCTCGGTGTCAAGACCTTCGGCGGCACCACGGTGAAGGCCGGGTCGATCCTGGTCCGCCAGCGCGGCACCAAGTTCCACCCCGGCATCAACGTGGGCAAGGGCGGCGACGACACCCTGTTCGCCCTGGCACCCGGCACCGTGCAGTTCGCCAGCCGCAAGGGCCGCAAGCTGGTGGACGTCGTCACCCCCGACTGACCTCCCGGGGCTACGGCGCCGGACGAAGGTGAATTTCCGGTGACCGAGTGGGTCGGGTCCCGACCCGGACGGTACGCTCCGCCCCATGAGCGCCACCGCCGGCCCGAGCCCGTCCGACGACACCGTGGACGGCTCCCCGGGGCGCCGGGTGGTGCTCGACGGGTGTGTCAACTTCCGTGACCTCGGCGGCTACCGGACGGTCGACGGCCACCGCATCCGGTGGCGGCGCCTCTTCCGGGCCGACGGGCTGAGCCGGCTCAGCCCCACCGATCGGGAGGTCCTGGCCGGCTTCGGCCTGGCCACCGTCATCGACCTCCGCACCCGCGAGGAGGCCGAGACCCGGGGGTCGTTTCCGGTCGACGACCTGCCCGTCACCTACCTCGGGCTCCCGTTGATGGACGTGCTCCCCACCGAGACGGAGCTCCCCGCCTGGCACGAATCGTCCTATGTGGCCTCGCGCTACCTGGACATGATCACCGCCAGTGGCACCACCCTGGCCGCCGCCCTCGACGCCCTCGCCGTCGACGGGGCCCTGCCGGCGGTGGTGCACTGCAGCGCCGGCAAGGACCGCACCGGGGTGGTCTCCGCCCTGGTGCTGGCCTTCCTCGGCATCCCCGACGAGACCATCGTGGCCGACTACGCGATGAGCGGGCCGGCCATGGTCCACATGCTCGAGCGCCTGCAGGCCGAGTACCCCGAGTCGGTGGAGGCGGTGACCCGGTTCGCCCCAGCCATCCTCAACGTGGCCCCGGAGACGATGGTGGAGCTGCTGTCCTCGGTCCGGGCCGCCTACGGCTCCTACGACGGCCTGGTCGACGCCCTGGGGGTGGGTGACGCGGTGGCGCGGCTGCGGGCCACCCTGTTGGAGCCCGCCTGAGCCGGCTCCGGTCCCCGGAGGGCCGGTCGGTAGGATCGGGGGATGTCCGGATTCGTCGACGAGGCCCAGCTCCATGTGAAGGCGGGCGACGGCGGGGCCGGCGCGGTGGCCTTCCGGCGGGAGGCCCACGTCGACAAGGGCGGTCCCGACGGGGGTGACGGCGGGCGGGGCGGCGACGTCTGGCTGGTGGCCTCCACCAACCAGTCCTCGCTGCTGGGCTTCCGCGACCACCCCTACCGCAAGGGCGGCGACGGCGGCCACGGCGGGGGGAAGAAGAAGCACGGCGCCCGCGGCGACGACCTCGAGGTGCCGGTCCCGGTCGGCACCCGGGCCCGGGCCGGCGACGGCACCCTGCTGGCCGACCTGGTGGGTCCGGGCGACCGCTGGCTGGCGGGGGAGGGCGGACGGGGCGGGCGCGGCAACGCCAGCTTCCTGACCAACCGGCGCCGGGCCCCGGCCTTCGCCGAGCAGGGGGAGGTCGGCCACGAGCAGTGGTACGACCTGGAGCTGGCCCTGGTGGCCGACGTGGCCCTGATCGGCTACCCCAACGTCGGCAAGTCGACGCTGATCTCGCGGATCTCGGCGGCCAAGCCGAAGATCGCCGACTACCCCTTCACCACCCTCGAGCCCCACCTCGGGGTGGTCCGGGCCGACGACGGGTCCAACTACACGGTGGCCGACATCCCCGGCCTGGTGGAGGGGGCGGCCGAGGGGAAGGGCCTCGGCCACCGCTTCCTGCGCCACATCACCCGGGCCCGGGTGATGGTGGTGCTGGTCGAGCTCGACCCGGTGACCGAGGTGGCCCCCGCCGAGCAGCACCGCATCCTCCTCGAGGAGCTCGGCCGGTACCGGCCCGAGCTGCTCGAGCGCCCCCGGCTGGTGGTGGCCACCAAGGCGGACGCCGCCGGTATCGCCGACCTCGACGAGGTGGCCGACCTCTTCGGCGACCAGGGGTTCCGGCCCGACCTGGTCATCTCGGCCGTCACCGGCCTGGGCATCCGCACCCTGGTCGGGACGCTGTCGACCATGGTCACCGGGGCCCGGACCGCCGAGCCCGAGCACGACGCCACCATCGTGATCCACCGGCCGCTCCCCGAGGGGTTCAGCGTGGAGAAGATCGGCGACGGGGTCTACGAGATCCTGGGCAAGGTGGTGGCGCGGGCGGTGGCCCTCAACGACGTGACCACCGACGAGGCCGCCGCCTACATCCAGGACCGGTTGAAGACCATCGGGGTCGACCGGGCCCTGGCCCGGGCCGGTGCCCGGGACGGCGATCTGGTCCAGATCGGGGAGCTCTCCTTCGTCTGGTACCGCGACCAGCCCGAATTCGTCGGCGACCCCTCCGGCCGCCGCCGCCGGTCCTCGTGACCGACCTGCGGGCGGGCGCCGGGGGCGCCCGCACGGTGGTGGTCAAGATCGGCTCGTCGTCGGTGACCGACGACGCCCTCGGCGTCGACGCCGGGGCGGTCGCCAAGCTGTCGGCCGAGGTGGCCGGCGCCCGGGCGGCCGGGGCCGACGTGGTGGTGGTCACCTCCGGCGCCATCGCCGCCGGCTGGGCCGGGCTGGCCCCGGGCCAGCCGCGCCCATCGGACCTCGCCACCCTCCAGGCGGTCTCGGCCGTCGGGCAGCACCAGCTGATGCGGGTGTGGAGCGACGCCCTGGCCGGTCTGGGCCTGGTGGCCGGCCAGGTGCTCCTCGCCCCCCTCGACTTCGTCCACCGCAGCCAGTACCTCCACGCCCGACAGACCCTCCGGCGGCTTCTCGAGCTGGGCGTGGTGCCGGTGGTCAACGAGAACGACGCGGTGGCCGACGAGGAGATCCGCTTCGGCGACAACGACCGGCTGGCCGCCCTGGTGGCCCACCTGGTCGGCGCCGACCTGCTGGTGCTGCTGACCGACACCGCCGGGCTGCTGACCGCCGACCCGAGGCGGACCGCGGAGGCGTCGCTGATCGAGGAGGTGGTCGAGATCGACCACGAGCTCGAGCGGATCGCCGGCGGCCCGGGGACGGCGGTGGGCAGCGGCGGCATGGCCTCCAAGCTGGCCGCCGCCAAGATCGCCGTCTGGTCCGGGGTGGAGGCGGTCATCGCCGATGCCTCCCGCCCCGGCGTGCTGGCGGCGGTGAGCGCCGGGGCGCCTGGCGTCGGCACCCGGTTCCGGCCACGTGACCGGCGGCTGCCGGCCCGGAAGCTCTGGATCGCCTTCGCCATCGGCGCCACCGGCACCGTCACCGTCGACGAGGGGGCGAGGCGGGCCCTGGTCGAACGGGGGACCTCCCTGCTGCCCGCCGGGGTGCTGGCGGTGGCCGGTGACTTCGGTGCCGACGAGGCGGTGGAGATCGCCGGGCCTGACGGGACGGTGTTCGCCAAGGGCCTGGTCCGCCACCCGGCGGCCGTGGTGTCGGCGTGGGCGGGCCACCGCTCGGCCGACCTTCCCGAGGATCTCGACCCCGAGGTGGTCCACCGCGACGACCTCGTGGTGCTGGGCTGACCCCGCCGGCCCCGCCGGCCCCGCCGGCCCCGCCGGCCCCGCCGGACGGCGCCCCGGGCACCCGGAAGTACGCTGTGGCGGTGCATGCAACCACTCCCACCGCCTTGGAGGACCTGGGCCGGGTCGCCCGCCGGGCCTCGAGGGTGCTGGCCCGGACGTCGTCGGCCACCCGCGACGAGGCCCTCCGGCGCGCCGCCGAGCTGATCGACCGCGAGTCGGAGCGGATCCTCGCCGCCAACGCCGAGGACGTGGACGCCCTGACAGGGACGGGTGGCGACGCCACCGCCCTCGACCGCCTCCGCCTCGATCCCGACCGGGTGGCGGGTATGGCCGCCGGCCTCCGCCAGGTGGCCGGGCTGGCCGATCCGGTGGGCGAGGTGGTCGACGGGTGGGTCCGGCCCAACGGGCTGCGGATCTCGCGGGTCCGGGTGCCCCTGGGGGTCGTGGGCATCATCTACGAGAACCGCCCCAACGTCACCAGCGATGCCGCCGGGCTCTGCCTCAAGTCGGGGAACGCCGTCCTCCTCCGGGGATCGTCGACGGCCATCCGGTCCAACACCGTGGTGGCCTCGCTGCTCCGCTCGGGGCTGGAGAAGGCCGGCCTGCCGGCCGACGCCGTGGGTCTGGTGGCGGACACCAGCCACGACTCGGCGATCGCCTTCATGCAGCTCGAGGGGTCCATCGACTGCCTCATCCCCCGGGGCGGCCCGTCGCTGCTCGCCGCCATCCGGGAGCACGCCACCGTCCCCTATGTGCTCGACGGCGAGGGAAACTGCCACGTCTACGTGGACGCCGCCGCCGACCTGGCCATGGCCCGCGCCGTGGTGGTCGACGCCAAGACCAGCCGGCCCGGCGTCTGCAACGCCATGGAGACCCTGTTGGTCCACCGGGCGGTGGCCGGCGACTTCCTGCCGTCCGTCGCCCGTGAGCTCGACGGGGTGACCCTGCTGGGGGACGACGCCACCCGGGCCGTACTGCCGTCGGCCGGGGTGGCCACCGACGTCGAGTACGCCACCGAGTTCCTCGGCCCCACCCTGGCGGTGGCCGTGGTGGACGACCTCGACGCAGCCATCGACCACATCGCCCGATTCGGATCAGGACACTCGGAGGCCATCATCACACGGGACATCGCCACAGCCGACCGGTTCACCGGGGAGGTGGACGCCGCCGCCGTGGTGGTCAACGCCTCCACCCGGTTCGTCGACGGGGAGCAGTTCGGCCTCGGCGCCGAGATCGGCATCTCCACCCAGAAGCTCCACGCCCGGGGACCCATGGGACTCCGGGAGCTGACCTGTTGCAAGTACGTGGTCCGGGGCGACGGGCAGGTGCGGTCGTGACCGCCCCCGCCGGCCGCGACGAGATCACCACCGGGTTCCCCGAGGCGGGCGAGCCGCGGTTCGACTCCATCGACGCCGTCCGGCAGGGGCTGGCCGGGGTCGACTACCTGGCCGACGAGGGCATCGCCGGCGTCGTCTACCTGGCCGACCGTCTGGCCAAGCCGGTGCTGGTGGAGGGTCCGGCCGGCACCGGCAAGACCGAGCTGGCCAAGTCGGTGGCCAAGCTCACCGGCAGCCGGCTCATCCGGCTCCAGTGCTACGAGGGCCTCGACGAGTCCAAGGCCCTCTACGAGTGGAATTACAAGAAGCAGCTGCTCCGCATCCAGGCCGGGAGCGACCAGGCGTGGGCGGAGCTCGAGGACGACATCTTCTCGGAGGAGTTCCTGCTGGCGCGCCCGCTCCTCGAGGCGATCCGGTCCCCCGAGCCGGTGGTGCTGCTCATCGACGAGGTCGACCGGGTGGAGCTGGAGACCGAGGCGCTGCTGCTGGAGATCCTCTCCGAGTACCAGGTGTCCATCCCCGAGCTGGGCACGGTGCGGGCCACGCAGATCCCGCTGGTCTTCCTCACCTCCAACAACACCCGGGAGCTCTCCGAGGCCCTGAAGCGCCGCTGCCTCTACCTCCACATCGACTACCCGCAGCTGGAGCGCGAACGCGCCATCATCGAGACCCGAGTGCCGGGTATCAGCGAGGCGCTGGCCGACCAGATCGCCCGCATCGTGCGGTCCATCCGCACCCTCGAGCTGAAGAAGGCCCCGTCGGTGTCCGAGACGCTCGACTGGGCCCGCACCCTGGTGGTCCTGGGCGTGGAGTCGATCGACGCCGAGCGGGCGCGCGACACCCTCCACATCCTGTTGAAGTACCGGTCCGACATCGACCGGGCGGCCAAGGAGCTCGCCGGCGTCGAGCTGGCCGACTGAACCGCCCCGAACGTGCTCGACCTCCTCACCGGGTTCATCGCCGAACTCCGGGCAGCCGGTATCCCGGTCTCCCTCAGCGAGCACCTCGACGCCGCCGAGGCGCTGCGCCACGTCCCCCTGGAGGACCGTGAGGGCCTGAAGTACGCGCTGGGGGCCAGCCTGGTGAAGTCGTCGACCCACTGGCGCGCCTACGAGTCGACCTTCGAGATCTACTTCTCGCTCCGGGGCCCGGAGTACCGGATCGACGGGGACGAGGAGGACGGCGAGGACGGCGAGGGCGCCGAGGAGGCCGCCGACCAGGCCGGGCGCGGCCAGGGCCAGGGGCACGGTCGGGGCGGCGGTGGCGGTGGGCAGGGGATGACCCCCGAGGAGCTGGCCGACCTGCTCTACCGGGCGCTGTCGTCCGCCAACGACGCCATGATGGCCACGGTGGCCCGCCAGGCGGTGGCCCGGTACGCCGGCATGGAGCCCGGCCGCCCGGTCGGCGGCACCTACTACCTCTACCGCACGCTGCGGAACCTCGATCTGGACGGGATGCTGGAGCGGCTGGTCGAGGAGGCGCGCCAGGGCGGTCCGGCCGGGGAGGACGGCAGCGGAGCCGCCGTCGACCTGACGCCGCTGGAGGAGCGTCTGCTCCGCGACGAGTTCCGGGCCCGCGTCGACCGTCTGAAGCGCGAGATCGAGGACGAGATCCGGCGCCGGCTGGTGGCCGACCGGGGGAGCGAGGCACTGGCCAAGTCGCTGCGCAAGCCGCTCCCCGAGGACGTCGACGTGATGCACGCCACCCGCGACGAGCTGGTGGCGCTCAGGAAGGCGCTCCAGCCGCTGTCCCGGAAGCTGGCCGTGCGCCTGGCCCGCAAGCGCCGCCACGGCCGGAAGGGGGCGCTCGACTTCCGCAGCACCGTCCGTCACTCGCTGTCCACCGGCGGGGTGCCGCTCGAGCCGAAGTTCCGCTACCCGCGGCCGGCCAAGCCCGAGATCATGGTCATCGCCGACATCTCGGGCTCGGTGGCGTCCTTCGCCCGCTTCACCCTCCACCTGGTGCACGCCATCAGCACCCAGTTCTCCAAGGTCCGGAGCTTCGTCTTCATCGACGGCATCGACGAGGTGAGCCGGTTCTTCGAGCACGCCGACGACCCGGCCGACGCCGTGCACCGGATCAACACCGAGGCCGACGTCATCTGGGTGGACGGCCACTCGGACTACGGGCACGCCCTCTCGGTGTTCTGGGAGCGGTGGGGCGAGGAGATCACCCCGAGGACCAGCGTGCTGCTGCTCGGCGACGCCCGCAACAACTACCACGCCTCCCAGTCATGGGTGGTCAAGGAGATCCGGGACCGGGCCCGTCATGTCTACTGGCTCAACCCCGAACCCCAGGCCTACTGGAACTCGGGGGACTCCATCGTCGGAGAGTACGCCGTCTTCTGCGACGACGTCATCGAGTGCCGTACCCTCCGCCAGCTGGAGCGCTTCGTGGGGGAGCTGGCCTGATGTCCGCACCGGGGAGCGGGTTCGACGAGCTGTCGGGGGCGCGGGGCGACAGTGCCCCGCCGGGCCCCCCGGCCGGGATCCGGACGGTCCCGGTCGGGGACGGGTCGACCGCCACCCGGGTGGTGCTCGTCCGCCACGGCGAGGCCGAGTGCAACGTGTCGGGTGTCTGCGGCGGCCCCCGCGGCTGCCGCGGTCTCACCCCCCACGGCGTTCGCCAGGTGGAGGCCCTCCGGGACCGGCTCGGCTCGACCGGTGAGCTGGCCGGCGCCGACGCCCTCTACGCCAGCGTGCTGCCCCGGGCCATCCAGACCGCCGAGGTGCTGGCGCCCGCCCTCCGGTCGATCGGGGCCGACGGGACCACCGGGCCCCTTCCTACCCTGCAGCTCGACTGCGGGCTCTGCGAGCTCCACCCCGGAGAGGCCGACGCCCTCAGCTGGCCGGAGTTCACCGAGCGGTTCGGCGATCCCGACTGGGACGTGGAGCCGGGCCGACCGATCGCCCCGGGGGGCGAGTCCTGGACGGGCTTCGTGGTCCGGGTGGCCGACACCCTGGAACGCCTGGCGGCCCGGCACCCCGGGGAGCTGGTGGTGGTGGCCTGCCATGCCGGGGTGATCGAGGCGTCGATGCTGGGGATGCTGCCGATCGCCGGCGGACGGGACGGGGCCCGGCTCCAGCTGCGCACCCACCACGCCTCCCTCACCTCGTGGGAGGTCGAGGGCGGGCGCTGGCGGCTGCTGGCCTACAACGACGCCACCCATCTGGTGACCCCGGGGCTGCCGGTCACCGCCGACCAGCAGGTCTGAGGATCGGCCGACCGGGGTTCGGGGATCAGCAGGCGTAGTCCTCGTCGTAGGTTCCCGAGCCGTACTGGGTGAGCCAGATGCCGCCCGATGGGAGGTTGTTGCCGTGGGCGGCGGCGTACGAGTAGCCGGTCGAGCAGTTCTGCTGCGGGTTGCCGGTGTACCAGGCCAGCCACAGGGGCAGGTCGGGCTGGTAGGAGCCCACGATCGCCGACCAGGTCAGCGGGCTGGTGTAGATCCCGACGTTGGCCAGGCCCTCGTCCCGGAGGCCGTCCACCGCCCCCTGCACGAAGGCGGCGTTGGCCGCCTCGTTCCCCTTCACCCAACCCGGGTCGTTCTCCACGTCGAGCCACCAGGTCACCGAGGTGTCGACGCCGGCGTTCTGGGCCTCCCCGAAGGCGTACTGGGCGGCCCCGTACCCGGCGTTGCAGGCGGTGGCGGCGGCACCGAAGGTGGTGCAGATGGCCGGCGACGGGCTCAGCGCCGCGCCGTAGGTCAGATAGATGTAGAGGTTGAGGCCGGCGCCCGCCCAGTTGGCCTCGTCGGCCAGGCACCGGTTGGCCGCACCGTACGACTGTCCGTTGACCTCCACCACCCCGATCTGGTGGGGGGCGGGCGGGTACCCACCGCACTGCCAGTTGGAGATGTCGTACCCGTAGGCGCCGGACGGGTAGGCCGGGTCGTTGAAGGTGCCGCTGCCGAGTCCGACCGTCATCCCCACCACCGGGGCGTTGAGGTGCGGGGGGGCCGACCCGTAGTAGCCGGCGGCGCCGAAGTTGAAGATGAGCCCGCCGCTGTCGGTGAACCAGTAGCCGTCCCCGCCGGGGGTGGTGCCCATCGCCACGATGGGTCGGACCAGCGAGGCACCGCCCTCCGAACCGTAGAACGGGGCGTCCCCGAAGGCGAAGATGCCGCCATCGCTGGCTACCAGCCAGTAACCGTTGCCGCCCGACGACGGAGCCATCGAGACGACCGGTCGGTTCAAGTTCAGCGAGCCGGTGGAGCCGTGGAAGGTGGCGTCCCCGAAGGCGAAGATGCCGCCGTCGGACGCCACTAGCCAGTAGCCGCCGCCGTCCTTGGTCGTGGCCATCCCCACCACCGGCCGGTTGAGGGGGAGACCGCCCATCGACCCGTAGAAGTGGGCGTCCCCGAAGGCGAAGATGCCGCCGTCGGTGGCCACCAGCCAGTAGCCCGCCCCGTCGGGGGTGGCGGACATGCTGACCACCGGCCGGTTGAGGGGCACGCCGCCCATCGACCCGTGGAACTGGGCGTCCCCGAAGGCGAAGATGCCACCATCGGAGGCGTCGAGCCAGTACCCCTGCTCGTCGGCGGTGGCGGCCATGCCCACGATCGGTTCGTTGAGGTGCTGCCCGCCCATCGACCCCAGGCTGGCCAGGCCGCCGAAGGCGAATACGCCGCCGTCGCTGGCCACCAGCCAGTAGGACGGCACCGACCGCACCGTGGCGGCGGACGCCCGCGACGGGGTGCCGGCCGCCGGCACCAGGACCAGCACCGAGGCCGCCAGGGTGACCATCCCCGCCAGGAGGGTGGCGAGGCGACGGACCACCGAGTTGTTGCGTCGGTCCTGCCCCCGTCGGGTGGTCGGGGACTGCCGGGCGCGGGTCACGGTCATCAGTGGCGGGTTCTCCATCGGATCGAGGCGGCCCCATGTCGCGGCAGTCAGGGCTGCCGGCTCCGGTCGGTCGGGCGGCCGTCCAGGCGACCATTCTGGTGCCAGGCCCTCCCGGGGTCAATGACCGAACCACGCCGCCCGCCACCGCCCGCCGTCGTCGGTGGTGGGATCGGGGCGGTCGGGACGCCGTCGGGGAACCGTTGGTTAGGGTGGTGGTCGTGACCTCCGACGGGCTCCCAGTCGAGGCCGGACCGCCGATCTCGGAGGACGTCCGGCAACGGGGGATCGCCGTCCTCCAGGGACTCTTCGCCCGTGGCCAGGTGGACGAGGGCGACTTCCACGGCGCCCTCGACGGCATGCTCCGGGCCGGAACCGAGGGCGAGTTCGGCTCGCTGATGCGGAGGCTGCCGCCTCCCGTCCCCCTCACCGCCCCCGACCGCCGCCGCCGCGAACCCCTGGAGATCGCCAGCTCCATGGGTGAGGTCCGCCTCGACGGTCGCTGGCAGGTGGGCTACCGGACGAAGATCATCGCGGGCATGGGCGCCGTCGTCGTCGACCTGACCGAGGCCGAGTTCGACGCCTGGGAGGTCGAGATCGTCGTCCACACCAGCATGGGGGCGATCACCGTGATCGCGCCACCCGGCCTCGACGTCCGGCTGGTGGGTCGGAACGGCCCGGTCACCTCCTCGCTGGATCCGCCGATCCCGGGGTTTCCCGTCGTCCGCCTCAGCGCCACCTCCGACATGGGCACCATCCGCGTCGGGCACCCGGCGGAGCGGCTGACGCGGCGCAAGCGGTGGCGCCGGCGAGGAAGGTCGTCGACGCAGCCCTGAGCGCACCCCGTTCGGCACGTCACCCGCGGGGAGGTGATGATCCGCCAGCGACCTCCAGGCGGCGCTCCCGCTGGTGTCTCCCGCCCCAGGGGCCGGTCGGATCGGCGAGGTCGGCCGGGTAGACGATGTCGATCTCGGAGATCGAACGGGGGAAGTCCACCTGGTTGTTGGTGACGAACCGGTCGGCGCCGGCCAGGACCGCGGTCGCCAGATGGACGGCGTCCGCGGCCCGCAGGCCGTAGGACGCGCCGAGGGCCGTGGCCAGTTCGGCCGTCGCCCGATCCACGGCACGCAGGTCGATCCTTCCCAGGAAGGCGGCCAGGGCCGCGACCTCGCCGGCCGCCCCCTCGCGCAGGGGCTTGGTCAGCAGTTCGGGGAGCAGCAGCAGGGAACCGACGCCGGCGAAGCGGTCGGCGGCCGTCACCGGTTCGGCCGGGAACAGTGCCCTGACCCGGCGGCCCAGCGGGTCCCCGGGAACCGCCGTGTAGATCAGGACATCGGCATCGAACGCATCCACCTCGACCGCCGGTCAGCCCCGGGAGCGGCCGGCCCGTACGGAGGCCACCAGCTCCTCGGCCCGTGGATCGCCGAGGACGTGTTCCTGACCGATCGGGGTGGCCCGGCCGGCGTCGATGAGCTCACCGACGCCGGCGGCCGCGTCCAGGGCCCGCTCGGCCCGCCGCGTCCGAAGGGCATCAGGTCGTACGACGACGGCGACGGCGGTGCCATGACGGGTGATGGTCACCTCCTCACCTCGGGTCACGCGATCGAGGATCGTCGGCAGCGCGGCCCGGGCTTCGCTGACGGTCATCGTCCTGGTCATCCCCTAATTGTACCCCTATGTACATCGTGGTACAAAATGAGCGCGGCCCAGTGTCCGGCCAGCGGTCGGCGCCGGGGGCATCTAGCCCCGGAGCAGCTCCGCCACCGCGAAGGCCAGGTCGAGGGACTGCCGGGCGTTCAGGCGGGGGTCGCACGCCGACGTGTACCGCTGCTCGAGCTGACCCTCGACGATGTCCTCCACCCCACCCAGGCATTCGGTGACGTCGTCCCCGGTCAGCTCCACGTGGACACCGCCCGGCCAGGTCCCGACCTCGCGGTGGGCGGCGAAGAACCCCTGGAGCTCGGCGACGATGTCGTCGAAGCGCCGGGTCTTCCGCCCGCCCTCGGCGGTGAAGGTGTTGCCGTGCATGGGGTCGCAGACCCACACCACCGGGTGACCCTCGTCGCGCACCGCCCGCAGTAGCGGGGGCAGGCCGGTCTCGATGTCGCCGGCGCCGTACCGGGTGATCAGGGTGAGCCGGCCGGGAACCCGGGCCGGGTTCAGCCGCTCGCACAGGGCGACCACGTCGTCGGGGGTGGCGCTCGGCCCCACCTTGGAGCCCACCGGATTGTGGATGCCGGAGAGGAACTCGACGTGGGCGCCGTCGAGCTGTCGGGTCCGCTCGCCCACCCAGAGCATGGCGGCGGAGCAGTCGTACCAGTCGTCGGTGAGGGAGTCGCGCCGGGTCAGCGCCTCCTCGTAGTCGAGGATGAGGGCCTCGTGGCTGGTCCAGAAGTCGACCTCGTGGAGGGTGTCCTCGCCGGTCAGGTTGATGCCGCACGCCGACATGAACCGGAGGGCCCGGTCGATCCCCTCGGCGATGTCCTCGAACCGGCGGCCCTCGGTGGAGGACGCCACGAATTGCTGGTTCCAGGCGTGCACCTGGCTGAGGTCGGCGAAACCGCCCTTGGTGAAGGCCCGCAGCAGGTTGAGGGTGGCGACCGACTGCTGGTAGGCGGTGATCAGGCGGTTGGGGTCCGGCACCCGGGCCGACGCCACCGGCAGGTCGTCGTTGACCATGTGGCCCCGGAACGAGGCGAGCACCTGGTCGCCGACCTGCTCGGTGGGGGAGGACCGGGGCTTGGCGAACTGCCCGGCGATCCGGCCGAGCTTCACCACCGGGACGCCGGCGCCGTAGGTGAGGACCACCGCCATCTGGAGGATGACCTTCAGCTTGTCCCGGATGCCGTCGGCGGTGAACTCGCTGAAGGACTCGGCACAGTCGCCGGCCTGTAGGAGGAAGGCCCGCCCGTCGGCGGCGTCCCCGAGCGCCCGGGTGAGGTGGCGGGCCTCGCCGGCGAAGACGAGGGGGGGCAGGGACGACAGCTGGGCGTTGACGCGCTTGAGCTCGGCCTCGTCGGGCCACACCGGCTGCTGGGCGGCCGGACGGGCGCGCCACGAGTCGGGGGTCCAGGGGGATCGCCGGAGGTCGTCGTGCACCACCCCAGCGTACGGCGTCGGGCTCTAGGCTCGCACCATGCAGCCCTTCCGCTTCGGTGTTCAGCTCTCCCGCGCCGGGTCCGGCCCCGCCTGGCGGGACGTGGCCCGCACCATCGAGAGCCTCGGCTATTCCAGCCTGTTCATCCCCGACCACTTCGAGGACCAGTTCGGACCCCTGGTGGCGCTGACGGTGGCGGCGGAGGCCACCACCACCCTCCGGGTGGGCTCGCTGGTGTTCGGCAATGACTACCGGCACCCGGTGGTGCTGGCCAAGGAGGTGGCCACCCTCGACCTGGTCTCGGAGGGCCGGGTGGAGTTCGGGCTGGGGGCCGGGTGGATGTCGGTCGACTACCAGCAGGCCGGGATGCCGGAGGACCCACCGAAGGTCCGCATCGACCGGATGGCCGAGAGCCTGACGGTGCTGAAGTCCCTGTGGTCGAACGGGACCACCACGTTCACCGGGGAGCACTACACCGTCACCGGGGCGGTCGGCACCCCCACGCCGGTCCAGCGCCCCCATCCGCCCATCATCATCGGCGGCGGCGGCCGGCGGGTGCTGGGCATCGCCGGCCGCGAGGCCGACATCGTCGGGGTGAACCCGAGCCTGGCCGCCGGCCACATCGGTACCGAGGTCATCGCCACCACGGCGCCCGCCTACTACGACGAACGGGTGGCGTGGATCCGGGAGGCGGCCGGCGACCGCTTCGACTCCCTCGAGCTCCAGTGCCTGACCTTCATGGTCCAGATCGTCCCCAACCGGCGGGAGGCGATCGAGCAGCTGGCGGCCCTCCTGTCCCAGGATCCGGACCTGGTGGCGGAGTCGCCGGTGGCCATGATCGGCACCGTCGACGAGATCATCGAGGACCTCCGGCGCCGCCGTGAGCGGTGGGGCTTCTCCTACATCGTGGTCCACGAAGCGGAGATGGAAGCCTTCGCCCCCGTGGTGGCGGCGCTCGCCGGCACCTGAGGTGCCGCCCCGGATCGGCATCTTCGGTGGCACCTTCGACCCCGTCCACACCGGCCACGTCGAAGTGGCCGAGGCGGTGCGCCGTTCGCTCCGGCTCGACCGGATGCTCCTGGTGGTGGCCAACGAGCCCTGGCAGAAGGAGGGCACCCGCCCGGTGACCCCGGCCGAGGACCGGTACGCCCTGGTGGTGGCGGCCACCGAGGGACACCCCGGCCTGGAGCCGAGCCGGCTGGAGATCGAGCGGGGCGGGCCCTCCTACACCGTCGACACTGTCGACGAGCTCCACCGCACCGACCCGGGGTCGGAGCTCTTCCTGGTGGTCGGGGCCGACGTGGTCGGTGACCTCACCACCTGGCACGACGAGGGGCGCCTGCGGGACGAGGTGACGCTGGCCGTCGTCGGCCGGCCGGGGTCGCCGACGGTGGAGCCTCCCCCGGGATGGCGGTCGGTGGCGGTCCCGTTGGCGCCGCTCGACGTCTCGAGCACCGAGCTCCGCGACCGCCTCCGGACCGGCCGGACCGTCGACGGGATGGTGCCCGACCCGGTGATGCGCTGCATCCGGCGGCGCGGTCTGTACGCTACGGGGAGATGAGCGTACGGATGACGCTGGACGAGGACGACACCACCGGCGTGGTCCCCGTCTCGCCCCGGCCCCCCGGCGTCGGCGTCCCGGTGCCGCCCGCCGCGCCGGAACCCGCCGCCGGATCCGACCCCGCCGGCCGCCGTGCGCTCCGTGAGGCTCGGCGCCAACGGCGCCGGCTGATGGCGGTGTGCGCCCTCATCGTCGCCGCCTGCCTGGTGATGACCGTGCTGATCGTCGGCATGGCCCGCGACCGACCGGCCCGGACCGGGCCGACCGGGGTCGTGCTCCGATCCCTCGTCCTCTCCCCGACCACCCCGTACCCAGCAGTCCCACCCGGCGCCCCGGCGCCAGAAGGAGGCCACCGTTGACCACCGTCTCTGCCGTTCCGACCACCGACCGTCCCGTACCCACCGGCCTCGACGCCGCGGTGGTGGCGGCCCGGGCCGCCGACGCCAAATCGGGCGAGGACACCGTCATCCTCTCCATGGGTGACGTCCTGGGCATCACCGACGCTTTCGTGATCACCAGCGGCCGGAACGCCAGGCAGGTGCGGACCATCGTCGACGAGGTCGAGCGGCGGGTGAAGGAGGCCGGGGGCGGATCGCCGATCCGGGTCGAGGGCCTCGACGACGCCCGTTGGGTCCTCCTCGACTACGGCGACGTTCTGATCCACGTCTTCCTCGACGAGGCCCGCGAGTACTACGACCTCGAGCACCTCTGGGCCGACGCCGGCCGGATCCCCTGGCGGGCCGCCGAACGCCCGTGACCTCCTAGGGGACGCTGGTGGCGGTCGAGCCGACCGGTGCCTGGGCGGCGTAGGTGGCGTCGGTTACCGGCCCCGGCACCTGCACCCCGGCGGCGGTGGGCACGGCGATGGGGTTGCCGTCGATCTGGAAGAGCACGCCGAGGACGCCCGGCTGGGCGGTGGCGGTGTAGACCACCTGGGCGACGGCCAGGGTCTGGTCGGGCCCGACGATCTGGAACGGGTTGGTGGTGAAGTCGACGGTGGCGATGCCGCCGTTCACCGACGCCGTCACATCGGCAGGCTTGCCGGTGAGGAAGCTCTGGAGCCCCGCCGAGCTCTCCGCCGACGTCGGGCCGTCGAGCAGTGCCCCCATAATGGCGGTGAGGGTGGCCGGTGGCGCCACGTCCCGGATGACGGACCGGACGTGCTGGGAGGTGTCGACCAGGAAGATCTGCTCCCGGGCGCCGACCACCGGGTTGTCCGGGACGGTGGTCGGGGCGGTGGTCGGGTCGAGTAGGTGGAAGGGAACGTCGGCGCGGGCGATCTTGGAGGGTGAACCGGCGACCGGGATGCCGCAGGCGGCGGTCAGCACGACCACCGCCACCAGGGCCACCGCCGTCACCATCCGGCGCCTCACCCGATCACCCCGGCGGGTTCGGGCGCGGCCAGGGGGAGCTCGATCACGAACCGGGCTCCCCCGGCGGGGGCGTCCTCGATCCAGACCGACCCGCCGTGGAGGCGGACGTGCTCGGCCACCAGGGCGAGACCGAGGCCGGTGCCGTCCCCCGACTCCCGCCGGCCGGACCGGCCACCGCGGTAGAAGCGCTCGAACACCCGGGCCCGGTCGACCGACGGCACGCCCGGGCCGTGGTCCTCCACCAGCACCCGGATGGCGGTCGGCGCCGCCCCGGCGGCGGTGGCCGGGGGGGAGCGGTCGATGAGCACCCGGGTCACGCCCCCGGCGTAGGCCGTGGCGTTGTCGAGGAGATTGGCCATGACCCGCTCGAAGCGTCGCTTGTCCACCTCCAGGCGGATCCCCTGGACCCCGGGCGCCACCTCGACGGGAAAGGGCGGTGGCACCCGTAGCCCGTCCGCTCCCACCGGCGAGGATGCCTGGACGGCCCGGCGGACCAGCTCCACCGGATCCACCACGTCGAGCGACAGCTCGGCGGACCCGGCGTCGAAGCGCGAGATCTCCAGCAGATCGTCGACCATGCGCTTGAACCGTTGGAGGTCGGCGTCGAGCAGGGTCAGCGCCCGCCTGGCCCTCGGGTCCAGCTCCTCGCGGTGGGCTTCGAGCACCCCGACGGAGGCGGAGAGGGTGGTGAGAGGGGAGCGCAGCTCGTGGCTCACGTCGGAGGTGAACCGGGCCTCGCGCTCGATCCGGGCCTGGAGGTTGCCGGCCATCCGGTTGAAGGCCTCGGCCAGCTCCTGCAGGTCGGCGTCGTCCCCGGCCTCGACCCGGGTGCCCAGCTGACCGCCGGCGATGGACACCGCCGCCTCGGTGACACCGGTCAGTGGGCGGAGCGCCCGGCCACTGGCCCACCGCCCCACCGCGATGCCGGCCAGCGTGGTGACCGCCGCGGCAGCGGCCAGCGCGTACGCCAGGGTGCGCAGGGTGCCGGCCAGCTCGTCCAGCGAGAAGACCTCGAAGTAGGCGGCGTGGACCGCCGGCAGCGGCACCCCCACCACGATCTGGGGGGATCCTCCGGCGGCGAAGGTCTGGGATGCCGGGGTCCCGGCCAGCACGTCGGCACGCTCGGTGGCGGGGATGGTGCTCTGCCCCACCGAGATGGAGGTGGCGTACCACTGCCCCTGGTAGTGGAGGACCGAGCGCGAGCCGGGGAGAGTGTCCACCGACTCGAGGAGCTGGTTCACCTGGGTCCCCGGCGACCGGAGCGAGTTCTGGACCAGCGAGGCGTTGACGAAGGCCTGGCGCTGGACGGCGGCCTGGCGCTCGTTGAGGAAGCTCTGGCGGGCGGCGAAGTAGGTGATCCCCGACATCACGGCCGAGAGGGCGAAGGCCCCCACCCCGAAGGCGGCGGTGACCCGGGCACGCAGGCCCAGGCGGGAGGAGAGCCGGGTGGTGCGGGCGGGGCGGACCGGTTCGGCGCCCTCCACCGGAAGGTCGTCGTCGGCCGCGATGGCGGCACCGTCCCCGGTCGCCCGACCCGACGGTGGCCGGTTCTTCCCCACGGGTCAGGCGGCCAGCTTGTAGCCCATGCCCCGCACGGTCAGGATGAACCGCGGGTTGGCCGGGTCGGGCTCCACCTTGGTGCGCAGCCGGCGGACGTGCACGTCGACCAGACGCCCGTCACCGAAGTAGTCGTACCCCCAGACCCGCTCGAGGAGCTGCTCGCGGCTGAGCACCTTGCCCGGGTTGGACGCCAGTTCGCACAGCAGGCGGAACTCGGTGCGGGTGCAGTGCACCTCCTGGCCGGCCCGGCGGACCACCCCGGCCTCGGGCTCGATCTCGACGTCCCCGAAGGTGAGCACCGCGGGACCGTCGTCGGTGGGCCGGCTCCGCCGCAGGAGGGCCCGGATGCGGGCCGCCAGCTCCTTGGCCACGAAGGGCTTGGTCACGTAGTCGTCGGCGCCGGCCTCCAGCCCGGCCACCACATCGTGGGTGTCGGATCGGGCGGTGACCATGATCACCGGGACGGTGCTGTGCCGCCGGAGCGTCCGGCAGGTCTCGAACCCGTCGATCCCCGGCAGCATGAGGTCGATGAGCACCAGCTCCGACGGCTCGGCCGTGAACCGGGCCACCGCCTCCTCGCCGCTGCCCACGTCGTCGACCGCGTAGCCCTCGTCCTCCAGGGCCAGGCGCATCGACTGGCGGATCCGCTCGTCGTCCTCGACGACCAGGATGCGGCTCATCCGTCGATCATGGCACGCCCCGACCCGCCCGGGAGGGCGTGGTCGGGGCCCCGGTCAGCTCCCCATCCAGATCTGGGTGGGCCAGATCGCCCCGGTGATCATGCCGAAGCCCTTGCCACCGCCCGGCAGGGTCGGATTGTTGAAGTTCTGCACCTTGGCCTCGGCGCCGATCGACCACACCGTCCGTCCGGTCCAGATGTAGGGGATGTCCTGGCCCATCAGCGAGGCCACCTGCTGGTAGGCGCTGACCCGGGTGGGGGTGTCGGGGGACTGGCGGCCCTTCTGGAGGGCGGTCTCCATAGCCGGGTCGCTGTTGCGGGCCATGTTGATCGAGAACGCCGAGTTGATCTGGGTCGGGCTCCAGAAGATGTAGTTGAGGTCGGGCTGGACCGCCCCGAACTGGCGCCAGACCTGGGCCTCGAACTTGCCGAGCAACGCGGTGCTGATGAGCTGGGCCTGCTGGATCGGGCTGAGGCTGACCGTGAAGCCGACCGTCTGGAGCTGCTGCTGGAGGAACTCGGCGATGCGGGTGGTGTTGGGGTCGGGGATGTGGTTGATCTGCACCGACACCGGCGCCCCGTTGGCCGCCTGGACCTCGCTGACCAGCTGCTTGGCCTTGGCGATGTCCGGCGCCGGGTAGCCGGTGGGGGCGTAGAACGGGGAACCGCTGGTGAACGGCCCGTCGCTGGGGATCGACACCCCGTTGGTGATCACCTTGCAGTACTCGGCCGAGCTGATGGCCATGGCCGCCGCCTGGCGGACCTTGGGATCGTTGAACGGCGGCTTGGCCAGGTTGAGCAGCAGGCAGTCCATGTCGGGCTCGCCGGCCACCTTCTTGGTGTCATCGATGTAGGCGTAGGAGCTGTTCGCCCGCAGCGCCTGGATCACCTCCGGGGTGGAGGAGTGGATGATGTCCACGCTCCCCGACTCGAGGCTGCTGAGGAGCTGGGTGCTGTCGGGGATGGGCCGGTACTCGATGGTGTCGAGGTACGGGTAGCCCGGGCGCCAGTAGTGGGGGTTCTTGTTGGCGGTGAAGTTGGAGCCCTGGTTCCAGACGTCGAAGACGAACGGGCCGGTCCCCACCGGATGGGTGGTCCCGTTGGGGTTCTTCAGCATGCTGGGGGCGGCGACGAAGGCGACCTGCCCGCCGATGCCGCCCGCCAGGTAGTAGTCGAACGGTACCCACGGGGTGTGCATGGTGACCACCACCGTCATCGAGTCGGTGGCGGCGATGGTGGCGATGTTGGTGACGGCCGGCCCGGTGAGGAGGGAGGCCTTGTGGGCCTGGAGGTTGTAGGCCACCGCGGCGGCGTCGCAGGGGGTGCCGTCGTGGAATACCACGTTGGGCCGCATCACGATGGTCCAGACTGTGTAGTCGGCGTTGGGGGTGATCGACTGGGCCAAGTAGGGGGCGACGGTGCCGTCGGCAGCCAGGGCGGCCAGCGGGTCGAAAACGGTGCGGGCGTAGAGGATGCCGGTGGTGTCGTAGGTGGCGGTGGTGGGATCGAAGCCCTTCTCCTCCGCCTCCACGCCGAAGATCAGCTTGCCGCCGGTCTTGGGGGTGGCCGACGTGATGCCGTTCGGATGGGTGGCCGAACCGCTCGTGGTGCTCGACCCCGACCCCGAGCTGGAGCTGCAGGCGTCGAGCAGGCCGCCCGACGCCCCGATGGCGACGATCCCGGCGCCGGTGACGGCGCCACGGGCCAGAAACGAACGTCGGTCGATGCGGTCTGCCATGTTCCCCCCTCGGGATGTGTACACGCCGGGTCCGTACCCGGCGGATCGGTGCTGCTCGTCGTCCTCCACCACCTCAGGTTCGGGGACCCGGACTGCGTCCGCTGCGCTGCGTGGTCGAAGCATTACATTTGTGTGATCGAGTGACCATACCCCCTCGTCCGGACGGTCGCCGGGCACCGGCTCTGCCATGGGATCGCCGGGGTCCCGGGGGTACGATGGCGGCGTGTCCTGGGAGCTCGAGGCCTTCCGCCGTTCACTGGGAGGACTGTCGCCGGCGTCGGTGAAGGCCTACGGCACCGACCTCGAGGGCTTCGTCGAGTGGGCGGGTCGTGGCGGCGTGGAGGCACCGGACCGGGTCGACCGGGTGCTGCTCCGCCGTTACCTGGCCTACCTCGCCACCCGCCGGTACGCCAAGGCCTCCATCGCCCGGAAGGCGGCCAGCCTCCGCGCCTACTTCGGCTGGTGCCTCCGCCGGGGGCTGGTCACCGCCGACCCCTCGGCCCGACTCTCCGCCCCCACCCGGGCATCGCGGCTGCCGCGCATCCTCGGCCATGCCGAGCTCGATGCCCTCCTCGACCGTGCCCCGACGCCGGCGGGGGACCGGGCGGAGGGGCACGCCGCCGACCGTCCGGTTGACCGGCGCGACGACGCCGTCCTCGAGCTGCTCTACGCCGGGGGGCTCCGGGTGGCCGAGCTGTGCTCGCTCGATGTCGACGACCTCGACCTGGGCCGTCGGGTGGTGACCGTCACCGGCAAGGGCTCCAAGCAGCGGCAGGTGCTGATCCACCACCGGTGCGCGACCGCGGTGCACGCCTGGATCCGCGATGGACGACCCGCCATGGTCCGGCCCGGGAGCCCGGCTGCCGCCCTCTTCCTGAATGCCCGGGGCAACCGCCTGGGGCCGCGGGACGTGCGACGGCTCCTCGACCGCCGGTCGCCGGTGCCCACCCACCCGCACGCCCTTCGCCACACCTTCGCCACCCACCTCCTCGACGGCGGGGCCGACCTCCGGGTCGTCCAGGAGCTCCTCGGCCATGCCAGCCTCCAGACCACGCAGGTCTACACTCATGTCAGCAAGGACCGATTGCTCTCGGTCTACGAGAGCACCCATCCGCGTGCGTAGGGGGAGAAGTGGCCTCACGGCTCGACACGGCTGACGGCGATCATGGTGTCGCACGACTCTGGGCCGCGTACAAGGAGTCGGGTGCCCGCGAGCTGCGTGACCAACTGATCGTGCAGTACGCCCCGGTGGTGAAGTACGTGGCCGGCCGGGTATCGGTGGGCCTGCCCCGCCACGTGGACGAGTCGGACCTGGCCAGCTACGGGATGATCGGGCTCATCGACGCCATCGAGCGCTTCGACCCGGTGCGCAACGTCAAGTTCGAGACCTACGCCATCCCCCGGATCAAGGGCTCGATCATCGACGAGCTCCGGTCCATCGACTGGGTGCCGCGGTCGGTCCGGACCAAGGCGCGGGCGGTCGAGCAGTCCTACGCCAAGCTCCAGTCCACCCTCCACCGGACCCCGCACGACGCCGAGGTCGCCGCCGATCTGGAGATGACCGACAGCGAGTTCCAGAACGTGCTGCGCCAGGTCTCCTTCGTCGGGGTGGCCGCCCTCGACGAGGTGTTCCGGGGCGGGGACCGCTCGGAGCGCTCCACCCTGGGCGAGACGCTGGCCGACAGCGGGGCGGGCCCGTTGGCCACCTTCGAGGTCAAGGAGACCAAGGAGGCGCTGGTCTACGCCATCAGCCAGATGGGCGACCGCGAGAAGACGGTGCTGACCCTCTACTACTACGAGGGGCTGACCCTGGCCGAGATCGGGGAGATCCTGGGGGTCACCGAGAGCCGGGTCTGCCAGATCCACACCAAGGCGGTGCTGCAGCTCCGGGCCAAGCTGGCGGACCGTCCCGAGGTGGATCCCCGGCGCACCTCCGGGCCCCGGGTGAACGTGGCCAGCTGAGCATCCGGCGGCCCCCGAGTGGAGGGCCCGCCGTTCCGGGCACTACAATGGTCCCGCTCCACCGATCGGTGGCGCACTCGCGAGAAACCATCACGCACCCGGCCGCGTCTACGGTCGCCCCGCTCGACGGGGTGTTGCAGCCGGGGAGGAACAACCGTCAGAAGGAGCATCACATGGCCGTCGTCACGATGAAGCAGCTGTTGAGCGCGGGCGTCCACTTCGGACACCAGACCCGCCGGTGGAACCCCAAGATGCGTCGGTTCATCCTCGGGGAGCGCAACGGCATCTACCTGGTGGACCTCCGCCAGACGATGAAGGGGATCGAAGAGTCCTACGCCTACACCCGCGACCTGGTCGCCGGCGGCGGGACGATCCTCTTCGTGGGCACCAAGAAGCAGACCCAGGGACCCATCGCCTCCTACGCCGAGGCCTGTGGCATGCCATACGTCAACGAGCGCTGGCTGGGTGGCATGCTCACCAACTTCCAGACGGTCTCGACCCGGGTGAAGCGGATGAAGGAGTTCGAGGCCATGGAGAAGGCCGGGGACTTCGAGGCCATGCCCAAGAAGGAGGCCCTGCGCCACAGCCGCGAGCTCGAGAAGCTCCAGCGGAACCTGGGCGGGATCCGGGGCCTCGACAAGCTCCCCGACGCCATCTTCGTGATCGACACCAACAAGGAGCACATCGCCGTCACCGAGGCCAACAAGCTGGGCCTCCCGATCGTTGCCGTAGTCGACACCAACTGCGATCCCGACGTCATCTCCCATGTCATTCCGGGCAACGACGATGCCATCCGCTCGGGGGCGCTGCTCTGTCGGGTGATCGCCGACGCGGTGGTCGAGGGACGCTTCATCGCCCAGCAACGGCCGGCCCCCAAGCCACCGGCACCGGCTCCGGCCGCCCCCGAGGCTGCCGCCCCGGCTCCTACGCCGGCTCCGGCCGCCCCCGAGGCTGCCGCCCCGGCTCCTACGCCGGCTCCGGCCGCCCCCGAGGCTGCCGCCCCCGCTCCTACGCCGGCTCCGGCCGCCCCCGAGGCTGCCGCCCCCGCTCCTACGCCGGCTCCGGCCGCCCCCGAGGCGGCCGCCCCGGCTCCTACGCCGGCTCCGGCCGCCCCCGAGGCGGCCGCCCCGGCTCCTACGCCGGCTCCGGCCGCCCCCGAGGCGGCCGCCCCCGCCCCCACCAGCCCCAGCACAGAGGAAGCCTGACCGATGCCCGCCTTCACCGCCAAGGAAGTACAGACCCTCCGCCAGTCCACGGGCGTGGGGATGCTCGACGCCAAGCGCGCACTCGAGCAGAACGACGGGGACTACGACAAGTCGGTGGCGTGGCTCCGTGAGCAGGGTCTGGCCAGCCAGGCCAAGCGGGCCGACCGCGAGGCCTCCGAAGGTGCCGTTGCCATTGGCCGCGCCGGCGACGTGGCCTCCATCGTGCAACTGCGGTCGGAGACCGACTTCGTGGCCAAGTCCGACGAGTTCAGGGCCATGGTCGCCGACCTCGCCAACCTGGTGGCCGCCGAGGGCGAGTCCGCCGTCGAGCGGCGGTCCGCCGAGTTGGACGACATGAAGACCCGCCTGAAGGAGAACATCTCCCTCGGCAAGGTGGTCCGCATCGAGGCGCCGGCCGACGGCGCGGTCGACAGCTACCTGCACCTTCAGGCCGGTCGCGGCGTCAACGCCGTCGTGGTGGCCGTGGCCGGTGGCTCCGCCGAGCTGGCCCACGATATCGCCGCCCACATCGCCTTCGCCCGTCCCAGCTACATCACCCGGGACGAGGTGCCCGAGGCGGAGGTGGCCGCCGAACGCGAGACGGTCGAGAAGATCGCCCGCAACGAGGGGAAGCCCGAGGCCGCCCTCCCCAAGATCATCGAGGGTCGCCTGGGAGGGTGGTACAAGGAGCGGGTCCTGCTCGACCAGGCCTACATCAAGGACGAGAAGCAGACCATCGCCAGGCTGCTCGGCCCGGCGACGGTCACGCGGTTCGCCCAGGTCGTGGTCGGCGACTGAGGCGACGGTGGGTGACCGACGGCGCATCGTCCTGAAGATGTCGGGTGAGGCACTCGCCTCGTCCGCCTCCGACGAGACGATCGATGCCTCCATGGTGGAGCACATCGCCGCCGAGATCGCCCGGGCCCGAGCCGAGCTCGACCTCGAGCTGGCCGTCATGGTCGGCGGCGGCAACATCTGGCGGGGCACGACCGGGGCCGGGGCCGGCATGGACCGGGCCACCTCCGACACCATGGGCATGCTCGGCACGGTGATCAACGCCCTGGCCCTCCAGGACGCCCTGGAGCACCACGGCCAGGCGACCCGGGTGCTCTCGGCCGTCCAGATGGCCGAGGTGGCCGAGCCCTACATCCGGCGCCGGGCCATTCGGCACCTCGAGAAGGGTCGGGTGGTGGTCTTCGCCGCCGGCATGGGGAACCCGTACTTCACCACCGACACCTCGGCCGCCCTCCGGGCGGCCGAGATCGAGGCCCAGATGCTGTGCAAGGGGACCCACGGCGGCGTGGACGGGGTGTACTCGGCCGACCCACGGCTCGACCCGTCGGCCACCCGGTACGACGAGGTGTCGTTCATGGAGGTGGTCTCGAAGGACCTGCGGGTGATGGACCTCACCGCCATCACCTTCTGCATGGACAACGGCCTCCCCATCAGGGTCTTCGACCTGATGGGACCGGGCAACATCGTCCGGGCCCTGGGCGGCGACCCGATCGGCACGCTGGTCCGGTGACCGCGTCGAAAGGCCAGTTCAGAGGGTCGGCCCGGTGTCAGTCGGGCATGATCGCTACGCTGGTTCGCTAATGGACGACGATCTGATCACCCTGGTCGTGGCCGACGCGCAGGAGCGCATGGAGAAGGCGGTGCAGCACACCCAGGCCGAGTTCAGCGCCATCCGGACCGGCCGTGCCACCCCCGCCCTCGTCGAGCACCTCAAGGTCGACTACTACGGAACCGAGACCGAGCTGCGGGCCATGGCCGGCTTCAGCGTCCCCGAGGCCCGGCTGCTGGTCATCTCCCCCTACGACAAGAGCTCGGTGGGGGCCATCGAGAAGGCCCTGCAGAACTCCGACCTCGGCATCAACCCCTCGAACGACGGGACGGTCATCCGCCTCTCGTTCCCGGTGCCCACCGCCGAGCGTCGCAAGGAGCTGGTCAAGGTGGTGCGGCAGAAGGCCGAGGACGGCCGGGTCGCCGTCCGCAACGCCCGTCGCGGCGCCCGCCACGAGCTGGAGACCCTCCAGAAGGACGGGGAGCTCTCGACCGACGAGCTCGAACGGGTGGAGAAGGACCTCGACCGGATCACCCACGACCAGGTGGCGGTCGTCGACCGCCTGCTGGCCCACAAGGAGCAGGAGCTCCTCGAGATCTGACACATGGGCGGGCTCCGGCCCGGCGCATGGGAGGGAACATCGACGTGCACGACGGTGACGACCGGCGAGAAGACGAGGCGTGGCAGCCGGACGATCCGGCCCCCGAGGTCCCGCGCCATCCCACCGAGCGGGTCCGGATCATCGGCGCGGAGCCGGCCGGGGAGGCCACCCAGGTGGTCCCGGCGGTGCCCCGGGTGGTCGTTCCTGTGGACGGTCCCGAGGAGGGCGTCGAGCCGGCGGTGCGCCTGATCGACGAACCGGTCGAACCGCACGACCCCTCCCGGACGGTCCACCCGGTGCTGCCCGGGGAGACGGCCGTTCCGGGGTACACCGAGCCCGCCGCCCCGGCCTGGTCCGCCACCGCCGAGGAGCCGCCGGTCGACGAGGTCCGGACCACCGAGCTGCCGCACTGGACCGAGGCGCCGACCGGCCAGGTCCCGGCCGTGCTGGCCCGGGAGTCCGGCGAGGACACCGGCCCCTCCGGCATCGCCGCCCCGGCCTGGCGCGAGGAGCAGAGTGACTGGGTGGCGCACGAGGACGAGTTCGAGGCCTCGATGTTCGGCGACGAGGAGGTGGCGCTGGGCTCGCTCGACGAGACCGACCGGACCGACGCCGACCGTCGCCCGTGGGAGTTCGACCTCCCCTCCTCGGGCGTACCGGCGGTGCCGACCGGCACCCGCACCCCCGCCGGCTCGTCGGGGCCCCACGACCCCGACCTCACCGACGAGGTGCCCTCCGTCGGCGGCCGGGGCGACCGCCGAGACGTCGACGGCCCGTCGGTCGCCGACGACGAGACCCTCCTGGGCACCGTGCCGACCGCCTCGTCGGCCCCGTCCCTCCCGGAGGAGCCGGGCGGGGAACCCGAGGACGACCTTCCCGGTCTCCAGCGCTCGCGACCGACCGGCACCGCCCGGGTCGGGCGCGTCCGGCGCGGCGGCCTCCGCTCCGACCGGGTGAAGGCCAAGCGCCCCGACGAGATGGACGCCCTCCTCGATGCCCCGCTGGCCGCCGAGCCTCCGGGGGCCAGCGTCACGGCCGTTCCGGGTGCCGGTCGCCGTCGCGGGGGGCTCGCCGGTCTGGCGGCCGCCGACCGCACCGCCGGCCAGGTCGCCGATCTCCCCGACGGGAGTCCCGCCACGGCTCCGGAGGCCACCGACCCGATGGACGACGGCCGCGACGCCGCCGACGTCCCCCGTGCCGCCCCGGTCCGCCCCCGCCGGTCACCGGGCCGGCGTCGGCCGGAGGAGGTGGCGCCCGACGGCCCGCCCGGCGGCGGTCCGCCGGCGCCCCGTCGGGGCCGCGAGTCCGCCCGGGACGACCACCAGAGCGGAAACCTCCGGGTCCGCATCGGGACCGGCGTGGCCGCCGCGGTGGTCGGGCTGCTGGCCTTCTCGCTCGGGACGGTCACCTCGCTGATCCTGTCGATCCTGGTCCTCACCTTCGCCGCCGGGGAGTTCTTCGGCGTACTCCGACGGGCCGGCTACCACCCGGCCACCCTGCTCGGCCTGGTCGGCTCGGTGTCGCTGATGGTCGCCGCCTACGACAAGGGGCCGTCGGCGGTGCCCCTGGTGCTGGTCCTCATCGTCGCCTTCACGCTGCTGTGGTACCTCCTCGGCATCGAGCGCGGCCCGGTGGTGGCGGGGGCCGCCTCCACGTTCCTGACCATCGGGTGGATCTCCCTCTTCGGCACCTACGCCGCGCTGCTCCTGTCGCCGGCCGCCCATCCGAACCGCGAGGGGATCGCCTTCCTGCTCGGGGCTATCATCGCCACCGTCGCCAACGACGTCGGTGCCCTGGTGGTGGGCCGCTGGATCGGACGGCACCCCCTGGCCCCCACCGTCAGCCCCAACAAGACCTGGGAGGGCTTTCTGGGAGGGGCGGTCTTCTCGGTGGTCATCTCGGGGGTGGTGGTCGGGCAGATCCACCCCTGGACCCCGGGTAAGGCGGCGGCCCTCGGCCTGATGGTGGCGGTCGTCGCCCCGATCGGCGATCTCTGCGAATCGCTGCTCAAGCGGGATCTCCGGATCAAGGACATGGGGCGGCTGCTCCCCGGTCACGGGGGGGTGCTCGATCGGGTCGACGCCCTCCTCTTCGTGCTCCCGGCCACGTACTACCTGGTGCGCGCCCTCCGTATCGGGTGAATGTCGGGCAGGCTAGGGACGTGAATCCCACCACGATCAGCCTGGTCGGCTCCACCGGCTCCATCGGTACCCAGGCGATCGAAGTCATCGAGTCCGCCCCGGAGCGCTTCACGGTGGTGGCCCTCGGTGCCCAGCGCTCGGTCGACCTCCTGGCCGGGCAGGCCCACCGGTTCCGGCCGTCGGTGGTGGCCATCGGCGACGCCACCCTGGCGCCGGAGCTGGCCCAGAAGGTGCCGGCCGGCACCGAGGTGGTCACCGGTGCCGAGGGGTTCGCCCACATCGCCACCCTGGCCGACGTGGCCGTCAACGGCGTGGTCGGTTTCGCCGGGCTGACCGTGACCATGGCCGCCCTCGAGGCCGGCCGCACCCTGGCGCTGGCCAACAAGGAGTCGATCATCGCCGGCGCCCCGGTGGTGCGCCGGGCCCGTCGCACCCCGGGGGCGGAGATCATCCCGGTCGACTCCGAGCACTGCGCCATCCACCAGTGCCTCCGCGCCGGCCGGCGGGAGGATGTGTCGCGCCTGCTCCTCACCGCCTCGGGCGGCCCGTTCCGGGGGCGCAGCCGGTCCGACCTGGCCTCGGTGGGGGTGTCGGAGGCCCTGGCCCATCCGACCTGGTCGATGGGCCCGAAGATCACGGTGGACTCCTCCACGCTCATGAACAAGGGCCTGGAGGTGATCGAGGCCCACGAGCTGTTCGGCGTCCCCTTCGACGACATCGAGGTCGTGGTGCACCCGCAGTCGATCATCCATTCGATGGTCGAGTTCCGGGACGGGGCGGTGGTGGCCCAGCTCTCGATGCCGGACATGCGCCTCCCCATCGGGTACGCCCTCCGGTACCCCGAGCGTCTGGCGGTCCCGTTCGGCGCCATCGACTGGACCGAGCTGCGCCGCCTCGACTTCGAGGAGCCCGACCGCTCGGTGTTCACCTGCCTGGAGCTGGCCTACCGGGCCGGCCACCAGGGCGACCTGGCCCCCGCCTGGTTGAACGCCGCCAACGAGGTGGCGGTCGGCGCCTTCCTCGACGGGCGGATCGGCTGGTGCGCCATCGGCGAGGTGGTGGACGGCGTCCTCGACGGCTACGAGGCGCCGGCCGGCACCGAGCGGGACGCCGACGGTGCGCCGGTGCGGGCCATCGGCGACGTCCTGGACGCCGACGCCGCCGCCCGACGGGAGGCCGAGCGGGCGGTGGCCCACCGCGAGCTGGCGGCATGAGCAGCACCGGGCTGGCCCCCTCCCCGGCGCACTCCGGTCCGGACACCGAGCCGGCCTTCCCCGAGCGGGTGAAGTCGCCGCGGCGGGCCGCCCTGGAGCTGGCCCTGGTGGTGGCCGCCCTGGCCGCCATGGCCGTGGTCACGGGCACCACCGACATCGCCGTCATCGTGGTGTGCATCGTGGCCATCGTCATGATCCACGAGCTCGGCCACCTGCTGGCCGCCAAGCACGGCGGCATGAAGGTCACCGAGTACTTCCTGGGCTTCGGACCGCGCCTCTGGTCGTTCCGGCGCGGGGAGACCGAGTACGGCGTCAAGGCCTTCCCCCTGGGTGGCTACGTCAAGATCCCCGGCATGACCAACCTCGAGGAGGTGGACCCGGCCGACGAGGCGAGGACCTACCGCCAGCAGCCCTTCCGTGCCCGGCTGCTGGTGGCCCTGGCCGGCTCCGCCATGCACTTCCTGATGGCCTTCGTCCTGATGTGGTCCCTCCTCGCCTTCGTGGGCCTGCCGGACAACAGCCAGATCCAGATCCAGGGCATCGCCCCCATCGCCGGCCACGCCAGTCCGGCGGCGTTGGCCGGCCTCCGCAACGGCGACGTGCTGGTGTCGGTGGACGGGAGGCGGGTCGGCGGGGACATCACCACCCTCACCGATGCCATCCGGAGCCATGCCGACCGACCCCTCACCGTGGTGGTGGAGCGCGGTGGCCGGCCGGTCACCCTGCGGGTCACCCCCCTCGACGGACGGACCGTCCACGAACCCGGCGTGGCGGTGCCCCGGGGCACCGCCCCCTACGGCATCATCGGGGTGTCGCTGGGCTCGCCGGTCGCCACCACCAGCCCGGTCCACGCCGTCGGCACCGCCGTGGTCGACCTGGGCCGCTTCGCCTGGGCCACGGTGGCCGGCGTCGGCCACCTGTTCGCGCCCTCCGCCATCGCCTCGCGCTTCCACCAGGTGGCGAGCGCCAAGGCCGCCGCCCAGGCCTCGGCCAACGGCACCCGGGTGGAGTCGATCGTGGGGGCGGTGGGGACCGGCGGCCAGGCGGTGGCCGCCGGCATCGGCGCCACTCTCCTCTTCCTGATCTCGATCAACCTCTTCCTCGGGGTCTTCAACCTCTTCCCGATGCTGCCGCTGGACGGCGGCCACGTGGCCATCGCCGTCTACGAGAAGATCCGGACCGGGCACCGGCGGGTGCTCTACCACGCCGACGTCTCCAAGCTGATGCCCTTCACCTGGGTGATGCTGGCGTTCCTGGGGGTCCTGTTCGGCACCTCGCTCCTCAACGATCTCCTCCACCCCATGGCCAACCCCTTCCAGTAGGCGCGCCCGTCCGGGCCATCCCGACCGACGCTCGCCGGGACGGGCGGCGCCCTAGCATGGAGGCATGGGACGAACCGGCTGGACGCTCACCGATCGTCGACCCACCCGGCGGATCTCCGTCGGCGGGGTGGCGGTGGGAGGGGGCGCCCCGGTCACCGTCCAGTCCATGACCACCACCAAAACGGCCGACGCCGAGGCCACCCTCTCCCAGATCTACGCCCTGGCGGCCGCCGGTGCCGACCTGGTGCGGTGCACGTGCAACGAAGAGGCGGCCGCCGAGGGCCTGGCCCGGATCGTGCCCCGCTCGCCGGTGCCGATCATCGCCGACATCCACTTCCACTACGAGATGGCCCTGGCCGCCCTCGAGGCCGGGGTCCAGGGGCTCCGGCTGAACCCCGGCAACCTGCGCAAGGCCGACGAGATCAAGCTCGTCGCCAGCGAGGCCAAGGACCGCGGCGTCCCCATCCGCATCGGGGTCAACGCCGGCTCCCTCCACAAGGACCTCTATAAGAAGTACGGCGGCGCCACCGCCGAGGCGCTGGTGGAGTCCGCCCGGATGGAGCTGGCCTACTTCGCCGAGGTCGACTTCGACGACGTGAAGATCTCCGTCAAGGCCTCCTCGGTGCCCCTGATGATCGACGCCTACCGGCTGGCCTCGGAGACCTTCGACCACCCGCTCCACCTCGGGGTGACCGAGGCGGGGCCACCGCCGGCCGGCCTGCTGAAGGGCACCGCCGGCATCGCCACCCTCCTGGCCGAGGGCATCGGCGATACCATCCGCTACTCGCTGACCGCCGACCCGGTGGAGGAGGCCAGGGCCGGCCGGCAGCTACTCGAGGCGCTCGGTCTCCGGGAGCGCAAGGGCCTCGATCTCATCGCCTGCCCCAGCTGCGGGCGGGCGGAGATCGACGTCATCGCCGTGGCCCGGGCGGCCCAGGATGCCCTCGAGGGCCGCAAGCTGCCGATCCAGGTGGCGGTGATGGGCTGCGTGGTCAACGGGCCCGGCGAGGCGCGAGAGGCCGACCTGGGGATCGCCGCCGGGCGGCACCGCGGCCACCTGTTCATCAAGGGGAAGATCGTCCGGGTGGTCCCCGAGGACGAGATGGTCGAGGCCCTGGTGGCCGAGGCCGAAAAGCTGGTCACCGAGGGGGTCGAGGCCCGCCTGGCCGCCGCCGACGCCGGGGCGGAGGCGGAGGCGGAGGCGGACCGCCGCGACCTGCTGGAGGCCAAGGGCGCCGACGCCAACGCCTCGGAGACCAGGGTGGAGCTCATCCGGAAGAAGTACGGCGAGGGCCCCGAGGCGTCCTGAGGCCTCCGGGGGTCCGGTCCTCGGGAGCCGCCCCCGGCGACCGGTAGGATCGCCGGTCATGCGCATGTCCCGGCTCCTGGTCCGCACCCTCCGAGAGGCGCCGGCCGACGCCGAGGTGGCCAGCCACCAGCTGCTGGTCCGGGCCGGCTACATCCGTCGGTTGGCGTCCGGCATCTACACCTTCCTGCCGCTGGGGCTGCGGGTCCTGGCCAAGCTCGAGGCGGTTGTCCGCCAGGAGCTCGACGCTGCCGGGTGCCAGGAGCTGCTGCTGCCCGCGCTCCACCCCCTCGAGCTCTGGGAGCAGAGCGGCCGGGCCGCCCTCTTCGGGAACGACGCCCTGCCGGCCATGGTCGTCGAGGGTCGGGGCGGGTCCTTCGTGCTGGGGCCGACCCACGAGGAGGTGGTGACCGTCACCGTCGGCGCCGAGGTCGACTCCTACCGGCAGCTTCCGGTCACCGTCTACCAGATCCAGGTGAAGTTCCGTGACGAGGCCCGTCCCCGGTTCGGTCTGCTCCGGACCCGCGAGCTGCTCATGTGCGACGCCTACTCCTTCGACGTCGACAAGGAGGCCATGCAGTCGTCCTACGCCGACGTCTTCGAGGCCTACCTGCGGATCTTCGCCCGGCTGGAGCTGGACGTCACCCCGGTGGAGGCCGAGTCCGGCGCCATCGGGGGGGACGTCAACCACGAGTTCATGGTCCCCTCGGCGGCTGGGGAGGACCATTTCGTCCTCTGCCCGTCGTGCGGCTACGCCGCCAACGTCGAGGCGGCCGAGCGCCGGCTGGAGCCGGGTGCCACCGACGCATCGGGGGCCACGGTCCCCGACCTGGTGGAGCACCACACGCCCGATCGCCCGGGCATCGAGCACGTGGTCTCCTTCTTCGACGATCCGGCGATCGGGTCGGCCAATCTCCTGAAGAGCCTGGCGGTCTTCGACGACGGGGGTCGGGCCACGCTGCTGCTGCTGGCCGGGGACCGCGACGCGCGGCTGCCGTCGGGGTGGCGCCTCTTCGAGGACGAGGACTTCGAGACCCACCCGAGCCTGGCCAAGGGGTACATCGGGCCGATGGGCCAGCAGGCCGGCGGGTTCCGGGTGGTCGCCGACGTCGGAGTGCGCCGGGCCGGACCGTGGATCACCGGGGCCAACCGACCGGACCACCACGTGAGCGGCGCCGTCCTCGGCCGCGACTTCACCGTCGACGAGTGGGGGTCGTTCGTCGCGGTGGTGACCGGGGACCTGTGCCACCGCTGCGGCGAACCGGTCGGCTTGGTCCGCTCGGTGGAGGCCGCCCACACGTTCCAGCTCGGCACCAAGTACTCCGACGTGATGCCGGGGTCGACCTTCGTGGCCGAGGACGGGGCCGAGGCCCGCTTCTCGATGGGCTGCTACGGGATGGGGATGAGCCGCCTGCTGGCCGTCCTGGCCGAGGAGCACCACGACGACAGGGGCCTGGCGTGGCCGGACTCGGTGGCCCCCTACCGGGTCCACCTGGCCGCCCTGGGGGCCGGGCGCTCCCCCGAGGTGGCCGAGGCCGCCGACCGGCTCTACGCCGAGCTGTCCGGGGCCGGCATCGAGGTCCTCTACGACGACCGCGACCTGTCGCCGGGCGTCAAGTTCAAGGACGCCGACCTCCTGGGCCTGCCGGTCCAGGTGGTGGTGGGGGCCAAGGGGTTGGCGCGGGGGGTGGTGGAGTGGCGCACCCGGGCCACCGGGGAGGAGCGCGAGCTCGCCCTGGACGAGGTCTTGGGGGTCCTGACCAGCGATTGAGCCCCTCGGGGCCCGCCCGCCTCCGGCGCCTCCGGGCGGTACGTCGGACGACGGCCGGAGGCCTGCGCTGCTATACTTGTTCACCTGCCGTTCAGTTGGAGTGGAGTGACGCTGACGAAGCGTGGGCGGACAGCCCACGCTTTTGTTTTGGTCCGGAACGCCCCGACGGGCGGCGGGTGAAGGGCAGTGGACGCAACGACAGCAGACGGATCCGACGAGCGGAAAGGGAGGACCAGCATGGCCGAAGAACTGTTCCCCCTCCTCGAGCCGGTGGTCACCGCGGCCGACGTCGAGCTGTTCGACGTGGAGTACCGCTCCGGTGTGGTCCTGGTGACCATCGACCGGGCCGAAGGTGTCGATCTCGAGGTGCTCACCTCCGTGCACCGGGTGGTCTCCGAGCTGCTCGACGAGCGCGATCCCATCCCCGGTGCCTACACCCTGGAGATCTCCAGCCCGGGGGTGGAGCGCACCCTCCGGCGGCCCGCCCACTTCACCAAGGCGGTGGGGGAGACCGTATCCGTCAAGACCCGTCCCCAGGTCCCCGGCGACCGGCGGCTGACCGGGGAGCTCCTCGCCGCCGACGACGACGGGCTGGAGCTGGCCGTCGTCGGTGCCCCCGACGGCCGGGTCCGCCTGGCCTACTCGGACATCGACCGGGCCCGGACGGTGTTCGCCTGGGGCCCGGGGGCCAAGCCGGGCGGCGGCCGGCCCGGCACCACGACGAAGTCGAAGACGACGCAGAAGAGGAAGCAGGTCACCACGCCATGAGCAAGCCCAATTTCGAGTTCCTCGATGCCCTCGGCCAGATCGCGCGTGACAAGGGCATCTCCGTCGAGACGCTGCTCGACGCCCTGGCCAACGCCCTGGTGGCGGCCTACAAGCGCATGCCCGACGCCGCCGAGGAGGCGGTGGTCACCATCGACCCCGAGTCCGGCGAGATCCGCGTCTACGGCCAGGAGCTCGACGAGGACGGGAACGTCATCCGCGAGTGGGACGACACCCCCGACGACTTCGGCCGGATCGCCGCCCAGACCGCCAAGCAGGTCATCCTGCAGCGGATCCGGGAGGTGGAGCGCGACCTGAAGTACGAGGAGTACGCCGGTCGGGAGGGTGACATCGTCACCGGTATCGTGCAGCAGACCGACAACCGCTACACCCTGCTCGACCTGGGAAAGGTGGAGGCGCTGCTGCCCCAGGCCGAGCAGGTCTCCTACGAGCGCTACGAGCACGGTGCCCGGCTGAAGGCCTACATCGTCGAGGTCCGCAAGACCACCAAGGGCCCCCAGATCGTGGTGAGCCGCAGCCACCCCGGCCTGATCAAGCGGCTCTTCGAGCTCGAGGTCCCGGAGATCTCCTCGGGAGCGGTGGAGATCAAGGCAGCCGCCCGCGAGCCGGGCCACCGCACCAAGATCGCCGTCTGGTCGAACGATCCCAACGTCGACCCGGTCGGGGCCTGCGTGGGGGCGCGGGGATCCCGGGTCCGCATGGTCACCAACGAGCTCCGCGGTGAGCGGGTCGACGTCGTTCCGTTCTCGGACGACCCGGTGGAGCTGATCCAGTCGGCGCTGGCCCCCGCCCGGGTCCGCGAGGTCCGGCTCAACGACGAGACGGGGACCGCCACGGTGATCGTGAGCGACTACCAGCTCTCCCTGGCCATCGGCAAGGAGGGCCAGAACGCCCGTCTGGCCGCCCGGCTGACCGGCTGGCGGATCGACATCAAGAGCGAGACGCAGCTGGCCGAGGAGGAGTCCGGGTACGCCGGCGAGGAGTGGGCCGAGGGGGAGTGGGTCCAGAACGAGGCCGGGGAGATGGTCTGGCAGCCGGCCGAGGGCGGCGACGCGGTGTCGGCCTCCCAGTGGTCCCAGGGTGCCGAGGGTGCCGAGGGTGCCGAGGGTGCCCCCGCCGAGGGCGAGGCGTCCGACGCCCCCGCCGAGGGTGCCGCTGACGACGCCCCGGCCGAGGGTGCCCCCGCCGACGCCGGTGAGCCGACAGCCGCAGACGCCCCGGTAGCATCGGGGGAGGCGTCTTCCCCGGTGGCGTCGGACGGCGTCACCGCCGGGGAGGGCCCGGCATAGCTCCCACCAGGACCTGCATCGGATGTCGGCGGGTCGGCCCGTCCTCCACCATGGTGCGGGTGGTCCGTTCGGCCGAGGGGGTCCTCTCGGTCGGGACCGGGCTTCCCGGCCGGGGGGCGTGGCTGTGCCGGGACCGACCCGACTGCGTTGACCTGGCCATTCGCCGAAAGGCGTTCGAGCGGGCCCTCCGGGGACCGGTCGACCTCGCCGAAGTGGAGAAGGTCCGGGTGGCCGTGCAGGTGGTACCCGTGCCCGGCTCGGAGGGCCGGGCGCTGTGATGTGCGAGGATAGAGGGTCGTAGTGCTCCCAGTGCATGCGACGTGAATGAAGGGCAGTAACAGCCGTTGCCGAAGAAGATCCGGGTCTACGAGCTCGCCCACGAGCTCGGTCTGACCAACAAAGAGGCACTCGACCTCTGCCTGTCCCTCGGGATGGGTGTGAAGAGTCACTCGTCGTCCATCGAGGACGCCCAGGCGGACCGCGCCCGGAGGAAGGCCGACCGGGAAGGGCTCCGGCGCGAGGTCCAGCCCGAAGAGCCGGCCGCCCCGGCCAAGAAGGCCGCCAAGAAGAAGGCCGCGCCCGCCGAGCCGACAGCCACGGCGACCGATGCCGGTACCGGGCCCGCCGACGCTGACACCCCGGCGGCTGCGCCCACCCCTATCAAGCGCACGGGCGCCCGCCTGGTGACCTCGCGGCCGTCCTCGGAGCAGGCGCCATCTCCGGCACCCCGCCCGGCGCCGGTGGCCCCGGCCGCGGCCGCCCCGGTGGCCCCCGCCCGCCCGGTGGCCCCCGCCCCGGTGGCCCCCGCCGCTTCCGCCCCGGCACCCCCGGCACCCGCTCCCACCCCGGCACCCGCGGTCCCCGCCGCTGCCGCCCCGGCCCCTTCCCCTGCCCCGGTTGCAGCGGCTCCGTCGGCCCCCGCCACGTCGCCGGCCCCGGCGCCGGCGCCGGCGCCGGCGCCGGTCGCGGCATCCGCCCCGGCACCCCCGGCCGCCCCGCCGGCGCCCGCCCCCGCCGCCCCCGCCGCATCGGTGGCCCCCGCCGCCCCGCCGTCGGCACCCAGCCGGCCGCCGACCAGCTCGAGCGGCAAGCCGATCCCCCCGCCGCCCGGAGGGCCGCCCCGCTCGGTCACCGGCAAGCCCATCCCGCCGCCCCCCGGGGCCGGTGGACGTCGTCCCGCCCCCGGCGCCCCGCGCCCCGGCGGCGGCTTCAGTGGCCGCCCCGGCGGCCCGGGTGGTACCGGACGCCCGAGCGGCCCAGGTGGCCGCCCCGGCGGACCGGGTGGTGGTGCAGGCGGCGGTTTCGGTGCGCGTCCCGGTGGTGGCGGCGGCTTCAGCGGTCGACCCGGCGGGGGTCCCGGTGGCGGTCCGGGTGGACCCGGCGGTCCGGGTGGAAGGGGTGGACCCGGTATGGGCCGTGGCCGTCCCAACCAGCGCCGACCCCGGCGCCGCCGTCGGAACCTCGAGGAGCTCGAGCCGACGCAGCTCACGGCCTATACCCCGTCGACCGCCCCGGTCCCCGATACCGAGGTGATCATCGAGCGGGGCGCCACCGCCCGCGATCTCGGACCCAAGCTCAACCGCTCCGCCGGTGACGTCATCCGCTTCCTGATGATGCAGGGGGAGATGGTCACCGCCACCCAGTCGCTGACCGACGACATGATCGACCTGTTCGCGGCCGAGCTCGGCGCCGAGGTGCGTCTGGTGGACCCAGGTGAGGAGCGCGAGGCCGAGCTGCTGGCCAAGTTCTTCGACGACGACGACGAGGAAGAGGCGGAGGAGGACCTGCGCCCCCGTCCGCCGGTGGTGACCGTCATGGGCCACGTCGACCACGGGAAGACCCTGCTCCTCGACCGCATCCGGTCGGCCAACGTCGTGGCCGGTGAGGCCGGCGGGATCACCCAGCACATCGGCGCCTACCAGGTCGTCTGGGAGGACCACCCGATCACCTTCATCGACACCCCGGGCCACGAGGCCTTCACCGCCATGCGCGCTCGCGGCGCCGAGGTCACCGACATCGTGGTGCTGGTGGTGGCGGCCGACGACGGCGTCATGCCGCAGACCGTCGAGGCCATCGACCATGCCAAGGCGGCCGACGTGCCGATCATCGTGGCCGTCAACAAGATCGACCGGGCCGAAGCCGATCCGAACCGGGTCCTGCAGCAGCTGTCCGAGCACGGGCTGGTCCCCGAGGCCTGGGGCGGCGACACCATCACGGTGGAGATCTCCGCCCTCCAGAACCTGGGCATCGAGGACCTGCTCGAGCAGATCGTTCTCGTCGCCGAAGTCGAGGAGCTGGTGGCCAGTCCCGAGGGGCGGGCCCGCGGCGTGGTGCTGGAGGCCGAGCTCGAGGTCGGCCGCGGTCCGGTGGCCTCGGTCATCGTCGAGCGGGGTACCCTGCGAGTCGGTGACCCGATCGTGGCCGGTGCCGCCTGGGGCAAGGTCAAGGCTCTGGTCGACGACCACGGCGACCAGATCAAGGAGGCGCCACCCTCCACGCCGGTCCAGGTGCTCGGCTTCTCCGAGCCCCCCGAGCCCGGCGACGAGTTCCGCGTGGCGCCGGAGCAGGCACAGGCCCGCACCATCGGCGAGGCCCGGGCGCACCGCTACCGGGTGGCCGGCCACGGCCCAGCGGCCGCCTCCGCCCTGGGTGGCGCCAAGCTGGAGGACCTCTTCGAGCAGATCCAGCGGGGCGAGACGGCCACGCTGAACCTGATCCTCAAGGCCGACGTGCGCGGCTCGCTCGAGGCGGTGACCGAGAGCCTCCGCAAGCTCGAGCGCGAGGACGTCAAGCTGAGCTTCGTCCACCGCGGGGTGGGTGGCATCACCGAGTACGACGTCCAGCTGGCCCAGGCGTCCAACGCCACCATCATCGGCTTCAACGTGCGACCCGATCGCCGCTCGAGGGAGATGGCGGTCAAGTCGAGGGTGCAGATCCGCACCTACGAGATCATCTACAAGCTGCTCGAGGACCTCGAAGCGGCCATGCTCGGCCTGCTGTCCCCGGTCTACGAGGAGGTGGTCACCGGCGAGGCCGAGGTCCGCCAGATCTTCCGCGTGCCCCGGATCGGCGCCATCGCCGGCTGCTACGTCCGGGAGGGTGTCATCACCCGCGGCTCGAAGGTGCGCTTCCTCCGCGAGGGCGTCATCATCTGGAAGGGCACCATTACCTCCCTCCGGAGGTTCAAGGATGACGCCCGGGAGGTCCAGTCCGGCTTCGAGTGCGGCATCGGGCTTTCCGACTACCAGGACCTCAAAGAGGGCGACATCATCGAGACGTTCGACGAGCGGGAGATCCCCCGCACCTGAGTGTTCCCCGCCGCCGGGCACCCGGCGGCGGGCACCCGGGTTCGCGGTCGGAGCGGAGGAGCAGTGTCCAGTCGCCGTCATGACAACCGGGGGGCGGCGCCGTACGCGCGCTCGCTCCGGGTCAACCAGGTCATCCGGCAGGTGCTGGCCGAGGAGCTCGAGCGGTTGGCCGACGCCGACGAGCGGCTCCGACTGGTCACCGTCACCTCGGTGGACACCGCCCCCGACCTGCGCCAGGCCACGGTCTACCTGAGCTCCCTGAGCGAGGATGCCGCCGACGGCCTGAGCGAGCGACGGGCCCAGCTCCAGCGGGCGATGGGCCGCCAGCTCCGCATGAAGCGGACCCCGCTCCTGGCCTTCGAGGTCGACCCTGCCGTGGTGGCCGGCGGCAAGGTCGAAGAGGCGTTGCGGCGGATCCGGGAGGCGGAGCGCGAGCGGGGCCCCGGCGACGCCTCCGACCCGGGCGTGCCGTGAGCCTCCCGGGCCCCGGCGAGGCCTTGGGCCTGGTGGTGGTGGACAAGGAGGCCGGGTGGACCTCCCACGACGTGGTCGCCCGCTGCCGCCGAATCTTCGGGCAGCGTCGGGTCGGCCATGCCGGCACCCTCGACCCCGACGCCACCGGGGTGCTGCTGGTCGGTCTGGGCCGTGCCACCCGGCTGCTCCGCTTCCTCACCGCCCTCCCCAAGACCTACGAGGGCGAGGTGGTCCTCGGGACCTCGACCAGTACCCTCGACGCCGCCGGCGACATCACCGGCACCTGGGACATGGAGGAGGTGACGCTCACCGAGGTCCGCGAGGCCGCCGCCGCCCTCACCGGGGAGATCGAGCAGATCCCACCGATGGTCTCGGCCGTCAAGGTCGACGGTCGACGCCTCCACGCCCTGGCCCGCGAGGGGATCGAGGTCGAGCGTCAGCCGAGGCCGGTCACCGTCCATCGCCTCGACGTGGACCCGACCACCACGCCGGGGGTGTACCGGATCGAGGTGGTGTGCTCGTCGGGGACCTACATCCGGGTGCTGGCCGCCGATCTGGGCACCGCCCTCGGCGGGGGCGCCCACCTTCGGAACCTGCGGCGGACCCGCATCGGCTCGTTCGGGGTCGCCGAGGCCAGGCCGGTCGACGAGCTGACCCCGGCGGTGGTCCTCACCCCCGCCCAGGCCATGCGCGACCTCGACCAGGTGGTCGTCCCCCCGGAGGTGGAGAAGCTGGTCGGACGGGGGCTCCCCCTCGACCGGGTGCCGCTCGGCATCGGCGGCGACGGGCCCTGGGGCCTGGTGGACGCCGACCACCGACTCCTGGCCGTCTACGAGGCGACCGGTACCGACCGGATCCGACCGGCCGTGGTGCTGGTGGGTGCCGGATGAGCCCGACCGCTAGCCTCAGCCGGTGATGGAGATCGTGACCGACCCGTCGGAGAGCTCGCCCCCACCGGGGGGCTCAGCCGTCACCATCGGCGCTTACGACGGCGTCCACCGGGGGCACCAGGCCCTGCTGGCCGAGCTCCGTCGCCGGGCGCAGGCCGAGGGCCTCACCACCGCGGTGGTCACCTTCGACCGCCATCCGGCCGCCGTGGTGCGGCCGGCGTCGGCTCCCCGCCTCCTCTGCGACCTCGACCAGAAGCTCGAGCTGCTGGAGGCGGCCGGCGTGGACCGCACCGTGGTCCTCCGCTTCGACGAGGAGCGGGCCGACGAGCCGGCCGAGGACTTCGTCCGGCAGGTCATCCAGCGCGGCCTCGACGCCCGGCTGGTGGTGGTGGGGGAGGACTTCCACTTCGGCCACGGACGCAAGGGCAACGTGGCCCTCCTCACCGAGATGGGTGCGGCCGATGGCTTCGAGGTGGAGGGGATGACCCTGGCCTCCGACGCCGACGACCCGGGTCAGGGTGGCCCCGCCATCTCGTCGACCCGGATCCGGGCCCTGGTGGCCGACGGACGGGTGGCGGAGGCCGCCGAGCTGCTGGGCCGACCCCACCAGGTGCGGGGTGCCGTGGTCCACGGCGACCGGCGGGGAGGCGCCGACCTCGGCTTCCCCACCGCCAACCTCGACGTGGCGCCCACCATCGCCCTGCCGGCCGCCGGAATCTACGCCGGCTGGTACGAGCGCCCGGACGGGAGCCGCTGGGCGAGCGCGGTGTCGGTCGGCCGGCGGCCGACCTTCTACGGGGACGCCGGGGACCTGCTGGTGGAGGCCTTCCTCCTCGACTTCTCCGGCGACCTCTACGGCGAGGAGGGTCGCCTCTCGTTCGTGTCCCGGCTCCGCGACGAGGAGGCCTACGACTCGGTGGACGCCCTGGTGGCCCAGATGCACCGTGACGTGGCCGCCGCCCGCCAGGTGCTGGCCACCGCCGGCCCCCCCACCTAGCCGGCGGGGGTGTCGTCCAGCAGCTCGGTGCGCAGCTGGCGCTTGAGCGCCTTGCCGGCCGGGTTCCGCGGCAGGGGCTCGGTCCGGAACCAGAAGCGGGTGGGGACGCTGAACCGGGCCAGCCGCTCACCGACGAAGCGGGCCAGCTCGTCGGCGGCGACGTCGTGGCCGGGTCGCAGGACCACTACCGCCCCGACCTCCTCGCCCAGGATCGGGTGGGGGACCCCGAGGACCGCGCAGTCGGCCACCGCCGGATGCTCGAAGAGGGCGGCCTCCACCTCCACGCAGTAGACGTTCTCGCCACCCCGGATGATCATGTCCTTCGACCGGTCGACGATGTGGACGAAGCCCTCCTCGTCGATCCGGGCCACGTCGCCGGTGTGCAGCCAGCCCTTGGAGAAGGAGTGGGCGGTCTCCTCCGGGCGGTTCCAGTAGCCCCGCACCACGTTCGGGCCCTTGATCCACAGCTCGCCGGTCCGCTCGGGGTCCGGTGCCTGGTCGGCCGGGGGCTCCTCGCCGCGGTACTCCTCGGGAACCACCGCCACGTCGCACACCGGCGCCGGCGGCCCGACGCTGTCGGGCTTTCGCACGTAGTCGTCGCCGGCGTTCATGGTGGTCATCGCCGAGGTCTCCGTGAGGCCGTAGCCGTTGCCGGGGGCCCCGGCCGGGAAGTGCTCCTTGATCCGGCGGACCAGGTCGGGCGGGGCGGGTGCCCCGCCGTAGGAGATGGAGCGCACCGTGGAGGTGTCGCGCTTTTCGAAGTCGGGGGAGTCGATCACCTGCATCACCATGGTGGGCACCCCGCCGAAGATGGTGATCCGCTCGCGCTCGATCAGCTCCAGTGCCCGCTCGGGATCGAAGTGGTGCATCATTACCAGCTTGCCCCCGGCCGCGGTGTTCGAGACCAGCACGGCGTGGCAGCCGGTGGCGTGGAAGAGCGGCACCGACAGCAGGTTGGCGTTCTGGCCGCCGGCGCTGACGTCGGCCACGTCGCCGCTCCGGCGCATCGACCCCAGGGTGGAGATGAAGAACAGGTTCATCAGGTTGGAGACGCTGTTGCGGTGGGTGCCGACCGCCCCCTTGGGCTGGCCGGTGGTCCCCGAGGTGTAGAAGATGGTGGCGTCGTCGTCGGGCTCGATGACGGCCTCGGGGAGCGTGGCGTCATCGGCCGGGGTGCCGACCGCCTCGGCGAAGGTGACCACCGGCACCGGGTCGAGGCCCGGCCGGTCCACGGTGGCACCGGACGCCGCCTTCCGGCCACCCCCCTCGTCGGTCTCCTCGCAGGTGATGATGACCGTCCGGAGAGCCGGCAGGTCACCGAGGTGGGGACGGATGCGCGCCTCGCGCTCCTCGTCCACGAACACCACCGAGGTGCCCGAGTCGAGGAGTCCGTAGGTGAGCTCGGGACCGGTCCACCAGGCGTTCAGCGGCACCACCACGGCACCCACCGAGATGGCGGCCCAGAAGGCCATGACCCACTCGGGGAGGTTGCGCATGGCGATGGCCACCCGGTCGCCCTTCTCCACGCCGTACCGCTCGGTGAGGGCCCGACCCAGGGTGGCCACGATGCGGAAGTGCTCGGCGAAGCTGTACCGCTCATCCTCGTAGACGAGGAAGTCGTTGTCCCCGTGGAGCGACGAGAGCTCGAGGACGGTGCGGAGGGTGGACGGCGCGCTCTTCCAGGTGCGGGTGGGCACCCCCCGGATCACCAGGTCCTCCATCTCGAAGAGCTGGCCCGGGGCGGTGAGGCTGGCGGTGGCTTCCTCCCGGGTGGGGGGCGGGTCGGCCGCCGCCTGGTCGGTGGCGGTGTCGCCGGAGTCGCTCATGGGGTTCCCTCCTGGGGCTCGGTCGTGGTGCCGGGTGGCGCGCTGTCGCCGGCCGGAGGGTCCCGGAAGACGGCCGTCCGGTAGTAGGCCAGCTCGGCGACGCTCTCGCGGATGTCGTCCATGGCCCGGTGGCCACCGGCCTTGGCCGGGGCCCCGGCCAGGGAGTCGGGATACCAGCGCCGGGCCAGCTCCTTGATGGTCGAGACGTCGACCGACCGGTAGTGCAGGTACTCCTCGATCTCGGGGAGGAAGGCGTTGAGGAACCGCCGGTCGGTGCCGATGGAGTTGCCGGCCAGGGGGACCGTCCGGGGTTTCGGGACGTGGGTGCGGATGAACTCGAGGGTGGCCCTCCCGGCCTCCTCCAGCGACACCGTGGAGGCCGAGATCTCCGCCAGCAGGCCGCTCCGGGTGTGCATGTCGCGCACGAAGTCGTCCATCCGGTCCAGGGCCTGCTCGTCGGCCGCCACCACCAGGTCCGGTCCCTCGGCCACGATCCGGAGGTCGTCGTCGGTGACCAGGGTCGCCACCTCCACGATGACGTGGCGGTCGAGGTCGAGGCCGGTCATCTCCAGATCCATCCACACGAGCACGACCGCCGACGTTACCGGGTGGTAGCCCCTCCGACCAAGGTGACGTACCGTCAGCGGGCGCCCGGGCGGCCGGGTGGCGCCCCGGCCGTCCGGGGAAGGACCGGTGGAGGGGTATCGTCGGCCCAACCAACGCGGGAGGAGCCGGTCATGCCGGGATCGACGGATGGCGACCAGCCCGGGGCAGGGACCGCCCACGGTGCGGCGCTGGCGGTCCCGGTGGTGCGGCTCGACCCCGACCTGCCCCTCCCCGACTACGCCCGGCCGGGCGATGCCGGCGCCGACCTGGTGGCCCGGACGGAGGTGACCCTGGCGGCCGGCGGTGGCCGGGCGGCCGTCCCCACCGGCATCGCCTTGGCCATCCCCCCGGGCCACGCCGGGTTCGTGCAGCCCCGCAGCGGGCTGGCCCTGCGCCACGGCGTCACCTGCCTGAACACCCCGGGGCTCATCGACGCCGGCTACCGCGACGAGCTGGCGGTCCTGCTGGTCAACACCGACCCGGTGACCGACTACGTGGTCCACCGGGGCGACCGGATCGCCCAGCTGGTCATCCAGCGGGTCGAGCGGGCCACCTTCGTCCCCGTCGAGGCGCTCGGGTCGAGCGAGCGGGGCCACGGCGGCTTCGGCTCGACCGGCCGGGGGGGCCGTCGTGCGCC
>Ga0080006_1108508_pt1 | contig 81899 bp, 81 predicted proteins | sample RS3BMetagenome_FD_69209 | JGI IMG/M metagenome (GOLD analysis project Ga0080006, IMG submission 69209) | Ferric oxide microbial mat and aquatic microbial communities from Rainbow Spring, Yellowstone National Park, USA - RS3B (SPADES... ... | reverse complement strand
GATTTACCACAGGCTCCTCAATCCGCGATCTCGAATCGAGGGTAAGGGACGGTGGCCAGTTGAGGGGCTCTGGCTGTTTGGCGGAAGGCTCACCCCAACACCCACCGATTGTACACAGGGGAACAGGTGGTGCCGGGGATGGGATTCGAACCCATACGGACTTTCGTCCTGCGGTTTTTAAGACCGCTGCGGCTACCATTACGCCACCCCGGCCTGGGCGAACTCGGCCCCAGTCAGCGAATCGCAGATTACCGCCAGCGGTGCTGGGTCCGTTGGGTGGAGTCCGACGGGATCTCGGTTGACAAAGCCGCTTCATCGAGACCGATTACGCTCTGAGTCAGGTGGCGGGCATCGCCCCGGACTTCTGGAGGTTGCCGACTTGACATTTCTCTTTCTGCTGACGGCCGGGCCCAGAACGGATGCAGTGGAGACGGTTGCCGAGCTCGCGGCGGCGGCTCAGGAACTGGGGCATGAGGTCGCCGTCTTCTTGGCAGGGGACGGCGTGGGTCACGCTGGCCGACTCGCGGGCCACTGCGCGGTCACCCTCTGCGACGCGGATCTGAGATGGCGCCAAGCAGGGGCGGTCGACGTTCTGGGGGCCACTCGAGGAAGCCTGGCTGACTTCGCCAGGCTGGCACGCGGCGCCGATAGGGTCCTGAGCTTCTGATGAAGTTGAAGGAGGGCACCATCATGGTGCTGGCGAGAGGAGCCATCGCTGATGACAGTGCTGCTCTCGCGCTGAGGGTGGCCCTCGCCCTACCGCTGAGCTGCCCGTCGGTGGTCTTGGCTTTGGTCGGGCCCGCCGCCGCTCTGGCTGTGGTCGGAGTCGCCCCTGGAGGCCGGGCGGTACAGGTGGCCCGCGAGCTCGCAGCCCTGGTGGATGACGAGGAGGTGCCGGTTTGGGCCGAGCAGGAGTCGCTGTCGGCCATCGGGCTCGACGAGAATGCTCTCCATCACGGTGTGTCTCTGGTCGCCCGTCAAGAACTCCATCTGGCCTGTCTTGGGGCGAGGGCCTGCGTTGTCATCTGAGAGCCGCGGCGTGCTCCACCTGATCACCCGATTGAGTGACGAGAGGGCCTGGACGGTCGCCGCCCTGGGCCAGCAACCCGTGATCGTGCTGGCTCACGACGCAGTCATGGAGACCCCCGCCTTCGCAAGCACCTTCCTGGGGTCGGCGAAGGGCACCATCTGGGCGGTGGAGCGGGACGCTCTCCGCCGCGGGGTCGGGGAAAGGTGGCCCACGGTCGGCTACAGGGAGCTGGTGCAGCTCATGGCCGCAGCTGATCGGGTCATCTCATGGTGAGGGAGCTCCCCACGGCCGGCAGGGTCTCGCGCAGCCTGTCCGACGCCGAGGTGGAGCGCTACAGCCGCCAGCTGTTGCTGCCGGGCTTTTCCGAGAGCGCACAGCTGCGGCTGCGAGAATCCCGGGCCGTCATCGTCGGCTGCGGTGGGCTCGGCGGCCCCGCCGCCCTCCACCTCGCTGGAGCCGGCGTGGGGCGCATTGGTCTGGTCGACCCGGATCTGGTCGCGCTCGACAACCTGCACCGTCAGGTGGCCTACCGCACGGACGAGGTGGGCAAGCCGAAGGTTAGGGCACTGGCCGCGGCTCTGACCGCGCTCAACCCCGCGGTCATGGTTGACTCTCACCAGCGGGCCCTGGAGGAGGCCACATTCGACGAGGTCCTCAGGGACGCTTCGGTGATCGTCGAGTGCTCGGACAGCCCGAGGATGAAGTTCGCGGTCAACGACTGGGCCGTGGCCCGCGGGATCCCCCTGGTGGTCGGAGGAGCCATCGGCTGGAGGGGGCAGGTGACCACCGTGCGGCCACCGGGGGCGTGCTTCCGGTGCGCGTTCGGGGGACCCAGCGAGGAGATGGAGCGGAGCTGCCGCTCGAGCGGGGTGATCGGGCCGCTGGTCGGCGTCATCGGTGCCCTCCAGGCCCAGGAGGTTGTCCGCTTGGTGGTTGGAGCAGGCGGGACCAGCAGTCGGCTCTTTGACTTCGATGCCGAGAGTGGACGCTGGCACACTCTGACCCTGGTGGTAGCGCCCGAATGCTCGGCGCACCGCCTGGGTGGTGCCACCCGGCCATAATTGGGCGATGCTCTCGCCCGCTGACGTTCTGGCGCACCCGTCTTCGCCTTCTGGAGCCTTCCTCCAATCAGTCGGCGACGGGGCGAAGTCGACCCCGGCGGACCGACCGGCAGGGGTTCAGGCCGGGCTCGCGAGGGAGCCGTGACCGCACCTTCTGTTCCCGCGCCCAGCGATGTTGGGGCCCGTCACCGGGTCGTCAGCTCAGTGGAGCTGTGGCGCCGCACCAGGCTGATCGTCATCTATATGGCGGTGGTGTTCCTGGTGGTGGAGGGTATCACCGTCTACGGCCACCATCAGTTCGACCCCAGCTACTTGGTGGTGTCGGTGGTGCTGCTCCTGATGGCAGCGGCGATCTACCTGCGCCAGCGCACTCACTACGTTGAAATGGGCGGCGACGGGCTCATCCTGCGGTCGTCGTTCAAGCGTATGGCAATCCCCTACGAGTCCCTGCGGCAGAGCCGCTGCCAAACGCTGCGACAGTACTTCGACGCTCCCAGCCGCCGGGAACTTCTGAAGGGAAGCCTCAGCCGTTTTGCGGGGTTGCAGGCCTGCATCGTTAGGGTCGATCTCGATCCCGCCGAGCTTCTCCAGGTCGGCCGTCTCGTGGGACGACGGACCGTGCTTGAACAGGATCTGATTCTGGTGGTGCAGAATGCGGCCGCTCTCGATCGCGGCCTGCAACTCCGCATCAGGAAGAGGCCTCCCGCCCCCGCGGCCCGCGCCGCTCGGCGGAAATGAACCGGGAGCTGAAACAGAAGCTTCGCGTCGAGGGCCCCTGGGCGCTCGCGGCCGCCCTGGTGTTCACTCTGGCCAGCCTGATTTTGGGCTGGCCCATGAACCCCCTTGTGGCGATGGTCATGGCGGGGTCGGTGTGGGCGGTTTCCTTGCTTCTGCGCCAGTACCGGGGGATCACAGGTATAGATGGCAAGGACTGCGTGATCGCCGGGGTCCTGGTCGCGGCCGCCCTGGGGGTCAGACTCGCCAGTCCCATCTACTTCGACTTTCTGCAGGGCAACCTGAGCCCGGTCAGCACGGTTGCGGCGCCGGCCGGAGTGCACCGGTCGCCGACTCATGACATCTTCGGCGTGGGTGCTTGGGGCCTCGGCTATCCCTACAACAAGTCCGGCTGCACCGACGCCCCGGTCGGGCTCCACAACCAGGAGAAGTACACCTGTGGGTACGTGTTCGACGAGGTCTACTTCCCCGTGGACGCGCTCAAGGATCTCAAGGGCATTGACTTCTTCGACCCGGAGCCGCCCCTCACCAAGCTGATCATCGCAGGTGGGATCAGCTGGCTGGGGTTCAACACCTGGGGATGGAGGATCATGTCGGCCATCCTGGGGAGCCTGGTCATCGGCGTCCTATATTTCATCGCTCGCCGTCTGTGGCGCCGAAACCGGGTGTTCCCCGCCTTGGCGGCGCTTTTCTTCAGCCTGGACGGCCTGGAGCTGGTCGAGTCGAGGACCGGGGTCATCGACGTGATCGCGGTCTTCTTCGTGATGGTCGCCTACTGGATGTTCCTGCTCCACTGGCACGCCCGCACCAAGAATGAGTGGCGCACCACCCTCTACCTGACGGCGGTCGCCTCAGGCCTGGGGCTCGCCTGCAAGGCCGACATGATCCCGGCAATCCTGCTCATGATGGTGCTCCTCCTCGGCCGCTTCATTCGGCCCCACCTCAGGGTCCGTCTGGGCACCGGGGGGGCATCGAGGTGGCTGGTGCCCCCGGCCCCCGACGACCCCCGGGAGGCGGCACGCCGGACCATGGTGGCCGGCCTCGCCTGGACATGGCACTACCTGCTGGCGGGGGTGATCATCCTGTTCATCTTCTACCTGTCGTTCTTTCGCTACTGGACCATCTCCCACAGCCTCTACGTGAACTTCGCCAACACCCAGGGGCCCACCGCGACGTGTACCGGGTTCGTCGCCAAGGCCTCGGTCTGCGACCTCCCAGTCGCGATGCCGCTTCAGGAGTATCACCTGGCCTCCATCGACTTCTGGCTCCCCACGGGCTTCAACCTGGTCCAGTCGCTGGCGGATGTGGAGTGGAACAGCCTTGGCAGCCTGAGCTATCAGGCGACGCTGAAGGCGACCCACCCCTTCGCGTCGCCCTTCTACTCGTGGCCGCTGGATGCCCACCCGGTGCTCTTCTACGCGACCTACACCGGCAACGGCGTGACAACCGTTGACGGGCAGACGGTCTCCAACTACACCTGGATCTCTGACATGGGCAATCCCGCCGTCTTCTGGCTCGGAATGTTCGCCCTCGCCTGGTGCCTGTACCTGGTGCTCAGGAAGAGGGATCGGATCGCCGTCTTTATTCTCGGGGGCTTTCTGTTCGATTGGCTGGTGCTGTGGTCCTGGCCGTCTCGCATTCTCTTCTTCTATGAGTTCATAGAGGCGCTGCCGTTTGTGTGCTTGGCACTCGCCTACTTGTGCGCCAGGTTGATCGACCGGCAGGCGGTGATACAGGTGGCGAGGCTGAGGCTGAGCACCCACAGCCTGGCACCGATCTCGGGAGCCGTGGTGTTGGCCGTCATCCTCTGCTTCGCCTATTTCTACCCCCTGTGGACCGGCCAGCCAATTCCGTCTACCGACTTCTTCCAGCACATCTGGATTCCCGGCTGGTACTGACGGCGGCTCGCCCTTGCTTGGAATAACCGCCTACTGGTTGCTCGTGGCCCTGGCGGGAATCTGCCTGGTCGACCTGATCCCGCGGCGCTGGCTTCCCCTGGAGAGACTGGCCGCGAGTCTTGTGGTCGGTCTGGTGGGGTCGACCGCGCTCAGCTTCGCCCTCTCACTCTGGCTTGGTGTAGGCGGCCTGACCGCCCTGTCAGGCCCCGCCCTTCTTCTGCTGGGATCGGCGGGTCTGGGGTGGCGCAGATGGGTTGCTCGGATCAGTCCGGACTGGCTCAGCAAGCAGCTGCGCTGGCCAGGGAATTGGAGCCCCGAAACCCGCTGGGCCACTCTCGTAACCGCCCTGTTGGGCGTCGCCTTCTGGCTGCTCTTCAGGGGCGCTCTGTACCCTGGCCCCGCGGGTCAGATTCTGGCCAATGGCCACGTCTGGGCAGACTGGTCGGTGCACGCCAGCTATGCCCAGAGCTTCCTTGTGGGGCACAACCTGCCTCCCTTGGACTCGCTGGAGTCAGGCACGGCCATGCGCTACCCCTTCCTGGTCGACTTTCAGCCGGCGATGCTCGAAGCCGTCGGGCAGAATCTGTACGGAAGTCTCGACATGGCGTCGTTCGTCGTCGGCTGGGCCGCCAGTGTACTCATATGGCATCTGGCGCTTAGGGTCACCTCCCGCCCGGCGGCCGCGACCGTCGCGGTGGCGCTGGTCCTTTTGGGTGGTGGCCTTGGTTTTGTCGGTCTCTACGCGGATGGGTGCCGCCAGGCCGCGGCGGGGTCGGGGACCGCCGCCAGCGCCTGCACAACGCTGGGCGCATCCACTCCGGCTGCGGTGATCGGCTTCATCGGGCATCTGCCCAACCTGGTCACTCATCTGCCCCGTTCCTACGACGGCGAGGGGCCGGCGGCGCCAGCCCTGCCCGACCTGCAGTGGTACGAGCCGCTGCTGGTCTACTGGATGCCCCAGCGCGACTTCGCCTACGGGATGGCCCTGGTGGCCCTGACCGCATCGCTGCTTTGGGAGTCAGTGCTCCTGAGGCGGCGGGGGCTGCTGGTCTCGGCGGGCCTGGTTGGCGCCTGCCTGCCTTTCTTCAACCCATTCGGATATCTGGTAGTCGGTCTGCTCGGACTCTGGTGGCTGGCGAGAAGCCGGCTCTGGGCCGAGCTGTGGGCCTTCGGTCTGCCCCTGCTCCTCTTCGGCGCGCCCCAGCTATGGTTCGTGGCCTCGGGACCCAAGGGACAGTTGGGAGGGCCGGTCGGAACCAACCTGTTCCCGCAGATTGACCTTGGCTGGCTCTCCCACGCCGCGGTCGCATGCACCGGAGGACAGGTTCAGGCCGGCAACGTCTGTGACAGTCTGTATCTGGCGGGTGCGTCGGTGCCAACCGTGGTCGCGTTTGCTGCCAAAACCCTTGCCCAGGGCTCGTTCTACACGTCGTTTGTCGGCTTTTGGATCTCCAACACAGGCGTCTTCACCCTGATCGCATTGACGCTCGCGGGGCTGGCCCTGCTTCGTTGGGGGCCAGCAGGGGACATCCGCCGACTTCGCCTGATCTCCTTCTGGGCCCCGTTCTGGTTCATCTTCCTTTTGGCCAACGTGGTCGTCACCCAGCCCTGGAATTGGGACAACACCAAGCTCCTCTCCTACTGGTACCTCGGGGTATCCATCCCCGTGGCCTGGCTGCTCACATCCGGTCGCTCAATCTGGCTCCGGCTGCTGGCGGGGATCGCGATGGCCACTCTTGTGCTCTCGGGGCTGCTCAGTTTGGATGCCGCCTTCGTGGGGCAGAGCACCGGCGGCGCGGGAGCGCCGATTGGAGCCAGCGCCACCTTCGCGAGCGTGGCGGCGGAGCAGGTGGCGGCGGTGGTGCGGGCGAAGACCCCCAGGGACTCAATCTTCCTCACCGAGGGGCAGCCGAATGATCCCGTGACGACCCTGGCCGGCCGGCGGGTCGTCCTTGCCTACGATGGGTGGCTCTGGAGCTACGGCCAGCCGCTCACCCGTCGCTACGACGCTGTCGCCACGATCTACGCCGGGTGCGGCACCGCATCCCCCTGCGAGGTCGGCTCTCTGCTGCGTCGCTATCGCGTCCGTTACATCGAGTTTGAGCCGGGGGACTACAACGACCTCGTGGTCAACCGGGGCTGGTTCCAATCGCAGCACCTGCCGGTCCTGGTCCGGCGGGGTGGGTACCTCATTCTTCAGGTGACGAGCCTCTGGCGCACCTGAGCGGCCGGACGGCGGACGGCGGGGAACTGGGGGGCGGCTGTCCCAAGGGTGGCGTCGCAGAGCGTAATCTTGCCTCCATGCCCCTCTCCGGTCGAGTTCCGTTGCCGGCCCGGTCGCTGGAGCCCGACCCATCTACGTTAGCCCCTGGCGCCGACGGTCGCCATGATTGACGGACACTGCCATCTGCTGCCGCCGGAGCTCAGGGAGCCAGGGTCAATGGCATGGAATGACCCTTGGTTTGCCTCCTGTCATGCGGCTAGGGCCCCACGCTTCGCCGCCGGCGCCGACGTGCTCGCCGCCATGGACGAGGTGGGGCTCGAGCGGGCCGTGGTGTTTGGATGGCCGTTTGCGGACCCCGGTTTGCTCCGCGAGTGCAACGACTACACGGCCTCCGAGGTGCAGGGGGGCCACGGCCGTCTTCGCGGTATGGCCACGGTCAATCCCTCCAAACCGAGCGTTGAAGCTGAACTCGCGCGCTGCCAGGCGCTTGGCCTGAGCGGAGTCGGAGAGCTGAACTGCGACGCCCAGGGTTTTGAACCGGTGTGGGGCGGCGCTGTCAGGACTGCGCTCAAGACCTGTGAGGATATGGGTTGGCCGGTGCTCCTGCACGCCAGCGAGCCGGTTGGCCATGCCTACCCCGGGAAGGGGTCGGCCACTCCGGACAAACTCTGGAGTTTCCTGTCTCCCCTCCTTGACGAAGCGCCCAACCTGCGGCTCTGCCTTGCCCACATGGGAGGAGGCCTCCCGTTCTACAGCCACATGCCGGAGGTGCGGGCCGTCTGCCGGCGCGTGTGGTTCGACACGGCGGCGATCCCGTTCCTCTATGGGACGGATGTCCTGCCGGCGCTGACCGCCGTGCTGGGCTCTGGGCGGATCTGCTTTGGTAGTGACTTCCCCCTGCTGCGCCCGGCGCGCTATCGGTCGCACCTGCTTGGCCTGGGCGAGGGCCCGGCCGCCGACTGGTTGTCGGCCTCAACCAGCTCTTGGCTCGGAGAATCCTGATGGCCCTGCCACCGGGCCCCGGACCGGGCGGGGACGAAAAGCCCTCTCTGGCCTTCGCCGTGATCTCCATGGAGGGCCCGGATCAATACAGCCAGGCCGGCGGGCTGGGGGTGAGGGCGGCGCAGCTCAGCCGTGGGCTGGCCCAGATGGGCTACCCGGTCAGCCTCTTCTTCGTGGGGGACCCAACCCTGACCGGGCGCGAGCGTCGCGAAGGGGTCGACCTCGTGCGAGTGGCCCAGGAGGTGTCACGGCTGTTCCCCCGCGGTGTCTACCAGGGTGAGGAGGTCAAGAGAGATCACCTGGCGGCGACCCTGCCTCAGAGGCTGGTGACCGACTGGGTGCAACCTCATGTGCTGGCGGGCCGCACCCCGATCCTGCTCTTCGAGGAGTGGCATACGGCGCAGTGGACCAGGACGGTCTCGGACCTGCTCTGGCGCCTGGGACTGCGCGAACGCTGTGTCCTCATCTGGAACGCCAACAACCAGTTCGGCTTCGAGGCGATCGACTGGGGAGCGCTCAACTTCACCGCCACCGTCACCACCGTGAGTCGCTACATGCGTGTGCTGGTCCAGGCTCGCGGTGTGGATGCCATGGTTATTCCCAATGGCATCCCTGGGTCCCTGCTGACAGCGCCTGACCGCTCCCAGGTCCGGCTGCTCCGCCGCGCCGGCGGCAACCGGCAAACCATCCTGAAGATAGGCCGCTTCCATAAGGACAAGCGCTGGCGGCAGGCGATCCTGGCGCTGATCCATCTGCGCCGGCAGGGATACCCGGTGCGCATGCTGGCGCGCGGGGGGGGCGAACCGTACGGTCAGGAGCTGCTTGCGGAGGCTCGCTCCGCGAACCTGAACGTGGTCCGCTGGACCGGACCCGTCGACGGCGCGGCCGACCTCGCTGAAGCCATGCTGACCCACCCTGACGCGGACCTGATCGAGCTCGCGAGCTTTCTGCCGGAGGCCCTGCTGCCGGCGCTCTACGCCTCGTCGCTGGCCGTGCTGGCCAACTCCGGTTTCGAGCCCTTTGGCCTGGTGGGCCTGGAGACGATGGCAGCGGGAGGGGTCGCGGTGGTGGGTGCCACCGGAGAGGACTATGCCCGCCACCTGCACAACTCCCTGGTGGTGCAGACGGATGACCCTTCAGAGCTGGGCGATGGGATAGTCCGTCTGCTCAGGGATGCCTCCCTGAGGGCGAGAATCCGCCGTCAGGGGAGGGCCACCGCGAGAACGTACACCTGGGAGGAGGTGATCTCAACCGAGCTGCTGCCCCTGCTGCCGCTGATGGCCCGGCATCAGATGGCGCTGTGGCCCGAGCGCAGCCCTTGAGGTGGAAACGGGGAAGCGGGGTCGGACGACGTCAGGGCCCGGCTCTGTTTCTCATCACCTTCTGGATCGGTTTCAATCTCCGCGCCTCGCTGTTGGGGGTGCCCCCTGTCCTGTCGGTGATCCGCGGCGACCTGCACCTCAGCTACACGGAGGTTGGGCTCTTGAGCGGGATACCGATCCTGTGCTTCGGCCTGTCCGCTCTCCCGGCGTCGGCCATGGTCCGTCGCCTGGGGAGCTATGTGGTGGTCGCCCTGGGGCTCGGTCTGGCGGCGGCCGGAGAGTTGGCGCGCACACTGCCACTGGGGGGCGCCTTCGCGCTGTTTGCCGGGACCGCTCTCCTCGGGGTGGGCATCGCTCTGACCCAGCCCGGGCTTCCGGCCCTCTTTCAGCGCTGGTTCTCGGGCCGGGTTCAGCAGGGGTCGATCACGCTGACCCTGGGGATCACCGTAGGGGAGATGGTTGCGGCCAGCATCTCGCGACCTGTCCTGTACAGAGCCTTGGGCAGCTGGCAGGCCACCATGTTGGTCTGGGGCCTGAGCGGAGCCAGCTGCCTTATGATCTGGTTGACGTTGGTTTCCCGAGCTCCGGTCGGGCAGGCCGCCGGGGAGGCATGGGAGCTTCTGCCCCTGCTCAGGTCGCCACGGCTGTGGGCGATCTATCTCTGCTTTGGCGGCCAGTCGCTGGTCTTCTTCGCGGCCAACACCTGGATCCCGACCTCGGTGCCCGGGGGTCCGCATGGGACTCTTGCCAGCATCACCCTGGGCGTGCTGAACGCGGTGATGATCCCTGTGGACGTCGGCCTCATTCTGGTGCGGCGTCGCTTCGCCACGGACCGACGCTTCTACCTCGCCAGCAGCTTGATCACCCTGGCTGGGGCCCTCGGATGGCTGGTGTTCGGGGACAGGTTCCCCCTGCTGTTCGCCGCCCTGATGGGTGTGGGCGTGGCCATGAACTTCGCCGGGCTGCTGGCCTACGCCCCCTTGGTGGCTCCCCCGGGCCGGGTCGCCCCGCTCTCAGCGGTGATGCTCACGGTCGGCTACGTCTGCGCCTTCTGTGGACCGTTCCTTGGCGGTCTGGCGATTGACCTTGGCGGCGGAGACCGCTCTCCCTTCATCCCGATCGTGGCGGCAGCCATCATGATGGTGGTGGCGTCGCTCGGGGTCCGGCCCGCCATGCCGGCAGCGATCGGTCTCGGGTCGGCTGCCGCCTGTCCCGAGCCGAGCTGATTCAGATTGAGTTTGACGGTGCGCAGAGGAGGTGAGGAATTGGGAGATCTGGTGCAGGAGCCCGAGTGGGACTACGAGGGTGAGGTCCTGGTGAGGCGTCGTCGGGTTGGCCCCTATGACAACTCCGCGTATGTGGTGGCGTGCCCCAACACCAGGGCCGCTGTTCTTATCGACGCCGCCAACGAGGCCGATCGGCTCATCGATGCGGTTGGAGATCTGAATCTGGTGGCCGTGCTGGAGACCCACGGTCACGCCGACCACTGGCAGGCGCTGGCGGCGGTGCGTGAGCGGTTCACCGGCGCCTGGGTCGGAGCCCACGAGGCGGACCTGGGCATGTTCCCGCCCCCGCCGCCCGGACACCGGTTCCAGCATGGTGAGGAGATCGCGTTCGGGACCTGCCGTCTCAGGGTGCTGCACACCCCGGGACACACACCTGGCAGCGTCTGCTTCCTCGGCCCGGGCATGGTCTTCACCGGAGACACCCTGTTCCCCGGAGGCCCCGGCGCGACCCGTCCGCCGCTCGGCGACTTCCCCGCCATCCTGACCAGCATCAGGACCCAGCTCATGGGCCTTGACCCAGCGACCCTGGTCTACCCGGGGCATGGCGAGTCAACCACCATCGGGGCGGAGTCCGGGAGCTTCGGGGAGTGGGAGCGAAGGGGGTACTGAGGGAGGGCTCCATCCCAGCAGTGACCTCTGCCTGTGCGGCAGCGGCTCTCAAAAGGGAAGCGACTCGTCCAGGTGGATGAAGGACAGGCGGTGGTACGGGCTGGGGCCCATCCGGCGCAGCGCGGCCATGTGGCCGGGGCTGCCGTATCCCTTGTTCTGGGACCAGAGGTAGCCCGGGACCCGCTTGTCCAGGTCGCGCATGAGCCTGTCGCGGTGAACCTTGGCGACGATGGACGCCGCTGAGATCGCGGGAACGACAGCGTCGCCGCCCACCACCGATTGGTAGGGCCTGGAGGAGTGCAGTCGGAGGTTGCCGTCGACCAGGAAACTCTCCGCCTCCACCCGCTCCATCAATTGCTCGAACGCCCACCGGTTGGCCCAGCCGATGCCCCGGCCGTCGATCTCGGCCGGTCCCACCTCCACCACCGCGCAGACGGTGGCGACCGCCCGGATCGCCAGGGCGGCCCGCTCGCGCTGGGCCGGGCTCAACCGTTTGCTGTCGCGCAGGAGTGGGTGCGTGAATTGGGGCGGCAGCACAACCGCCGCCGCCACCAGCGGTCCCGCCAGCGCCCCACGTCCCACCTCGTCGAGCCCACAGGCGGAACGATCATCCTGCGCCAGCACCTGGGAGTTCGGGTCTGAGGGCACGGGCGCAGTGTAGTTGGCGGGCAAGGGGAAGTCTGCGCGGCTGTCTCTATACTCGAATTCCGAATGACCAAGTCACCTTCGGAGCGCAGCCGCAAGGTTCAGCCGGATCGCCGGGCCGAGTTGCAGGAGCGGGTCAGCGCCGCCACCCTGGGCGGGCCGGAACGGTACCGCACTCGCCTCGAGAGCCAGCGGAAGTTGCCCGTGAGACGGCGTCTCGCCCTGCTGTTCGATCCCCGCACGCCGTTCGTCGAAGATGGCCTTCTGGCCAACTCCGAAAGCGAGGAGGAGATGGGAGCGGATGGGGTCGTGACGGGCCTGGGGCTGGTCCACGGCCGGCGCGTGGCGGTGATGGCGAACGACCCGACCGTCAAAGCGGGCTCCTGGGGGCCGCGGACGGTCGAGAAGATCCTGCGGATCCAGGAGCGGGCCGAACATCTGCAGGTGCCCCTCTGCTACCTGGTCGACTCCGCCGGCGCTCGCATCACCGACCAGTTGGAGATGTTTCCCGGCCGTCGGCACGCCGGCCGGATCTTTCACAATCAGGTCCGGCTGAGTGGTCAGGTGCCCCAGCCCTGTGTGCTCTTCGGCCCCAGCGCCGCCGGCGGCGCCTACATTCCCGCCTTCTGTGATGTGGTCTTCATGGTCGAGGGCAATGCCTCCATGTATCTCGGCTCTCCCCGCATGGCCCAGGAGGTTGTTGGCGAGCACGTGAGCCTGGAGGAGATGGGTGGGGCCCTGATGCACTGCACCGTGTCCGGTTGCGGGGACATGCTCTGTGCGGACGAGCGCTCCGCCATCGAAGCTCTGCGCAACTATCTCAGCTTTTTCCCCTCGAACTGGAGCCAGACGCCGCCAACCACGGCCCCCAGGCCGCCGGCCTCGTTAGCCGACATCGCCGACATGCTGCCTGCCGAGGCCGCCCGTGGCTATGACGTGCACGATGTCCTGGAGGCGCTCTTCGATGCCTCGTCGCTGCTGGAGATCAAGCGGCTCTACGCCAGGGAGATAGTCTGCGCCCTGGCCCGCCTCGGGGGCAGGGCGGTGGGGGTGGTGGCCTCCCAGCCGGCTCACCAGGGGGGGGTTCTGTTCGTGGACTCCTCCGACAAGGCGGCTCGTTTCATCAGCCTCTGCGACGCCTTTGGCATGCCGATCATCTTTCTGGCCGATGTGCCCGGGTTCATGATTGGATCGGCGGTGGAGCGGGACGGGATCATAAGGCACGGGGCCAAGATGATCGCGGCTCTCAGCTCGGCCACCGTGCCACGCATCTGCGTGGTCTTGCGCAAGGCATACGGGGCCGGCCTGTATGCCATGAGCGGGCCCGGGTTCGAACCCGAGGCAACCCTGGCGCTGCCCTCGGCGGAGATCGCGGTGATGGGGCCGGAGGCCGCGGTGAACGCGGTCTATGCCAATCGCATCGCAGCCCTGCCGGAGATGGAGAGGGCCGCCTTCGTGGAACGAATGCGAGCCGAATACGCGGAGAATATAGACGTCTTTCGGCTGGCATCCGACCTGGTGCTCGACGCCGTTCTTGACCCCAGTCAGCTGCGCGCTGAGCTGATTGCAAGACTGGCGGTGGCGGGCTCTCGAAGGCGGGCGCAACCGGCTCGGCACCACGGCGTTTTTCCGGTATGAAGAGGTCATCAAAGTGAGTTCATCTGACACCGCGCCGCTGCTTCTGATCCCCGGTCCCACACCTGTCCCGCAAAGGGTCCTGGAGGCTCTCGGCCGCCCGACCGAGAGTCACAGCAGCCCGGTCACCGCAAGTGCTTTGCGCCGCCTCCAGGAGGGCGTGGCTCAAGCGGTGGGCGCTGAGGAGGGGAATCCTCCCTTGGTCCTCGTTCTGGCTGGCAGCGGCACCCTGGGCCTGGAGGCTGGCCTGGTCAATCTGGCGGCCCCCGGAGAGAAGGTGCTGGTGGTCAGTCACGGCCTCTTCGGGGACCGATACGCCGCCGTGGCCAGGGCTCTGGGCACCGCGGTGGAGGTGGTGGAGTCGCCGTGGGGCGAGCAGGTGGCCCCGGAGAGGGTGGAGCAGGCGCTCCGCCAATCTGGCGCGCGGGTGATGACGGCGACTCACGTGGACACCGCGACCGGTGTCATCGCGCCCTTCCGCGAGTACGCCAGGATCGCCCGCGAGCAGGGTGTGACCATGATCCTGGACGCCGTGGCGACGGTCGGCGGGATGCCGGTCGACATGGCCGAGACCGGCATCGACGTCGTGGTCACCGCCTCGCAGAAGGCGCTGGGAATGCCTCCGGGTCTGGCGCTGCTGGCCATCTCCAAGCGAGCCATGGACGTGCGCCGGAAGCTGCCAGGCTGTCGCAGCTACTTCCTCGACTGGCTCAACTGGGAGGCCACAATGGGGGACTCGGCCGGGAAGTACTTCGCGACCCTGCCGACCAACATGATCATCGCCGGGGGCGCCGCCATGGACATCGCCATGGAGGAGGGCTGGGATGCCCGCTTCAGGCGCCACCGCCGGATGGCGCGCGCGACCCGCCGGGGGCTGCGGGCACTGGGGCTCAACCCCATGGCCGATGAGGCGTTCCTGGGGGCGACGGTCACCGCGACCTCGGTTCCCGAGGGAATCTCGCCATCCGACCTGCGCCTCGAGGTCGCCAAGGAGGGCGTTTCCATAGCCGGGGGCATAGGGAAGTGGGCGCCGACAGCGGTGCGCTTCGGCCACATGGGGGCTGTCGATCTCCCCCAGCTTCTCCAGGGGATAGCGGTGGTGGAGGCAGCCCTGCTCCGCCTCGGAGCGCCGGTCGAGCGGGGGGCGGGGGTGGCAGAGCTCACCAGCGGGTGGGGCTATGAGCTTGAGGAGTAGAGGCCAGCCTCGCGGCGCCTCTACGTGACCCATGAAGAATCCTGCGGGATTGGCTAGGCACTTCCGCCGGATGAGGGGAGGGGTAACGCTGGAGGTATGGCCGACCAACCGGTAAGGCAGCGAAGAGCGGCGCGGATCGTTTTGATGGACGAGTCCGGGCTGGCCCTGCTCCTTCGTGACGGCGATCCGGCTCGACCCGAGGGCGGGCACCTGGGGGTTCACGCCGGGTGGAGGCGTTGAGCCTGGGGAGTCAGCGGAGGATTCGGCCCGGCGGGAGCTGAGAGAGGAGACCGCACAAAGCGCGCAGGTCCTCGGCCTCATCGTGCTACAGCTCCAGGTTGAGTACGAGTTCGAGCGCGTCCACTACTCCCAACACCAAGCCTACTTCCTGGTTCGCTGCGACGACTTCGACGGCAGCGACTCCGGCTGGACCGAGAACGAAAGCCGAGTTGTCCAGGAGCATCGCTGGTGGTCGGTCGATGAGCTACGGACAATCACTGACACCGTGCAACCAGTGGGGCTGGGCGCCTTTCTGGATGGTTGGAGGATCCCTTCGAGCGCGTCCAGGACGACTAATATCCCTGCCTGGCCTGGCCATCCGCCTCCCACCGCTACATCATTCTTGTCCGCCGCCGAGCATTCGCCTCTTGCCCGAGTTGAGACACCTAGAAGTGAGACCAGAGACGCTGGTGGAGGAAAGCCAGACCCGTCAGCGATCCACCCCGTCCGAGCAGCGGTACTGGGCATTGGGAGAGGGTGCCCAGCGGGGGAGCCCAGCTGTCCGCGGTTGGACCCTATCCGGGGCAGCCACGCCCCCGGCTGGTCGCACGGATAAACCAGGGCACGGACGGCGCCTCCCTGGGGGATCGCGCAGATGCTCTGTGACGCCGGGACCACCTGGCTCAAACCGCGCGTGATCGCTCGGAGAAGCAGAGCTCGACAAGATCGATATATGGGGCGCCTGTGAAGACGGCGGCCGACCGGTACGTTACGGAAGTGGTGCCGGACCGTCGCAGGGAGACCGTCGCCTGCAGCGGGCTTGGATCCTAGACTTGGGCCCCGAGCCATGAAGGAAGTGACCAATGGAGAGTCCGGCTGGTCGAGCTGGGCGCCGGACCCCCCCACCATCCTCTTCGGCGCGGTCCTCATCCTGGCATTCGCCGCCTTCACCACCCCCCAGTTCGACCCCGACTTCTGGTGGACGGCGCGAATTGGCCTGGAGATCCTGGCTCATGGAGTGCCGCTCCACAACCACTTCACCTTCACCGCCGCCACCCATCCATTCATAAGCCAGGAGTGGGGCTCAGAGGTGATCGACGCGTTCCTCTACACCCATCTTGGAATGTCGGCGGTGATTCTGATGTTCGCCGCGGCTACCTGGGTTGGCTTCTTCCTGGGGGTCATACGAGTCAACCAACCGGGTCGCTCACGCTGGGTGCTGGCCCTGGGCGCGGCCCTGGTGGTCATCTGCGGAGTCCAGATCTGGGGCCCGAGCCCGCAGATGTTCTCCTTCGGGCTGCTGGGCGTCTTGCTCACCCTGCTCGACTCCTACCGGCGCCGTCCCAGACGCGCGCTTCTCTTCTGGCTCGTGCCACTGTTCGTGGTCTGGGGCAACCTGCACGGAGGTTTCCTGATCGGCCTGGGCGTGACCGCGGTCTTTCTCGTGGGGGAGTGCCTGGAACAATACCTCCGGCACTCTGGGTCCCTGTCCAAGGCCGCGCTCCGGGAACTGCTGCTGGCGCTGGTGGTCTCGGCGCTGGCGCCCATGGCCAATCCCAACGGCCTGGGCATCTACCTGTATCCCGCCAAGTTGCTGCTCAGCCCGGTGGCGCAGGCAAGCCTCAACGAATGGCAGCCGCCCGACTTCCACTCCGCTGCCAACATCCCTGCTCTGGTGCTCTTGATAACGACGTTGCTGGCGCTGCGATGGGCCACCAAGACGAGACTCTCGGACCTGCTCCTGGCCGGGGCGGGAGTTGTGCTGATGCTCTACGCGGTGCGGGACATCCCCATTTTCGCGATTCTGTGTTTGCCGGTCTGGGCCGACGGCATCCAGGGTTTTGCCGAGCAGGTGCGCAACCAAAGAGGCGCGGGCATGAGCAACAGGGTGCGCCCCGCGCCGGCGTGGTTCGTGGCCGTGGTCCTTCTGGTGGTCGTTGCGACCGCCGGGGCCAGGGTGGCCGATCAGCTGGCAAGCCCTGAGAACAATCTGCTGGGAACCGCCTATCCGGTCCAGGTGGGACGGGTCATCTGCGATGGCCCCAGCGCTCGCGTGTTCGCGCCCTATGGCAGTTCCGGGTGGCTCCTCTACCGCACCGATCACAGGGAGCCGGCGGGCAGAGATTGCGCTCCCGACCAGGTTTTCATCTTCGGGGAGGTGGTGCTGATGGGGCGCCAGGTTATGGCCGACTATCTGGCGGCGGTCGACGGCGGAGGTGCCAGCCTGGCGATCCTGAGGCGCTACGACGTCACTTTGGTGTGGCAGCCCAGGGGTGCCCCTCTGGCAGCCCTGCTGCAGCGGACACCTACCTGGACTTGCGTCTTCGCAACCCCGGAGAACGTTCTCTACGCGCCGCGGGCCTCGGCCGGATCCTGGCACTCGTCCAGGGCATCCTGCCCCACCTGAGCCAGATCGGCATCCTCTGGGCCGGCAACCTTAGCCTTCGCCAGCGCCTTGGTGGAGCAAGCCCCGGACCCCGGCCGACCCCGGGAAAGGCGAGCCATCCCAGGGCCGGCCGCATGCCCTATGGGTAGATGCCGCGGACGGCGGTGGCATCGGCAACGCGCTTCACCGCCAGACAGTAGGCGCCCATGCGCAGGGTGGTCTTGTGCTCCTTGGCCAGATCGTCGACCTGCTGATAGGCCCGCTGCATGATCTTGGTCAGGCGGGAGTTGATCTCCGCCTCCTCCCAGAAGAAGGACTGCAGATCCTGCACCCACTCGAAGTAAGACACGGTCACTCCACCGGCATTGGCGAGGATGTCCGGCACCACCACCACGCCCCGCTGATGGAAGACGTCGTCGGCCTCGGGGGTGGTCGGCCCGTTGGCCGCTTCCACGATCAGCTTCGCCTGAACCCGGGCGGCGTTCTCCAGGCTGAACTGGTTCTCAAGGGCGGCTGGAACCAGGATCGTGACGGGCAGCTCGAGCAGAGCGGAATTGGAAATCTCCTCCCTGGCGCCCGGGAACCCGGTCACTCGACCGTTCTTGGCATGGTGGCTGAGCAGGGCCGCCACGTCGAGTCCATCCGGGTTGTAGATCCCTCCGAACACGTCGGAGACCGCCACCACCTTGAACCCTTCGGCGCTGAGCAGCTCTGCGCTGACGCTGCCCACGTTGCCGAAGCCCTGGATGGCCACGGTGCACTTCGAGGGCTCCCAGCCAAGCCTCTCACAGGCTTCCATGGTCACCACCGTCACCCCCCTGCCGGTCGCGGCCGGTCGGCCCTCTGACCCGCCTATCGAAAGGGGCTTGCCGGTGACGGTGGCCGGCACTGAATACCCCTTCTCCATGGAGATCGTGTCCATGATCCAGGCCATGGTCTGCTGATTGGTGTTGACGTCGGGGGCGGGGATGTCGCTCTCCGGCCCGATCAGGAGAGATATCTCACTTGCAAAGCGTCGGGTCAGGTTCTCCAGCTCCTGCTGGCTCAGCTGGCTCGGATCGCAGATGACCCCGCCCTTGGCGCCGCCATAGGGAAGGTTCGTCACTGCGCACTTCCAGGTCATCCACATCGAAAGCGCCTTGACCTCGTCGAGGCTGACCTGCGGGTGGTAGCGGATCCCGCCCTTGGCCGGCCCCCTGGTCAGGTTGTGCTGGACGCGGTAGCCGGTGAAAACCCGGATCGTGCCGTCGTCCATCCGCACCGGGAAGTTGACCGTGAATTCTCGGCGCACCTCGCGCAGCACCGCTCGCAGCCCGGAGTCCAACTCCAATAGAGAGGCAGCCTGGTCGAACTGCCGCTGAGCTGTGATGTAGGGATTTGCCGGAGCCGCCGCGGCCTCCGGGGTTGCCAAGACGCTGTTGGCCATCGACCTGCGCCCTCCAAGTATCTTCTTGGGGCCGCCAAAATGGGTCGACCCAGCAGTTAGCGTAGCCCTCCAGAGCCGCCAAGTGTCAAGTTGCGACCGCTGTTGATGGGCCGCAGAAGGGTTGGGGGCCGTCAGCCCAGGATCCGCATGGCAGGGGGTGGGCCCCGCTGCCGGCCTGGTTGGGCGTGGGGGAAGACCATGACCCACGATATGGTGGCCGCCCCTCCGCGCCCGGGGCCGGTCCCAGAACCACGCCCCGCTCCCCTGGCCGGCCGGCTTTGGCGCTCTCCGATTGTCCTATGGTGTAGTGAGTCCCGCGGCTCCCTGTGTCGGCGGGGACGAAACCGCTCGTGACGACCGGTCAGTTCGAGGAGGTGGGAGGGTGCCCGCGACGCGGTCTTTGCCCGGGCCCAGGGGTGGTGTCGCGGAGGCGCTGAGAGCCGGGCCGGTCTGGTTCGTGGCACGGGGAAGGCCGGGCCTGGGCAGGGTCACGGAGACGATCAGCCTGTCCCTGCAGCTGGCCGACTGGGGCGGGCATCCGCGGATCCGCCTCCACACCTCACCACAGGCGTTGGAGTTCGCCCGAAGCATCTTGGGGCAGGGCGTCAAAGCCTTCGATTTGGGCGGGGGACCCGACCTGCAGCAGGCTTTCATCGACACAGAACCTCTGCACCGCCTCCTGGAACAGACGTCGCGGCTAAGGCCCGCGGCCGTGGTGGTGAACGGCTTTCCCCTGTGCCTGCCTCTCCTGCGATGGTCCGGGGACGCGCGCATCGTGGCGATGGCGAACCTTCACGACATCGACAATCCCCGCCACACCCGGGGGGCTCGCCTGCTGCAGCAGGCGCTTCACGGAGCCGCTGATCTCGTGCTGGTTGGCGAGCTGCGCCGGGGCTGGCGACGCACCCGCTTGGATTCGCTGCCGGTGCTGCGCATTCCGAGTCTGGTCAGGGCCGACGCCCGCGACTCTGGGCTGGGCCCGCTCCCAGGGGCCGAGGTTGTGGCGGTGGTCGGTGGCGGCAGCCATGGGGATCCCGAGATGGAGAGGTCCACGAGGGCGATCCTGGGAGCCCTTGACCGGGCTGTGCTGAGCGGCACCCTGCCCTCCTGTGTGGTGTTCGGCGGATCCGAACTTCCCCTTCTGGGGTCGCACTACCCCCATCTGAGCATGGCCGAGGATCCCGGGGAGTCCCTCAGGGTCATGGCCCGGGCCGAACTGGTCATAGCCAGAGGCGGCCGAGGAACCCTGGCGGAGATTCTGGCGAGCCGGCGGCGGGCGGTGGTGATCGCGGCGGAGTCGGCAACGCTGCGGGGAGCCGAGCAGGCGTCCAACATCGCCGCTGCGGCCCGGCTCTCGCCCGCCGTGGTCCCTCTTGCCATCTCCTCCCTGGCCGAATTGGCCAGGGCCTGCCGTCTGGCAGCCGCCGCCAGGCCCGCCCGCTGGGCGCCCGGAAACGAGATCTTGGAGGCGGCGCTCAGCGGTCTCTGACCGCGAGTGCGGCGCGAAGTTGCCCGGCGTGTCCGCAGCCGCGGCCGCCACCCTTTCAGCACCAGCCTTCGTTGCCTGATAATCGCCAGGTGGCACCCACAATGCCGATCGAGATGGCTATGGAGCAGGCGCTCGTCTGGCGCGGCCGGGGGGCGGTGCTCCTCGATGTCCGCGATCGCTCCGAACGCGAGCGCCTTCGGATCCCGAATTCCATCTGGATTCCGATCACCGAACTGCTCCACAGGTGGCGCCAGCTGCCCCCGGGCGCAGCTGTCATCGTCTATTGCTCGGCCGGCTCGCGAAGCTACCGAGCGGCGAAGTTCCTGCGCGAGCAAGGTCTTCAGGCGAGCGCTTTGGTGGGTGGGGTGAGCGAGTGGCTGTCCCACGGGGGGGAGGTGGAGGCCGGTCCACCTGAGGGGCTCCGGGTGAACGAGCATCTGCCGGCGGGGGCCGACTTCGTGCGAGCATGAGGGCACGGTCCCACGACAGGCAGCCTTGAGGAGTTTCCCATGACGTCATCAGGCCAACGGCTACCCCAGGCCGGAAGCGAGCTGGACGATCTCTGTATCAACACGATCCGGTGCCTCGCAATCGACGGGGTGCAGAAGGCCAACTCGGGACACCCGGGCCTGCCCATGGGCGCCGCCCCGATGGCGTATGTGCTGTGGTCCAAGTTCCTCCGTCACGACCCGGCTGACCCGGCCTGGCCCGACCGCGATCGATTCGTTCTCTCGGCCGGCCATGGGTCGATGCTGCTCTACTCGCTTCTGCACCTGACCGGATACCAGGTTTCCCTTGACGATCTGCAGCACTTCAGGACCTGGGGATCGATCACCCCCGGGCATCCGGAGAGAGGCCTCACCCCCGGAGTCGAGGTCACCACCGGCCCTCTGGGCCAGGGTTTCGGAAACGGGGTCGGCATGGCCATGGCCGAGCGGGCTCTGGCCCACCGCTACAACCGTCCCGACCAGGAGATTGTGAACCACAGGACGTTCGTCCTGTGCGGCGACGGCGATCTCATGGAGGGAGTGTCGGCGGAGGCAGCCTCGCTGGCGGGTCATCTCGGCTTGGGAAAGCTCGTCTGTCTTTACGACGACAACCACGTCTCCCTGGATGGCCCCACTTCCTTGTCGTTCACCGAGGACGTCCTGGCTCGTTTCGCGGCCTACGGATGGCAGGTGCAGCGGGTTGAGGATGGCAACCTGGATCTGAATGGCATCGAAGCTGCGATCAACAGCGCCATCAACGACGAGTCACGGCCGTCCTTGATCGCCGTGCGGACCCACATCGGCTACGGGGCTCCGCACAAGCAGGACACCAACGCGGCCCACGGTTCGCCACTCGGCCCCGAGGAGGTTGCCGCAGCCAAGATCGCCTACGGTTGGGATCCGCAGCGCTTCTTCTACGTTCCCCAGTCCGCCGCCGCTCACTTCGGCGAGGCCAAGACCAGAGGCGCCGCGCTCAGCGCCGAGTGGCGGGAGAGATTTGAGTCCTGGGCCAGCGCCAACAAAGAGCTGGCGTCCGAATGGCGTATGGCCCAGGGAGGGGAACTGCCGCCCGGATGGCGCGATTCACTGCCGAGCTGGGGTCCGCAGGACGAGCCCATCGCCACCCGGGTCTCCGGCGGCAAGGTGCTCAACTCGCTGGCCTCGGCGATTCCATGGATCCTCGGCGGCGACGCCGACCTGTCCGAGTCGACCAAGACCGCGGTCGACCATGGCGGTGACTTCGATGGCCAGACCGGACGCGGGCGCAACCTCCATTTTGGAGTTCGCGAGCATGCGATGGGGGCTGCCTGCAACGGAATGGCGGCTCACGGCGGCCTGCGTCCCTACAGTGCCACGTTCTTCACCTTCTCCGACTACCAACGGCCATCCGTCAGGCTCTCCGCGCTATCCCACCTGCCGGTGGTCTGGGTTTACACCCACGACAGCATCGGTCTTGGAGAGGACGGGCCGACACACCAGCCCGTGGAGCAGCTGGCGTCTTTGCGCTTGATTCCCAACCTGGTCGTGCTTCGGCCGGGTGACGCCAACGAGTCCAGCTGGGCTTGGGCTGTTGCCATGGAGAGGAACGAGGCGCCGACCGCCCTCGTGTTATGCCGCCAGAACCTGCCAATCCTGGAGGGGACCCGGAGTCTGGCGGAGAAGGGGGTGCACAGCGGCGGCTACATCTTGCAGGAGGCCGAGGGCGGGGATCCCCGGGTCATCCTGATGGGAACCGGGTCTGAGCTATCCATCTGCGCGGCGGCGAGGGCCATCCTCCAGGGTGAGGGCGTTCCCACCAGGCTGGTGAGCATGCCTTCGATGGAGCTGTTTCGGCAGCAGCCAGCCTCCTACCGCAACCAGGTCCTGCCGTCTTCGGTCACGGCCAAGGTTGCCGTGGAGGCCGGGGTGACCGAGCCGTGGCTCTCCTTGGTCGGATCTTCAGGGGCAGTGGTCGGGGTCGACAGGTTCGGAGCTTCAGCACCATACCGGGACATCTACGAGCACTTCGGGCTCACTGACACGGCCGTCGCTAAGAGGGCTCGGGAGCTGCTCGCATGAGGCCTCTGGAAGAGCGTGCGGGCATGACCGGGGTCCGGGCCGGTGGAGGCCTGCTGGCGTTGGGGGAGGGGGCCAGTTGACGGTCGAGCTGTCGTCGCCGAGCTTGCTGGTACAGGCCGACGCGGAGCAGCTGGCCCGGTTCGCCGCCGACCGGATCGCAGAGCGCATCCGGCGGGCGATTTCGGCGAGAGGAGAAGCCGTGGTCGCCCTTCCCGGCGGGACCACCCCCAGGGCGGCCCTGGAGGTTCTGGCGACCATCGCCGGGATCGAGTGGGCCAAGGTGGTCCTGGTGCCGGGAGACGAGCGCTTTGTGGACGTTGCCGACCCTGACTCAAACGAAGGCATGATCAGGGCGGCGCTGGTGGATCGCATCGAGGGCCCGCGGCCGATCGTGGCGGGCTGGGAGGTGGAGGAGGGGCTCGGCCCGGAGATTGTGGCAAGCCGCTTCGAGGCTCGCCTGTTGGGGATCGTGCCCAAAGTCGACGGTCGGTTCCGGTTTGATTGGATCGGTTTGGGCATGGGCCCCGACGGCCACACCGCGTCTTTGTTTCCGGGCCGAGAGTACCCCGACGACGCTCTGGTTTTGGCGACCGTCCATCCCTCCGGGCAGACCCGGCTGACCCTGGGTCCGGAGCTGATCCGGTCGGCCGGTGGGCTGGCGTTCCTGCTGGAGGGAGAGGCCAAGGCCGCGACTCTGCGGCGGGTGATCGAGGGAGAGTACGACCCGGTGGCGCTTCCCGCCCAGCTCATTGCGCGAAGGGTTCCCCGATGTGAGGTGTGGTGCGACCAGGCGGCGGCGGCATCTCTGTCGACCGGGCATGAAGCCTGAGCTGGCGCCCTCCATCCTGGCAGCCGACTTCACCCGCCTCGGGGCTCAGGTCTCGGCCTGTGAGGCGGCGGGGGCGGATCGCATCCACGTGGATGTGATGGATAACCACTTCGTCCCCAACCTCAGCATGGGGCCAGAGATTCTGGCCGCCTGTCGCAGAAGTTGCCAGCTCCCCATTGAGGTTCACCTGATGGTGCAGGAGCCGGATGCGATCATTCCGGCCTTCATCGCCTCGGGGGCGGACACCGTCATCGTCCACTTCGAGGCCTGCAGCCAGCTCCATCGCACCGTGGCTCTGATCCGCCGCAGCGAGAGTCGCCCAGGGGTGGCGATCAACCCCGCCACCCCGACAGGTTTCCTGAGCCAGATACTGCCCGATTTGGACCTGGCCCTGGTGATGTCGGTCGACCCGGGCTTCGGGGGCCAGGGCTTCCTGTCCGGCGCATTCGCTAAGCTTGGGGAATTGCGAAACATGATTGACGAACGCGGGCTCTCCTGCGAGCTGGAGGTTGACGGCGGTGTGGACGCCGGCAACGCCGGTGCGTGCGTGGCCGCGGGAGCCTCCGTCTTGGTGGCTGGGACCTCCGTCTTTCACGCCGACGGTGGGATCACCTCCGGGGTGCGCTGCCTACTGCAAGCCATGGGACGCAGCGCCATGGAGCCCGGGTCCGCGGGCGCAATCGCTTGATTCAAGTCCCAGGAGGTCCAGGCCCGTATGTCCCGTAGCCCATTGACCGTTCCCGAACACCCGGAGCTGCCCTCCGAGGTGCGCCAGGTGTATGTGGAGATCGACCGCAAGTTCGGGGTGTTCATCATCCCCCAGCTGGAGCAGCTCCAGGCGCACGACGCGGTCTCGAGGCTGCTGGGGCGCGGCGCTGAGCTCGCCCAGACCGCGGCCGAGGGAGCCCACGCCGACCTGGCCGCCAAGTACCGCCAGCTACTGGCGGACGCCCAAATGGAGTTGCGCGAGGCCCGCACCAGGGAGGTGGCCCAGGAGAATTCCATTCGCCACGACCGTCAGCGCGTTGCCAGGATGGACCAGGCCTTGACCGTGGCGCGGGGCAGGCTCCCCCAGACCAGGATGGCTCGCCTCGAAGCGAGGCTGGCGGAGCTCGATGGCACCGCGGGGGACGAGGAGCGGGTCGCTGTGATCGAGGGGGCGGTGCTGGAATGGGAACGGCTCAGCCAGACGCGCCAGGCCCGCGAGGCCGAGCGGCTTGCCGATCAGGCGCATCTTCCCGTCAGGCCAAGGCACACCGAGACCTCCCGAAGCCGCAAGGCGCTGAGGGACCGGGCGCGCCTGATCGAGCTGGCACGCTCGTTCGCAGCGGGCGAAGCCGAGTCGGTCCCGGTTGGCGCAAGCGAGGAGCGCCCCGACCCCAGCTAGCGACGTTGGGTCAGCGGCGCGAGGCCTCCATCTCCAGAGCCTCTCCCTCCTCCGCCTCGATCGTGACCCAGTCTGGCTGCCCGAGAAGGCGGCTCACCTCCACCATGATCCGACCCTGGGCGTCGAAGACGGCGTCCTGGACCCGGTCGATGCTCGGTCGGCTGGAGGCGACCACTTGGGCGAGGTCCGGGTCCACCTGTGAAACCTCAGCGTGGCGCAATTCCTCGGTGATGGCCGGGGGGACCACCCGGCGCTCGCGGATCCTGGCATCCTCCAGGTCGGCCAATACCCGGTCGAGATGCTCGAGGTGAGAGCGGTACTTGCGCAGGGTCCTGGTGCGGGCCAGTCCCTCGTGCTGGCGGCGCAGAATGTCGCGTCGAGTCACCCGGTAGCGGTTGTCTCTCTCGGTGGTCATCATGTTGGGGAATCCTCTGCGGGCATGAAACCAAGTGCCTGCTATTCCGGTCGGCCCCGCGTTGCTTGGGCCCACCCTGTTGAACGGCGACGGGCACAACCGGGTTACCCGGTGCTCCCCTTCACCTGGCAGCTCCGCGAACCGCGGCTGCGCTGAAAAGATTGTAACCTGTCCGTCGCAAAAATCCAACCCCTTGGCAAAAGAAATTTCCCGCCCCCGGGTTGGCCGGAGACTCTGATCTCGAACCCCCTTGTTCCGGGCGCGGACTCTACAGCTTTCCTTGTCCGGACCAAGGGATCCCCTGAGGCGGTGGCGGGGCCGGGCCGGCTCAGCCCGGGCCGCCAGGGACAGATTGGCCGCCTCTGTAGACTATTTGCATGGCAAGTTCACAGCGGCCGGCTCGAACCCGGGGAAGGACCAATGGTGGGAGCGGGCGCAGGGGTCTTCCCCTGGGACTGACGGCGCAGCAGTGCCGCGACATGTACCGACAGATGGTGCTGATCAGGCACTTCGAGGACCACGCGGCAGAGGCCTACGCCCAGGCCAAGGTGGGGGGGTTCCTTCACTTATATATAGGCGAGGAGGCGGTCGCGGTCGGGGCCCTGGCGGCGGCCAGGTCGGACGACCACGTTCTCGGCCACTATCGCGACCACGGTTACGCGCTGGCGCGCGGCTGCGATCCCAAGGCTTGCATGGCGGAGCTGTTCGGGCGTGACACGGGGCTGTGCCGGGGCCGGGGCGGTTCCATGCACCTGGCCGACGTCTCGCGGAATTACTGGGGTGGCTACGCCATCGTCGGCTCCCACATCCCGATCGGGGCGGGCATGGCCTATGCCATGCAGTACCAGCAGCGGGAGCAGGTGGTGCTGGATTTCTTCGGGGACGGCGCGACCGGAAACGGCATCTTCCACGAGGGGCTCAACATGGCCGCGTTGTGGAATCTGCCGGTTATCTTCATCTGCGAGAACAACCTCTACGGCATGGGGGCCACGCTGGCGGAGGAGTCGCCGGTCAAGGACATGATCATCAAGGCCGAGGGTTACACCATGCCATCCCTGCAATGTGACGGCATGGACGTGCTTTCCGTCTACCAGGCGGTGCAGGAGGCGGCCGAACACTGCCGGAGCGGGAAGGGCCCCTTCTTCATCGAGGCGCTCACCTACCGCTTCCGGGGGCACTCCATGGCCGACCCCGAGCTGTATCGCGACAAGGAGGAGGTCAGACGCTGGCGCGAGCTGGACCCCATACCCCGGTTCGGACAATTCTGCGTTGAGCACCGCATAAGCAGCGAACAGGAGCTGGCGCAGGTCACTGAGGAGGTTGAGGCAGAGATGCTGGAGGCGGTGCGTTTTGCCGACCAGTCCCCCTGGCCAGATCCCAGCACCATCGATGATTGGGTTTACGCCAAGCCGATCGATCCGGAGGGGAACATGGGCGCTCTGGTGGCGCCCATGGGCGAGCCGGCCACTCAACGGGCGGAGGCCGGGCGCTGAAGATGGCGGAGATGACCTATAGAGATGCGGTGCGCAGCGCCCTTAGAGAGGAGATGACCCGCGATCAGCGGGTGATCCTGATGGGCGAGAGCATCACCGGTTACGGCGGATCGTACGCGGTGACCAAGGGGCTCATCGAGGAGTTCGGGCCGCGCCGGGTGATGGAAACGCCCATCGCGGAAGCTGGAATTGTGGGGTTCGCGGTCGGCGCTGCCATGGGTGGTCTGATTCCCGTAGCGGAGCTGATGACCGTGAACTTCGCGCTTCTGGCACTCGACCAGATTGTCAACAGCGCCGCCAAGTTTCACTACATGTTCGGCGGCCAGTTCTCGGTTCCCTTGGTGGTGCGCACGGTGTCTGGTTTCGGACAGCTGGGCCCCACCCACTCGCAGACTTTTGAGGGCTGGTTCGCATCGGTCCCCGGGCTCAAGGTCGTAATGCCCGCGACCCCCGCGGACGCCAAGGGCTTGCTGCTGGCATCCATGCGGGATCCTGATCCCGTCATCTTCATCGAGCACAGCTTGCTCTACAGCACCAGGGGAGAGGTTGCCGAAGACGGAGCCGAGGGAGGCGAGGTCCCCATCGGCAAGGCCAGGATCGCTCGTGAGGGAACCGACGTGACCGTGCTGGCCTACTCCCGGATGCTGCTGCAGGCCCTGCACGCTGCGGAGGTCCTGGAGCGCGAAGACGGGGTCTCCTGCGAGGTGGTGGATCTCAGGACCCTGCGCCCGCTGGACTACCCGACCATGGTCCGATCCGTGCAGCGAACCCACCGGCTGGTGGTTTGCGGTGAGGATTGGCGCACCGGTGGGTTCGGTGCAAGCCTGTTGGGAGAGATGCAGGATCGCTGTTTCGACGACCTCGATGCGCCCATCCAGCGAGTCGCGATGAGAGATGTACCGCTGCCCTACTCCCGCGAGTTGGAGAAGCTCCTGATACCGTCCAGCGCTCAGATAGTGGACGCGGTCAGGCGGCTCAACTGATGGCTTACCGGGTCACCATGCCCCAGATGGGGTACGACATGACCGAGGGGACCATCAACAAGTGGCTGGTGTCCGAGGGCCAGCACGTCGAGCGTGGTGACGTCATCGCGTCCATCGCCACCGAGAAGGCCGACATCGACATCGAGGCCTACGGCACCGGTGTGATGCGCAAGATCGTGGCTCAGCCAGGGGCCAAGATTCCGGTCGGTGGGCTGATCGCTGTCATCGCGGACGCGGAGGAGGACATCGCGGGAATCGAGTCGGAGGCGGGGACGGCGCCCCCCCCGCCGCCCCCGGTCGAGCCGGAGACGCACGCTGCGGTGGAGGTTTCGTCGGCCAGCGAGGAGATGACGGTGCCCGCGGCAGGGGGCTCCGCCACACCGCTGCCTGACTGGACCCACCATCTGGCGTCCGATGACCTGGTGCCGGACGACCGCGAACCCGCCAGGGTCAAAGCCAGCCCGCTGGCCCGCAGGAGGGCGCGCGAACTGGGCATCCAGATCGGGATGGTGAAGGGAACCGGCCCAGACGGGCGCATAACGGCGGAGGACGTGGAGGCCGTGGCCAGGTCCGGCGGTGTTGCGGCCGCCGCCAGCGCTCCCCCAGGTTCGACCGCCACCCTGGACCCGACCGATCCCAGTGAGCTCGTGAAGGTGAGCCGGATGCGCGAGGCGATCGCCCGGCGAATGGCTGAGGCTAACAGCACAATCCCCCACTTCTACCTAAGCTCCCAGGCGGACATGGACCAGCTCGTCAAGTTGCGTCGGGAGCTCAACGATCTCGGAGACAGCGGCCTGCCCCGGTTCTCCGTCACCGACTTCATCGTGCGCGCCATGGCGCTCACCCTGCAGCGCTATCCGCAGCTCAACTCGGCCTATGTTGGCGGTGGTCTGCGGCGGTTCTTCTCCAGCAACATAGCCCTGGCGGTGGCCGTGCCCGATGGCCTGGTGGCGCCGACCCTGCGGTCCTGCGAGTCGCTTTCCTTCTCGGAGCTGGCGCGCCGGACCCACGACCTGGCGGAGCGGGCCAAGAGCAATCGCCTGAGACCAGAGGAGATGGCGGGCGCCCACACCGCGATCAGCAATCTCGGCATGTTCGGGATCAGCCAGTTCGCCGCGATCATCACTCCCGGGCAGGGGAGCGTGCTGGCGGTCGGCGAGGTTCGCGAACAACCGGTTGTGCGCGATGGCGTGCTGACGGTGGGGCGCATGATGGAGATGACCCTGGCCATAGACCACCGGGTGACCGACGGCGCTCAGGGCGCGGAGGCGTTGGGCTACCTGCGGTGGTGCTTGGAGCACCCCACGGTTTGCCTCGTCTGACCTGGCGCCGTTTGGCCCCAAGCTACTGAGGGAGTTCGCATGAAGGATCTCGCGATCATCGGTTCCGGACCGGGCGGCTATGTGGCCGCGATCAGGGCGGCCCAGCTCGGAATGGCGGTGACCCTGATCGAGGAGAGCGAGACCCTGGGCGGAATCTGTCTCAACTGGGGCTGTATCCCCTCAAAGGCGCTGCTGCGCAACGCCGAGGTGCTGCGCCTCATCCAAGAGGCGGATCGGTTCGGGATCGCCACCGCTGACGTGCGGGCGGACTTCGGCCAGGCCATCACACGCAGCCGGGAAGTTGTCACCAGGTTGGTCAACGGGGTGGCTTTCCTGATGCGCAAGAACGGGGTCGAGGTGGTGCGGGGCAGGGGAAGACTTCTTTCGGAGCAGACGATCGAGATCCAGCCCTCGGGGCAGACCGTGGCGGCATCGCAGATAGTGATAGCCACCGGGGCCCGCCCTAAGGTGCTGCCTGGGCTCGCCCCGGACGGACGCACCACCTTCACCTACAGGGAGGCCTTGGAGCTGCGCAGCCTCCCGCGGAGCTGCGCCATAGTCGGGGGAGGCGCGATCGGGGCCGAGTTCGCGTACGTTTACTCCTCCTACGGGGTCAAGGTCACGCTCATCGAGGCGTTGCCTCGACTCCTTCCCCAGGAGGACGAGGAGGTCTCCAAGGAGGTCACGCGCCAGTTCGAGCGGCGGGGGATTTCCATCAAGGTCGGGAGCCTCATTCAGCGCTCGGAGCGGGGTGGCGCGGGCTGGCAGCTTCACCTGGAGAGCGGGGAGGTGGTGGAGGCCGAGATGGTCCTCACCGCGACTGGGGTCCAGGCCAATGTCGAGAACCTGGGGCTGGAGGAGCTGGGGGTGAGGGTGGAGCGTGGCGTGATTGCCGTGGACCCTCACTATCGCACCAACGTGCCTGGGGTTTTTGCCATCGGCGACGTTGTGGGCCCGCCCCTTCTGGCTCACGCCGCCAGCGCCGAGGGGGTGATCGCGGTGGAGACCGCGGCCGGGCGCGACGTGCCCACCTTGGACAAGGAACTGGTGCCGCGCTGCACCTACTGCCAGCCCCAGGTGGCCTCCACCGGTCTCACTGAGGCGCAGGCCAAGGAACGCGGGTTCAAGGTGCGGGTTGGGAAGTTTCCGTTCAGCGCCAGCGGCAAGGCGATCGCCATGGGTGATACCACCGGGTTCGTCAAAACCGTGGTCGATAGCGCCACAGGCAAGCTCCTGGGGACCCACGCCGTCGGGGCGGAGGTGACAGAGCTGCTTCCGGAGATGGTGATGGCAGCGTGGTCCGGAGTCAGGGCCGACCAGTTCGAGGCCTTGGTGCATGCCCATCCAACTCTCAGCGAGGCCCTCAAGGAGGCGGCGCTGGCGGCTGAGGGAGTGGCGATTCACATCTGACCGGTGCCTTGCGCCGGTCAGAGTCCGGTGATGCGGATCCCGGTGTGAGCGCGGTGCAAGCGGTTGAGACGCAGCAGCAGAGGGGTTATGCCCTCACAGCCAGAGGCCGCATCCAGCGCGCCCGCATCTACTGGGCGCAGCCCCGCGATGCGGGAGATCAGGGCGCTCGCCTGCGCCTTGGCAACCGGGTCGTCACCGGCGACAAGAACATCTTGGTCGAGCTCTGTCTGAAGTCGGAGCAGGGGCCCGGCCGCCACCGTGTGCAGGGCGGCCACGACCCTCGCCGTGGGGCAGAGGGAGGCCACCAGCTCGGCCGCGGAGCCGGCTTCCGGACGGATGGGTGTCGGCACGCCCCCATGGAACTCCATGGGCACGGCTGTCGAGACGACCACCCGGCCATCGCCGAGGCCGGAGAGGCTGGCGAGCTGGGACGCCATGGCTTCGTAGGGAATGGTCAGGATGACGAGACTGCCGCCCGAGATCGCGTCCTGATTTCCGAAGCCGTCGATGGGGCGCGCTCCCGCCGGAAGCGTTTGGTTCAGCTGGTCCGCCATCTCCCGGGCCCGCAGCGGGTCCCTCGAGCCCAGCCGGATACCTACTCCGGACGCGGCGAGGCGCAGGGCCAGGCCCCTGCCGAGGGGTCCCGTACCTCCCACAAGGGATATTTCGGTCTGATCAGAAACGGTCATCTGGCCTCCTGTGTTCGGGTGGGGCGAGCCCTCCGCGGAATCTCCCTACGATATCCCCTGTGACCAACTCACAACCGGCAGCCGGCCAGGAACCCCACCCGACCGCGACCGCCTCCACCCCGGTTGACGCCCAGAGCCGACGGCTGGCGCTGGGGGACGGTGTTGAAGTCGTGCTGTATCCCGCCGAAAGGCTGCTGTCTCTGGGGCCGTCGCTCACGGCGGCCGGCGGCTCGGATCCGCTCCACGGCCAGGGCCTCCTGCTGGTGAGGGCCGCCGGCCACCCGGTGGCGGATGGGTTCCTCGAATTGGATGAGTTGCATTTGACCTGCGGAGCTGCCAGATGGGACCTGGAATTGGTGGCGGAGGTCAGCTGGGACTCCCCGGCGGAGGCGGGTTCCGCCCTTTTGCTCGTCCCGAAAATAGACACCGTCACCGATGCCGTCGGGGAGGATGAGCAGATGCAGTTGCGCGGTGGCCGGGGCCAGCCGCTGGGTGCGCTGCCGTCGACCTGGAGGGATGCGCTGCGGGCTCCCAGGGATGGGCTGTGAACCAGAGTTCCCCCCTTTTCAGCGAGGCATTCACGCCCTCCTGGTCGTCGGTGGTGGGCCAGGACAGGATGAAGTTGGCACTGCTGCTGGCAGCCGTCGACCAGGGGATAGGGGGGGTGCTGATCCGGGGGGAGCGGGGCACTGCGAAGTCGACTCTGGTAAGGGCCTTGGCCGGAGTGCTGCCCGCCCGGGAGGTGGTGGTCGGCTGCCCCTACGGATGCTCGCCGGGGGATGCCCACCTGTGCCGGGCATGCGCCCGTCGTTTGGCTGCGGGGGAGAGCCTCAAGACGGCATCGGTGCCCACCAGGGTGGTGGAACTGCCCCTGGGCGCCTCCGAGGATCGTGTGGTGGGAAGTCTGGACCTGGAGCGCGCGCTGCAGGAGGGATCGAGAGTGTTCCAGCCCGGCCTCCTGGCCGAGGCCAATGGCCAGGTCCTGTATGTGGACGAGGTGAACCTGCTGGACCACCATCTGGTGGACGTGCTGCTCGATGCGGCCGCTATGGGGGTCAGCGTCGTGGAGCGCGAAGGGATCTCAGAGACCCACCCCTCAAGATTCCTGCTGGTCGGCACCATGAATCCGGAGGAGGGCGAACTGCGCCCTCAGCTGCTCGACCGTTTCGGGCTGTGTGTGGACGTGGGAGGGCTTCAGGACCCGGCCCAACGAGTGCTGGTAATGAGGTCGGATCACGCGGCAGTGCGAGGCCAGCAGCCACGCGATCTGGAGCTGGCCGCTCGCGTTGGGAGGGCGCGGCAGCTGCTGCCGCAGATACAAGTTCCCAGGTCGGTGCTGGAGACCGCCGCCGCCATAGCGATTGACCAGGGGGTGATGGGTCATCGGGCGGATCTGGTACTGCACCGGGCGGCAAGGGCCATAAGGGCGTTGCGGCTGAGCCAGGCCGAGGTGCGAGATGAACTCGCAGAGGTCACCCTGCAGGATCTGGTCGATGTGACCGAGCTCGTGCTGGTGCACCGCCGCCGCTCGGCAGGCAGCATGGGGTTGACCGCAGGAGCAGCTGATCAGAGCCTGCCGCAGGAGGGGGTTGAGCGGGCCTCGGTTCCGACCGACCTCGCTCAGGCAGAGCAGCAGCCGGCACCGGGCGGTGAGTCCGACGATTCCTCTGGGCCAACCTCGGAAGCTGGGGAACCAAGCGATGGGGCCGGTCCGGAGGCCGGTGCCGGCGGCGGCAGCCCCGGTCCGGGTCCGTCGGAGGAGGTTGAGGTCCTGGCGGCCGCTCCCACAGGGCGCATCGAGCTACCGCGCGAGAGGCTTCGGCGCCACGGCGCCGGCCGGCGCAGCCATACCGTGTCCCGAGACAGGAGGGGCCGGTACGTGGGCGCCACCGTGGTCGAGAGGACCACCGATCTGGCGCTCGACGCCACCCTGCGCGCCGCGGCTCCCCACCAGCGTGGGCGCGGTGTCTCGGCCGGCGCTGCGCCGTTGGCAATCCGGCTGGAGAAGCAGGACCTGCGCCAGAAGATTCGTCAGCGCCGGATCGGCAACCTCATCGTGTTCTTGGTGGATGCCTCGGCGAGCATGGACGCTGAGCAGCGCATGGATGCCACTCGCTCGGCGATCCTGGCCCTGCTCAAGGACGCCTACGTGCGGCGTGACCGGGTGGCGATGATCACGTTCTCAGGACGCACCGCCCGCACGGTGCTGCGCCCGACGGCCAGCGTGGACCTGGCCGAGCGTCAGTTGAGCAGGCTCGCGGTGGGCGGGACCACTCCACTGACTCACGGCCTGGTGGCGGCGCTGGAGATGATCCACACCGAGCGCATGAGAGATCCCGAGGTGCTGCCGCTCCTGGTCCTGATCAGCGACGGTCGCGGCAACATCAGTATGCGCGGAGAAGAGCCCTTGGTCGAGGCGCAGCAGGCGGCCCTTGCAGTGCGTCGGGAGAAGATCCGTGCCCTGGTCATCGACTCCGCGCGCGACCGCCTCGGGCCGGAGTTGGAGGCGGCGTCCAGGGCTGGTGGAGGCGCTCCCCAGTTTGCTGGCTACGGCTTCAACGCCTGCTTCGACCTGGCGTCGAGAATGGGCGCCCAATACTTTGGCCTCTTCGACGTCTCCGAGCAGGGGATCTTGCGCCCGGTCGCCGACGCCCTGCGCCGTGCGGGCTGATTCAGCCCGTCCAAGCTGCTCCCTCTGCGACAATCTCTAAGTGACAGACTACCGACAGGTGTACCCGTTCACCGCCCTGGTGGGGCAGGACCACATGCGGTTGGCACTGGAGCTGAACGCCGTCAACCCCGCGATCGGCGGAGTCCTGATCAGGGGAGAGAAGGGTACGGCCAAGTCCACTGCGGTGCGGGCTCTTGCCAGGCTGCTGCCCGAGCTCGAGGTCGTGCGAGGGTGCCGATTCTCCTGTGACCCTCGCTCGGAGCATCTGTGCTCGGAGTGTCTCCAGCGCGTGGCGGGGGGCGAGTCCCCCCTGCCCGGGGAGCGCCGGCGCATGCGGGTGGTGGAACTCCCCATCAATGCCTCCGAGGACCGGGTGGTGGGCTCGATCGACCTGGAGGCGGCGATCAGGTCGGGTGAGCGGCGCTTCGAGCCCGGAGTCCTGGCGGAGGCGAACCGGCAGATCCTCTACGTGGATGAGGTGAACCTCCTCGACGACCACATCGTAGATGTGCTCCTGGACGCTGCCGCCATGGGGGTCAACGTGGTCGAGCGTGAGGGGATCTCGATCTGGCACCCATCGCGGTTCATTCTGGTCGGCACCATGAATCCGGAGGAGGGTGACCTCCGCCCCCAGCTGCTGGATCGCTTCGGTCTTTGCGTGGATGTGAGGGGGATCAGCGACGTCAAGGAGCGGGTGGAGATTGTCCTCCGCCGCGAGCAGTTCGAGGCGGATCCCGAGGCCTTCTTGGCCAGCTTTTCGGAGCTGGAGGAGGCGGAGAGGTTGCGGATCCAGGGTGCCATCGATGGGCTTGAGTCCGTCGCCGTCTCCATGAACGTCCTGGAGGCGATCGCCAGGCTCGCGATCGCTCTTGAGGTTGACGGGCACCGGGCCGATCTGGTGGCCAGGAAGGCCGCCCAAGCGCTCAGCGCGCTGCAGGGTCTGCCCCAGGCGGGTCTGACTGAGGTCGCGGCGGTGGCTCCCATGGTCATGGCACACAGGGTGCGCAACCAGCCCGGGCAGAGGGTTCACGACGTGGCCGAGGTGGCACGCCGGATCCTCGGCGAGACGTGATGGGAACCCTGCGGTCGCGACCGGCTGTTGACCCGGTCACGGGCGGGTCACGGAAGGGTGAATCGCAACTGGGGACTGCTACTTTGGCACAGCCGGCTGTGGTTCGGGGACCGTCCTCCCACTTAGGTGGGACCTCGGCCGCAGCCGGCTTTGGCGCGGTCGGCCGCCCCGGGGGCCAGGTTGACTGAGCCCGAGGCCGACCTCTCCGACCTTCTGCCCAGAACCCCGTTTGAGGAGCTGGTGATGCGCTCGGCCCTGGGGCTTCCGGGCCAGCCCCCGATAGAGGTCGGCCTCAGGGTGCCGCGCTTCGGAGAGTCGACGGGACGACCCTGGAGCAACCGCCAGATGGCACTCCGGCGGGCCTTGGGTGGGGTGCTGTACCCGGTCACCAGGGCGGAGCTGATTGCCCAGACCGAGCGCTGGCTGCGGGTGTATCCCCAGGTCTATGCCGAGTTGGAATCTCTCCCGGACGCGGTTTACGGGGGGGAGTTGGAGGTGCTCTTGGCGCTAGCCGACGACGTCGCGGCCCACGACGGTCACTCGACCGGGCCGGGGAAGGATGCCGATGGCTCGGAGAAGGTGTAGGCCAGCCTCTCGCGGTCGTACCCCACCGCGACCAGGCCCATGGAGAAGGCTTCCTCCACCGCTTCCCGAAACTCCCGGTATGCTTCCTCGGTTTTCGAGCCGGGGCTCGGGTTGGTGAGCCATGAGGGCACCAGCACCTCCCGGCTGGGGTGGAGGCGCATGTGCCGGACGAGCTCTTGCTGCTCTGGGCGGAGTGGCCACTCCACCACCAGGCGATCGCTGTGGCGCCCCTGATTCATCGGGTCGCTGCGCTCTCCGTAGTAGTCGCGATGAAACCTGCGGGCTGTCGCCCCCAGCAGATTCAGGTTGAAGTGGGCGTTGCGTCCCTGGGTCGGGTCGAAGGTCCAAACCATCAGGCTCAGCCCCTGAGCCAAAGCCCGCTCCCGCTGGGCCAGCTTGAGGGCGCGGCCGATCCCGGAGTCGCGGGCCGCCGGCACCACTCCGGCGGCGTGGGAGCGGTGATATATGCTGCCATCTGAGCTCCTGCCCGTGAACCCATAGGCAAAGCCCAAAGGCTGGCCGGCGCCCTCGGCCAGCAGAACGATGCCCCCGGCCACCGACATCGCCTTCAGGAGATAGCTGGGGGCGGCTACCTCGCGGGCGCCCCAGATCTCCTGCTGCAGCGAAGCCACCTGCTCCAGCTCCGCCATGGAAGTGGCAAGACGAACGCGATAATCGAGGATCAGATGACCTCCCAAAAACTACAGCGCATTCGCAACTTTTCCATAATCGCTCATATCGACCACGGCAAGTCCACGCTGGCGGACCGTCTCCTCGAGCTGACCGGCACCGTGAGCGCCCGAGAGATGACGGCCCAGGTGCTGGACACCATGGACCTGGAGCGCGAGCGGGGGATCACCATCAAGGCGCAGGCGGTGCGCATGCCATATCGGGCCCGCGACGGCGGGGATTACGAGCTCAACCTTATCGACACCCCCGGCCACGTGGATTTCGCATATGAGGTGTCCAGGGCGCTGGCCGCTTGCGAGGGGGCCCTCCTGGTGGTGGATGCCAGCCAGGGGATTGAGGCCCAGACGCTGGCAAATGTCTACAAGGCGCTGGAACTGGGACTGGAGATCGTGCCGGTGGTCAACAAGATCGATCTCGTCCAGGCGGAGCCGGAGGCCGTCGCCCGGGAGATCGAGTCGGTGATCGGGATCGCTGCGGACCAGTGCCTGATGGTGTCGGCCCGAACCGGGATTGGGGTGGCGGAGGTCCTGGAGGCGGTCGTCGACCGGCTGCCACCGCCCGCGGGCGATCCGGAGGCGCCGCTTCGGGCGCTCATCTTCGACTGTAAATACGATGCCTACCGCGGGGTGGTCGTGTACGTGCGGGTGGTGGACGGGCATATCAGGGCCGGCACCCAGATTCGGATGATGGCGGGGCGGGGCAACTTTGCCGTTGACGAGGTGGGGATATTCCGACCAGGCATGGAGGTGGTGGACAGCCTTGTCGCGGGCGAGGTCGGCTACCTGATCGCCTCCATCCGCAACGTCCGGGACAGCAAGGTTGGCGATACCATCACCGACCACCTGAGGCCGGCCGCCCAGGCCCTGCCGGGCTACCGCCAGGCGAGCCCCATGGTGTGGTCCGGGCTCTTCCCGATCGAGAGCGACAGCTACCAGGACCTCAAGGAGGCGCTGGAACGGCTCCAGCTCAACGACGCCGCCCTGACCTTCGAGCCCGAGACCTCCGCAGCTCTGGGATTTGGCTTCCGCTGCGGCTTTCTGGGCCTGTTGCACATGGAGATCGTGCAGGAACGGCTGGAGCGAGAGTTCGGCCTGACCCTGATAACGACCGCCCCATCGGTAGCGTACCGGGTGAAATTCAAGGATGGCACGGTGGCGGAGATCGACAATCCCGACCAGCTTCCCGACCCGGGGCAGATGGAGTGGATTGAGGAGCCCAGGGTCAAGGTCGAGGTGATGACCCCGCGGGAGTACCTGGGCGGATTGATGGAGCTCTGCCAGGAGCGGCGCGGGGAGTTCGCCCACCTCGAGTATCAGGCGGGAGAACGCGCGCTTCTGACCTACGAGCTGCCTCTTGCGGAGGTAATCCACGACTTCTACGACCAGCTGAAGTCGAGGAGCCGGGGCTACGCATCCATGGACTATCAGTTGACCGGGTATCGCCAGGAACATCTGGTCAAGCTGGACATCCTGGTCGCGGGCGCCAAGGTCGACGCCCTGTCCTCGATTGTGCACCGGCAGCAGGCCAGCAACCAGGGCCGCCGCCTTGTCCAGCGGCTCAAGGAGGTGATTCCCCGGCAGCTCTTCGAGGTCGCCATCCAGGCCGCCGTCGGGGGCAAGATAATCTCCCGAGAGACGGTGCCGGCCCTGCGCAAGGACGTGCTCGCCAAGTGCTACGGCGGGGACATCACCCGCAAACGCAAGTTGCTGGAGAAGCAGCGCGAAGGCAAGCAGAGGATGAAGCGGATCGGGAGCGTCGAGATTCCCCAGGCGGCCTTCATGGCCGTCCTTTCGCTTGACCGCTGAGACGATGCAGGGAGCGCCCCGCTCTCTCTACGTGCACATCCCCTTCTGCGCTCGCCGCTGCCCTTACTGTGACTTCGCCATCAGCGTCGGCGGCCAGGATATTCAGGACCGCTACGTGGCGGCCCTGGACCGAGAGCTGATGGGATTGGAGGCCCTGGGCCGGCTGGAGTTGGACACGGTGTTCCTGGGCGGTGGAACCCCTTCCCTGCTTCGCGTGGATCTGTTGGAGCGCTTGCTGACATTGATTAGAACCAGGTTCCGCCTCTCCAACGCAGCCGAGGTGACCATCGAAGCCAACCCCGAGGCCCTGACCGAAAACGTGGCGCGGAGATGGCTGGGGATGGGAATCAATCGGGTGTCACTCGGAGTCCAGAGCCTGGATGAGATGGGCCTCCGCTTCCTCGGCCGGGCTCACGATGCCACCACCGCTGAGTCGGCCATTGAGGCTGTCGCCTCCGCCGGCTTCGGGAACTTGAACTGCGATCTCATCTATGCGATCCCGGGCCAGGACTCGGCCGCCTTCGCCAGAGGGCTGCGCCAGCTGCTCACCCACCCCCTCCAGCATGTCTCCTGCTACGAGCTGACGGTGGAGCCTGGAACACCCTTGGCCCGGAGCGTGCAGCGCAAGTTGGCGCCGGCGCCGGCGGTCGACGCCTTCCTCTCCCAGCGGGAGATCGCGGGTGAACTGCTCGGAGCGGCCGGCTTCGGCCTCTACGAGGTCTCCAACTATGCGAGGCCTGGCTTTGCATGCAGGCACAACCTCGGCTACTGGAATCAGAGACCATATCTGGCCGTTGGCTGCGGCAGCCATGGCTTGCTGGCCGCCGCCTCCGCCGAGCTCTTGGGGCTCGCTCCCAAGGGGGAGATGATCCGCTACTGGCACCTCAGGGATGCCGCTACCTACATCCGGGCGGTCATGGCCGGCGGGCGAGGATGGCGGGGCGATGAATGGCTGGGCCCCGACCAGGTGGAGATGGAGCGCGTGGCCTGCGGGCTGCGCCTGGCCGCCGGGGTGGCCCTGAGGGGCGAGAGGCAGCTGACCAGGGCCAGAGAGCTGGCTGAAATCGGGCTGCTGACGGTGGATGGCCAGGTGGTCAGACCGACTGAGAGGGGGTTCACGGTACTCGACCGCGTTACCCTTGAGCTGTGCGCGGCCTGAGTCGCGTCAGGCGGGTGGCAGCCTCAGCCCGAAGAGGTGCGGCAGCACAACTCCCAGCAGGTATCCTGCAAGCGCCGCTGCGGTGCCCACGCCCAGCACCTGCAGGCCTCCCAGCAGCCGGCTCTGGCCGATGACGGCCGCCTTCCCAACTCCGACCAATGCCAGCGCCAAGGCGGAGACGGCTAGCGACCCCACCACCGCCGGGATGCCGCTCATGACGATGAACGGGACGATTGGGAAGATCGCACCCAGCAGGAAGGTGGCGGCCATCACGAGTCCGTCACGCAGGGGAGAGTCCTGGGGGTAGCTGGAGATCCCGAGCTCCTTTTCGATGTGGGTCTCCTCCCAGAGCCTCGGGTACTGGGCCAATGACCTGGTCAGGTCGTGGGCGATCGCCTCAGGAACACCTCTATCCATGAGGATGTCCACCATCTCCTGATGCTCTTCAACCGGTTGGCTCTGGAGCTCACCGCGCTCCTTGTGAATCGCCGCTCGCTTGAGATCCCTCTCGGCACAGGCGGCCAGGTACGCTCCGGTCCCCATCGATACCATCCCCGCCAGTGCGCCGGCCAGACCAGCGATGAGGATCGTGGTGTGAGAAACCACCGCGCCGGCGGTGGCGGTCGCCACCCCCGTCGTCAGCCCCATCGTGGTCAGGATGCCGTCCTGAACCCCAAACACCACCTCGCGAATCCCGGCCCGCCGTTCCAGGTTCTCGCGCTCGGACGGGCTCGGGTTGGCGAATGGGTTCAGCGCCGACAGCCAGCCGGCCGCCTTGGTCTCAGCTGGGGGCGACATGCGCAGATGTTACCGTGGTTTGGATCCTGTCCAGATTAGTCCCGGCTAAGCGGAGGAATAGGAGATGGTTGAAGGGCCGGTGTTAAACTCGCCTTAGCACTCTTGGCGGCAGAGTGCTAATCAAGCCCAGAGGGTAACCGACATGGATCAGCGGAAACAGAGAATTCTTGGAGCGGTGGTGTCGGACTACACCGAGACCGTGGTTCCCGTGGGTTCCCATGCCCTGGCGGCACGATACTTCTTGGAGTTGAGCTCCGCCACCATACGCAACGAGCTTTCCGAGCTGGTTGACGACGGGTTTCTGACTCAACCCCACGCCTCGGCGGGCAGGATCCCAACGGACCTCGGGTACCGCTACTTCGTGGACTTCCTTCTCCCCCAGGAGATTGTGGAACCACCCCTGAGGCGCCGGGTCAGGCAGAGCTTTGAAGAGGTGGATCGGGACGTGGAGGCGATCTTGGAGCTGGCTGCTGCGACCCTCAGTCGGTTGAGCGACAACGTGGCCCTGGTCACCGGCCCCAGCAACACGAGGGCGGTCCTGCTGCACGTGGAGCTGGTGCTGGGCCGCCCTGGGCAGGCGCTGCTGATCGTGGTGGCCAACGGCAACTCGGTACATCAACGCGCGGTCGAGGTGCCGGAGTCGGCAGACCAAGAGCAAGTATCCGCGTTGGCCGCGGTGCTCAAGAGGACGTATGCGGGCATGACCCCCAGGGAAATCGACGAGAGTCCCGAGATGGCGGGGGTGCCCCGCGGGCTGGTGGCCGAGCTTGCCCACGGCCTGCGCCAGATCGAGACCCGCGCCTCATTGGTCATCCACGACGGGGTGCGCAACCTGGTGCGCAACCCCGAGTTCGAAGACCCCAACCGGCTGCGCACCGTTTTGGAGGTGCTCGAGGCCCAGCGAATCCTCGCCGCCGTGGTCAGCGAGCTGGCCCCGCGGGCCGGCCTGCAGATGGTCATTGGGCACGAGAATCGCCTGGAGGAGCTGCAGGACTGCAGCCTGGTGCTGACCAGCTACAGGGCGGGGGAGCAGATGTGGGGTACCCTGGGAGTGGTGGGGCCGACCAGGATCCGTTACGGGCGGGTGGCCGCTCGCCTACAACTGGTCTCGCAGCTCACGGGCGAGGCCCTGAGCAGACTTTTGACATGAGCTCAACCCCAGAACCGGAGGCCCAGCAGTCGATGGAGTCACAGAGTCCGAGCGCCGGCGAGCTGGCAGATGATGTCGAGGCACAGCGGTCGACCGCTGCCACTGACCCGGAGCTCACCCGCCTACAGGAGGACTTGGAGCAGACGCGCGCCGTCTATCAGCGATTGGCGGCCGACTTTGAGAACTACAAGAGGCGCAAGGCTCAGGAGACGCAGGATCTGGCCCGCTACGGGTCCTCAGCTCTGCTGACGGCGATCCTGCCCGCACTGGACAATCTGGCAAGGGCTGTGGCCCACCTCGACCAGGACGCCCATGACGGCCTCTCGGAAGGGCTGCGTCTGACCATGCGGCAGCTGGAGGAAGCCCTCGCGTCGCAGGGAGTCTCAAAGGTGGCGGCGGTGGGGGAACGGTTCGATCCCCGTCTGCACGATGCGGTTGCACGGGTCCCCGGCGACGGACTCGAGTGCGACACCGTCGTGGCCGAGCTGCTGCCGGGATATCTGGTGCACGATCGGGTGGTTCGCCCGGCCCAGGTCACGGTGGCGCAGGCCGCCTCGCCCGGCGGCGCTGGGGAACCACCGCCGCAGGATGAGGAGGCGACCGCACCCAGCCCAGGACCTGACGATTGATGCCGCAGACCAAGCGCGACTACTACGAGGTCCTCGGGGTGGACCGCCAGGCGAGCCAGGATCAGCTGAAGCGCGCATACCGCAAGCTCGCCATGCAATTCCACCCGGATCGCAACGGCGGTGACCCCGAGGCGGAGCAACGGTTCAAGGAGGTTGGGGAGGCCTATCAGGTGCTGTCCGACCCCGAACGCCGTCAGCGCTATGACACCTATGGGCAGGCCGGCGAGGGCTTCTCGGGCGCGGGGCCCTTCGGCTTCCAATCGGCCTTCGACCTGTTCGACATGTTTTTCGGCGGGGGAGGCGGGCAGCGCCAGCGAACCGGTCCCCGGCGGGGACCGGACCTGCGGCTCCATGTAACCATCGAGTTCGAGGAGGCTATCACGGGGGTGACCCGAACCTTCGAGGTCTCGAAGGCGGCGGCGTGCCCTGACTGCGGTGGCAGCGGGGCCAAAGCGGGGACCCAGGCCACGGTGTGTCCGGAGTGCCAGGGCAGAGGGCAGGTGCAGAGGGTAAGACAGTCACTGCTGGGTCAGATGGTCACCGTGGAGCCGTGTTCCCGCTGCCACGGGGAGGGATCGGTGATCGAATCCCCCTGTTCGACCTGCCACGGACAGGGACTGGTGGATCAGCGCAAGTCGATCGAGGTGCAGATCCCGGCGGGGGTGGACAACGAGATGCAGGTGCGGGTGCCCGGTGAGGGCGCGGCGGGACCCCGTGGTGGGCCCCCCGGAGATCTCTTCCTCGTCATATCGGTGAGGCCGCATGAGCAGCTTGTGCGTCGCGGGATGACGATCATCTATGAGTGCCCCATCTCGATCTCCCAGGCCGCCTTGGGGGACACGATCGAGGTGCCGACGGTGGACGGCTCCGCGACCATGACCATCAAGCCGGGCACTCAGTACGGCGAACAGGTTCGCCTGCCGGGCAAGGGCGCCCCCGACCCGCGCACGGGCAGGCGCGGGGATCAGGTGGTGCGCTTGAGGGTCGTGATCCCGACCAAGCTCACCGACAGGCAGCGTCACCTGCTGCGAGAGCTGGCCCCTCCGGACGGCAAGCCCCACCCGGTGCGCAGGGGGTTCTTCGAACACATCAAGGACGCCATCGGGATCTGACGGACCTCGTTTAGGAGTGCCGGCGGCCGGGTAAGACCAGCTTGGGATGGTTGGCATCCCCCCAGTAAGGCTGGGAAGGCACGACCGAAAGAAGGAGGTGTTCTGATGGCTCGTTGGGATCCATGGAGCGACCTGTTCAACCTGCAAAACGAAATGACGCGGTGGGCCAATGAAGCGTTCGGCACAACCGCGGCGCTGAACTCGGGCGGTGACGGAAGGCGGTATTCCGGAACGGCCCCGACCACCTACCTTCCGTTGGACATCCGGCAGAAGGATGGGGAGTTTTTGATCGAGGCGTCGGTGCCCGGATTCAAGCCGGAGGAGGTGGAGATCACAGCCGACCAAGGTGTCCTCACCATTCGCGGCGAGCGCAAGGTCGAGCGCGAGGAGGAGGGGACATATCTGCGCCGTGAGCGGGGGATGTACTCCGTGGTGAGGCAGCTGACCCTTCCCTCCGATGTCAAGGAAGATCAGATAAGCGCGGCCTTCAAGGACGGGGTCCTGACCGTCAGGATCCCGCGAGTCGCCGCCCCGACTCCGCGCCGGATTCCGGTGTCGACCCAGGAGGCCGAGCCTGCTCCGGCAGTCATCGAGGCCGGCAACGCTCAGAGTTGAGCGTTCGGGCGCAGGACCCCGGCGGCTCGAGCCGCCGGGGTCGCTCTTTATCTACCCGTCCGACGGCGAGCACCTCTCCTAACCTCGAGGCGAACTTCCACTCCCGGGGAGCGCCGAGGCCAGCGCCCCCCGCAACCTCTGCGCCAGGGCCTCCGGACTGCGCACCATGAATGGCTCGTCCAGGAGGTGATGCCAGGCGGTAGTGTCCGAGCCCATGATCCCGGGATTGAAGTAGATCCTGGGGGAGATCCTGACATGGAGCAGGAACTGCTCCTGCCCCGCTCCGAAGGGGGCGGGGTAGAAGGCCAGGTTGAACGCGGCGACCCCCTCATCTCCCAGTGAGGCCAGGGTCGCGCAGGCGCCACGCGCGAATTCGGCCAAGGCTTCTACCCGCACCCCTTCCAGGGTGGATGATTCCGGGAAGACCACCAGCACGTCGGAGACGACGCTGCGGGACACGAACGCCGTGAGCCACGTCGTGTGCCGTCCTCTGGCTATGAAACGCTCGCCAAGGGACTCCTCCCGCGCCACCAGGCTGGGCCAGTAGTCGCGGCCGGTGCGGCGGCGAAACGCGCGGCTGGCGCCGACCTCCTGCTCCAGGAGGTTGCCCGCCCGGTCCGTGGAGAACCCCTGCATGTGGGCATGCACCTGGGTCGCTCCAGCCGGCGGCATGTAGTTCCAGGTCACCAGGGAATACCAGCCCTTCGGCCCTGGTCCCAAAGCCCGGAAGTAGTCCTGTAGGGCCATGAGCCCGTCAGCGATTTGGCCGGGCAGAAAAGAACCGATGGGGACGAAGTGCTGCCTGGTCAGGGTGACGACCACGCTTCGGCTGTCATAGGGGCTGAGGTTCGGGAAGAGTGCAGCCTCGCCAAGCAGGATGCGTCCGGACGGGGCGAGTGACGGGGGGAGGAGGGGGGTAACCTCAAGAAGCCGGTCGGGACAAAACGGGCAGCCTGGGGCGCTGTCCCGCACCGCGTCCGACAAGTCTGGTCGCTGGAGATGGAAGCCTTGGAAATGGGCCAGACGACCGGTCATCCCGGTGAGTGGATCCCGACGCAGCTCGAGGCTGGTGGTCACCTCGGAGAGCGAGCCGTCCGCCGCTCTTTGGAGGTAGGTCGCCAGCCGGGGCTCGCGCAAGAACTGCAGGCCCAAATCTTTCGGGGGCAGGCCTCCATCATGTTCTGTCATGCGAGCCTGAGTTCCAGGTCACCGGCGCGCTGCAGGAGGATCGTGGTCGCGACCGCGCCCGCGAGGAGAGTGCGGAGGTTACGGGGGCCTAGTGAGACGGCCCGGAAACCGAGGGAAGACAGGCTCTCCAGTTCCTCCGGGCTCAGGCCCCCCTCCGGCCCGATCAAGAGGACGGTTGGCGTCGCGGGATCCCAGGGGGCGGAGGCCAGGGACATCGTGGCACTGGGAGCATCGCAGACCAGCCGCTGCGCGCTGGGGAACCGGGACTGCAGCCTCGCTGCGGCCGCGCTGAGCGGGAGCGGAGCTTCGACCTGGGGGACCGCATGGCGGTGGGCCAGTTGAGCCGCCTCCTTGGCGACCTTCTGCCAGCGTGCCTGGCGGTCCGCCGCCTTGTTTGAGTCCAGGCGCGGGATGGTGCGATCCGTGACAACCGGCCAGATGGATGCGGCTCCCAGCTCGGTCAGCCGCTCGCAGACCTCGGCCATGCCCGGCCCTTTGGGGAGAGCCTGAACGACGTGGATTGCCGCCGCGGGCTCACGATGGCGATCTTCGGAGGTGAAGATGCGGGCCAGAACCAGGGCCGGTTCCACCCTCTCAAGGCGGGCCCGGTGTTCCCTGCCGAGCCCGCAAACAAGGGTGATCTCCTCTCCGGGTCTCATGCGCAGGGAGCGGCTGATATGGAGCGCGTCCTCCCCTGAGATGACCGCCACCCGGTCCTGGTCGACATGGGCGGGCTCCACGAAGAAGGTGGGCACGGTCTGAGTCTACTGTCCGGGTCCGCGGCCGGCCGGCTCGGGGTTTTTCAGTACGATGGAAGTATGGAATGGCCCGAGCACGGTCTGCAGCGCGAGGTCGAGGTGGAGCAAGGGGTGCGCCTTTTGGTGCACGAGGTGGGACAGGGGGCGCCGCTGCTCCTGATTCCCGGGCTGGGCACCGACTATCACGCGTTCGTGTGGAACATCCGCGAGATGTCCCAGAGGTGGCGCTGCCTGGTGCTCGACCAGCGCGGTATCGGTGGCTCGGACGCCACTCCCGGGCCCTACACCATGGGACAGCTGGCCGATGACGCGGCTGCCGTGATCGCCGAGCTGGCCCCTTCCGGCGCCTTCGTGATGGGGGTGTCGATGGGCGGCATGGTCGCCCAGGAGCTGGCCATCAGGCATCCGGATGCGGTGCTTTCACTGGTCCTGGGCTGCACCGGACCGGGGGGCGGGGCCGCTGTTCGAGCCGACCCGGCAGACACCAGGCTCCTGCTCGGGGGAGATGCCAAGGAGCCGGGCCTAGCCTACCGGGTGGCCTGCCAGGTCCTGTACGAGCGGTCCTGGCGCGAGCGTCACTCGGAGGTCATCGAAGACGCCGTCCGCTGGCGGGCCACCCACCCGGTCAGGCCCGGGGTGTTCGCCGCCCACTGGGCGGCAATACGGCACCACGACACGGGGGACCGCCTGGGCCGGATCTCCGTGCCCACCCTGGTTGTGCACGGTACGGCCGATGCGGTCATGCCACCGGGAAACGCTGCGGTGCTGGCAGAACGGATTCCGCACTCCGATCTGCGCTGGCTTGCGGGCAGAGGGCACATGTTCTTCCAGGAGGACCCCCGGGCGACGCTGACACTGCTTGAGGAGCACCTTCCCGCTCCGGCTGGAGTGGTCGATTAGCAGGCGCCGGGCTGGCGCGCGAAGGCGTGCTCCCGTCATCTCCTCCCTGCGGGTCGGCCGATGCCAGGAGCGGAGCTCGTCCCTTCTCGATACAATCCCTGTGCGCTGGAGGCTGGTTGAAGGCCGCCCTTCGGCCGTTTGCATCAGAGCTGGAGGAGGTGACATCCACTGTCGGAGGTAAAGCTGCGGGAGGGAGAGTCGTTCGAGAGCGCTCTTCGTCGGTTCAACAAGAAGATCAAGCAGAACGGCGTCCTCACCGAGGTCCGGCGCCGGGAGTTCTACGAGAAGCCGAGCGTGCGCCGCAAGAAGAAGACGATGGCGGCGCGCAAGCGGCGGACCAAGCAAGCCTAGGGGCATCCTCAAGGGCCAGGACCGGCGTCCAGCTGCGGTACTCGCGCGCCCTCGGTGAGGACGCCCTCCTGACCGCGCGCGCAGCCGGACTGCGCCCTCTCCTTGAGGGGGCCACACGCGACCTTGGGTTGGGGGGGTGGGCGGTGAGCTGCCAGTTGACCACCGCTCGGGTTCTGCGCAGCCTCAACAGGCGGTTTGCCGGTCTGGACCAGGCGACCGATGTTCTAGCCTTTCCCGCTGCGGACCTGGCGCCGGGCTCGGGTTTCCAACTCCCACCGGATCCCGTTGCGATCTTGGGAGACATCTTCATCGCCGTCCCCCTCGCCCTGGACCAGGCGGTGGAGGCCGGCGAGGACCCGGTCCAGGCGCTCAGGCTGCTGGCGGTGCATGGTCTGCTCCATCTGGTCGGCCACGATCACCACGAATCTGGGCAGGCCGCGGCGATGACCCAGGCGACGAGACAGCTTCTGAACAGGGATGCGGCCCGACGGGGGGAGCTGCCTCCTGCGGTGGCGCCGCTGCAGCCCGCCCCATGACAGTGGGTGCAGCGGGCATCCCGAACGACCCCTTGCTGGTTCTCGGTTTGGGCAACCCGGAGCCGGCCCATGCAGGACAGCGCCACAACGTGGGGTTCGACGTTCTCCAGCTTCTCGCCTCAAGGTTCAAGACCAAGCTCGGAAGGTATCCAGGCCCGGCCATGGTCGCCCGAGTCGACTGGAAGGGGCGAGAGCTGATCCTGGCCAAGCCCCGCACCTACATGAATGATTCCGGGATTGCCGGCGCCCATTTGACCAGGACCCTCCAGGTCGGGCTGGAGAGGGTTCTGGTCGTCTACGACGACCTCGACCTGCCGGTCGGCAGGTTGCGCCTGCGGGCGACGGGCAGCCCCGGGGGCCACAACGGCCTCAAGTCCCTGCAGGCGCACTGGCGCTCCAAAGACTTTGCCAGAATCCGGGTTGGGATCGGGCGGCCACCCGCCGGTGTGGACCCCATCGAGTACGTGCTGGGACGACCTGGGGGGGCTGAGCGCAAGCAGCTGGACGCCGCCTGTGCCAGGGCCGCAGACGCGGTTCTGGTGGTGGCCAGCGATGGCATCGAGCCGGCGATGGCGGAGTTCAACCACTTCGACTCCGCTCCGCTGGTCGGAGGATGAGGTGATGGCTCAGCCCGGCCGCACCCAGCAGCGTCCCCAGACCCTGGTGCAGATGCTGGGGGCATCATCCCTGGGGGCAGCCTTCGAGAGCTGGTTGGCGATGGGCCCGGGCCGCCGACGTCTGGCGGGGGTCATCCACGCGGGGGCACCGCTGCTGGCAACCCTGGCCAGGAGCCTGGTGGATCGCCCGGTCTGCCTGATGGTGGCGGAACCGGAGGCGGCCTGGCAGGAGGTTGCGACCTGGGCCGGGGAGGACCAGGCGATCAGCCTGTTCCCAGCCGGGGACACCCTGCCATTCGACAGGGTGTCCCCGTCGGCCGCCGTGGTCAGGCACAGGCTGCAGACCCTGCGGGATCTGAGATCGGGGCGGCCCGGTCTGATCGTGACCTCGCTGGAGGCGGTGCTGCGCCCGACGCTCTCCCCCGAATGGATGGGCAGTCGGATGGCGGAGCTGACCCCCGGGTTGGCGGTGTCGCCCGCCCAGATGACCAAGCTCCTTCTGGAGTCTGGCTACCGCCGCGAGTCAATCGTCACCCAACCGGGCGACTTCGCCCGCCGCGGCGGGATCATCGATTGCTTTCCCTTGGACAACCGGGCCTGGCGAGCCGAGTGGGACGGAGAGGTGGTGGCGGGCCTCTGGCGACTCGACCCCGAGACTCAGGGCTCGCGGGCGAAACTCTCCCGGGTGGCTCTGATGCCGGCCAGGGAGTTCCCCCTGGATCCGGAGAGTCTGGAGCGCGGAGCGGCGGTCATCAGAGGCTGGGAGCTGGGGCGCCTGCGCCAGGATGTCCGCGACCGTTGGGATGCGGACCTGGAGGTCATCTGCGCGGGGGGCCTTCCGGATCCCCTTGACTCCCTGGGCCCGTTGCTGGCGGATCCTGACCGCTCGCTGCTGCAGCACATGCCTCAGGACACCATCTTCCTGACCGAGGACTGGGAGCGGCTGGTGCGACTGGGAGAGGCCTGGTTGGCGGAGGTGTCCGGGATCCATTCGGCCGAGGTCGAGCGCGGAGAGCTTCCCCGCGAGCTGCCCCTGGCGGTGGGCTCCCTGGAGGCGGTCCTCAACCGGCTTTCCACCTCTTCCTGGCTCGACCTTGTGAGGGGCGACGCCGACGGCGAGACCCCCGTCATCGGCACCGCGGGGATGGTCGCGGCGCCCAGCTTCGCGGGCGGAATGGACGGTTTCGAGGCCTGGGCCCAGGAGCGTCGGCAGGCCGGTGGCAGCGTGCTTGCCCTGGGGCTCCAGGAGGCCAGGGTCAAGGAGTTGACCGAGGAACGCGGCCTGGCTCCCATCGCCAGCGAGACCTTTTCGGCTCTGAGCACCCCCATTCCTCGGGGGGCTTTGCTCATCGGGCCGGGCGATCTCACGTCCGGACTTGCGGTTCCGGAGATCGGCGTGACCGTGATCGCCGATTCGGACCTCTTCGGGGTGCAGAAGCGGCGCGCCTCCGGCCTGCTCAGATCGGTGCATCGAGCCGAGTCAAGTGCGGCGGGCCGGCTGCGTCACGCTCCCGGAGGCGCCAGTGACCTCTCCGCCTTTCGCCTCAAGCTGGAGCCGGGCGACATCGTGGTTCACCGTGACCATGGGCTGGGCCGGTTCGTGGGAATGCGCCGGGTCAGCGATGATCACGGTGAGCGCGAGTACATGCAGCTCGAGTATGCGGAAGGAAACCGGCTCTACGTCCCGGCGGAGCATCTGGACCGGGTTGAGCGTTACATAGGCGGGGCCGACTCCTCCCCCAGCCTGTCGCGACTCGGTTCCGGCGACTGGGAGCGCACCAGGAGGGCGGTGCGGCGCCGGGTGGACGAGATCGCTGAGGACCTGGTCCGACTCTACGCCCAGCGACAGCAGGCTCGCGGCCACGCATTTCCCTCCGACTCACATTGGCAGGAGGAACTAGAGGGCTCCTTTCCATATCAGGAGACCAGGGACCAGCTGATGGTTCTGGAGGACATCAAGCGTGACATGGAGTCTGAGCGCCCCATGGATCGTCTGCTCTGCGGGGACGTGGGTTTTGGCAAGACCGAGATCGCGCTGAGGGCCGCCTTCAAGGCCGTGGAGGGCGGCATGCAGGTGGCCGTTTTGGTGCCCACCACGGTTTTGGCGCAGCAGCACTTTCTCACCTTTCAGGACCGCCTGCGGGCCTTCCCGGTGACGGTCGAGCAGCTGTCGCGGCTGCGCTCGGATGAGGAGGCCAAGCAGGTGATGCTGGGGCTGGCGTCGGGCACCGTCGACATAGTCATCGGGACCCATCGTCTGCTCCAGAAGGATGTGCGTTTCAAGCGTCTGGGACTGGTGGTCCTGGACGAGGAGCAGCGTTTCGGGGTGCGCCAGAAGGAACGGCTGAAGGAGCTGCGGACCTCGGTCGACATCCTCTCGTTGTCGGCGACCCCGATACCCAGGACCCTGCACATGGCCCTGGCGGGGATAAGGGACCTCTCGGTAATCCGCACCCCTCCCGAGGGCAGATTGCCCATCCGCACCTACGTCACGGCCAAGGAAGAGGGCCTGATTCAGGACGTCATCCGGCGCGAGCTCTCGCGCAGGGGTCAGGTTTACTATGTTCACAATCGCGTTCACAGCATGCTGCGCGAGGTGGACCTCCTGCGTCGGCTGGTTCCGGAGGCTCGTCTGGCCATAGCCCATGGCCAGATGGACGAAAGGGAACTGGCCAGGGTGATGGTGGCCTTCGGGCAGGGCGACGTCGACGTGCTGTGCTGCACCACGATCATCGAGAACGGCTTGGACATACCCAATGCCAACACCCTGGTGGTCGACGACGCCTCCCGGCTCGGTCTGGCCCAGCTCTACCAGCTGCGGGGGAGGGTGGGCAGGTCCGGCCAGCGCGCCTATGCGTACTTCCTATACGACCCGGCGCGATCCCTCACCGAGGGGGCGGACAAGCGGCTCGATGTGGTGGCGGACCTCCAGGACCTCGGCTCTGGTTTCGCGCTGGCGCTGAGGGATCTCGAGATTCGGGGGGCGGGGAATCTGCTCGGAGAAGCTCAACACGGCGACATCGCCGCGGTGGGCATGGAGATGTACAACCACCTGCTCCGGCAGGCGGTCGTGGAGATCCAGGGAGGGCGGTTGGTGGAGTCCCCGGCGCAGGTGTCAATTTCCCTGCCCCTGCGCAGCCTGCTACCGAACTCGTACATAGAGGACGAGCGCCTGCGCCTGCGGGTATACCAGCATCTCGCCGCCGCAGCCAGCGAGGCGGAGCTGGAAGAGGCGGCAAGGAACCTGCGCCAGCGCTTCGGCCCAAGGCCACTGGAGGTGGAGAACTTGCTGATAGGGTTGCGGGTTCGGCTGATGGCGGCGGCGGCCGGGGCCACGGCCGTTGAGACCGATGGAGACTGGATCACCGTCCGGTTTGACCCCGGCCACGGCCATGCCTTGGGGGAGTTCGTGGCCCGAATGCCGACCCTGGCCGAGGCGGGGACAAACCGGATTCGGTTCAATGCGGGCAGAGCTGGCAGCAGCTGGCCTGACCTCCTGCTGTCCCTGCTTCGGCAGATGGCTCAAGCGAGAAGCGAGGTGGGCCTGACGCCGGTGGGGATGGTATGAAGGCGGATGCGGTCGACGCCGTCGCGGCCCTGTTTGAGGTCATGGAGCAGCTGCGGGGGGTCAACGGGTGTCCCTGGGACCGTGAGCAGACTCACCGAAGTCTGCTCCCTTACCTTTTGGAGGAGACCTGCGAGACCATCGACGCCGCTGACCATGGAACCGACCGAGACCTGGCCGAGGAGCTTGGCGACCTATTAGTGGAGGTCGCGATGCATTGCGCCATCGCCAGTGGGCGGGGCGCCTTTGGCCTGGCCGAGGTGGCGCGGATGGCGCAGGCCAAGATGGTGCGGCGCCATCCCCACGTCTTCGCGGGAGCCTCTGTCTCCACCTCAGAAGAACTCCTGCGCAATTGGGAGGCCGTCAAAACTGAGGAGAAGCCAGGGAGAGAATCCGCCCTGGACGGGATTCCGTTGGCCCTCCCAGCGCTGGCCCGGGCCGCAGCCGTGCAGCGGCGGGCGGCCAGAGCCGACCCCACGCTTGTCGAGGCGGATGGCAGCAAGCCCTCACCGCAACTGACGCTCGCTGGTCTCGACGAGGTCGAGCCGGGGTCGGAAGAGGCGGAGCGCAAATTGGGCGACCTGCTGTTCTCACTGGTCGGCCTTGCTCTGAGCCTGCGGCTGGATCCCGAGGGATGCCTGCGCAATAAGATCGATTCATGGGAGCAGGAGTTCAGGGAGCGGGAGCTGGGGCGGGGGGCGGCGAGGTCTGAGTGATCCCCGCGGGGCTTTCCTTCTGTCACCCGCCCCTCAGCACCGAATACCAGAGCCGGTCGGCGACGGCAACCACGTGACCCGCCACCAGCACGTACCTGCGATAGACATCCTGGGCGGCCAGCACCGTGCGCAGGTCCGGGGTTTGCAGAAGTTCTGTCATGGCGTCTCGATAGCGATGCTCCACATGGCGCACCGCCACGGTCGAGGCGTCCGCCTGGCGTCCGGCCCCCGCCATGTCATGTGGCAGCAGGCGCAGAGCGGCGGCCAGGGCTGACGTTCCCTCGGACAAAAGCTGCCCCATTTGCCCGACATGGGCGTCCGGGCTCCAGTTGAGAACCTCGCTCTCGCGACCCGCGTCCTTGGCCTCGTCGAGGACCCGGTCCAGGCGCTCTGACAAGGTGAAGATGTCCTCTTGGTCCAGGGGGCGAACATTTGCTCGTAAGACGCGCTAAAGTGAGCGCCGATGAACTTGAATGAGTGGGCGAGGCTACAGGGCATTCACGCGGTGACCGCATACCGGTGGTTCCGAGATGGGAAGCTGCCAGTGCCGGCGCGCCGCGTCGGGGGCCTGATCCTGGTCGACGCTCCAGGCTCATCCGCTGCCTCTGGCAGCGTCGCCGTCTACGCCCGCGTCCCGCCGGCGGACCAGCGCGCCGACCTCGACCGGCAGGTGGCCCGGGGCACCGCGTGGGCGACGGGCGCCCGCCTCCACGATCGCCGAGCAGCGCGGAATCGGGCGGCGCGATTAACCGCTGCGGTGACCGGGATAGGGTGCGACTCATGACCACAATGCCGGTCGAACATGAGGCCAGGAAGCGGCGTGCTCCGAAGGGGAAGTTCGCGATCCCCGACGGCTGGGTCGGGCGCGGCTTCGTCTTCGAGGTCGGGTGGCCCGAGGACCATGAAGTCGCCTCATCGATCCGCTCCCAGTTCGGGGGCCGACGCTACGCCTACAACTGGGCTCTCGGCCAGGTGAAGGCCGACATGGAGGCCCGCAAGATTGATCCCGCCCACGAGTCGGTGCAGTGGAACCTCTACTCGCTGCGCAAGTGCTGGAACGCCCAGAAGGCCGCCATCGCACCCTGGTGGGCGGAGAACTCCAAGGAGGCGTATTCCACAGGGATCGCCGACCTTGCCGTGGCTCTCAAGAACTGGTCCGACTCCAAAAAGGGAAAGCGCAAGGGCGGCAAGGTCGGGTTCCCCAAGTTCCGGTGCCGGCACAAGGATCAGGCCAGGGTGCGTTTCACCACGGGCGTGATCAGAGTCGAGCCCGACCGGCGCACGGTCACTCTGCCCGTGGTCGGCACCCTGCGATCGAAGGAGAACACCCGCCGCCTGGAGCGCCTGCTCGGCAAAGGCTCGGCCCGGATCCTCAACGCCACCCTCAGCCAGAGATGGGGGCGGCTGTTCGTCTCCTTCGGTTGCATCGTCGAGAACCATCCCCGTTCGATGCCGGCCAAGGAGCGGGCCGGCGTCGATCTCGGGATGCGGTCCCTGGCCACCATCGCCGACACCAACGGCAACATCATCGAAGTTCCCAACCCCGCCCCCCTGCGGGCGACGCTCACCGAGCGCCGCCGGGTCGGGCGGCAGATGTCCCGACGCATCCCCGGCTCCCGAGGGCACAGCGCTGCGAAAGCCAAGCTCGCTCGCCTCGACCGTCGATGCGTCAACCTGCGCAAGCAGGCATCCCACCAGCTCACCACGATGTTGGCGGAAAGCTACCGCGAGGTGGTGATCGAGGACCTCGATCTCGCGGCCATGAAGAAGAGCAGGGGACGCCGCGCGTTCCGGCGTTCGGTGTCCGACACAGCCCTCGGCCAGATCAGGCCCCAGCTCACCTACAAGATGGCGTGGAGAGGAACCCAGCCGACGGTCGCTGACCGCTGGTTCGCCTCGTCACAAATCCATTACAGGTGCGGCTGCCGGCTGATCGAACCCAAGAAGCTCGCCAAGCAGCTCATTTGCGCAGTGACGGGTGAGCTGGTCGACCGCGACAGCAACGCTGCTCAAAACCTCCGTGACTGGCCGGATGATGCCAGTTGTGGCTCAGTTGGAGCCACGGCCCCGTTCGTCCCCGGGCCGTCCTCGGACGGTACAGGCGGCGGTTCAGATGCCCGCGGCACCTGGAGAGCGGATGTAAGACCACTGCCTCGGCGGTGTGCGTTCCGCGGTGAGGTCAGAACCGAACCCGGCAACGGGAGAGGAACCCCGACCAGGGGTGCCACCAGCAGTGCGCTTACTTGAGTTCACCCTGTGGCAACGGTGGAGAGTGCCTGCTGCAGAGCGGCAAGGAGCGTGCGCCTGGCCTCATAGCCCTCGAGGTGGTACCGGCGGACCTCCGCGGAGGACGTCTCCGCTCCGCTTGACGACCAGTTGGCGAAGTGCTGCATGCCCTGCTCTGTGAGGTCCCCCTGAGCGACGAGCAGGGAGAGAGGGCTCTGCCCGGACCGGTTGAGCCACAGCCGCCACCAGGACCCACCGGTTCGGCTCATGGGCGGCCCCAAATGGCCACCGCCAGCCATGCCAGCACCGCTCCCAGAAGGGCGCAGGCCGGCACCGTGATCAACCACGCGCTCACCACCCGCAAGACCATTTGCCAACGAACGTGGTGTCGGCGTCTGGCACTCCCCACACCGACCATCGACGAGGCGACGATAGTGGAGGTTCTCACGGCGCTGGCGCCGAGGATCGCGAGGGCGGCGGCGGTCTGAGCGGCCAGGCCGTCGAGGGGCCCTCCTCGATAGAAGCGGGATGAGACCGTGCGGACTACGTGGCGTCCGCCGACCGCGGTTCCGGTGGCAAGGGTCACGGCGACCGTGGCGTCAACCCAGAAAGGTACCTGGAATCTGGAGATGGTGCCGCCGGCGACAAGTAGGCCGGTCGCGAGCCCCATCGCCTTCTGCCCGTCGTTGGAGCCGTCGGCCAGAGCGACAAGCGCGGCGGTGAGCCATATGAGGGAGCGCACAAGGCCCAGCGAATTCCGAGTCGCCCTCTGGGCCGCGGGCTGCAGACTAGCGCGCAGCGCATACGCCACAATGGCTCCCAGGATTGGGGAGAGGACAACAGCGGCCAGGGTGCCGATCACCCCGTACGGTCGCCATCCCTCGAGCCCTCCCCATCCGATCGCTCCCCAGCCTCCGATCACAGCGGCCGCTCCGGCCAGACCACCGACCAAGCCGATGCTGGCGCTCACCGGGATTCCTCGGCGCGTGGCCACCAGGGTGAACGATATCGTGGCCAGGCCCTCGGCCAGGTAGGCGATCGCGACCAGGTCGGCTGGAAGATGGACCAGGGTCACCATCGTCATCGCGACGGCCTGTCCTGCCAGCAGCCCCCCGATTACGTGGAATATGAAGGAGAATGCCATGGCACTGCGATAGGAGGCGGCCCGGGCCGCAATCAGGGAGGCACTGGCGTTGGGGGCGTCGGAGACCCCTAGCATGAAGGCGAATCCCAAGACGGTGGCCAGGGCAGCGAGGGCTACGAAGGTCATCGCTCTCTCCGCTCGCGTTCCGGGGCGGCCATCGTCTGGGTCAGCTGGCCCAGCCAGGCCGTGCGCGGTGCCGGCGCTGGTCGGCTGCCGGGCAGCTCCGCGCCACCCGGGAAATGGTCGATCCTCGTTGGCCTGTGCCCAGGTGCCGCGGCCTGAAAATAGGAGTCCACGCCCCTCCCGTCGGGCCAGAGCGGCACAGGCCCAAAAAAGCTCGACGCCACTTCTCAGCTCCAAGCGCCCACAGATTGTGGGCCCGGCGCCCCGCGCAAGACCGCCACGGCCTATACTGCACCAACAAGCAGCGGGCCAGCAGCCCGCGTCCGCCTAGCCGAGCATCTCTCTTACGTCAAAGCAATTCCGAGCAAGGGGCGACGGAGCCGACTGGGGGCTCATGCGTGAGCTTCGCATTCGCTGGATTCTGTTCCGTCGCGGGCGTACCCTCGAACCCTGGCACCTGCTCGTGCTCGGGGCCGCGGTGATGGCGTGCTGGATAGCGGTGGCGGCGTACTCCAGTTACCGAACCGACCAGTCCCTGCGCCAGCAGCTGGTCCAGCTGCAGGGCCAGACCAGCGCGCTCAGCAGCCAGGTGCGGGCTCAGCGTCAGGAGGTGGCCGCCTCCTCAACCTCCGCCTGGCAGGAAGAGCTGGCGCGGTCGGACGGACTGGCCCCGTCGGGGGAGCAGACCTACGTGATAGAGAGCAGGGCCGCAGCTGCCGGACCAGGGGCGGCGGAGCAGGGTGCGAGCTCCCTGGGAGCCGCCGTCAGTTCGATCGCCCAGGGGATGCTCTCGGTCGGATAGACCTCGCCGCGATCTCGACCGCCCTGACCCAGGGGGTCCAGACTTTCCGTACCCATAGCGGTAGCTGTACCGTTCTCTCCTGCGTGCGAGTAAGTGCAGCTATTGGTCCACTGGCTCTGGCGGTCGCGATTGGGTTGGCGGGATGCGGCGCAGCGGGCGTCCATCAGTCCCACGCGGCCGCCAAGAGGGCCATGGTTGCGGCCCCATACCCCGGCAGCAGCGTTGCCGGCTTCCAGGCCGTCGACCTGACCTGGGTCAGTGACCAGCAGGGGTGGGCTCTGGGCACAGCTCCCGGGTGCGCCGGCCAGCGCTGCGCCACGATCCTGGAGACCACCGATGGAGGGTCTCAGTGGACGACGGTGGCGGATCTCCACGATTGTCTGCTCGAGGCGGCGCCCGTGGGGTGTCCTGCCGGAGTCCCCCAGGTCAGCCAGATTCGTTTCGCTAACGCCGATGTGGGCTACGCGTTCGCTACCGACGGAGGGCCGTATTCGATCACTGAGAACGGGGGCCTCTCCTGGCAGGTGGCGTCCGGCCGCGAGGCCAGCGTCATCAAGGTCGCCTATGGGACCGCCATTCGAATCAGCTTCTCCCACGGCGGCTGTCCCGGTCCCTGCGACTGGTCCATCGATCGCACCACGCTGGCGCAGAACTCCTGGCAGACCCTGTACACCCCGCCCTCCTCCTTCAACCACGGCAGGGTGGTGCTGCTGCGCCAGGGCCCGAATGATATCTATGCCGCTTTTCTGAGTCCGCAGCCGGCGAAGTCCGCGGCTCAGTTGGTGGTGTCAACCAACGACGGGGCGACATGGCAGAATCGAGGTGATCCCTGCGCGGCGGATGAACCCGGATTCGTCGCGACCAACTTCGCGGCGGCGCCGGGCGGAGTCCTGGTCGCACTCTGCTCGGCCACCAGTTTCCCCAAGACCGCGGTCGCCATCTCAAATGACTCCGGCCTTGGCTTTGGTCCCTTGGAAGCTCTGCCGCCCCCCGGCTCTGGCAGCTATACGGAAGTCGCTGCCACCAGCGCCGCCTCCATCTTCGTGGCGGTTCCCAGCAGAGAACTGGTCGAGACCCAAACCGGCGGCAAGCAGTGGCGCGTCGCCATCAGGGTTAAGCAGGCGCCATCTGCCACCACTCCTCAAACGACGTTCCTGGGGTTCGAAGACCCTCTGGTGGGACGCTGGCTGGGTCCGGCGGACACGCTTTGGACCACAACCAATGGCGGGTTGACCTGGACGGCCAGGAGCTTCTGACCCCGCGCCAAGATGATACACCCGGCTCAGTGGAGGGCGATCCGAATGGCCGCTCACCGGGCCGGTTGAGGGGCGAAAGCCGACAGCGGCACTTGGTGGCGGTACCTGGATTCGAACCAGGGACAACTCGGTTATGAGCCGAGCGCTCTAACCCCTGAGCTATACCGCCTGATGCCTGCGGCGCTCAGTCGGAGAGCGTTGCGGCGCCAAGATTCGAACTTGGGACCTTCGGGTTATGAGCCCGACGAGCTGCCACTGCTCCACGCCGCCAGTGAATTGTAGCCGACCGGATGCGTTTCGTCAAAGACAAGATCGGATCGGGGGCGATGGCCCCGGACTAAGCCCCCATCTCCAGTTCGAGCTCCGCTTTCGTGCGCTCCTGGATCGAGATCCCATCTCGGCTGGCGGCCGGGCCTCCGGTTGCGGATAGAATCTCACCAATGCCAAGACAGCGCCGCGCCGTCGCCTACGTGGTGATCTTCGCCGCCATCGTGGCTATCGCTCTGATCGCCTGGCGGATGGCGCCGGGTCCGACCATTCCCTCGGCTCCCGCAGGCGAGCTGCAGCAGGCTCTGCAGAACTACCAGCTGCAGAAGGAGGGCAAGCCTCTGCCTGCTTCAGCGGTCATAATCAGCTCCGCCCCCAACCACCGCGCTCAGATTCTGAACCAGAGCTCTCCGGTGGACTGGTGGACCACCACCGGCAAGGAGTACGAGACCGTGGTGGACGGGACCGACACCATGACCTTCTTCTCCCATTACGGGTTCACCAACTACAACGAGCAAAATGCCAACAACAACGTGTTCCTGATCGACTTCCTGCCCCAGATCGTGATCGTCCTGGTGATCATTGGGTTCCTCTGGTTCATGATGCGCCAGAGCCAGAACGGCAACAGTCAGGCGATGTCCTTCGGGCGCAGCCGCGCTCGCATGGTGGCTGGCGACAAGCCCCAGGTGACCTTCGCCGACGTGGCGGGGGTGGATGAGGCCAAGCAGGAGCTGGGGGAGATCGTCGAGTTCCTCAAGTACCCTGACCGCTTCACCTCGCTGGGAGCCCGCATCCCCAAGGGGGTGCTCATGGTTGGGCCGCCTGGAGCGGGGAAGACCCTGCTCAGCAAGGCGGTGGCCGGCGAGGCCGGGGTCCCATTCTTCAGCATCTCCGGTTCGGAGTTCGTGGAGATGTTCGTGGGAGTAGGGGCTTCACGGGTGCGTGACCTCTTCGACCAAGCGAAGAAGAACAGCCCCTGCATCGTGTTCGTGGACGAGATCGATGCGGTCGGCCGCCAGCGTGGTGCCGGGCTCGGAGGTGGCCACGATGAGCGCGAGCAGACCCTCAACCAGCTCCTGGTGGAGATGGACGGATTTGAGACCAACACCCACGTGATCGTGATCGCGGCGACCAACCGGCCGGACGTGCTGGACCCAGCTCTCCTGCGCCCGGGCCGCTTCGACCGTCACGTGACCCTGGACAGCCCTGACATCAGGGGCCGGGAGGCGATCCTCAAGGTGCACGCGCGCAACAAGCCATTGGACACGGAGGTGGACCTCACCGTGCTGGCGCGGCAGACCGTCGGCTTCAGTGGGGCAGATCTGGCCAACCTCATCAACGAGGCGGCAATCCTCTCGGCGCGGCAGAACCAGAAGGTGATCGGGATGAAGCAGCTGGAGGAGGCCATCGCCAGGGTCATCGCCGGCCCCGAACGCAAGTCCCGGCGGATCTCGGATGAGGAGAAGCTCGTGATCGCGTATCACGAGATGGGGCACGCACTGGTGATGCGCAGCCTTCCCCACTGTGACCCGCCCTACAAGATCAGCATCGTCAGCCGGGGGATGGCCCTCGGGTGGACCATGCAGCTCCCGGAGCACGACAAGGTCCTGGTAAGCAAGGCCGAACTGACGGACCAGCTGGCTGGGATGCTCGGCGGCCGGGTGGCGGAGGAGATCCTGCTCGGGGACGCCAACATCACCACGGGCGCGTCCGACGACATCGGCAAGGCGACCAAGCTTGCCCGCCGGATGGTGACCGAGTGGGGGATGAGCGAGAAGCTCGGGCCGCTCGCCTTTGGGACCAAGGAAGAGCTGGTCTTTCTGGGACGCGACCTGGGCGAGCACCGCAACTACTCGGAGGAGGTTGCAGGGGAGATCGATCAGGAGGTCCACTCGCTGGTGGACAACGCCTATCTCACCGCCAAGAAGGTCCTCACGCTGCGGCGGGGCACCCTGCAGGCCCTGGCCTCTCACCTGATCGAGGTGGAGTCGATGGAACGAGCCGAGATGGACGAGCTGATCCAGCAGGTCGAGGAGGGGACCCCCAAAGCCGCTGGGATGTAGCCTCCCGGGCAGTTCCGGCGAGGGCCTCTGGGCGTAACATTGCCGAAGCCCAATGGTGGGTCTGTTCGCAATCCGCTTGGATCCCTGAGGTGACCGAGACGGAATCAGGTATAGCTGTCGTTGGTGCCGGTCGGCTGGGCACGGCTCTGGCCAGACGTCTGGCTGGTGGTGGCCACCGGATCGGAGCGATCGCGTCTCGGACGCCCGCCTCGGCCAACCGTCTGGCGCTGGCCGTGGGGGCCGCTGCGGTGGCGAGCCCGGCTTTGGCGGCCCTCCCTTGCAGGGTCACCCTAATCACCGTTCCCGACTCCCAGATAGCGCTGGTCGCCGAGAGCATCGCCGCCGATGTGCCCCCCGGCGGGCTCGAGGGGCACGTGATCGCCCACTGCGCCGGCAGCCTGGGACCGGACGCCCTGCTGGCCTGCACGATGGCTGGGGCGGACGTCGCTGTGCTCCATCCCCTGGCTCCCGTGCCGGACGGTGACCCCGACAGCCTGGATGGCAGCTTCGCCACGCTGGAGGCTGTCGCCGGAGCGGAGGAGCCTATGGCGGAGGTGTGCCGGTGGCTGGGGCTGCGGATGATCCCGTGGAGGGGATGGGACCGCGGCCTCTACCACGCGACCGCCGTGCTGGCTGGGGTTTTGCCACCCGCCATCGAGGGTCTGGCGGAGCGGGCGGCGCTGGCCAACGGCATGGGATCTGAAATGCAGGCTGCCCTGCGGCAGCTGTTCTTACTGGCGGCCGCCAATGTGGGCCGCCTGGGGCCGGTACGGGGCGTGAGCGGTCCGATGACCCGGGCCGACTGGGAGACGACCGCGGTCCACAGGCGGGCCCTGAAAGCCGTCGATCCCGAGCTGGCAGACCTGCTCGACCTGACGCTGAGCCTGGCCCGGCGCGCGAGCCGGGACCGAGAGTTTGTTGGAGGTGGCGCGGATGACTGAAGAAGCTCCCCGGCCGGTCCAGGTGACGGACCTGACCCGGTGGAAGCGGGAGGGTAGGCGGTTCGCGATGCTGACCGCCTACGACTACACGACAGCGGTGCTGCTGGACCGAGCCGAAATCCCGGTGCTTTTGGTCGGCGACTCCATGGGCGGTACCATGCTCGGCTACCAACTCCGCGACGGCGGCCCGGACACTCTGCCGGTGACTATGGAGGAGATGATCTCTCATGCCGCCGCGGTAGGCCGGGGCGCTCGCCGGGCCCTTGTCGTGGGTGATCTTCCGTTCCTCTCCTATCACCTGGGCCTGGACGAGGCCACCCGGGCGGCCGGGCGGCTGCTCAAGGAGGCCCGGGTCCAAGCGGTGAAGCTGGAGGGAGGCGGCGTGATGATAGACGTGGTGCGCCACCTTGTGGAGCGCGGGATCCCCGTCATGGGACATCTGGGCCTGACCCCCCAGCGGGTTCATGCCATGGGGGGATTGCGGGTTCAGGGCCGGGGCCAGGATGCGGCCTCCAAGCTGCGTACCGACCTTCGTGGCCTTCAGGAGGCGGGTGCCTTCGCGGTGGTGCTCGAGGGAATTCCGAGCGCTCTTGCCCGGGAGCTCACGGATTCCACGGAGCTGCCCACGATCGGAATCGGGGCCGGTCCAGACTGCGACGGTCAGGTGCTCGTGGTCCACGACATGCTCGGACTGACATCCGGCGCGGTGCCCAAGTTTGTCCGCCGCTTCGCAGATCTGGGCGCGGCAACCGTGACGGCCGCCTCTGAGTTCCGCCGCGCGGTCGAGGAGGGCACCTACCCAGATTCCGAACACAGCTATGCCTGAGGTGCCTTCGCCTCAAGAGGTCACTTTCCCCATCCTCTTGGGTGATCCTGCGCAACTTCGCGCCCTCACTGCCCGATGGCGGTGCGAGGGCGCCAGAATCGGCCTCGTGCCCACCATGGGGGCCCTTCACCAGGGCCATCTCTCCTTGGTTGAAGCGGCTCGAGCCGAGTGCCAGAAGGTGGTCGTCTCGATCTTCGTCAACCCCCGGCAGTTCGGCCCGGAAGAGGACTTTGCCCGCTATCCGCGGCGGCCGGAGCGGGATCGCGAGCGGCTTCACCAGTCTGGGGTAGACGCCATCTACATGCCGACCGTGGACTCCATCTACCCTCCCGCCTTCGCCACCAGCGTCCGGGTCGACCTTGAGGGGCTGCGGCGGTTCGAGGGAGCGGCTCGTCCCGGGCACTTCCAGGGGGTGGCGACGGTTGTGGCGAAGCTCTTCTGCGTGGTCGGCCCCTGCCTGGCCTTCTTCGGCGAGAAGGACGCTCAGCAGGTGGCACTGGTCCGTCGCCTTGCCGCCGACCTGGATGGCGGCGTCGAGGTGCGCGAATGCCCCACGGTGAGGGAGGCGGACGGGCTTGCCATGAGTTCCCGCAATGAGTACCTGGGGGAGGGTGAGCGCCGCTACGCGCTCGGCCTCAGTCGCTGGTTGCGGGCTGGCCAGCGACTCTTCGCGGCCGGGGAGCGTGATGCCGAGGTCTACCGGAGGCTGGCTCCCGCAACCGTGGGCCCCGCCCCCGGTGTGACCCTGGAATATGCCGATGTCGTGGACCCCAGCGACTTCTCCTCGGTAGCCATGGTTGACCGGGGATCCCGAATGATGATTGCCGTGCGGGTGGGACGGGTTCGCCTCATCGACACCGCGCTGGTGGGAGCTGCTGCGGCCCCCTGAACCTGTGCTCAGGGGGCGCAGGGCCAGCTGACTTCAGCCGGGCAGGGAGAAGCCCGCCCGGCGACCCTCCGCCTGCTCTTGGCTGCGCCTGACGATGTAGCGCATGCCGGACGTGGTGAAGACCGCCTGCACCAGATCAAAGCCGTCCTCCCGGGAGAGGCGGTTCACCTCCTCCAAGTTGTCGATTTCACGGTACTCGTAGGCCTGGCGAGGGGGAACAGTTGACATGGTTGCTCCTTACAGATGACCCAGCTTAGGGCCTCGGGGTGGTGCTCACCATCAGTGTGGCATCACGAGCACAAGCGCAGCTCTTGTCGCTAAGCTTGCTGTTGAGGACTGAGAGTCGTGGTCGGATCTCAGGTCCAGCACTGATATACTCTCGCCCGCACCTGAGCGCCTTGTGTCGGCGCCAGCTTTCCGACTTCGGAGGATCCATTAGCCCGTTGGCCCAGCTTGTCACCGATGCGCCCGTCGAGGAGTTGATCACGTTCAGCTCCATGGAGGAGTACCTCCGCACCAGTGCGGACTCGATTCGCACCCTGACCTATGGAGACATCGTGGACGGCACGGTGGTGAGGGTCGACCCGGACGAGGTTCTGGTCGACATTGGAGCCAAGTCCGAGGGGGTCATCTCCAACCGGGAGTTGACCGGAAGGGCCGAGGAGCCAGTGATCCTCAACCCGGGCGACCGGATCAAGGTCTATGTTCTCCAGTCTGAGAACGAGGACGGGAACGTGGTCCTCAGCCTGCGTCGCGCCCGCGCCGAGGGTATCTGGGCCAAGGCGGCCGAGAAGGAGAGCACCGGCGAGGGCGTCGAGGCCGAGGTGAAGGAACAGAACAAGGGCGGTCTGATCGTCAACATCATGGGCCTGCGCGGATTTCTGCCCAGCTCCCAGGTGGCTCGCACTCATTCTGGAAACCTCGTCGACCTGGTCGGCGAGCGGATCATGGTGAAGATCCTGGAGGTCAACCGGAAGCGCAACCGCCTGATCGTGAGCCAGCGGGCGGCCCAGGATGAGGACCGCGCCAGGCAGCGTGAGGAGCTGTTCGAGCGCCTCTCTGTGGGGGATGTCGTCACCGGCCGGGTCAGCGGGCTCACTTCGTATGGCGCCTTCATCAACCTGGGTGGCGCGGACGGCCTGATCCACATCAGCGAGCTGAGCTGGGACCGGGTCAGCAACGTGTCCGACATGCTTGCGGTCGGGGACGAGGTCAGCGTCAAGGTGATCAAGCTGGATCCCGAACTCTCCCGGATCTCCCTCTCCCTGCGCCAGATGAGCGAGGACCCCTGGGACAGCATCGAGGCCCGCTTTCCTCCGGGCACGATCATCGAGGGCATGGTCACCAAGACCAAGAAGTACGGCGCCTTCCTGCAGATTGCGGACGGTGTCGAGGGCCTGCTGCACATCAGCGAGCTCTCCTGGGAGCACGTGGAACGCACCGAGGACGTGCTCCGGGTTGGAGACAACATCAGGGTGGTGGTTCTTCAGGCCGACCGAGGCCGCCGCCGCATCTCCTTGTCCTACCGCCAGTTGCTGCCCCGGCCCGACCACATTCCTGCCGACGACGATCAGAGTGAGGCAGGGTACTCGGCGGCGGCGGACTACGAGCCCGAGGAGGACGTCAGCGCGGAAGAGGTTGCTGTCAATACCGCGGAGGCGGCTGGCCAGATTGCAGCCCAGACCCAGGCTGATGGTGGAGATGAGGAGGAGGGCGATGAGCCATCCGGGTCAGGGGCTCTAGACCAAGACGGTGACGTGGCCGCCGCGCTCGATGAGGAGGCCGTCGACGGCGCCCAGGGTGAGGCTCAGGATTCCGCCGAGGTCACCCCGGAAGAGGAATAACCGGCGGAGCTCCGGCTGGGGGCGTTGGGCTTCTTCGGCGGCGGTCTATACTGCGGGACGACGATGACCTCACACCCCCGGTGTCGAGCAGGGGCCGGGCTCCTTGGCGTTGTGCACGGTGCTCCGGGCCGTGGGGCGGCGGCCGGAGGGGGTGGGGCCCGGCACAGCCCATCTGCCCGGGATTGCCCGGCCCTCGGGGGACGGCCGGGGTCTGGGCTCCGTCGGGCGCGGCAGCTCATCGTCCTACCTCCGGAGGAGCGCCTGCTCGGGTTGGGGGCTGTCAGCTCGGATGCGGACGAGAGGGTACCCCGCGGGTTCGCGCTGCTTGCGCTCCGGGTTCCAGCCCGAGGGCGAGCGGCGGGCGGGGGAGGTGAGGATGATGTATCCCTTCGAGCGATTTTCTGAGAGCGCTAAGAAAGCTCTGACTCTGGCCCAGGACGAGGCCGAGAAATCACATCACTCCTACATCGGTACCGAGCATCTGCTGCTCGGCTTGCTGCGAGAGGAACATGGGCTCGGGGCCAAGGTCCTGATCAGCCTGGGGGTGGAGATCGACAAGGTCCGCAGCACCATCGCGTCGATTCTGGGCCGCAACGAGCGCATCATCATTCAGCAGATCATCCCGACCTCGCGGGTGAAGAAGGTCATAGGGATGGCCTTCGAGGAGGCCCAGCGCATGAACAGTGCCGAGGTTGGTACCGAGCATCTGCTCCTCGGGCTGGTGGGCGAAGGAGAGGGGATAGCCGCCCATGTTCTAGAGGACCTGGGCGCGACCCAGGAGAGGGTGCGGGCGGAGATAGGCCGCCTGAGAGGGGAGAATCCTCCTCCACCAGCCGCCCCGCGGGATCCGCGTCTTGAGGAGTTCGCCAGGCTCCATGACCAGCTCCACCAGGGCGGTGGGCCAGTTGTGCAACCTGCGGCGATTTGGAGTGGGTACCTGCTCCCCCTGTCGCAGTTGGGCCATGCGGTGGGCAGGCCCGTTGACCTCGCCGTTTGCAGTGCCATCTTGCTGGCGGAGGAGGAGGCGGTCAAGACAGCGGCCCCGGAGGTTGGCCCGGAGCATCTTGTGGTCGGGCTGTTGAGGCAGGGGGAAGGATTCGCCGCCAGAGCCATGGCCCTTCTCAAAGTGGAGATCGCAGCGCTCCGCCAGCTCACAGGCGTGGTGGCGCCGTCAGCGGATGCGCTCCGCCACCGAGGTCCCCTGCACCTCAGCCAGGAGGTGCTACGGGAACTTCAGTCCGCGGTCGGGGTCTCGGTTTTGGAGGGCCGAGAGTTGGTGGACACAGGCGATGTTCTCCTGGCGGTCGCGGGCCGGCTGGTGGCGTGGCTGGGGCGCTCGGATGTCGACCCGGAGACAGTGCGGAAGGCCGTCGCCGACAGCCGCGAGGGCGCCGTTGAAAGCTGAGCAGGCGCGGGGAGGCTTGATGGAGGCCAGTTCGAGCAGGTGGCGCCGGGAAGTGCTCCACCAGGGCCGTTGGGGGCTGGGCGGAACGTCGCCGAGGTTTGTCCCGGCCCGATTGGGCATAATGCGGGAGTGATCAAAGTCGGAATCAGCCCGAGACCCGTTTCATTCCAGGTCCTCCAGCGCCGGCTGCAGGCTGTTACCCCCCTGGGGTCTAGGAGATGACGCTTGTATCCATTTGAGCGATTCACCGAGAAGGCGAAGAAGGTTCTGACTCTGGCCCAGGACGAGGCCGAGAAGTCGCATCACTCCTACATCGGTACCGAGCATCTGCTGCTCGGTTTGCTGCGTGAGGGAGATGGACTGGCCGCCAAGGTCCTGGGCAGCCTGGGGGTGGAGATCGACAAGGTCCGCACCACGATCGAATCGGTTCTTGGTCGCAACGAGCGCATCATCGTGCAGCAGATCATCCCGACCTCGAGGGTGAAGAAGGTGATAGAGATCGCCTTTGAAGAGGCCAAGCGGATGAACAACACCTATGTCGGTACCGAGCATCTCCTGCTGGGCCTCCTGATCGAAGGAGAGGGGATAGCCGCCCATGTTCTCGAGGACCTGGGCGCGACCCTGGAGAAGGTTCGCCAAGAACTGGATTCCCAGCTGCGTGATCAGGGCCTGGAGGACGAGCCCCGGGCCGAGCACAAGAAGGCCACCAAGACCCCTCTTCTGGACCAGTTCTGCCGTGACCTCACCGAACTGGCCGAGAAGGAACAGCTCGACCCCGTGATTGGCCGGGAGATGGAGATCGAACGGGTCGTCCAGATACTCTCTCGCCGAACCAAGAACAACCCCGCTCTCATCGGAGAGCCCGGGGTGGGCAAGACGGCCATAGCCGAGGGGCTCGCCCAGGCGATTGTGCACAAGGAGATCCCGGACTCTCTGGCGAACAAGCGGGTGCTCACCCTGGACATGGGAGCCCTGGTCGCCGGGACCAAGTACCGTGGCGAGTTCGAGGAGCGTCTCAAGAAGATCCTCGACGAGATCCGCTCATCCAAGGAGGTGGTGCTCTTCATCGATGAGCTCCACACTCTGGTCGGCGCCGGAGCCGCCGAGGGTGCGATCGACGCGGCCAACATTCTCAAGCCGGCTCTTGCCCGCGGTGAGATCCAGTGCATCGGGGCCACCACTCTCAACGAGTACCGCAAGTACATCGAGAAGGACGCAGCCCTGGAGCGGAGGTTCCAGCCGGTCTATGTCGACGAGCCGAAGCTCGAGGAGACCGTGGAGATCCTCTCGGGGGTGCGCTCACTCTACGAGCAGCATCACCGGGTGACCATCACCAACGACGCCATCCAGGCTGCGGCTGAGCTCTCGGGGAGATATGTCAGCGACCGCTCCTGGCCGGACAAGGCGATCGACCTCATCGACGAGGCAAGTGCCAGGGTGCGAATGAAGTTGACCACCACGCCGCCAGAGCTGCGCGCCAAGCAGCGCCACATCCGGTCTCTCCAGACCAGACGCGAAGAGGCGGTCGAGGGCCGTGACCTGGACCAGGCCGGGAAGATCGACATCGAGTTGAAGCAGCTCAAGGATGAGTACGCTTCCGAGGAGGCCGCCTGGCGAGACGAGCTCGGGCAGACTGTGGCCACGGTGACGGAGCACAACATCGCCGACATCGTCTCGTCGTGGACGGGTGTGCCCGTCAGCCGGTTGGTCGAGGCGGAGACCAAGCGGTTGCTGGGAATGGAGGCGGAGATCCACAGCCGCCTCATCGGCCAGGATGAGGCTGTCAAGGTCATCTGTCAGGCGGTGCGACGCTCGCGGGCCGGGCTCAAGGACCCCAAGCGCCCCATCGGGTCGTTCATATTCCTGGGCCCGACCGGGGTGGGGAAGACCGAGTTGGCGCGCAGCCTGGCCGCCTTCCTGTTCGACAGCGAGGATGCGCTGATAAGGCTCGATATGTCGGAGTTCGCGGAGCGTCACAGCACGGCGCGCCTGGTGGGTTCACCGCCGGGATACGTGGGTTATGACGAGGGCGGCCAGCTGACCGAGGCGGTGCGCCGGCGGCCCTACAGTGTTGTCCTCTTCGACGAGATCGAGAAGGCTCACCCTGACTTCTTCAACATCCTGCTGCAGATTCTGGAAGACGGCCGCCTCACGGATGCCAAGGGCAAGGTGGTCAACTTCGCGAACACGATCGTGATCATGACCAGCAACCTCGGCATCCAGGGTGTCGGGACCAACATCTCCATGGGCTTCCAGCCCAATGTGCCCGGCGCGAACGGTGAAGACCAAGAGCACAGCAAGATGCGGGAACGAATCACCGATGAGCTGAAGAAGTCGTTCCGACCGGAGTTCCTCAATCGGGTTGACTCGGTGATCGTATTCCACCGCCTGCGGCCTCACGAGACGCGTCAGATCGTCGAGCTGATGCTGACCAAGACCCGCGATCACCTGAAGCGGCAGGGGCTCAGCCTGCTGGTGACCGATGAGGCCAAGGACAAGCTGGCCGAGCTCGGCTTTGACAAGGTCTACGGCGCTCGCCCGCTGCGGCGCACCATTCAGACCGAGATCGAGGACCCGCTCAGCGAGGCGCTGCTGCAGACCCAGTATTCAATCGGGGATCTGGTCACGATCGACGTGGAGGACGGCAAGATCAGAACCCACGTGGTACCTGGCCCGCCTCCGCCGGAAGAGCCGTCGGCGGCCGAGCAGCTGTCGTCCGCCGCCGAGCCTGCGGGAGCTGGCGCTACCGGTCCCGGTGGTGCCGATGGCGGCAAGCCCGCCTGAGGTTCCGGAGGAGCATCCCTCCGGCTTAGACCAGGCCCGGCCGGCGCTGCGGCTCCCGCCGGATCCGCGCGCTCGCTCGGACCGGATCGCGAGCCTGGTCGGGATGTGCGTGGGGGCGTGCGCCGGCACGCTCTACGGTGCCATCCTGGTTCAGCGCGTGGGCGGCGAGCTCTCCACCTGGCAGGGGGCGGTGGTGAGCCTGGCAGTCGGGCTCGGGCTGGGCTGCGTGGTGGGGTACATCCTGGGGCCCAACCTGACGGTCCGCCCGTACTTCTGGGCGGAGGAGCAGTTGGCCACCTTGCCCATGTCGGAGCTGCTGGGGATTCTCGGCGGCGTGATTGTGGCCCTCGCCATCGCCGCTCTGGTGGCCCTGATAGCGAGCGGACTTCCCTATGGGTTGGGGTGGGTCGTGGCGGTGCTGGTGGCGTCGATGCTGGTGCCTCTGGGGCTCAGCGTGGGACGGCGGCGCCGGCGGGACTTCTCCATGATCGGGCTCGGCTCAAACAATTCGGGACCTCCCCTGGCGAAGGTCGTGGTAGACACCAGCGCGGTGATTGACGGCAGGCTGCTGGACCTGGCGCGGGCGGGCTTCTGCCTGTATCAGCTCATAGTTCCGCAATTCGTCTTGCAGGAGCTGCAGTCCGTGGCGGATGCGGGAGATCCCATCCGGCGCTCGCGAGGCCGGCGGGGGATCGCGATGCTGGAGGAGTTGAGAGCGCTCAACGGCCTGGAGGTCAGATTCCCGACCGTGGACTACCCGTCCATGTCGGAGGTCGACGCGCAGCTGGTCCGCCTGGCAAGGGAGGAGGGGGCGGCGCTGCTCACGGTCGATTTCAACCTGGATCGCCTGGCGCAGATAGCCGGTCTGCAGGTGCTCAACTTGAATCAGCTCGCGACCGCATTGCGGCCCTCGCTGGTGGCAGGTGAAAGGCTGGAAGTTGAGGTCGTGAAGGAGGGGCGTGAGGCCGAGCAGGGCGTGGGCTATTTGGCGGATGGCACGATGCTGGTGGTGGAGGGCGGTCGGGGGCACCTGGGAACGCGGGTCTCGGTCGTGGTGAAGAGTGTGATCCAGACCGCGTCCGGGCGCATGGTGTTCGCCCAGGTCGACGGTGACGAGCCGGCGGCGGAGCCGCGCCAGAGACGGGGAACACGCCCCCCAAAAACTGCCAGCGGGACAGGGAGTTGAGGGCTGAAGACCGGGGTGCCGGCGTTGGTGCGGTGATCCCGGCGGCTGGCATTGGCACCCGGTTCGGCGGCGCCAAGCTGTGGGCGGATCTCGGCGGCCAGCCGGTTCTGGCGTGGTCGCTGAGAGCCATGGGCGACCCGGCCAGCGGAATATCGGAGCTGGTGGTGGTGGCCGATCCGAAGGACCACCGTAGGATCGTCGGACTCAGCTCAGAGGTTGCGCCCCGGCTCGGTTGTCGCTGCGTTCCCGGCGGGCAGAGGCGGCAGGAGTCCGTGGTCAATGGGGTGGAGGCCACCACCCAGGAGTGGGTGGTCGTGCATGACGGAGCCAGGCCAGGGGTCACTCCCGAATTGATCTCCCGAGTGCTGGCCGCAGCCAGGCGTGTGGGGGCGTCGACCGCCTACGTGCCGGTGGTCGACTCGACCGCCCGAGTCCGCGACGGCATGGTGGACAGTATGCTCGCAAGAGATGAGCTGGGTGCGGTGCAGACCCCGCAAGCGTTCCGGCGCGATAGCCTTCTACGGGCCCATCGGAGAGCCATTGAGATCGGCCTGGCTGCGGACGACGACGTCGCCTTGATCCTCGCCATGGGGGAGCCGGTTGCGGCCGTACCCGGCGACCCCCGCAATCTCAAGGTCACCCGCACCGAGGACATCCTCGCTTTGCGCGCCTGGCTTTCCTCACCTGACGGCACCCGCCCTTGACCGGGGCCGCCATTCCAGGGACCGGGCTCGGGGTGGACGTGCACCGCTTTGGAGGCCCGGGCCCCCTGTTGCTGGGCGGAGTGACGATAGAGTACTCGCAGGGGCTTGTCGGCCATTCCGATGGGGACGTGCTCTGCCATGCGGTCGCGGATGCGGTTCTCGGGGCGGCTTGCCTAGGGGACCTGGGAGAGCATTTCCCATCCTCAGATTCGCGTTGGAGGGGTGCGTCATCGGTTGACCTGCTGCGCCTGGTCACGGCTATGCTGGCTCCGCTGGACCTTGTGGTGTCGGGGGTGGACGCAACCGTGCTGGCCGAAGCTCCGCGGTTGCAGCCGCAGCGCTCCGAGATGGCTGAGTGCTTACGCCAGGCTCTCCAGATGGTTCCCGGGGCGTGCTCCGTCAAGGTGAAGTCGACAGACGGTCTGGGTCTCATCGGACGTGGTGAAGGGATCGCCGCCCTGGCCATCGCGACCGTTCGTCCGGGCAACCGAGGGTCTTCCCAATAACATAGGGATGTGACCTTCAAGATTTTCAATTCCATCCACGAGCGGGTGGAGCCATTCGAGCCCCTCAACCAGGGACGGGTGGGGATGTACACCTGCGGGCCCACCGTCCACGACCAGGCGCACATAGGCAATCTGAGGACGTACCTGGCCGAGGATCTGTTGCGTCGACATCTGGAGGCTCGGGGCCTGACCGTCACCCAGGTCATGAACATCACCGATGTCGACGACAAGATCATTGCCAAGGCGCGGGCGAGCGGAGCGGGGTTGAGGGCGTTCACGGAGCCATATGTGGCCATATTCTTCTCCGACCTCGCCAAGCTGGGCATCGAGCCGGCCTCTGCCTACCCCCGAGCCACCGAGTACATCCCGCAGATGATCGCGCTGGTTCAGCGTCTCCTGGACACCGGTCACGCCTACCGCAGCGAGGGTTCGGTGTACTTCCGGATCTCCGCGTTTCCGCAGTATGGCCGGCTCACTCACCTTGACATCCAGGGCCTCCAGGCGGGAGCGAGCGGGCGGATAGACAGCGATGAGTACGAGGCCAAGGAGACGGTGAGGGACTTCGTGCTCTGGAAGGGAGGCGAACCGGGCGATCTCGCCTCCTGGGAGTCGCCCTTCGGGTGGGGCCGACCAGGCTGGCACCTCGAGTGTTCAGCCATGGCCATGGACAAGCTCGGGGAGTCGTTCGACCTCCACTGCGGAGGCGTTGACAACAAGTTCCCGCACCATGAGAACGAGATAGCCCAATCCGAAGCCGCCACCGGGAAAACCTTTGTGAAGTACTGGTTCCATCCCGAACACCTCCTGATCGCGGGGGGCAAGATGGCGAAGTCCCAGGGCAACTTCGTGACCCTTGGCGCATTGGAGGAGCGCGGCCACGATCCCCTGACAGTCCGGTACCTGCTCCTCACCGGTGCTCACTACCGCCACAAGTTTCAGTTCAAGGAGGAACTGCTGAGCGAGGCCAACAGGGATCTGGATCGACTGGCGGCCTTCTGGAAGCGCTGCGAACAGGAGGCATCCGGGCAGGCCAGCCTCCCCCAGCAGTCCGATCCTCTCGCGGTCGCCGCCACTCGGGCCCGGGACCTATTCGAGCAGGCAATGGATGACGATCTGAATCTGCCGGACGCGATCGCCGCCGTCTTCGACCTCCTGCGGGAGGGGAACCGGCTGTTGGACCAGGGAAGGACGGGAAGGGAGGGCTGCTTGGCGGCCCTGGCGACCCTCAGGCAGGTCGACTCAAGGTTGGGTGTCATCGAGGCCAGAGCGGCTGTCGAAGACCACCTCACGGAGGAGGAGAGGGATCTGCTGGAGCGCCGTGAGGCAGCGCGCCGAGAGCGTGACTATGCTGCATCCGACCAACTTCGTGACCAGCTCGCCGCGCTCGGTATCCAGGTAGAGGACACCAAGGACGGAGCCCACTGGCACCGGGTCTGATGCCTGACATCCTGTACGGTCGCAACCCGGTGAGGGAGGCGCTAAGAGCAGGGCGGCGTCTGCGGCGTCTTCTGGTGGGCACGGGACTCTTGGACGATCCCAGGCTGAATGAGATCGCCTCGCTGGCGGTGGCTCAGGGCGTCGATCCCGAGCCTGCGGACCGAGACCGGCTGGCCGACACATCTCACTCGCAGCACCACCAGGGGGTGGTCGCCTACTTCGACTCCAGGCAGTTTCCCGGGATGGAGTTCCTGCGCCGGCTGGTGCAGGAATCCAGTCCTGGCTGGCCACCCCTGATCCTCTGCATCGATGGACTCCAGGATCCCCAAAATCTCGGAGCGCTGGCCCGGGCCGCGGAGTCACTGGGCGTCGACGCGGTGGTGATGCCGAAGCACCGGACCGCACCTGCCTCGCCCGCGGCGATCAGGGCCAGCGCCGGGGCTCTGGAGCATCTGCAACTGGTGAAGGTTGTCAATCTGGCCCAGACCCTCAGCGAACTTGCCGTGCTCGGCCTGCTGGTCGCGGGGCTTGATCAGGGTGCCGAGCAGCACTGTGATCAGGTGGACTTAGGGCAGCCACTGGCACTGGTGGTGGGATCGGAGGGGCAGGGCCTGCGTCAGCTGACACGACGCCGTTGTGAGCTGCTGATGTCGATTCCGATGGGAGGACGAGTCGACTCCCTCAACGCCGCAGTCGCTGGCGCAATCGTGCTGTACGAGGTTGCTCGCCAGCGCGGCTTCGCTTTCCGAGGCAGCAGCGACGCGGCTGCCCCAGCTTCCTATACTCGGGCGCGTAAGCCGACGTAGCTCAGTGGTAGAGCAGCTGTTTTGTAAACAGCTGGCCGTCAGTTCGAATCTGACCGTCGGCTCCACTTTTTGAGTTCAGTGAGTACCGCTGAGGTCCACTTCGATTCAGCCCAGTTGCAGTATCAGTTGCAGTACGGTCAGAGCAGTTGCAGTACGGTTCGGCGGCGCGCATGGGGTCAGCCGTTGGAAGGGCCGCGCATGGGGTTTGAACGCCGCCAGGATGGCCGCCTCCAGGGCCTAGCCGGTGGGTGCCTGCTCCCAGCCCTGGGGCCTGAGTAGGTAGATCAGGCCAGCGGCCAAGGTGACGGCCTCGGCCTCGGTTGAGCCGTTGCGCAGCGCCAGCCCCCTGCTGACCACCACCGCCGCTGCCGCTCAGCAAACTGCTTTCGACGCTGCCCTGGCCACCCTGGCCCGCACTGGTGGGCCCACTTCCCAGCGCTTGGTCATTGTGGACCGTCCCGCCCCTGGGATGGAGCTCCAGTCACGTGGCACTGAGTCCAGCACTTCCGCCACCGGAATTCCGCGCCCCCAAGGCCGCGTGTCGCGCAACCTTCGTCATCGTCAGAGGCGAGCCCTCAAGTACACTCTGGAGGCGTAGAGGTCGAGGAGGGTCTTGCGGAACTCTTCGTCGTCAAGGATCCGCTTGTAGATGGCCTCGTTGTCATCCATACGGCTGACGATAGTCCCCAAGAAGCGGTTGTCAAAGACCCACCGGAAGTTCTCCAGGCTATTGGTCTTGGCCTGGGCCACACCTCGGTCAACCTCACCGCCAACACCTACGCCGGAGTCATGCCGTCGCTCAAGCGCCAGGCCGCCGACCGGCTGGGAGCCATGTTGCAGCGGACCACTTGACACCTCGGCTATGCTGTTCTAGGTGACTCATGCAGAGGGCACCAGGCCCGTCTACACGGCCCACGCCCGTGATCGCATGAGGCAGCGCCAGATATCGGAGGGCGAGGTAGAGACGGTGCTTGCCGACCACCACACGAGCTACCCCGACCGGGAAGGTAACCTGATCATGATCGGCCATCCCGGCGGTCGTCGTGTAAAAGTGGTGGTCGCCAAGGATTCGAACCCACCCCGGATCATCACGGCAGCGGACTGAGGGCCACATGACATGCACCTAGCGCACGATCGAGAAGCTAATGCGATCTACATCACCCTGAGGAAGGGCACCTACGCATACGGGGAGGATCTCGGTTCAGAGCGGCGGATTGACTACGACTCTTCGGGTGAGCCATTGGGGATCGAACTCCTCAACGTAAGCCAGGGCGTAGACCTCGACGATCTGCCGGAGAGTGAGGAAGTCGGGCGGTTGCTCGCGGCCCACGATATCCCAGTTTTCGCCTGAGCCCCGGTTGGCCGACCGCATGGGAAGGCTGCTCCAGCGGTGAGAGCACGGGTCCGCCGGGTTGCCCAAGTGCTGAGACGGCTGGCGACCGATCCGCGCATCCCAGGTCCCGTCCGGTGGATGCTAATGGTGGGCTTGCTCCCCATACCCGGCCCGGTCGATGAGGTCGCCCTGGCGCTGGCCGCCATCCTGCTGCTCTGCTACCGCCGCAGGGTGCGCCTCATCCTCGCCGATAGTGGCTCCTGAGTGCCTCTAGGGCCTGTGGACAACTGCCAGGTTGCTGTCAACGTTGCTGTCAACCCACTTCAGGCAGTCGGCAGGATGATCGCAAGGGCACCTGTTTTGTACACAGCTGGCCGTCAGTTCGAATCTGACCGTCGGCTCCCCAACCTGATCTCAGCTAGTATCGCCGGCCCTCACTTCGATTCGCCTGGGTTGCTGTCAAACCCGGGCCGTTGCTGTCAGCTCGGAGCCATCGGGAAGGGCGGGCTCCCGACGCACCGCCACCCTGTCCCCAGCACTCAGGCTGAGGTCAGGCGTCGCTTCTATAGCCAGGTCGAGTCATCCATCCCGGTCTCACCGCACCCCAGGCGCCTTGACAATTCTTGCCCGCCATGGTACATTGGGACCGTAGGACTCAGGGACGTAGGTCCCTATATCTAAGGAGGTCAGCCATGGGGCACACGATTGAAACGGTCCATGTGGAGCGCGTGCAGCTCGGCGTCCGCATGGAGAAGCGCATGGTCCAGGTCCTCAAGGGACTTGCCGAATTCAAGGGCACCACTTTGGGTGAGCTTCTAGAGAACATCGTCCTCCACTCTTTTGAGCCGGTGGAGGGGCAAGAGGGAGAGGCCAGCGCCAGCCCCCATGGGAAGAAGGCCCTCAAGGCCATCGCGGACCTAAAGCGTGTCTACGGGATGGACTACGAAGTCCATGCCGCACATCACTTCGACAAAGAGATCGCCGAGTCGGCTGAGGCTGGGACCTGATCGCACTTATCTGTCTAGCTAGCCGAGGGGTCCGCGGTTCGGCAATCAGGCACCATAACTACTCCATCAGAAGGCAACTAGACGGACTCAGCCGCCTACTCTGAACTATGAACCGGCACCAAATGGTGCTCGGCGACGCGGGCTCCTAAACCGCGTGTCGCAGGTTCAAGTCCTGCCGGGGGCACCACATTTTGAGTTCAGCGAGGGCCGCTGAGGTTCACTTCGTTTCAGCCGGGTTGTCGTCAAAACTGTCGTCAGCACAACTGTACGGTGCGAAGTCGCAACCGAGCCGGTGCCCGCCGTCGACGGAACCGCTGGGGGGCGTGGCATGGGAAGGAGCCGGGGCCGGACCGAGCGGCTCTGCACCAGGTGCGCTGGCACTGTCGTGACCCCCGAAAAGTGAGCCAGGTCAGTGAGAGACTTTGGAGGTCCGAGGGGACCGAGGAGGAACTCGCTTGAAAGGCAGGAAACACTCGCCGGAGCAGATGGTGCGGGAGCTCCAGGAAGGGGACCGGCTGCTGGGCGAAGGCAAGGACTTGGCCGAGGTGGCCAAGGCGCTGGAGATCAGCGAGGCCACGTTCCGCCGCTGGCGGAACTAGTACGGGGGAATGAGGGTCAGCGACGCCCAGGAGTTGCGGCAGCTCCGGGATCAGAACCAGCGGTTGAAGCGGATGGTGGCGGACCTGGAGCTCCAGATCGAGATTCTCAAGGAGATGTCCCGGGTACACTTCTGAGCCCGGCTCGGCACCGGGCAGCAGTACTGCCCCTGATCGAGACCTTCGGCGCCAGCGAACGGCAGGCATGCCGGGCGCTGAGCAAGCCGAGAGCAACACAGAGGCAGCCACCACGTCCGGTAGCGGCGCCGGAGGAAGTGCTGCGGCAGCGACTCCGGGAGATCTCCAAGAAGTGGCCGACATGGGGTTTCAGCCGGGCTGGGGCGGTGCTGCGAATAGAAGCTGGAAAGTGAACCACACGCCGTACAGCGGCTGTGGAGGGAGGAAGGCTTGACGGTACCGCTGCACTCACCAGAGCGGCGGGATGGGGCAACGGCACGGTGCCGACGCGGCGACTGCAGGCGGAACGGCCCAACCAGGTCTGGGCGCTGGACGTCGTGTTCGACACCACCGCCGACGGCCGGTCCTTCGAGGTGCTCTCCCGGTGCGGTGGTGAAGACGAGACCGGGGATCTCCTCCTTACCAAAGCGGTCCGGCCAACTCGCGGGCCTCATCCTGGAAAGAGCCCTGCCGCAGCAGCGCCGAGTGGACCATGCACGGCCTCGGCAGGGTACGCCGACTCCTGGATGTCTTGGGGTCCACCAGCTGGCTTCGGCCGTCGACCCGCTGGAGTGCCCGCTGCACCTTCAGTGTTCGGCGCTCCAGATCGACGTCCTGCCACCGAAGACCGAGGATCTGGCCCTGGCGCAGTCCCATCCCCACTGCGATCGCCACCACGGCCAGGAGGTCGAACCTTGGCGCGAGTCCGAGGATCAAGGAGCACTCCTCAGGCGTGAACGGCTCGATGAGGCGCTGCGGGGGTCTGGGCGGGCGGGCCAGGCTGGCCACGTTCCTGGGCACCAGCTCTTGGCGCACGGCCTCGTTGAGAGCCGAGCGCAGAACGGCCCGGACATGACCGACGGGGCCAGGGGCCAGCCCGTTCTCTGAGAGCCGCCTCAGCATTCCTTGGACCTGGGCCACGGTCAGGCGATCCAGGCGGACGGAGCCCATCTCGGGCTGCAGGTGGCGTCGGACGACTATTTCGTAGAGGCTGACGGTCGCCGGGCGGAGCATTGCCCGTTGGCCGCCGAGCCATTCCTGGAGGTAGTGGCCCAAGGTCTGGCTGGATTCGGCGGCGGACAGCCCACACTGGAGTTTCTGGGCTGTGAGGCGGAGTCGGTGCAGAACCTCTGCTCGCGTGCGCCCGTAGCAACTCCTCCTGACCATCCGGTCATCCACTACCAGGGCCAGCCTGCCCTCCCAGCGGCCGTCAGCTCGCCGCCGCACAGTGCCCTCGCCGTTGCCGCGCCTATTCACGGGGTCTGCACCCGAGGCGATCGATGCGAGGCGGGCAGAGAGGGGAATGCGGAGGGAAGATAGCGACCTGGGCACACAAAGACGGGCGAAGCACCTCAGTGGCTGCCTTCGCCGCCCGCGCCGGCCAGGTTGGACGCGCTCCCGATAGACTTTCCGACCGCACCATCACAGAGGATGTCCGGCGAGGCTGCCGAGATGGGGCGCCCACGCTGCGCCGACAGGTTTGAGGGACCGAGAGACCTCCTGAGGGCGGATAGTTCTCATCCGAGATCAGCCCGAGATCGGCGCATGTATTTTGACCCCACGGTGTTACAGGCACTCGTGGGGTCCACTCGGCCATCGGCGGGGCGCGGGCCGGGCCGCCAGTACCCCGGGGCTGGTCCCGGCTCGTCCGAGCGGCACCGCCCTAAGACTGGCCTGCCACCGCGCTCATCCTCGACCTCATCCTGCCCCCGATGACAGGTGCCATCCCAGGCGACTCAATGACGCCTGGGTGGCGTCTTGAGCGCCTGGGCCGCGCCGGAACAAGTGGCGGACTCCCGGTGCCTCGAGCTGAGCGCGGTGGCAGGTGCTATTGCCCGTTCGCCATCTTCCCGGCGCGCGCCCCACAGATGCCGGAGGAGGGCGCGCTTGCCAGCCGACGCCTCTGCCATGCCGGGATAACCGTGGCCAGACCGCCGTCGTTGAATGGGGATATGAGTCCTAGACCGGCGGCGGTGGCCGCGATCGGTGCGGCATGCCTGCTGGTAGGGGCACTCTCCGGGTGCGCTGCGGCGGCATCTCACAGCGCAGGTTCGAGTGGTGCCGCGTTCCCAATCTCGCTCCCGGCCGTTCGGACCCCACCTGACCGAGGCACGCCCGTGGGCGTTGCCCTGGTCACCGCTCAACGTGGCTTCGTGGCATCGAACATTGGGTATCCGACCTCGGTGTCCAGTGGCGTGGTTATGGCTGGGTCGGCCATGATCTCCCTGACGGGGGACTCGGGCCACTCGTGGAAGACCGTTTGGAGTGAGAGGGGGGTGTACCTGGGGTGGATGGGAATCACCGGTTCAAAGGTGGTGGCCACGGGCATGCAGTACCCGACCACCGGCCCCGGGAGTGAATCTGGCTCCCCCGTGCTGCTCTTAGGAAACGAGGGCGGCGGTACCTGGAGGGTTGTTCACCCGAGCGTACCGAGCTCCTATGGCGGCTGGGGCTGGGCGGCAGTCGATTGGGTGTCCTCAACCCTGGCTTTCGCCAGCACCGCACCCTCATTCACTGGGTCCATTCCGCAGCCCCTGGTGGTAAGCAGGGATGGGGGTGCCAGTTGGACCACGGCCCACCTCCCGGGAGGCACCTCCACCGGCGGAGTCAGCGCCACGTCCGATTCCACCATCTTCGCCACCGGCTCCGTCACCAAGGCGACCAGCACGTGCGATGGCGCGGTCTGGGAGAGCACGGACGCAGGCTCACTCTGGAGCAGGCTGCCCGGATCGTGCAGCCCGGCGCCTTTGTATTCGGTCCAGTTCCTGAACTCGCGGACCGGATTCGCTGGAGGAGGGCAGCTGCCCAGCTTCTCCCAACCTCCGGGGCGAGTCCTGCTAGGCACCACGGATGGGGGCGCTTCTTGGTCGATAGCGTCGGAGCAGATCACGCCTAGTCAGCTCGCCTCGCCGATCGTCCAGCTCCACTTCATCACGAACGAGCTTGGAACCCTGATCACGGGGGGGTGCGACCCGGGCGCCAACGGCCCTTGCGGAGGCCATGTCTACACGACTGCAGACGGCGGACATTCGCTTCACCGCACAGCACAGATGGGGACTGAGCTCAGCGCTGTTGGCACCCAGGACCTGTGGGTGGTCGACTACCGGGATCCACAGATCAGTGTCAGTTACGACGCCGGTGAGGAGTGGAGCACGCTCCCAGGACTCGGGGAGGTAAGAATCGGGGCGATCACCTTCCAGTCAGGATCGCTGGTCCTGTCAACTTCAGGCGGGACGTACACCTCCTCGGACGGTGGACATCATTGGGCTTACATCGGAACAGCGGCTGTCGTGGGCTATGCTCCGCCGAACGTCGTCACCCTGGACGGAGAATCCGTGTCGGTCGAATCAGCCCGACGGTCTGGGCCAGGAACGGTAGTCCACCTATCCGCGGCAGGCCCAGTGAGACTTACCGCGGCCGTGTTCGCCACTCCCGGGCGTGGGATCGTATTCGGGGCTGGGTCACAGTGCCTGAAACCCCAGATCGCTCCTACTCCCACGACGGTCTATGTGACCCGCGACGGAGGGCTGAAGTGGCGGCGCACCGCAACTCTGAACATGGCGGTCAATCAGGCGGCATATACCAGCTCGTTTGCGGCAGCTGTCGGAGCGGCCGACTGCCATGGGGAAATGGCCATCTCGGGGGACGGAGGCCTGCGCTGGCGCGTCGGAGCGATCCCCAGCAGCTGCCAAGATCCCAGCCTCACTGCGGCCGGAGCCACCTGGCTCACCTGCGCCACCCAAGGCGCGCAAGGATTCGCGTATCTGGCCAGTGGCAGCACATCCGCACCTCTCCAGGCCAAGCACAGATTGCAGGGGTTGGCGAAAGGCGCAAGGTTCGTTGCCGCCGCCAATGGCGACCTGTACGCCGTCGGCGGCGACGACGGCGCCAACGTGCTCTGGGTGAGCCGTGACGGGGGACGAAAATGGCGGGGGACTCCGCTTTCTCTCCCAGCGGGTTGAGGAAGAGTCTGGGTACCTCGGGGTGCCGACGCTCTGCCTGCGAGCAAGTCCTACTACGAAGGAGCGCCGAGGTCCGAGCCGCTGAGGCGGAATAGGTGGTCCCTCGGCGTCAAGGTAGCGTGAGACAGGTGTCGAGCAGGAATAGTTGAGTTGGGGGTATCCGTCATACCGGACCATGACTATGTCGCCGACTGGCCGGGTGTGACTCACGCGCCACAATGGTGGATGTGACTTGCGCACCCGAATCTGCGACGACGAAGAGCGCTCCCGTGCTCTTCGTCATGGTCGGGCTGTCGGCATCCGGCAAGAGCACTCGGGCTCAACAGATCGAGGAAGAGCGACGGGCCCTGAGGCTTACTCCCGACGAGTGGATGATCCCCCTGTTCAACGACAACGACGCCAACGGGAAGCGTAACGTCCTCGAGGGCCGCTTCATCTGGCTGGCGCTTCGTGCCCTGCGCCACGGCATCGACGTCGTCTTGGACTTCGGTGTCTGGGGCAAGGATGAGCGAACTGCCCTCCGAGCCCTCGCCGCCGAGGTGGGAGCGTCGTGCAAGCTCGTCTATCTCGAGATTGACGAAGACCAACAGCGACGAGGGCGTGACCGTCGTGCCTCTGAGGAGCCCGAGACGACCTTCTACATCACCGATGAAGATCTCGATGAGTACCGGCGACGCTTCGTACCTCCTGATGACGCCGAGCTCTCAACCGCCGTGCTCGACCCGCCTCCGGCTGGCTACACCAGCTGGAGCTCGTGGGTATCCGAGTGGTGGCCAACATCGATGCAGTGAGCGTCCCGCCTCAGAGCAGGGTCTGACAGATTGCAAGTACTCCGGTTCGATGGATTCCCCGAAGCGACGTTATTAGGCATCGGAATCCTGACCCAGAGGTCCCCGAGCCGGCGCGGACCCTGGCCGCCTCGCTCTCAGGTAAGGGCACCCCGCCGAACTGAGCCTCCTGCAAGTCGCCCTCGGAGCTCATAGTTTGGAGGTCTACGGTTCGCGAAACACCTCGTGGCCGCCGATACGACGCCAACGGATAGCTGGCTCACCGGCGAGCTCGATCCACTCGAACGTGGCGCGGCCATCTGGTCCTGAAAAAGACCAGGTCATCTCCCAAATGCCCGGGGCATCGTGGACGGGCTTGACCCGCAACGCGTTCGGCCAGCCGACGCCGGGGTCTTGCCGGTTTGCAACGGCTGCTGCGTGAAAGCGATCGACGGCGCGTCGGACGAGCACGCGTTCATCGTCGGTGAGTCGTTGCCAGTCAGCCTTGAACCGTTCAGTGCGCTCGAACTTCACGAATCAAGGTCGGTAAAGAAGGCGTCGGGACCCTCGGTCACCACCACTCGGCCGGCGGCGATGTCGGCATCAGCCTCGCGCTCCATCCGCTGCCACCGCTCTGTCCAAAACCAGGCTTGGTCGCTGGGAATCGGAACAACCGGATGCAACTCGATCACCCC
>Ga0080006_1147283_pt1 | contig 81912 bp, 83 predicted proteins | sample RS3BMetagenome_FD_69209 | JGI IMG/M metagenome (GOLD analysis project Ga0080006, IMG submission 69209) | Ferric oxide microbial mat and aquatic microbial communities from Rainbow Spring, Yellowstone National Park, USA - RS3B (SPADES... ... | reverse complement strand
CGCCCCGCCGCCCCGCTGTCGGGGTGGGTGGGGGGGGGGGCCCGGGGGGCGCGCCCCCCCCGCCGGGGGGGGGGGGGGTTTTGTTTTCCCCGGCCCCGGGGCAGGGCCCGGGGGGGGGGGGGGGCGCTTGGGGCGTGCGCTGGGTGCCTTGCCCTTCGAGCGCCGGACGACGCCCCCCTTCAGCGCGCCGCCGCCACCTCCGCGTGAAAGGCGATGAGGTGACCCGTCGCGCCGTCGTACGCGGCGACCCGCCGAATGCGCACAGACACCGGGGTACCCACCGGAGGCGCCACGTCGCGCGGCAGGAGCGCCCGCACGGTGCCGAACGCACCGCGGACGCGCACGTCGGTGTCAGCACCGCGAAGAGAGGCGTCAACGACCTCTGCGGCGGCACCGCGCTCTCCCGCCGATGCGATCACGATGTCCTCGGGACGCATCGCGACGGTGACGTCCCGCACGTGCGGCGATTCTGCCTCGACCGGGATGCGGCATCCCCCGATCAGGACGGCGTCGCCTTCGAGGTCGCCGCTGAGCAGGTTCATGGTGCCGATGAACCCCGCCACAAACAGGTTGCCTGGCGTCGCGTAGATCGCCGTGGGCCTATCGAACTGGACCACAACGCCCCCGTCCATGACCGCCACCCGGTCGCTGATCCCCAGCGCCTCACTCTGGTCGTGGGTAACAAAGACGGTGGTGATGCCGATGCTGCGCTGGATCTGTCGCAGCTGGTCGCGCACGCGCTCGCGCATGTGCGCGTCCAGGTTCGACAGCGGTTCGTCCAGGAGAAGGATCTTCGGCTCGATCACCAGCGCGCGCGCCAGGGCTACTCGCTGCTGCTGGCCGCCAGACAGCTGGGAGGGCATCCGTTGGCGGAAGTCGCCAAGCCCGAGCATCTCCATCGTTGCGGCCACCCGCCGCTCGATGTCCGGGCGCGGCACGCGTCGCTGGATGAGCCCGAAGGCGATGTTGTGCCAGACGTTCATGTGCGGCCAGAGCGCGTACTGCTGAAACACCATGGCCGTCGGGCGTCGCTGCGGCTGGACGGCTGTCACGTCGACGCCGTCGATCGCGACCGTACCGAACTGCGGTGTCACAAACCCCGCCAGGATGCGCAGCGCGGTCGTCTTGCCGCACCCGGACGGCCCCAGCAGGGAGATCAACTCACCGTCCGCGACCGACAGCGACACATCGACAGCCGGTCGCTCGGCATTGGGATAGGTGTAGCGCACGCCCTCGACGTCGAGACGGGCCAAGGCAGATCCCTCCTTACATGTCTCCACGAGCCGCCGCGGCTGTTGCGCCGCCTGGCATCGCGGGTCGCACCGGGTCGGTGCACACGCGCAGGGTGATGTTCAGGCTCGTGCGGCCGCGGGCGGTTGCAGGCCGGATTCGGGTACCGCCCAACGAGGGTCGTCAAGGGTCACGCCGTCCGCTCCCCAGCGCGCCGCGCAGGCGAAATCGGCCGCCGAGGCTAGCCCGCCGACCGTCGCGTAGATGCCGGCCTCGTGACAGGCACGTACGTCGGTCTCGTCGCAGTACTCCAGTTCCATGTCGACGTTGACCGTGGGAATCGCCCGGGCCAGGGACGGTGCGTCCACGACGCGTGCATGGAAGATGGCCAGCGTGGCGATATCCGGCGCCGCCGTCGCCAGCCGGCGCAGCAGACGGTGGTCGAACGACGACACGATGGCCCGCTCCTCGCACCGGTACCGACGCACGATGGCCAGGACCTCGTCCTCGAGCCCCGGATAGGCGCGGTCCGGGAACGGATCCGGCGCCGACTTGATCTCGATGTCGATCGCCATGCTCGGTGGCAGGGCCTCCAGGACGTCCTCAAGGCGCGGGATGTACAGCGGCGACCCGTCACGGTCGTACCCGCACACGATGGTGCGTAGCTCATTCCAGTCCATCTCCGCCACCTTGCGGCGACCTGGCGACTGCCGCTGGTGCACGCCGAGCAGGACGTCGGACGCCCCTGCCGCCGCCTGCACGCTCACGGCACCGGAGGCCAGCTCCGTGAGCGGTACACGCATCTCGAACGCCAGGTTCGTGCCGCGCCGGAAGCGCCAATGGAGCGGTGATACCCATGCGTCATGCACGACGGCGACGACCCCGTCGCGGGTACGGTGGACGTCCAGCTCCACGCCGTCGGCGCCTTGCTCGTGCGCGAGGAGAAAGCTCGCGAGCGTGTTGTCGGGCGCCGACGCGCTGGCGCCTCGGTGCGCCCACAGAAACGGCCTGCCGAGTCCCTCCGGGTAGCGAAACATGCTTGGCACCCCTTTCGTCCCTTGCTGCAAGTGGGCCCGCCGATGCGCGGCCCGCGGTCCGCCGACCGCGGCGGGCTGGCCGCCCGCCGTCAGATGAGCGTGAACCCGGACGCGAAGGCTCCCTGCACGAGATGGCGGCGGATGAGCAGAAGCAGGATCAGGGACGGGATTGCGAGCATGACCGAGAACACGGCCGCGACCGGTTCCGGGTACCCGCCCACGAGCGAATACATCATCACGGGCATGGTGACGATGTTCGGCACACCGACGAGGAGCGTGCCTTGCGACTCGTCGAATGCGGCGAGAAAGGCCAGGACCAGGGCCGTGATCAGTCCCGGAGCGGCGAGCGGCAGTGTGACGCGCAAGAACGTCGCAATCGGCCCGGCACCGGCGTCGCGGGCCGCCTCTTCGAGCGTTCGCGGTACGGACGCGAACGCCGCCGCCGGGATCCAGGTCATCGTCACGAGCGTGCCGAGAAGCTGGACGATGACGACCCCCGGGAACGTTCCGATGAGGTTCAGCGCGTACAGCAAGGTGGCCAGGCTGATGTAGATGCCGAACTGGGGAAAGGCGTTGGCCGCCAGGATGAACACCGTGACGAAGCGGCGCCCGGGGAAGTTGGCCCTGCCGATGGCATAGGCGGCCGGCCAGCAGATGAGGACCGACACGATCGTGACGGTTGGCGCCAGGGTGAGGCTCGACACGATGGCCTGCGTCAGGTGCCCCTGCGTGAAGACGTAGCCCCACCACTTGAGCGTCCACACCGTGGGCAGGGCGGACGGGAAGAACCAGGTCTGGGAGAACGCCCACACGGCCAGGTTCGCGAGCGGTCCCAGGAGGAAAACGCCGAACATCGCGATCGTGACGGTGCCAAGCCAGGCACCCGGGCCGGCCTGGGCGCGGCGCGGGGGCGTGCCCGGCACGGCCGGGGCGGTGACCGGAACGGCGGCCATCTCGATCAGCTCCTTCTGGCGCTCGCACGCGCGCGGGCCATCGCCCAGACGTAGGGCACGCCGACGATCGCGGCGACCACGAACAGCATGACGGCCATCGCCTCCGCCTGTTGCGGGCGGCCGAACGCGCCGTAGTAGGCGTCCATGGCGACGCCGAGCATCTGGGGCGCGTTCGGTCCAGTCACGTAGGGCACGGTGAAGCTTCCCAGGACGCCGATCGCCGTGAAGGTGCCGACGATGAGCGCCTGCAGTTGGGTGAGCGGTAGGACGAACCGGGTGAACAGCGTCAGCGGCCCCGCGCCCATGTCACGCGCCGCCTGGAGCCAATCGTCGTTGATCGCCGTCATGCCCGATGTGAGGACAAGGACGGAGAACGGGATCGACGCCCACACCTCGCCCACGACCACGTCCGCGGTGGTGAACGCGATCGACGGCGGCGGCTTCATCCCGAGCACGTGGTACATGAACACCGTCAGCCAGCCGCCGGGCTGGAAGAACGCGACCAAGGCGTACGAGGCGATGACGATCGGAATGAACAGCGGCATCAGGTACAGACCCGTCACCCACCGGGCGAGCGGGCCGCTGCGAAAGCGCGCGAACGTCGCCACCGAGTAACCGATCACGAGGCAGATCGCCACCGTAAGCGCGGCGACGAGGACGGTCACGAGCATGTCACGCTGGAACTCCGGGTCTGCGAGCAGCCCCGTGTACACGGCCAGGGTGATCCCCTTCGGGGCGAACACCTGGTGGGTCGCGCCGGCCGTGAACGCCAGCGACACGGCTCCCTTCACGCCCAGCGTGTAAAGAACGGCGCCGATCGCCGGGTAGAAGATGAACACCGCGATCACGGCCACCGGCAAGGCGGCCATCGCCATCGCCACACCGGGTCGAAGCTGCACCGTCTTCCCCTCCCATCGAACGGCCAGGCGCGGGCAGCCTTCGAACAGGCGCCCGCGCCGGTCGGCTACCCAGGTTGCCTACCCGTTGGAAGACGCGCCCGCGACGACCTTCTGCCAGTCGGTGTGCAGGTCCGAGTCGTACTGCCCCGCGAAGCCCGGGAAGTACGGCGCCTCGACCGAGGCGAACTGCGCGCGGGCCTTTGCCGGCAGGTACTTCCACTCGATGCCGGGGAAGCCGGAAACGCTGTTCATGATGAACAGTTGCTGCTTGGGCGCGAGGATCCAGTTCAGGAACGCTTCGGCGGCGGCCACGTGCGGGCTGTTCTTGACGACGTACAGGGGCACGGCACCGCCGTAGAACGGTGTCTTGAGCTGCAGCAGCTTGACCGTCTTGGGCAGCTGACCCGCCTTCAGGGCTGCGGTCGACTGGTCGGACCAGACGGTCGCCATCTGGATCGCGCCCTGGGCGAGGAGGTTCAGCACGTTTGTGTTTCCGGGCGGGTAGTAGCCGTGGCGGTAGATGTCCTTGCCGAGCGCGGCGAGGTTCTGCAGGTTCTTCGTCCACGCCGACTCGATCGACGCGGTGTACTTGTTCGGGTTCTGGAGCGCTGTGAGGGTGGCCTTGGGCAGACCCATCGACAGCATCGCCTGCACGAAGGCGTCGCCACTGCCGCCGTCGGAGGGGTTGCAGTAGTCGAACTGTCCGGGGTTGGCCTTGATCCAGTTCACCAGCCCGGCGAGGGTGTGCGGAGGGTTCTTCACCGTGGCGCTGTTGTAGGCCAGCACGACCTCGCTGCCGCGGTAGGGTGCGGCCATGTACAGGTTGTCGCGAATGAGGGTCGGGTTGACGAGCTTGAGATTCGGCACCGCCTTGGTCCCCAGCTTGACCCACAGCCCGGCGGCGGCGCCCTTGCTGAAGAAGCTGCCGTCGGTGATGTCGAAGGGAGCCGGCTTGCCCGCCTGGGCCGAGGCGGCGAGGCGCGAGTAGATCGAGTTGTCGTCCAGGCCATGCTGGTTGAAGATCACGTTGACATTGATGTTCGGGTGCAACTTGTGGTACTGGGCACCGAGATTCAAGAACAACTGCTGGATGTTGGTGTCACCATCATCGAACACGTTGATGGTCGTCGTCGCGTTCGTGGCCGCCGTCGCTGGCACCACAGCCGGCACCGCGAGGCCAACCATCAAGAGGCTTAGGGCGGAAGCGATCCACGTCCGAGCGCGCACCAGCATCCCTCCAAAGTCTGAATCGTGGTCGCAGCCGGGCAGCGGGGCATGCCAAGCTCGGCAGCCCGGTGTCAAACGTTCGACGAGAAACGCCAAATTTGCGTTCCTGTCGCCTGCGTGTGGCCACCCGGCGCTTCCAGGCGGAGAATAGCGCGAGCAAGTTGCGATCCGGTTAACCTCAGACGCGCCGCACGCGATTCCGTTGGCCATTCGGTTCTCGTGACACGCAATGGGCCCGCACGACGTGCGGGCCCATTGCGCCGTCCGCGCGTACCGCGCCGGTACGGTCAGGTCGCTCCGGGGTCGGACTGGCGCCGGCGCTCGGCGGCCGGTTGGTACGCCTCGGGCACGGCGATGCCGAAGCGGCTGCACAGGGCGAGGACGTCATGTACGTCATCGTCGTCGAACGCGTACCCGGTCTTGAACCGCACCAGCCACAGCGCGCTGACGCAGCGCACCGCGCGCCCGGCAATCGTGCCGGTCCCGTCGAGCGAACCCGCCGGGAAGTTCTCGTCCGGGCTGTACCGGCCTGTGCCGTCAGGCTCGAGGGTGATCACGTGCACGTCGACATCCCGGCCCCGCGCGTCGCCGAGGACGAAGTTCCAGGTCGTCGTGTCGCCCCGGGGCCGGTCGCCGAACCCCCGCTCGGCCATCAGCCGGCGCAGGCGTCCGACGTCACGCCGCTCGACCACGATGTCGACGTCGCGATGACGGCGGCTCTGCTCGCCCAGGAGGGCGTCCACCGCCCAGCCTCCGTCGACCCACACGCCCACCCGGGCGGCCTGCCACAGGTCGAGAAGCTCGGCCATATCGTCACGCGAGACCTCCCGCCCGGGCCGGTGTGGCATGGCCGTCACGCGCCGTCGCGAGAGAGGCCGGCGGCCCATTCGTCCACGGTCGCCACCTCCGCCTGGCGAGGGAACACCTTGTCGAGGAGGACGCGATGCACCTCGGCGTCGCCATCGAGGCACGCGTCGCGCAGGACCGTAAGCCCGTAGTCGAGGTCCGCGGCCGCGCGGACCGTCGACAGGACGACGCCCGAGGTCGCGATGCCGGCCAGGGCCAGATGTCCGATGCCCTGCGCGCGCAGGATGACCTCGAGGTCCGAGCCGCTGAACGCACCCACCCGCCGCTTGGTCACCACCGGCTCGTCCGGGCGGGTCTCGAGCGTCGGGTGCAGGGACGCCGCGGGCGTGCCCTCCACCAGCGCGCCGCGCTCGCGCACGGCCCCGAACGTCCCCCGCCCCATCGGCACCTCGGGATGGCCGGGACGGAACCGAACCACGATCCAGACCACCGGCACGCCGTGCGCGCGCGCGGTGCGGGCCGCCTGCGCCACGCGGCCCAGGTAGCCGGGGTCCGCCGCGGCGTACCGGTCGACGATCTCGGCCTGCAGATCCATCAGCAGGAGGGCTTGATGCTCGCCGCGCGCACCGATCGCACTCGCCTCCGCGGACACTGGGTTGGGGTCCGCGCGCCGGAGCGGGTCGCCGTCTCTACGGCTCGCCGGCGCGCTCGAGCAGGACGTCGCGCAGCACCGCCGGGTGGCCGCGCTCCGGTTCCCGCGCCGCGGTCAAGAGAACCACGCCGCCTTCCCGGGCAGCCTCCACCAGGCGGTCGAGCGACGCGCTTCGCGCGGGCGCGAGAAGCTCCGCCCGGTAGCGGTCGGCAAACGCCTCGACCGCTTCCGGGTGGGCATGGTACCAGACGCGCACCTCGTTCGACGGTGCGAGGTCCTTCGCCCAATCATCCCAGGGCGCCCCCTCTTTGCGCACACCGCGCGGCCACAGCCGATCGACAAGGACCCGGCGCAGACCGCTTTCGCCCGCATCGAAGATCCGTCCGACCTCAACCCGCACCCCACAGCCCTCCCCACCGGCCCCGTACGGGGACGACGGATGCGCGCCCGGGCCGCAGCCCGTCCCCGCCCCGCCGCCCTCAGTCCGGTCGTGCGTTCCCGGCGGCGGCCTGGAGCCGTTGCCGCAGCCGTCCCAGTTCATCCCGGTGCGCCAGGCTCAGCTGCTCGAGGACCGATTCGCCCGCCGGCGTGAGTCGCACGCGCACGGCGCGCCGGTCGTCGGGATGCGGCTCGCGCACGACAAGGCCGGACTCCACCGCCCGGTCCACCTCGCCGACGACGCTGTGGTGGCGCAGTTGCAGACGGTCGGCCAGGTCGCGAATGGTTGCCCAATCCCGGCCGGGAAACCCCTTCACCGCAAGGAGAAGCTGGTGCTGCTGGGGCGTCAGGCCATGGGCGCGCGCGGCCTCCTCACTGAAGCGCAGGAAGCGCCGCAGCTCGTACCGGAACGCGGCGAGCGCCTCGAAGTCCGCCTTGGACAACGGGCGTCGCGGTTCGTTGGCCGCGCTGCACCACCTCCGTGGGTACATTGCCGCACGATCGATTCCGGCGGCAAGCGCCGGCCCGGGCCGACCCTTCCGGAACGCGAAGAACGGCGCCACCCGGCGCCGTTCCCCATGCGGGTCTCAACGACTACTTGGTGTCGTCGTTCGCCCGCGCGGCGTGCACGTCCCAGCTACGAGCCCCGCGGTTGGGACCGTCGAGGATCACACCCTTGTCGCTGATCGTCACCGGTACCGCAGCCGACTCCGGAATGTACATCCCGCTCACCTCCAAGATCTATGACCGATCTAGATGTGATTGTAGTCACAATCTGGCCAAAGTCAACCCATGGACATCCAATTGGACACAATTTGTGCCAATCTTAGCGTGATATGAAGTTGTCGGTTGCGTGTGGCGCGTCATCGCATCTCCGTAGTGCCGTTGTCCGGCAACGACTCCATTCGACAGTTCCATAACCTGTAGTTATGGTCTTCATAACTTGCATATCGTTCTACCGGATATGAAATTGGAAGATGCGGAGGACCGCCGTGTTTGTCGTTGTAGGTCCCCACATTGCCCAGCTTCGCGACCAACTTCACCGATCTGCACGCTCTCTCGAGGCGATCACACCGGCTCTCCCACGTGTCCGCGTCGGGTTGTTCGTGGCGTCACAACTCAACCCGCATGTTCGAGCGCCGTTGCGCGGTAATCGTGACCAAATGCACAAACCCGCTGGTGGCGACGTACCCGCAGCCGGTCCCTTCGTGTCTCCGGCAGCATCTTCCATTCCAGGTGAGCGGCCCCGTCTACGCGAATGGTCACCGGGTGCGGTGGACGGCATGCGAAAGGCGCGCCTCGCTGGGGTAAGGCGCGCCGGGAGGAGGCAGGCATGGACAGCGTCGATGAGGCAATGTTCCGACCCCTGGCCGAAGTGGCCGTGCGTGTCGGGGTGAACCTGCAGCCCGGGCAGCGGCTGATCGTGCAGGCACCGGTCTCCCAGGCCCCGGCCGCGCGGGCGATCTCGCGCGCGGCGTACGAGGCCGGCGCCCTGCGCGTCCAGATGCTGTTCGTCGACGGGCTGGCGGACCGGATCCATCTGGAGATGGCACCCGAGGCCGGACTGACCGAGTTCGCCCAGTGGCTGGCCGACGGCATGGAGCGCGAAGCCCGGGAGGGCTCGGCCTTCCTCAGCATTGTCGGCGAGGACCCCGGCCTGCTCGAGGGCGTGCCGCCCGAACGCGTGCAGGCAGCCATGCGCGCCCGCCAGGCGGCGACGCTTCCGCTCGCCCGCTTGCTTATGGCGCACAAGGCGGCATGGAGCGCGGTGGCTGCGCCCAGCGAGGCGTGGGCGGCACGGGTCTTCCCCGACCTGCCGCCCGAGCAGGCCTTCGCCCGGCTGTGGCAGGCGATCCTCTCCGCGAGCCGGGCCGACGGTCCGGATCCGATCGCCGCCTGGCGCGCCCATATCGCCGACCTGCAGGCCCGTCGGGCGTGGCTCAACGAGCTCGGGATCGCGTCCTTGCACTACGAGGGTCCCGGTACCGACCTGAGGATCGCGCTACCGCCGACCCACCAGTGGGTCGCGTCGGGCCAGTCTCGCGAGGTGGGCTACGCGACATCGCCCAACATCCCGACCGAAGAGGTCTTCACCCTGCCCCTTCGGGACGGCGTGGACGGGACGGTGCGAGGCACGAAGCCGGTCTCGTACAACGGACAGGTCATCGACGGCATCCGCCTGCGCCTCGAGGGCGGCCGGATCGCCGAGGTCGCGGCCTCGCGCGGCGAGGAGGTCCTGCGCGCGATCGTCGAGACGGACGACGGCTCCCACCACCTGGGCGAGGTGGCGCTCGTGCCCGCAGGCTCGCCGATCGACCGTTCCGGGATCCTCTTCTACAACACGCTGTTCGACGAGAACGCCGCGTGCCACATCGCGATCGGCGCGGCCTACCCGACGTGCCTGACGGACGCCCACGAGGTGCAGTCGGACGCCGATCTCATCGCTCGCGGCGGCAACGCCAGCATGGTCCACCTCGACTTCATGGTCGGGTCGGACGAGCTCGACATCACCGCTACGACGCGCGACGGTCGGGTCGTTCCGGTCTTTCGCCGCGGCCGCTGGGCGCAGTAGGCGCTACACCGCGTCGAGAAAGCGGCGACGCCCGCTCTTCACCATCTGGCCGGCCTTGAACACCATGCGGATCGCCGCGGGGCGGGTCAGGACACCGATGTCGGCGAGCGGGTCGCCGCCGACCGCGACCAGGTCGGCCGGGCGGCCCGCCTCGATCCGCCCGGCCGGGCTGCCGATCAGGCGGGCGGCAGTGGCGGTGGCGGCTCGGATGGCGTCCATCGGCGCAAGACCGGCGTCGACCAGGTAGCCCAGCTCCTGGGCGTTCTCGCCGTGCAGGTTGAACGGGGTGCCGGCGTCCGTGCCCATGGCCAGCGTCACACCGCGGGCGATGGCGCGCTTGACCGAGGCGATGTGCGTCGCCTCCACCTCGAGCGACTTGCGCGCGGCCCAGGGCGGGATCGACGGGTGACCGACGTGGGCGTTGATCTGGCGCGGCGCGGACAGGGTCGCAACCAGGGCGACGCCGCGCTCGAGCATCATGTCGATCGCCTCGTCGTCGAGGTAGATGCCGTGGTCGATCGAGTCGACCCCGGCCCGGATGGCGTTCTTGATCCCGACCGTGCCCTGGGCGTGGCACAGGACCGGGACGTCGACGTTGTGCGCCTCCTCGCAGGCGACGCGCATCTCCTCCTCGGTGAGGCCCCGCGCCGACGGCGAGTCGCCCAGGGAGAGGACGCCGCCGGTCGCCATCAGCTTGATCGCGCGCGCCCCGCGCCGCAGTTCGCGCCGCACGGCCTTGCGCATCTCGTCCGGACCGTCGACGACGCCGGGCAGGTGCAGTTCGTACGTCTCGTCCGGGAACCGCGTCTGCCGGTCGCCGTGACCGCCGGTGATGCTGAACGCATGGCCGGCCGCGTAGACCGAGGGACCGACGGCGAGGCCCTCGTCCACGGCCCGGCCGACGTCGATCGAGACGCCGTACGCGTTGCCGGCGTCCCGCACCGTGGTGAACCCGGCCACGAGCGCGCGCTGGGCGTGGCGCAGGGCGACCAGGGTGGAGAGCGGCGCCGTGCCGTGGCGAAGCTGCCCGGACAGGTCGGACACCCCGTCCATGCTCAGGTGGACGTGGCAGTCGATGAGGCCGGGGAGCAGGTACCCGCCGCCGACGTCGACGACCCGGTCGCCCGGCGCCGATGTGCCGGCCGGTTCGACCGCCTGGATCACTCCGTCGCGGACGCGAACCTGGGAACCGTCGAGGGGGGCGTCGGCGAGCCCGTCCACGATGCGGGCGCCGGTGAGCACGAGATCCTTGGCCATGGCTTCCTCCTGGGGGTCGAGTGGTCGCGGGACGGGGACAACGCAGCCCGTCGATCGTTCGACGGGCCGGTCGCGGGGCCCTGGAGCGCCTGCGGGCGGGCCGCCGACTACGAAAGCCGGTACGTCCACTCCCGTCCGCTGTCGTCGCCGGGGATCTCGAGGGCGTCTACGGGAATGCCGGCCAGCCGGTGGTCGAGGGCCCAGCGCGTCGCCACATGGCCGATGAGGAGGACCCGCTGGCCCTGCCAGTAGGCGGCAAGGTCGTCGAGGAAACGGGCCACCCGGTCGATCGCCTGGTGCCAGCTCTCGCCGTCGAGGTACGGCTCCTCCAGGTGCTGGCGCCAATGGCGCAAAACGCCGCCCACGCCGGTGCCCGCGTAGGCGCCGAAGTTGCACTCGCGCAGGCGCCAGTCGGCGAACTGCGGGATCGAGGTGCCCTGGAAGGCGATCTGGGCGGTCTCGACCGCGCGCCGCAGATCGGAACTGAACACCGCCGCGATCCGCTCGTGGCGCCACCGGTCGCCGAGCGCGCGAGCCTCCTCGCGGCCCGCGGGCGACAACGGGGTCTGGCGCCAACCCGCCGTGAACCCGGCCTGGGCATCCTCGCCCAGGCTGTGGTACGTCAGCACGATTTCGACCACGCCGGTCCCGCCCCCGCTTCCGTCGTTCGCGGGAAGTTCGGCGCCTGGCGCCCGGCACCTACCGCCCGCACGCAAACCGGGCATCATCACGTCGACGGACTGCCCCCGATGGCGCCGTCACCCCCGTGCTGCTACCGGCCGCTCGTCGGACGCGATCTGCCCGGCGTCGCCGCGCAGGGCGAGGCGCATGGCCAGTCCGGCGAGCGCGTAGCCGGCGCCCTGGCAGACGATGACGGGAACGATGCCCACCCGGCCGCCGAGCCATCCCGCCCCGACCGTCCCTGCCAGGGCGCTCAGGCCCGACGCGGCGGACAGCGCGCCGTATACCCTCCCCCGGCTGGCGTCCGCGGTGGCACGCTGGAACAGGGTCATGAACCCGGCCAGGCAGAACGCCGCCGGCAGACCGACCACGACCATGCCGACGACCGCCGGCCACACGGCCACGTACGCCAGCGGATACAGGAAGATGGCCAGGTCGATGGCGCCCACGCCCAGGGCGCCCGCGGCAAACAGGGTGGCGGCAGGCGCGCGCCGGCCCATCGCCGCGGCCACGAGGCCGCCCGCGATGCCGCCGAGGGCCTGCGCCGCCACGACGACGCCGTAGTCCTGCGGCGAGCCGTGCAGGATCGACCGTACAAAGGGCGCGAACAGCGTGCTCATGATGCCCTCGCCGGCGCCGGTGACGAGGAGGAAGACGGCCAGCGCGCGGACGACCCGATGGCCGCGGGCATACGCGACGCCCTGGGCGAGGTCGGCGTACACGCCCGCCAGCCCCCGGACGATCCCGCCGCCGACGGCGGGCCTTGCGCCGTCGCGCGCGACGCGCACCCACGCGATGAGCGCCGCGGCGGCAAGAAAGCTTATCGCGTCCGACAGGGTCACGGCCGCGATGCCGCCCGCCGCGACGGCAAGGCCGCCCAGCGCGGATCCGACGAGCCGCGCGATGTTCTGGTTCTGGCCGTAGAGCGCGTTCGCGGTGACCTGGCTGTCCTCGGTGACGACGAGCGGCAGGAGCGCCTGTTCGGCCGGCGCAAAGAACGCCGCCACCGCGTTCTCCACGAGCATGACGAGAAGCAGGATCCAGACCTGCCCGGCCGAGCGCACCGCCAGGAGGGGTACCAGGGCAACGGCCATCACGACGTTCGTAACGACCATCGTACGGCGCCGGCTCCACCGGTCGACGAACACGCCCGCGACCGGTCCGAGCATCACCCGGGGCACGATGGCGGCGGCGACGAAGGCCGCGGACGCCCCGGTGGAACCGGTCAGGGCGTACACGTGATAGACGAGGCCGACGTTCAGCATCCAGTTGCCGACCTGCGAGACGACGCCGGCGACGAGCACCAGCCGCAGGTCGCGCGCGCGCCGCAGCAGCTGCCAGACTGCGCCCATGCCGTCCCCCCTACCGGGGGAGCATTGGCCGCCCCCCGTCACGCAACCTTGCGTCACGGGGCCGACGCCGGCTCCGTCTTGCGACCTAGGCGGGGCGCGAACCCGAGCAGGGCGCGATCGGTGCCCGGGGCGACAACCGGGACCCGCGCATCACCTCCGCCCGAGGGCGGGGGAGTCGATCCGGGTGCCCAGAAGGCCGGGGCGGCGGCCGCCTCCGCCAGGCGACCGCAAGACGGGCCCGCACTACGCAGTCGCGTGCTCGCTCCCGCCAGACCGCGAGCTGGGCCCGGGTGTGGTTCCCTTCCCATCACGCGGGCACGGTGCGCCCCGCGAACCGTCGGCAGCAGGCGTTACGCGAGGGGCGGCGGGCAGCCGGGGCGGGCGATCGCGTAGCCTTGCACGTAGGTGGCACCGTGGTCGCGCACCCAAGCCAGGTCCTCGCCGGTTTCCACGCCCTCCGCGATCGTTGCCACCTCGAGCGAGCGTGCCATCGACAACAGCGCGTCCAACATGCCGGCCCGGTAGGGATCGGCCGCGACGCCACGCACCAGTCCCATGTCGAGCTTGACGAAATCGGGCCGCAGACTGGCCATGAGGCCGAGCGAGCTGTAGCCCGAGCCGAGGTCATCCAAGGCGATGCGATAGCCCGCCTGCCGGTAATGCTGAAGGATGCGGGTGAGGTGGGCAGGGTCGGCCCGCTCGCTCTCCAAGACCTCGAACACCACCTGATCGGGGGTCACGCCGGCCTCTTCCACCGCCGCCTCGGTCGTACGCAGACAGAACGCCGGGTTGTAGATCGAGCTCGGCACGAAGTTGATGAACGCCAGTCCCCGCTCGAAGACGCCCCACGCCCGGGCCTGGCGGATGGCCCGAAGGCGTGCCTCGCGGTCGAGGTGATGGATCAGCCCCCCCTGGGCAGCAAGCGCGAACAGTTCGTGCGGCGGCACGCCGCTGCCATCGGCGCGGCGGGCGCGCAGCAGCACCTCGTAGGCAAACGGTCGCGTCGTCTCGCCGGCCGGCACGATCGGCTGGAACACATTGTCGAGGCTGCCGGCGGAAAGCACCTCGCGCACGATCTGCGCGCGCGCCTGTCCGATCCAGGTCTCGAGCCCGGCCATACGGCGCAGGGACTCGCCGTCCGGCACGCGACCCGGAACCACCTCGAGGGCCCTTCCGTCCTGGCGCTCCGCCTGGTTGAGGGCCGCAGCAAGGGCCCGCGCGACATCGGCAGCGGCGCCCGCCGCGACGGCCACCCTCAGGTCGGGCCCGTTCACGTCCACCGGCACGCCTGCCGAAGCGAGAGCGGCCTCGGCGGTGCGCGCCGAGGCCTCCAGGGGAAAGGACAGGTACAGATCGACCGCCGGTGACAGCCGTCCCGGCAACGCCTCGCAGGTCTCGCAGCCCACCGGACCACCTCGTCTGGTTCGCGACAGTGGCCGAGATCTTCGTGCCATGACGCCCCACCGCCTGCCCCGACAGACCGGCCCGGCCGTCAAGCGTCGCGCAGCGTGCGCTGGGCCGTGTACACGGCCCAGCCGAGCGTCACGGCAGCCAGCGCGAGGATCGCCGCGACACCGCGCAGCACCTGCGCCTCCTGGACGCTGCCCGAGAGCAGCGCGCGCATGGCGTCGAAGACGTAGGTGGTGGGATTGATGCGGGCGGCCACCCGCAGCCAGCCGGCCTTGATGAGCGTCATCGGCACGAACGTGTCGCTCAGGAACAACAGCGGAAAGAAGACGAAGGTCGCCGCCTGCGCGGTGCGCCCCGAGCGAGAGCGCAGCGCGACCGCCACGGCGTAGCCGGCAAACCCCAAGCCCCAGCCCGCCGCGAGGAGGACGACGCCGACCGCGCCGGCCGGCCCGGCCGGCAACTTGAGACCCAGCCCCAGGGCGACGAGCAGGATGAGCACCGTCTGCGCCACCAGCTGGATCATGCCCGACAGCACGGGGGCGACAACGAGCGCGGTGCGTGACACCGGCGTGAGGCGCAGCTTGGTGAAGTAGCGCGATTCGAGGTCGCGGATCAGGGCCTGTCCCGCCGCCCCCGCCCCACCCACCGACCCGGAGACGAGCGCGACCGGCAGGATGAACGCCAGGTAGGGCATGCCGCCGAAGGCGCCGAGCTGTCCGATGCCGCCAAGGCCCGCGTTGTACACCAAGAGGAAGAACAGGCTGATGGCGACGTTGGGCACGACCGCCCACGGCTCGCGGAGGGTTACCTTGAGCGACCGGGCGGTGAGGAGCCAGGTATCGGTGGCCAAGCGAAGCGCGCGCATCAGCTACCGCCCCCGACCGCGCGGTCGCGCGGCGGTCCTTCGCTCTGCGCGGCCCCATCCGGCTCCGCGTCGCGCGTCAGTTCGAGAAAGACGTCGTCGAGCGTGGGCGGCGCCACGCGCAGGCCGGCCAGAGCGATGCCGGCGTCGTGGGCGGCCACGAGGAGGGTCCGGGCGGCCTCGGCACCGCCCGGCACGGCGACGCGGACGGCCTCGCGATCTCGCGAGGCGCCGCCGACGACACGGTCGACGAGCGCGCACAGCGCGTCGCTGTCCGCCGGGTCGCTCGCCACCAGCTCGATCACGTCCCGCCGCATGCGGCCCTTCAGCCGCGCCGGCGTGTCCTCGGCCACGATCCGGCCGGCGCGCAAGATCGCGATGCGGTCGCACAGCGTGTCGGCCTCTTCGAGGTACTGGGTCGACAGGAACACGGTGGTGCCCTCGTTCACGCGCACCGACCGCACCAGGTCCCACAGCGCGTTGCGGCTCAACGGGTCGAGACCCGTCGTCGGCTCGTCGAGAAACAGGATGCGCGGGCGGTGGACCAGGCCCAGGGCGAGGTCGAGACGCCGACGCATGCCGCCGGAGTACGCCGCGATCCGGCGATGGGCGAAGTCCTCGAGTTCGAGACGCTCCGAAAGGTCCCTGGCACGGTGCGCCGCCTCCATGCGCGAGGCGCCGTACAGCCGACCCTGCAGCTCGAGCGCCTCGACGCCGGTGAGCAGCGGGTCGACGCCGGTCTCCTGGAGTGCCACGCCGATGTCGCGCCGGACCAGCTCCTGCGACCGCACGACGTCCCGGCCGTACACCCGCGCCTCTCCGGCGGTCGGGACGAGGAGGGTCGTCAAAATCTGGATGGCGGTGCTCTTGCCGGCCCCATTCGGACCGAGGAGGCCATAGATCTCCCCCGGCGACACGGCCAGATCGATGCCCCCCAGGGCCTCCTTGCCATCGGCGTAGCGTTTGCGCAGCCCCTGCGCCGTGACGGCAAGGTCCGTCGACGTCATCGGTTCCGTCATCGGTTCCCCCACCTTCGTGCGCGACCCGTGGGGATGGCTGGCACTTTACGTGGACGCGGTCCGCCGCAAGGCAACCGCAATCTCGACCACCGCCGAGATGCCGACGAGCGTGTATACGAGCCGACTCAGAAACGTCATCTTACCAAGGACCGCGGCCACGAGGTCGACGTGGGCGACGCCGACCAGGCCCCAGTTGAGTCCACCGACGAGCACCAGGACGAGCGTGATCCACAAGAGCGCGGGCCTCTTCATATGTCCTTCCCTCCACCTTCTCGGAGGACTCGTGACATGCATCGAGGAGGCCGGTTATTATATTTACTGGTTAGGCAACATACGGTCAACCGGAGGTTGAACATGGACCGTGCGATGGGGCCGGCGTCCCGGGCGTGGACGCGCGTGGCGGGCTTCGTGTCGGGCGTGCGCACGCGCTACCTGACCCTTGTGCTGTGGTTGGCGCTGGCCGCCGTCTTGAGCGTGGCGCTTCCCTCGGCCAGCAAGACGGAGGCCCCCAACCCCTCGAACCTGCCGGCGTCGGCCCAGTCCGTCGTCGCCGCCTCGCTGCAGCAGCGCGCGTTCGGCGCAACCAACCGGACGCCGGGCATCCTGGTCTTCTATGCGAAGGACGGCCTGTCTACGCACGACCTGACGGCGATCGCCGGGTATCTCGACACGCTCGCCCGCAGCCCCCTGCCCGGCGAACTGGGCAAGCCGGCGTTTGCCGGACTGCCCGCACCCGCGCTGGCCGCGCTGCGCAAGGCGGACGCCACCACGCTCGCCGTTCCCCTTGCGTTCCGCGCGACCGCCGATTCGACCCGGCTCGCCGCCGTGCTGAAGGCGGTCGGGAGCACGCTCAAGACGTCGTTCGGTGCCAACCTCCTCACCCGGGCGGACACGGGCGGCGCCCTGGTCGCCCGGTTCACGGGTCCGATGGGCATCGCCGCCGACACGGCCGGCCTGTTCGGCAACGCCGATGTGACCCTCCTGGCCGGGACGACGATGCTCATCCTGCTGCTCCTGGTCCTGATCTACCGCTCGCCGATCCTGCCCCTTATCCCGCTGGTCGGGGTCGGCTTCTCGTACGCCGTGACAAGCGCGCTCCTCGGGGCGCTGGCCAAGGCGCACGCGATCGTCATCGACGCCGAGACCGTGTCGATCATGACCGTCCTCATGTTCGGCGCCGGCACCGACTACACGCTGCTCGTGGTCGCGCGCTACCGCGAACAGCTGGGCCGCCTGGCGGACCACCGGGCCGCGCTGCGTGCAGCGCTCGAAGGCGGCGCCGACGCGGTGGCGATGAGCGCGGGAACGGTGATGTTCGCCCTGCTCGCCCTGCTGTTGTCGAAGTACGGTTCGGAGCACCGCTTCGCCATCCCGTTCGCCCTTGGCGTGGGGATGACGGCGCTCGCATCCCTCACCCTGGTGCCCGCCATCCTGGCCCTGCTGGGCCGGAGCGCGTTCTACCCGCGCATCCCCCGACCGGGCTCGGTTCCAACGGCCCGCGCCGGCTGGGTCGTCCGTCTGGTCACCCGGCGCCCTAGGGCGGTTCTCGTGGCGGCGACCGCCCTTCTCGCCGCGCTCGCCGCCTTCGCCCCCGGCATCCGGACCTCGTTCGACCTGCTGTCGGCCCTGCCCAGCAGCTCCCAGGCGCTTCAGGGCTACCGCCTGCTGTCGCGCGCCGAGGGTGCCGGCGCCCTGGGTCCGGTCACGGTGCTGGTGCGCGGACCGGGCGCCGCGACCGATCTTCGCGCCGACCTGCGGCGCGCGCCGTACGTCCAGGCCGTGGCCGCGCCCACCCACGCCTCCGTGCATGGTTCGCCGGTCGCCGCCTACGCCGTCACGCTGAGCCGGGACCCCCTCTCGAACGCCGCGACGGCCGCCCTCCCGGGCCTGCGGAAGGCGGCGCTGGCAGGTGTCGGCACGCGGCCGGGCACGCGTGTCTACCTGTCCGGGCCGACGGCGCAGAACGCCGACGCGGCAGCGCTCGTCGCGCGCGACACGCGTGTCGTGATCCCCGTGGTCCTTGCCGCGATCGCCCTCCTGCTCTTGCTGTACCTGCGCTCGATTGTCGCCGCCGCCTACCTCATCGCCACCGTCGTGCTGTCGTTCGCGGCGTCCATGGGCCTCGGCTGGATCGTCCTGCACGATGTCATCGGCGTCTCGAGCCTGGCCGGGGGCGTGGTGCTGTATGCCTTCGTCTTCCTGGTCGCGCTGGGCGAGGACTATAACATATTCATGGTCTCCCGGATCTGGCAGGAGCGCACCGTCCGGCCGATGCCCGCCGCCGTGGCCGAGGGCATGCGCGCCACCGGGTCGGTGATCACCGCGGCCGGCCTCATTCTTGCCGGAACGTTTACGGTGCTGACCGGCCTGCCGCTGCAGATCCTCCTCGACTTCGGCGTGGTGGCGGCGGTCGGCGTCCTGGTCGACACGTTCGTCGTGCGCTCGGCCCTCGTGCCCGCGATCACGCTGCTGCTCGGCGATCGCGCCATGTGGCCGCGCCGGCCCGCCGAGCCGGGCGGCGCTCCGGGGGGACGATCCAAGGCCGAGGGGGCGCATTCCGGTGGCAGGGGAAAGGCGATCGCCGGGCCGGCCGAGGCGCGCTGACCAGCGCGTCCCGACCAGCCTCGCGATCGTCGAGGCGGCGATGCGCCTGTTCATGGCGAGAGGCTACCGGGCCGTCACCATGGAGCTCGTCGCGGAGGCCGCGGGCGTCACGAAGCCGGCCGTGTACTACCACTTCAAGGACAAGGGGTCGCTGCTCGTCGCCGTGGCCGGCCTGGTCTTCTCCCGGGCGCAGTCGGCGACCGAAACGGTCCTCGCCAAGGCCACACCGCTCGCCGACCGCCTTCGCGAGATCGCCGTCATCGTTCTCTCGCTGCCCCAGCCGTTCACGGCGTTCGACGCGATGATGCACGAGGCCCAGGGCGAACTCGCGGCCGAACAGATGCTCGAGATCCACAAGGCGCAGCGTAGCGTCTTCCAGGTGATCGAGACCACGCTTGTCGATGCGGCCGCCCGGGGAGAGATCCGCACCGACGATCCGGTGCTCGTGGCCCACGCCTTCCTCGCCCTGCTTCGTGTCGGCCAGACGCGCGACGAGCGCGGCGAGCGACGGTTTCCCGACGTCACGGGTACTGCCGGGCGGCTGGTCGCGGCGCTATGGGAGGGCATCGAGCCGCGGACGTAGGCGAACGGCAGATGCTGCCCCGCGCAGGAAGGGCACCCACCACGCGGCGGGGCGGACCCGCAACTGCGGTCGGCTGCGGTCCGGGGTTCTTGGCGCCCTTACCGCGGTCTGCGAAGGCGCGCGCCACCCGTTCACCGGACGGCTGCGGCTGCACCATCGGTCGGCAAGGTCGTACCGTCCGCGAGTCGCGGGCGCAGGGCGGCGGCGTTGGGAGGCGCGTCCCCACCGGTCTCGAACTGGAACGCGCAAGGCCGCGCCGACAAGGTCCGGTCCGGATCCATCACAGCCGTTGAGGAGGCGCCGCTCGATGCAGGATGTCGTCGCGTGGGTGGACAGGAATGCCGATTTGCTGACCGACATGGCCAAGCGGATTTGGGAGAACCCGGAGCTCGGGCTCGTCGAGTTCCAGGCCAGCGAACTTCAGGTTCGGGTGCTGCGCGAGGCGGGGTTTGATGTCACGACCGGCGTCGGCGGCATGCGCACCGCGATTGCGGCCACATGGGGCACGGGGGCACCGGTGGTCGGCTTTCTCGGCGAGTTCGATGCCCTGCCGGGCTTGTCGCAGGAGGCCGGAGTCGCCAACCGACGCCCGATCAAGGCTGGCGGACCCGGTCACGGCTGCGGGCACAACCTTCTGGGCACAGCCCATCTGGGCGCGGCACTCGCCGTGAAGGCGGCACTCGAGGCGCGTGGCCTCCCCGGCACGGTGCGCTACTACGGATGTCCGGCGGAGGAGTCGTTCAACGCCAAGGGGTTCATGGCCCAGGCGGGCGCGTTCGACGACGTCGACGTGGCGTTCGCCTTCCACCCGGGCGACCACACGGCTGCGGACATGGCCTCCAACCTTGCGAACTCCAAGGCCACGTTCACGTTCCACGGCGTCGCGGCGCACGCGGCCGCCATGCCGGAGCTCGGACGCAGCGCGCTCGACGCGGTCGAGCTGATGAACGTGGGCGTGAACTACCTGCGCGAGCACGTGCCCAGCGACGTTCGCATCCACTACCAGATCCTGAACGGCGGCGGCGCCCCGAATGTCGTACCTGACCTGGCCTCGTCGCTGTACTTCGTGCGAGCCAGGACACGCAAGGGGGTGGACGAGGCGTACGCCCGGGTGGTGGCCTGCGCCGAGGGTGCCGCCCTCATGACCGGCACGCGCGTCGAGGTCCAAATGATTGATGGCCTGTGGAACATCCTTGCCAACAAGGTGGTGGCCGAGAGGCTGGCCCACACGATGGGCGTGCTGGGCCCCGTCGGATTCGACGAGCGCGACCGGGACCTGGCGCGTTCGCTCCAGGCGTCCTTCCCGGCAGGCAGCGTGGCGCGGGCGACCGAGCGCTACCGGGCGCATGGGTGGAACCCCGGCGGCGACGACGCCCCCTTGCAGGACCGAAGTCTCGGCATCCTGGGCGAGGGGGAGCACCTGTCCGGCTCGACCGACGCGGCCGACGTGTCCCGTGTCGCCCCGACCGGTTTCCTCTGGGTCGCCACCGCGCCGCTGGGCACGCCGGGGCACAGCTGGCAGAACGTGGCGGCCGCCGGCTCCTCGATCGGCATGAAGGGCATGCTCTACGCGACCAAGACGATGGCAGCGGCAGCGCTCGACTTCGTCCTGGATCCGGCATTGGTGCGCGCTGCCCGGGACGAGTTCGAGGCCAACCCCCACCGCGAACCCTACCGCCTGCCCTTGGACGAGCTGATCCCTCCACCCCACGTTCCCGTGGACGCTCCCTGGCGCGCGCCCCAGGCGTAGACGTTCGCCGACCCGGTCCAAGGCACCGGCGCGGACACCCATCGATGACAGGCGGCGCCGGGGTGGCCTATCGGTGGCGTGTTCCCCCGACGGCACCTCGCAGAACCCTCGACACGGGTCAGGGCCCGGACCGCATCGCGGTCCGGGCATCGGACGTTGGGCCTGGTTGGTGCCACACGTGATCGCTATGGGCCTGGAGCGACAAAGGCAGCCCGATCCCGAAAGTTGGTACCGGGGGTGGGATTCGAACCCACACGGTGTCTCCACCAGAGGATTTTAAGTCCCCCGCGGCTGCCCTTTCGCCACCCCGGCAAAGGCTTGCGACCGTTGTACCACGCCGCCGCCCGGACCGCACGGCGACAGCGTCTAGGCCGGCGGCAGGGGCGGCGCGGCGCGGCCCATCGCGTCGGCGTCGCCGGCCACGTCGGGAAGGCGGCGGCGGCGACGCGCCCGCTCGCGCACGGCGTCCACCTCGACCTCGGGGATCGCCCGCTCGAAGCGGCGGAAGCCGGCCACCTTGAAGCCATGCTTCTTGGCCAGGGCGGAGATCTCGATCACCTTCTCCACCGGGATGTCCGCGCCCAGCGTATACGGTTCGAGCCGGCGCTCCAGGCACAGGATCATCGTCTCGGCGATGCACGCCTCGGCCGTGCCCGGCGGGAAGCCGAACGAAAAGCCGAAGTCGACCGGCCCGGGAACGGCGATGACACCGCCGTCCATCACCAGGATGTCGTCGCGCCGCTCGAGCACATGCTCGGAGACGTTGCGCGGGCGGGCGACGTCACACACGACGCTGCCCGGCGCGAGGTCCTCCGGGTCGAGGAGGACCTCGCTGCTCGAGGTGACCGTAAACACCAGATCCGCCTCCCGGGCCGCCGCACGCGGGTCGGTCTCGACCCGCACCACGGGTCGCGCGAGGCCTTCGGGCAGTTCGGCAAGGATGCGCCGGGCCAGCTCCTCGAGGGGTTCACGTCGCCGCGCGCACAGCACGACCTCGCCCACGTCGCGGGCGACCAGGTGGCTCACGGCCGCCCCGATCGAGCCCGAGGCGCCGATCACCGCCGCGCGGACGTTGCGCCGTTCGTGCCCCATCCGGTCCACGCCGTACAGGGCGCCCTCGACGGCGCTGGCCGCAGTGTACGAGTTGCCCGTCGTGACCGGAATCCGCAGGCCGGCGTTCACGCTCACGCCGCGATCGCCGACGATCTTCGTGAACGCGCCCAGGCCGAAGATCTCGGCGCCGAGGCGCTCGGCGACCTGACCGCCCCGGAGCAGGCGGCGCAGCGTCCACGGCCAGGGGGCGCGCATGAGGTCATCGGGCAGAAGAGGCAGGGCGATGAAGTATCCGTGCGCCTTCGCCCCGGTCGCCGACTCGACGCCCCGGATGGTGGACACCTTGAACGGCGGCACCTGACGGAAGGCGAACCGGATGAGCCCCTCGGGCACGCGGGACAGGGCCCGGTAGTGCCCCGTGAAGTCGGTCAGTCGCAGGGGGTGCAACAGGAACGCGAACGTCCCCTCCGTCCCCTTCGTCGTGTCCGACCGCGCCGCCACGTTGTCCAGCATCCACCGGTCGCCTCCTTGTGGTGCCGGGCCGCCCATGGCAAAGGCGGGGGCAGCGCCCCCGCCTCGCCTGGGTTTCCTAGGCGCGCCCGGCTCCCCGGCCGCCCCGACGTGCGTCGGTGTGCTTGCGCAGGTCGGCGATCCGCTCGTCCGATTCCTTCATGAACCGGGCAAGCTTATCCTCGAACGTCATCCGTCCACGCGGTGGCCGCCCGCCCCCGCCGCCCGGCCCGCCGCGCGCCGGCGGCCGGCGAACGGGACTGGCGCCGGGAACGGCCTGGCGAATGGACAGGCCGATCTTCTGCTTGCCATCGTAAGAAAGAATCTTGACCTTGACCGTGTCGTTCTCTTTGAACAGGTCCTTGATATCCCGAACGTAGCTGTCACTCACCTCGGAGATGTGAACAAGCCCGGTCTTGCCGCCGGGCAGCTGCACGAATGCCCCGAAGTGGGTGATTCCGGTGATGACGCCGTCGACGACACTTCCCACCTCGATATCGGTGTCGGCCAAGGTCTCCCCGCTTCCTTCTTGCTTTGGCAGCGCGGCCACGCGCGAGTGCCGACGCCAGTATACGGGCGCCGTTCGAGAGAGGTCAAGGCAGCGAACCGGAGCCGACCGACGACCGCCGGGATCGTCCCGATCTAGCCCGCGGATGCTGTCGATTTCTCTGGCTTGGGCACCAGCTCCTCCTCGCCCGGCGAGGTGTAGCCCATCTCCGTGCGGGCGAGCTCGTCCACGTAACGGGTCTGGTGAAGCAGAACGATCTGCCGCGCAAGGCTCCGGTTGGCCGAGGCGAGCGACGCGGCCTGGGCCGCGAGGCCGCTGGCCTGGTGCTCCACCCGCAGGTAGGACACCTCGCTCGACGTGCCCATGACCCCCAGATAGCCGACCAGCACCACAACCGCCAGCTGGCCCCAGCGGACAACCCGGCGCGGCCGGGGAGCGGCATGTGGACCCGGCTCACGGCGCGGAACGGCGCGGACGGCATCGCGTCCGATGGCCTGCCCGACCGCCGGGTTGTCCGCGAACCCCGGATCGATCTCTTCCCAGTCGCTCGCCGCTCGGCTCACTCGATGCCCTCCTCCGCCGCCTCGTCGCCGGTCTCCTCGCCCCCGAACAGGGCGAGCGGATCGCCGTCGAGCACCATGACAACCTCGTACCCCTTCTGCCGCGCGCGGTTGAACAGCGTGGCGACGGTGCCCGGGGTGATGCCCAGGCGCCGCGCGATCACGTCCGCAGCCGTGCCCATCTCCTTGAGCGCGACGACCTGTCGCTCACGGAAGGAGAGTCGCTCAGCTCCCCGGATCTCGATCCGCACCGCCACCCCGCCGTTTCATCCACAGACCGTGGACAGATTGTGGACAGGATTTATACAAGACAATGACACACTGCTTCTGTACTGGCAACCACACTCCTCCCGCGATCCCGACTCGCGGCGGGCGAGTTGCGCGCCCCTACCAGCCGCCCGTCGGCCACCGGTGACGGCGGCGACGGCGGCGTGGCGCCACGGCGACCAGTGGATCGTCCGCAACCGTGATTTGCGTGTCGATTGCGTCGATCGGCGCTACGGGCACGGGGCGGGGCGGCCGGCGCGCCCGCCAGGCACCGGCCATCGATGCGAGAGTGCGCGCCGCGGCGCGCCACGGGGCACCGGCCACGTGCGCCGACCAGATCACGCCGCGGGTCGCCGCGGCCGACGCCGGGCGCACAACGGGGCCGGCCAGCCACGACGCCCACAGGGCACCGGCTGCCATCGCCGCCACGGCGTACAGCCGGACGTCCAGCCAGTTGGCGTAGTACAGACCGAAGGCGACGACGCCGGTCGCCACCACCCAGAACAGGAGGTCGAGCGCAACCAGTGCCGCGCCGCGCGGCCGAAGCGCGCGCAGGTGGCCCCGGTAGATCTCGACCCACAGCCCGACCGCCATGCCGACCAGGGCCGCCCCCGCCACCCTGCCGGCGGACAGGGCGACGAAGCCGGGTGTCGTCCCCGTCACCTACCGCACCAGGCGACCCAGGAGGTTGCCGCGGCGCTCGGCCGCCTTCTCGTCCTTGTAGGTGAGCGACTCGATCGAGCCGTCCACCCCGCACGCCCCCGCCTCCAGGTCGAGGCCCTGGATGTGCAGGCCCGTGCCCTTCACCCGCAGCACACCCTGGACCGTGCGCAGGACGATCTCCTCGTGGTCGAACGACTCGACCCGCTGCACACCCGTGATCTGGACCTTCGACCGGTCCTGCATCTGCACCCCGTGACGCACCGTCCCGCCGCCTGCACCCACGCCGATCCCTCCCGGCGGATTCCGTCGGGAGATGCTATGCGGCCGGCCCTCCGGTCAGGACGCCGCCGGACGCCGCCATCTGGGCGCCCGTCGGTAGCGGCGGCGTGCGACCGGTCTTGACCGCCTTCATCATCGTCGTCCAGGTGCCCGGCGCCTCGAAGCCCAGGCGCCAGATCGCCACCCCGCCGACGCCGTAGCGACGCGCCAGGCTGGACTTCTCGGCGATCGACCGGGGGGTCTCGAACCACACCACGTGGGTGCTCCCGGCGGCCTGGTAGGTGAAGTGGCCCTCGCCGCTCGCCGGGTCGTACTGGACGGGCACGCCGTGGGCCTTGGCGAGTGCGTACGCCTCCGGCTGCGACAGCGTCGTGGCACTGCCGCCGCTCGGGCTGCCCCAGTCGTAGCCGTAGAAGGCGAGGCCCATGTACAGATGGCCGCGGGGCACGTAGCGCAAGGCGTACAGGACGTTGGCGTCCACCCACGCGAAGGGCGCCACGGGGCCGGGCGCGCCACCGTCGTAGTGGTGGTCGTAGGTCATGAGCGCGACCTGGTCGCTGCTCTTCGCGAGGGCCGCGTAGTTGTACGCGTCGGCCAGCGTCCCCTGCAGGCCGACCTTGGGGAAGACGGCCACGCCGAGCTGCCGGCCGGCCGCATGCAGGCGCAGATGCAGCTCCTGGACGAGGGCTGTCATGCCGGGGCGGGCATTCGCCGGAAGGAGTTCGAAGTCGAGGTAGACGCCGCGGTAGCCGCTCTTCGAGGCGATCCGCACGAGCGACCGGACCGCCGCCGCGCGCGCGCCCGGGCTGGTGAGGAAGTTCGAGCCCAGGTTGGTGACGAGCGGCATGACCGCCACGTGGTCGCGCATCGCGGCCAGGGTGACGGCGCCGTCCGACATGTCCCTGGCGACGTTGCCCGCCGGGCCGATCGCGTACCAGCGCGGCGCCACCACGTTCACGGTCCGGCCGTGGACGACGAACGAGTGGTACGAACCGACCCCGCCGGGCGTCGATGCCGTGTTCTCGTAGAACCCGGTCACCCGCGGCCGCGGCAGGAGGAGATACAGCGGGTACATGTACCCCGCCGTGGCCACCGCGCCCTCGCGGTGCGTGCCGGGCGGCGCCGCCGCGCGGCCCGCCACACCCAGCAGCGCGAGGCCGAAGAAGACGATCGTGACCAAGTACGCGCCCGAGCGCACCCAGCTGCGCTGCACCGCGTCACCCCCCGGGTAGCCTGCGCCCGGTACGTCCCGGTCATGCCGCACGGGCAAGGGGTTCCTCGCCGGCAAGGCGAACACGAACGCCAAGGGGGAGTCGGGTTGACGACGTCGCGTCCGCACACCATCGGCGCCGGGCGGATCGTCGTCCTGGTCGCCGCGCTGGTGGGCACGCTCGTCCTCGTCGCCCCGGCCGCCACGCTCCTCATCCACAACGACTACGCCGGCATGGGCCAGGCCGTCGCCCAGACCGCGGCCGGGCCGCTACCCACGTCGCTCGTGAGCGCCGCGGTCGCGCTCGTGGGCTGCGTCGCGGTCGGCACGCCGCTCGCCTACTGGCTTGCGCGCACCCGCAGCGCCGGCTGGCGGCGCCTCGTCGAGGCGGTGCTGTACGTGCCGCTGCTCATGCCGCCGCTCGTGGTCGGCCTCGTCCTCATCTACCTGCTCGGGCCGCTGACGCCGCTCGGCCAGTTCGCCGCCCGCCTCGGCATCGGCAACGTGAACTCCCTGTTCGCCCTCATCCTCGCCTCGTTCTACGAGGCCGTGCCGTACTACGTCTTCGCCGCCGTGGCCGCGTTCGAACGCTCCGACCGGCTGCTCGAACGGACGGCCGAGAGCTGGGGCCGGCCGCCGGCCGCCGTGTTCCGCCGGGTTACGTTGCCCGCGGCCGCGCCGGGTCTCGCCGTGGGCGTGGCCATGGCCTGGGCGCGGGCGATCGGCGCGTTCGGCGCGGCGATCATCGTCGCCTACCATCCCACCGGCCTGCCCGTCGACATCTACACCCAGCTCGAAGAGCTCGGCCTGCCGGCCGCCTTCCCGGTCGCCCTCATCCTGCTCGTGGCGGCCCTGCCCCTGCCGCTCGCGGTGCGTGCCGTGTGGCGCGATGCTCCGGCTTAGCGTCCGGGCCGAGCGGCCCGACTTCCACGTCGCCGCCGACCTTCGCGTCGAGGCCGGGCGGTGCGTATGCCTGCTCGGCCCGACCGGCGCGGGCAAGAGCACGCTGCTCCTCGCGGTGGCCGGCGTCGAGCCCTCGTCCGGTGCGATCGAGCTCGACGGCGACCGCCTGGACGCGCTTGCACCCTGGAAGCGCGGGACCGCCCTCGTGCCGCAGCGGCCGCGCCCGCTGCCCGGCGGACGGGTGCGCGACCACGTCGCCTTCGCCTGCCCCCAGGGGCGCCTCGACGGCGTAGCCCGGGCGCTGATCGACGACTACCATCTGGCGGCCCTGGCGGACCGGCCCGCGCGCAGCCTGTCGGGCGGCGAGCTGCAGCGCCTGGCGATCGTGCAGGCCCTGGCCAGCCGGCCGCGGGTCGTCCTCCTGGACGAGCCGCTGTCGGCCCAGGACGCCGGCCGCCGCCGCCTGCTGGGCGAGCGGCTGCGCGCGTACGCGCACGAGACGGGGGTGCCCGTGCTCTGGGCCACCCACGACCTCGGGGAGGCGCAGCGCGTGGCCGACGCCGTCGCCGTCCTGGAGGGCGGCCGGGTGGTTGTGGACGCGCCCGTGGAGCGGATGCTGGAGGCACCGCCGTCCTGGCCCGTGGCCCGCCTGCTCGGCTACGACGGCTGGGTGCCGGCGGGCGACGGGCGGGCGTGGCTCATCCACCCCGACCTGGCGGCGCTCGCCGACGGCGAGGCTGCGGCCCATGCGGAGGGACTGCGGCTCGCCGGCGTCGTCGCCGGCGTACGCCCGGCGGGCGGGCTGCGGCGCCTGCAGGTCCGTCTCGAGGCCGGCGGCGAGGCGGAGGTCACGCTCGCCGCGGCCGCGCCCGTACCGCCGGCCGGCACGTGCGTCACGGTTGTCCTCGCTGGGCCGCCGCCGTCGCTGCCGCTCCCGGACGCCGGGCCGCCGCTCTAGCCCTCGCGCGGCGCTCCCCACGGCACCGCCGGCGCGACCGTCTCCTCGATCACCTCGAACAGGCCCTCCTGCCCCGGCCGGGGCCGTTCGGGCAGGTCCAGCACGCGCACCGCGATGCGGCGCCGGCCGAGAACGAGGTCGAGTCGGTCGCCCACCTTCAGTTCGGTGCCCGGCTTGGCCACCCGTCCGGCCACCTCGACATGGCCGGCGCGAACCACTTCCTGGGCGAGCGTCCGACGCTTGACCAGGCGGGACACCTGAAGAAACTTGTCGAGACGCGCGTCGGTCACCTCCGTATCATGTGCACGCAACCAAAACCAAGCGGGTCGGCGCCCGCCGACCCGCCCGCGAGGTCTTGTTAGCCCCCGACGACGTCCTTGAGCGACTTGCCAGCCTTGAACGCAGGCGTCTTGCTGGCGGGAATGCTGATTTCCTTGCCGGTCTGCGGGTTGCGGCCCTTTCGCGCGGCACGGGTGCGCACCTCGAACGTGCCGAACCCGACCACGGAAACCTTGTCACCCGATTGAAGGCTTGCACCCACCGCTTCAATGAATGCGTTGATGGCCTTTTCCGAATCCTTCTTGCTCAGTCCGGACTTGTCGGCCACCTTCGCGACCAAATCATTCTTGTTCGTACGAGAAACCCCCTTGGTTAGCGTGCTGCCGTGAGGTTCGCCGCCTGGCGCAAGTTTCCTTCGCGCGGGAGGAAAAAATCGCGTCCTGGCGCCATTGCGTCGTCGCCGGGAGTCTCCCCAAGGCAGCCTTTGCCGTATGCATGGGTGAGCGCGCGAGCGGTGGCGCATTCCTTGACCCCCCGGGGGCAACCTGCCATAATGCGGGGGATCTCGCCCGCAACGCCCCGTAGAGGGGGGGAAGCATGGTCACCGACGAGGCCGTCACGCAAGCACTGCGCGACGTGTACGATCCGGAGATCGGCGTCAACGTGGTCGACCTCGGCCTGGTGTACCGGGTCGAGGTGCATGGCGAAAATGTCGATGTCGACATGGGTATGACAACGCCGGCCTGCCCGGCGGCGGACATGCTGGTCGAGACCGCCGAGCAGGCGATCAGGGCGATCGACGGCGTGCGCGAGGTGCATGTCGAGTTGGTCTGGGATCCGCCCTGGACGCCCGACCGGATGGACGACGACATCAAGCGCGCGCTCGGGTTCACGGTCTAGCACGACCCCTACAACCGCATACGCCTTCAGGGTCTGGTGCGGGGGCTCGCCCCCAATCCCATACCGGCGGTGATGCCCCCTCGGGGGATGAGCCCGCGAGCCGCCTTGGCGGCACGATCCCGGTGCGAATCCGGAGCCGACCGTAACAGTCGGGATGGAAGAAGGCTTGCGACGCGGCGTTGCCGCGTCGGCTGGCGACCCTGGGCACGTCCCCGGGGTCGCGTTTTGTCGTCCTTGCACGCGCCGCCGGGAAGCGTCCGGAACGATTGCAAGAAGGAAGGGATCGCGTGGCCACCCTGACCGACAGCCCCGCCCCGGTCCCGGCCACCCTGTCCGGCGCCTGCGGCCCCGGGCCGTCGCCGCACATGGCCGAAGCGCTCGCGCTCGCCTCCCTGGGCGAGGGCCGCACCGCCCCCAACCCGCCCGTCGGCGCCGTCGTTGTGCGCGACGGCCGGGTCGTCGGCCGCGGCTACCATCCCCGCGCCGGCGAGCCGCACGCCGAGGCGTTTGCCCTGCGCGACGCCGGCGACCTCGCCCGGGGCGCGACGCTCTACGTCACCCTCGAGCCGTGTCCGCACCAGGGGCGCACGCCGCCGTGCACCGAGGCGATCGCGGCCGCGGGCGTGGCGCGGGTTGTGTGCGCCGCGATCGACCCCAATCCCGGCGTCCGCGGTGTCGGGGTCGCGCGCCTGGAGGCGCTCGGCATCCCGGTCGAACTGGGCGACGGGGCCGCCGAGGCGGATGCGATGCTGCGTCCCTACCGCCGCCACGTGACGACCGGTCTGCCCTACGTGGTGTTCAAGTACGCCATGTCCCTGGACGGCCGCCTCGCCGCCGAGCGCGGCGCGCCGCTCCACCTCACGGGGCCCGAGGCGGACGCCGAGGTGCACGCCCTGCGCGACCGCCTCGACGCGGTCGCCATCGGGATCGGGACGGCCGTCGCCGACGACCCGCGATTGACCGTGCGGCGAACCGACCGGCCCGGCCGCGACCCGGTGCGCGTCGTCGTCGACAGCGACCTGCGCCTGCCCGTGACGGCGCGCCTCCTGCACGAGGGCGACGGCGCCGTCTGGGTGGCCTGCCGGGCACCGGCGCCACGCGACCGCCGCGGCGCCCTGGCGGCCGCCGGCGCGCAGATTCTCGAGCTGGAGGCCGGACCCGGCGACGGCGACGGGGTGCCGCTGGCCGCGCTCCTCGCCGTCCTCGGATCGCGCGGGGTCATGGGCCTGCTCCTCGAGGGCGGCCCCACCCTGGCCGCCACCTTCGCCCGCGCCGACGCGATCGACGAGGTGTGGGCCTATGTCGCCCCGCGCATGGTCGGCGGACGGGGCGGCCCTGCCGCACTGGGAGCCATGGCCGAGGTGCTGCCGGCCGACGCGTTTCCCATCGTCGACGTCCGTACGGTCGGGCGCGACGTGCGCATCGTGCTGCGGCGCGAGGATCCGGAATCGGACGGAGAGGGGGCGGGACCGTGTTCACCGGAATCGTCGAAGGGGTAGGCACGGTGGTGGCCGCCGTGCACGACGGCGCCAGCGTACGCCTCGAGGTCGAGGCCGCACGCGAACTGCTCGAGGGCGTCGTTCCGGGCGACTCGGTCAGCGTCGCGGGCGCCTGCCTGACGGTGGTGCGGCGCGAGGCCGCACGCGTCGACTTCGACGTCGTCGCCGAAACCGTGCGGCGTACGGCGCTGGGCACCCGGACGGCGGGCGACGGCGTCAACCTGGAGCGGGCGCTGCGCCTGGGCGACCGGCTCGGCGGGCACATCGTCCTCGGCCATGTCGATGCCGTCGCCCACGCGGCCCTTCGCCGAGCGGAGGGCGACTCGGTGTGGCTGGAGCTGTCCGCGCCGCCCGACCTCGCGCGCTTCCTGCCGGACAAGGCGTTCGTCACCCTGGACGGCGTCTCGCTCACGGTCGCGCGCGGCGCGGACCCGGACGGCCGGTTCGCCGTCGCCCTCATCCCGGAGACGCTGCGCCGTACCACCCTGGGCAGGCTCGCCCCCGGCGACGCGGTCAACCTCGAGGTGGACCCGCTCGCGCGCTACGTCGACAGCCTGCTCGCCGCCCGGGAAATGCCCCGAATGGCCCTTTCCGCCGCCGAAGGAGTGATCCGCTGATGGACGAGAGGGTGGCCCGGGTCGACCGCGCGGTCGAGGCCCTGCGACGCGGCGAGGCGATCGTCGTTGTCGACGACGCGCGCCGGGAGAACGAGGGCGACGTGGTCATCTGGGCCGGTGCCGCCACACCCGCCAAGGTGAACTTCATGGTCCGCGAGGCGCGCGGCCTCCTGTGCGCGCCGCTGACGACCGACCGGGCGCAGGCGCTCTCCCTGCCCCTCATGGTGGCGAAGAACACCGACACGTTCGGCACCGCGTTCACGATCTCGGTCGACGTGCGCGACGGCACCACGACCGGCATCTCCGCCGCCGACCGAAGCGCCACCCTGCGCCGGCTGGCCGACCCCGAGGCGACGCCGTCCGACTTCGTCCGGCCGGGCCACATCTTCCCCCTCGAGGCCCGTCCGGGCGGCGTGCTCGAGCGCCCCGGCCACACCGAGGCGACGATCGACCTCCTGACCATGGCCGGCCTGGACCCGGTGGGCGCGATCTGCGAGATCATGACGTCCTCGGGCGAGATGGCCCGGGCCGGCGACCTCGACGCGTTCGCCCGCCGTCACGGCCTGGAGCTCGTGCACATCGCCGACGTGGTGCGGGCCCGGCGGGTGCGCGAGCGCTGGATCGACCGCGTCGGCGAGGCGATGCTGCCGACCCGGTACGGCACGTTTCGCGCCGTGGCGTTCGGCGAGCGGCTCACGGGCGAGACGCACCTGGCCGTGATCAAGGGGGACGTGCGCGAGCCCGGCGTCACGACCCTCGTGCGGATCCACTCCGAGTGCATGACCGGCGACGTGTTCGGCTCTTTGCGCTGCGACTGCGGCGAGCAGCTGCACGAGGCCCTGGAGCGGATCGAGCGGGCCGGGCGGGGGATCGTCTTGTACCTGCGCCAGGAGGGACGGGGCATCGGCCTGGGCGCCAAGATCCAGGCCTACGCCCTCCAGGAGCAGGGACGCGACACCGTCGAGGCCAACCTCGAACTCGGCTTTCCCGCCGACGCCCGCGACTACTGGGCGGCGGCCCAGATGCTGCGCGACCTGGGGGTGGAGCGGATCGCGCTCATGACGAACAACCCGGACAAGGTCTCGGAGCTGGCCGAGTACGGGATCGAGACGGTCGAGCGGGTACCGCTCGAGGTCGCCGCCTCGAGCCCGTTCAGCCGCCGCTACCTGGAGACCAAGAGGGATAAGCTGGGCCACCTCCTGCGCCTGGACGATCCCCCGGCTCTGACCGCGCCCAAGGGCCGGCGGCGCGCCGGCGCCCCCGCCCTGGCCGGGGCCGCGAGCGAGGCGGCAGCCGGCCGCGAGGCGGGCCAGTGACCCGCCGGCGGGGAAGCGCCGACGGCGCGGGCCTGCGCATCGGCCTCGTCGTGTCGCGGTTCAACCAGGACGTGACCGAGCGCCTGTACGCAGGCGCCCTCGCCGGCCTGCGCGAGGCGGGCGTGGCCGGCGAAGACGTGGTCGCGGTCGAGGTTCCCGGCGCGCTCGAGATCCCGCACGCCGCCCGCATGCTGGCGCTCCACGCCGGCGTCGATGCGGTGGTGGCGGTGGGGGCGGTGATCCGCGGCGAGACGTTCCACTTCGACGTGGTCGCGACCCAGAGCGCGGCCGGCCTGCGCCAGGTCGCGCTCGAGACGGGCGTGCCCGTGCTGAACGGCATCCTCACCACCGACACGGACGCGCAGGCGCTCGCGCGGGCCGGCGGCGACCTGGGCGACAAGGGCCGGGAGGCGGCGCTCGGCGCGGTCGAGATGGCCCGGCTCACGGGCGACCTGCGGGCGCTCGACCCGACGGCGCGGACACGGGGGGCGGCGCGATGAGCGAGATGGAACAGCCGGCGGTCGGGGTCACGAGACAGGGCCGGGTCGCGGTCGTCACGTTGCAGCGGCCCAAGCGCCGCAACGCCCTCTCGCTCGAGGTGACCCGCGCCCTCGCCGACGCCCTTGCCGCGCTGGACGCCGACCCCGGCGTGGGCGCCGTCGTCCTCGCCGGCGAGGGCAAGGACTTTTGCGCCGGCGCGGACATCCAGGAGTTCACCACCTACCGCGGCCGTCCGGCGCCCGAGGTCGAGGCCGAGGGGCGGGCGCTGGTCGAGCTGTTCCGTACCGCCTGGCGCCTGCGCACGCCGCTCGTGGCGCGCGTGCAGGGCAACGCCCTGGGCGGCGGCTGCGGCCTCGTCGCCATGTGCCACATGGCGGTCGCCGCCTCCGACGCCCGTCTGGGCACGACCGAGATCCGCCTCGGTCTGTTCCCGCTGGCGATCCTGCCTGCCGTCGTGCACGCCGTGGGGCCGCGCCGGGCGCTCGAGATGGGTCTTACCGGCCGGGTGTTCGGGGCGAACGAGGCGGAGCGGTACGGCCTCGTGACCCGGGTCGTCGCGCCCGAGGAGCTGGACGCGGCGACGTTGTCGCTGGCCGAGGAGCTGGCGGGCAAGAGCCCGGTGGCGATCGCGGTCGGCCTGGACGGCTACCGGGCGGCGGTCGAGTTCGGCCCGCGCGCCCTCGACATGGAGAACCTCCTGCGCGTCGTCGCGTTCCTCAGCGACGACCTGAAGGAGGGCGCGCAGGCGTTCCTCGACAGGCGCGCGCCGCAGTGGCGGGGAACCTAGCGACGCCCGGCGACGACATTCGATCGGAGGTGTCCCGGTGGCGGACGTGCGTGCGGAGATGAGCGGTGTCCTCTCGGCCTGGAAGGTGGCGGTCGGTGACGCGGTGGCGGCCGGCCAGGAGATCGGCGTCATGGAGTCGATGAAGATGGAGATCCCGATCGCGGCGCCGGCGGCCGGCACGGTGACGGAGCTGCGGGCCGGCGCCGGCGACTTCGTCCAGGAGGGCGACACGATCGCCGTGATCGGGGCGTGAGCGAGGCGGCCGAGCTCGACCGCGCGCTTGCCGCCGAGGCGGCCCGGATCCGCGCCGGCGGCGCGCCCCACTACCACGAACGGCTCAAGGCGGCGGGCAAGCTGCACGCCCGCGAACGCCTGCGCCTGCTGCTGGACGAGGACCCCGCCTTCGAGGACGGCCTGTTCGCCCGGGCCGATCAGCCGGAACTGCCCGCCGACGCCGTCGTGACCGGGGTCGGCCGGGTCGGCGGCCGACCGGTTGCGTTCATGGCCGCCGACGCCACGGTCAAGGCCGGCTCCTGGGGCGCCCTCACGGTGGAGAAGATCCTGCGCATCCAGGAGACGGCACAGCGCCTGCGCATCCCGATCGTCTACCTGGTCGACTCGGCCGGCGCGCGCATCACCGACCAGGTGGCGATGTTCCCCGGTCGCCGGCACGCCGGCCGGATCTTCCACAACCAGGTCCAGATGTCGGGCCAGGTGCCCCAGGTGGCGATCCTGTTCGGCCCGTCGCCCGCCGGCGCGGCCTACGTGCCGGCGTTCTGCGACCTCGTCATCATGGTGGACAAGAACGCGAACGCGTCGCTGGGCTCGCCGCGCATGGCCGAGATGGTGATCGGCGAGAAGGTCACCCTCGAGGAAATGGGCGGCGCCCGCATGCACTGCACCCGGAGCGGCCTGGGCGACCTGCTCGCGGCCGACGAGGCGGAGGCGATCGCCGCCTGCCGGCGCTACCTGTCGTACATGCCCGCCCACTGGCAGGAGGAGGCGCCCGGCGCGGCGCCGGTGGCACCCGCGCCCGGCCCCTCCCTGGCCGAGATCGTGCCGGCCGACCAGAACCGGCCGTTCGACATGCGCGGCGTCATCGACCGGCTGGTCGACGCCGGCTCGTGGTTCGAGGTGAAGGAGCTGTTCGCGCCCGAGCTTCTCACCGGCCTTGCCCGGATCGAGGGGCGCGCGGTCGGCATCGTCGCCAACCAGTCGAAGGTGAAGGGCGGCACCTTGTTCGTCGACAGCTCGGACAAGGGCGCCCGGTTCGTGACCTTGTGCAACGCGTTCGGCATCCCGCTCGTGTTCCTGTGCGACGTGCCCGGGTTCATGATCGGCAGCCGGGTCGAGCAGCAGGGCATCATCCGCCACGGGGCCAAGCTGGTGGCGGCCGTGTCCGAGGCGGTCGTGCCGAAGATCTGCATCATCGTGCGCAAGTGTTACGGTGCCGGCCTGTACGCGATGGCCGGCCCGGCGTTCGAGCCCGACGCCACCCTTGCCCTGCCGACCGCGCAGATCGCCGTGATGGGACCGGAGGCGGCGGTGAACGCGGTGTACGCGAACAAGATCGCGGCCCTGCCCGAGGGGGAGCGCCCCGCCTACGTGCGCCAGCTCCAGGACGAGTACCGGGCCGACATCGACGTCGTGCGCCTCGCCAGCGAGGGCATCGTCGACCACATCGTGCCGTTCGATGCCCTGCGCGAGGAGACCGCCCGCCGCCTCGCCATCTACGCGACCAAGGCGGTGCCGGTGCCCACCCGGCGCGCCGCGGTGCGGCCGGTCTAGTGGCGACGCCCGTGTCGTCCGGGATCGCCGTCGACCGCTACCGACCCGGCGACGAGGCGGCCATCCTCGGGATCTGGCGGCACGCCCTTCCCGGCGACGCCATCGACGAGGCCACGTTCGCCGCCCGGGTCCTCGCCGACGTGAACTTCGAGGACGATGGCATCCTGGTCGCGCGCCAGGACGACCAGCCGGTCGGCTTCGCCCTGGCCGTGGTGCGGCGCGTGCCGATGGCGCCCGACGCCGGCCTCGATCCCGGCACGGCCTGGCTGTTCGCCTTCGGCGTCGACCCGGCAAGCCAGGCGCGCGGCGCGGGCAGGGCCCTCGTCGACGCGGCGGAGGCGTTCGCGCGCGCGCGCGGGCGGCGCCGCATGGTCGTGTCGGGCTACCCGCCCGGCTACGTCTGGCCGGGCGTCGACCGGGCCGCCTACCCGGCGGCGGCAGCCCTTCTCGAGGCACGCGGGTACACGGTCGTGGAAGAGGCGATCGCGATGGACCGGTCGCTCGTCGGCCACCGGACGCCGGCCGACGTCGCGGCCCTGGAGGCGCGCCTGGCCAAGGCCGGCTACGCCTTCGGTCCGCTGTCGCCGCGCCACGTGCGCGGCCTCTTCGACATGACGAGCCGGTCGTTCGGCGCCGACTGGACCCGGGCGTGCCGCGAGGCGGTGGCCCGCCAGCTCCCGTGGGACCGGATCCTCGTGTGCACGCGCGGCGACGCCGTGTGCGGCTTCGCCATGGTGGGCGCGTACGACACGCTGCCCGAGCGGTTCGGTCCGTTCGGCGTCGACCCTGCCCTGCGCGGCCTCGGCCTGGGCAAGGTCCTTCTCTACCGGGCGATGGCCGACCTGGCGGCGCGCGGCCACCACAGCACCTGGTTTCTCTGGTCGGAGACCGAAGGGCCGGCCGCCACCCTCTACCGGCGCACGGGATTCACGCCCACGCGCACGTTCACGGTGTACGAGAAGGATCTGGGCGAGGCGCAGCCCGCCGGCTGACCGCCGGGCCCCCGCCGGTCCCCACCGCCCCGCGGCCGCGCTGCGGTCCCGGGGCCCGTGCCACGTTCCTGTCCGCCACGGCGTCTCGCACCCGGTCAGGACGCAGGCGCATCGGCCCGCGCAGCGCGCGCGCCGTCGCCCGCCAGGGGAAAGCGCACGACCAGGACAAGACCGCCGGCCGGCCGGGCGGTTGCCTCGACCTGCGCCCCGTGCGCCGTCGCCACCGCCCGGGCGATGGCAAGGCCCAGGCCGTGCCCGTCCGCCGCAGTCTGCCGCGCCCCGCCGCCGCGGCGAAAGGCCTCGAAAAGCCCCTCGACGTCGCCCGCAGGGATCACGGCGCCCGTGTTGCGCACCGCGAGCACCACCTTCCCACCGTCCCGGCCCACCGACACCTCGACCCTCCCGCCGATGACGTTGTGCCGGACGGCGTTGTCCACCACGTTGGTCGCCAGGACCTCGACGAGACGGCCGTCGCCCCGCACGACCGCGGGCTCGAGGTGCACCTCCATCGCCAGGCCGCGCCGCTCCGCCTCGCCCCGCAGCGACCCGGCGACCCGGCCGACAACCCCGGCAAGGTCCACGTCCTGCCAGACCTCCACGCCGCGGTCGCTGGTGGCGAGGGTGAGGAGCGCGCCGATCAGCCGGTCCTCCCGGTCGTCGAGGCGGATCGCCTCCTCGCAGGCCGCCCGCAGCGATGGAAGATCGGCGGCGGGGTCGCCCAGCGCCACCTGGAGGACGGCCTTCTGCCCGGCCAGGGGGGTGCGCAGCTCGTGCGACGCGTTGGCGACAAACCGGCGATGGGCCTCGAACGACGCCTCCAGGCGGGCGAACAGGGCGTCGAGCGTCGCCCCGAGCTCGCCGATCTCGTCGCCCGCGTCGACGAGGGCGACGCGCCGTCCGAGCGCCGTGGCGGACAGCTCGCGCGCGGTCGCGGTGATGGCGCGCAGCGGCCCGAGCACGCGGCCCGCGACCGCCCAGCCCAGGAGGAGGGAGGCCGGCACGAGCAGCGCCACGGCGACCGCCGAGCCGGTGAGGAGCAGATGGACGTCGGCCGTGTGCTGGCCGCCGACAAGAACCTGGACCGGCCCCGGCGTGCCCGGGTGCCGGGTCGACCGGAGGCTGACCAGGGCGGCGTCGGGAATGGCCAGCAGCACCAGGCCCAGGGCGAAGAAGGCGAGCGCGTACAGCCTGGCCATGCGCCACTGCAGCCCATGGCGCCTGGCGCTCCCGCCGCCGCGCCCCTGCGCGCGTGCCATCAGGATGGGCCGATCCTGTACCCGCCCTCGCGGACGGTCTCGATCAGCGGCGGCGCGCCCAGCTTGGCCCGCAACCGACGGATGGTGCTCTTGACCGCGGTCGTGAACGGATCCGCGGACTCGTCCCAGACGCGCTCGAGCAGCGCCTCGGCCGAGACCGTCCGGCCGTCCGCCGCGAGCAGGCACTCGAGCACCGAAACCTCCTTGGCGGTCAGGGGGAGGCGGCGGCTTCCCCGGGCGGCGTAGCGGCGGCTCGGGTCCAGCGTGAGGTCGCCGAACCGGTAGACGGGCGGCAAGGGCGGCGCCGAGCGGCGGCCCAGGGCCCGGACGCGCGCCACCAGTTCGGCAAAGTCGAACGGCTTGCCGAGGTAGTCGTCGGCCCCCAGGGTGAGCCCGTCCACCCGATCGCCCACCGTCGTGGCCGCGGTCAGCATGAGGATCCGCGTCTCCAGACGCTCGGCGGCGATGCGGCGGCAGATCTCGTCTCCATGCGTGCCCGGCAGGTCGCGGTCGAGCACGACCACGTCGTAGCGCACCACCGCCAGCCGGACGAGGGCCTGCGTGCCGTCGAGCGCGACGTCGACGGCCATCCCCTCGCGGGCAAGGCCGCGAGCGACGGCCCGGGCCAGTACCTCGAAGTCCTCGGCCACCAGCACCCGCATCCGGCCGCCTCCCTCCCCTTGCCCGCACCCGGCGACCGCTCCCGCGCACGCAGGCCCACCAACCAGCGTGCCGCGCGGGCGGTGTCAGCCAGGTGTCAGACCCGGACACCGGCCTGACACCGCGACGGCGGTACAACCATCGTACCGCCCGGGGCGGCAGGCGGCCCGGGGGAACGAAGGGGGGCGGGGCCTTGGCCGGGTTGACGGTCACGGTGTCGGATCTGCACAAGCGCTATGGCGCGACGGAGGCGCTTCGCGCCATGGCGTTTCGGGTCGAGCCCGGCCAGGTGACGGGGTTTGCCGGCCCGAACGGCGCCGGCAAGTCGACGACCCTGCGCATCCTCCTGGGGCTCGCGCGCGCCGACCGGGGAACGGCCCTGATCGGGGGGCATCCCTGCGCCACGTCGGGGCGCTCCTCGACCCCGATGCCTTCGAACCGGGGCGCAGCGGCCGCAGCCACCTGCTCTGGATCGCCCAGACCCAGGGGCTCGGATCCCGCCGGGTGGACGAGGTGCTCGACCTCGTCGGCCTGCGGGGTGCGGCGACCCGCCCGGCGGGCGGCTACTCGCTCGGCATGCGCCAGCGCCTGGGGGTGGCGGCCGCCCTCGTCGGCGACCCCGGCGTGGTCCTGATGGACGAGCCGTTCAACGGCCTCGACCCCGAGGGCATCGTCTGGATGCGCGCCCTGCTGCGCTCCATGGCCGGGGAGGGGCGCACCGTCCTCGTCTCCACCCACCTCATGGCCGAGATGGAGGGCATCGCCTCCCGCCTCGTCGTCGTCGGCCGGGGACGGGTCCTCGCCGACACGACGGTAGAGGCGCTCCTCGCCTCCCGTCCCCAGCAGCGGGTGATCGTGCGCGCCGAAGACCCGTCGCGGGCGGCCGCCGCCCTCCGGCGCGACGGCGCCGTCGCGATGGCGGCCGGCCAGGGACGCCTTGCCGTCACCGGCTTGTCGGGTGCGGCCGTGGCGGCCGCCCTGACCAGGCACGGCCTGGCATTTTCGGAGCTGGCCGTCGAGCGCGCGACGCTCGAGGACGTGTTCCTGGAACTGACCGCCGAGGCGGCCGACTACCGCGCCCCCGGCACGCCGGGGGTGCGCGCGTGAGGGCCCCTGACGGCGATCGAGCCGAGCGCCTGGGTGACCTCGTTCGGGCCGAGTGGACGAAGTTCCGGACCATCACGGCCTGGGTCGTCACCGCCGCGCTCGTGGCGGTCGTCACGGTCGCGCTGTCGCTGGCCGCCCCGCCCGCTCGGCCGGCGTGCGCGCCGACCGGCGGCTGCCCGGTTGTGCCCATCGGTCCGGACGGCGGCCCCGTCGTCGCCACGTTCTACTTCGTCCACCGCACCCTCGCGGGCGACGGCACCGTCACCGCCCGGGTTCTCTCCCTGTCGGGCGTCGTGCCGACTACCCGCAGCCTGATGCGCGGCCAGGCGAGCGGCAACCTGTCGGCCGAACTGGCCGGCGCGCGCCCCGACCTCCAGCCCTGGGCGAAGGCCGGCCTCCTCGTCACCGCAGGGCTGCGGCCCGGTGCGCCCTATGCGGCGGTCCTCGTCACCGGCAGGCACGGGGTGCGCTTCCAGTACGACTACGCCCACGACCTCGCCGGACCCGCCGTACCGGCCAACGCCGGCGCGAAGCCGCGCGCCCGGTGGCTGCGCCTGCGCCGGACGGGTGACACCGTCGTCGCCTTCGCCTCGTCCGACGGCACCCACTGGACCCGGGTCGGCAGCGCGCGCCTAACCGGCCTTGGGGCGGTCGTCCAGGTGGGCCTGTTCGTCGCCTCGCCGCCGTCCGTGCGCCTTGGCCTCAACCTCGGGTTCGCGGTGAACAGCTCGGTCACCCCGACCGTAGCGACGGCGGCGTTCTCGCACGTGTCGACCGGTGGCCGCACGTCGGCGACCTGGCGGGGCGACCCGGTCGGGGCGAACGCAGGCTACCCGGCGCTGCCGGGGCGGTTCGCCGTCCGCCACGGACGGTTCACGGTGAGCGGCTCGGGCGACATCGCGCCGCAGGTGGCCGGCGTCGTGGGGGTCGGCCACACGGTCACGCGGGCCTTGGGCGGCACCCTGGCCGGCGTCGCGCTCGCGATCGTCCTGTCGGCCGCCGTCGCCGCCTCCGAGTACCGGCGCGGCCTGGTCGCCGCGACCTTCGCCTGCAGCCCGCGGCGCGGCCGCGCGCTGATCGCGAAGATGCTGGTCATCGGCCTTGTCGCGTTCGCGGCCGGCACGGTCGGCGGCGCGGTGTCTCTCGCGGTGGGCGTGCGGTTCTTCGAGGCCCACGGCATCCTCGTCGATCCGGCCCCACTTGCCGCCGACGTGCGCGTGGTCGTGGGCACGGGTCTTCTCATGGCGCTCGCGGCCGCGGGCACGGGCGCCCTGTCGCTCACCCTGCGCGGGGGAAGCGGCGCGCTCGTGGCCGGGTTCGCCCTCCTCATCCTGCCGGGCGCGGCTGTCGGTGCGCTGCCCGCGCCCCTGGGCGAGTGGCTTTTGCGGATCAGTCCGGCCGCCGCCTTCGCGATCCAGAAGGTGGCTCCGCGCTACCCGCAGGTGGCCGGACTGTACACGCCGGCGAACGGCTACGACCCGCTCGGGCCCTGGGCGGGTCTGGCCGTGCTCGCCGGCTACACGGCCGTCGCCCTCGTCTGGGCCCACATCGCCCTGGGCAGGCGCGACGCGTGAGGGGGCGGGAACCCCGCCGCGGAGGGGCGGTGCGGGCGGAGTGGACCAAGCTCGCCACGCTCCCCGGGGCGACGGCGATGGTCCTCGCCGCGGCCGCCCTGACGGTCGCCCTGGGGGCGGCGGCCGCGGGCGCGCTGGCGCATACGCCGGCCGCCCAGGATCCGGTCCGGCTGAGCCTGGCCGGCCTCGATCTCGGGCAGGCGCTCGTGGCCATCGTCGCCGTGCGCGTCGCCGCGGGGGAATGGGAGACGGGCATGGCGGCGGTAACCTACCAGGCCACGCCGGCACGCCACGCCGTCCTCGCCGCCAAGGCAGCCGTCCTCGCCGGCGCCACCGCCGCAGCGGCGCTCGCGGCGGTCGTCGCAAGCCTCGTTGCCGGGCACGTGGCGCTGGTTCACGCCGGGGTGCCAGGGGAGGCGCTCACGGTCACCCCGGCGGTCGCGCGCGCCGCCCTGGGCACCGTGATCTACGCCGCGCTGGTCGCGCTCCTGGCGCTGGGTGTGGGCGCCGTCGTCGCCGACCGCGTGTGGGCCCTGGCCGTCACGCTCGCCCTGCTGTACCTCTTTCCCCTCGCTGCGCAGATGGTGACCGGCCCCCGCTGGCAAAGGCTCCTCCGACAGGTCGGGCCGATGCCGGCGGGGACGGCGGTCGAGGCCACGACCCACCTGGCGGCCCTGCCGGTCGCGCCGTGGCCCGGCCTCGCGATCCTCGGCGCGTGGTCCGGCGGCGCCTTGTTGGCCGGTTGGATCGCGACCGTCCGCCGTGACGCCTGACGGGAGGGCCACCGGGCGACACACCGCCGGAGCTAGGCGTGGGGGGCGAACGTCTCGAGGGCCGACCGGCGCCGGTACAGCCGGTGCAGATACCACAGGACCAGGCCGAGGCTGAGGTACAGGGCGGCCGCGGCCAGTGCCTGCGGCACCCACTGCGCCACGAAACCGTTCATCGCGGTGGTGGAGATGATGCTACCGGCAACCGCCATGACCGCCGCAGCCACGATGTCGCCGCTCGGCGCGCTGCCGGGCGAACCTGCGAGACAGCTGCTGAGCCAGCGCGCGCCCTCCAGCGAGCCGACCCAGAGCAGGCCGGGCACGACCAGGGAGAAGGCGTCCCGGTAGGGGATCAGGTTCGGCGTGATCGAGATTCCCGCGATGAGGCCCGCGACGGCAAAGGGCAGCTGCGCCCGCACGGTTTGCCGTCCGTCGCGCGTAGCCGGGGCCGGCCACGGGTCACGCACGGCCGAGACGAACGAGCGCGGGTGAAGCGCGCCGAGGACAAGCGCCCACAGCATGACAAACAGTCCCGCACCGGCGCCGGGCCCGCCGGCACCGACCGCGATGATGCCCCCGAGGACCAGGCCGGCGACAACGAGCGGCACCGGCCATAGGGGGCCCCCCCGCCGGTAGCGTTCCTGAAACGCGCGCGCCAGGGCGTCGGTCTTGCCCATGTTCGTCACGGCCTGGGTCTCGGCCGCCGCCCGGTCGAACCCTTCGGCCACGAGGACCTCGGTCGCGCTCTCCAGGTGATCGCGCAGTTCGGTGCGTGCCTCGCGGGCCAGGCGTCGGTCGGTGATGCCGGCGGTGACGTCTTCCACGAGCTCATCCCAGATCAAGACGTACGTGCCCTCCTTTCACCAGCGACGGCCGGAGGACCGACCTCACCGCGTCCGTCTCCGCCTGCCAGCGCTCGAACTCGGTCGCGTACCGCGCGGCACCGTCGACCGTGAGGCTGTACACCTTGCGTCGGCGCGCGCCGGCCTCTTCCCAGTGGCCGGCGACCAGGCCGGCCTGCTCCAGCTCGTGCAGGAGAGGGTAGACCAGCCCCTCTTCCAGGCGCAGGACGCCGTCCGATCGTTCGCCCACCTTGCGCACGATGCCGTAGCCGTGCGCCGGGCCCTCGGCGAGGACGCCAAGGACCAGGAGCACCAGGCGCCGGCCCGAGCCCTTCTTGCCGTCGGCCATGCCATCCCCCTCTCCAATACCCTTTCAGCATAGGCATATCAGTTATAGGTATCAAGGGTCAACGTGCCCGTGCAGCACACCCGGCCACGCGCTGCCTGCCTTCAGGAGTGCTCTCGGCACCGGACGGACCGGTCAAACGGGCCAGACGAGCCGCCAGGAACGCCCCCCATCCGTCGTGCGGGCCAGCCGGTCGCCGTTCGGCGTGTTCACCACCGCCCAGGTGACGCAAGGCGAGAGCGCTGCCACGGCGACCCCCACCCACCCCGCCGGGAGCGGCGTAGGTCGGGTCGGGTCGCCGAGCGGCACGATCGCCCGGGCGCCCGCCCCGCAGCCCTGCGCGCAGCGGGTTGGCGGATCCCGGTACGCGATGGCCGCCCAGACGCCGGCGCCGGCGAGTTCGGGCGCCAGCTCGGTCGGGAGGCCGTCGCCGCCGCCGGGCGATGCGGGCACCCAGTCCCTTGTCCGCCGCCAGACGACGCCGCCGTCGGTTGTCGCGTCGACCGCATACCGCCGGCGGTCGATGCGGCGACAGCCGGACGTGCACGTCTCTCCGACCGCCCAGCCGTCGCCGCCTGCGGTGAACGCGGCGGCGTAGCCGTTCAGGAACATCGCACGCTGGCTCCACATGCGACCGCCGTTCCCGGTGCGTAGCGCCGTGCCGACCGGGTCGGACGCGAACAGGAGCCCCCTTGCGTCACCCAGGTCGACCGCACTGCCGTAGTCGGCCCAGGGCAGGTTGTGCGGCACGTGCGGGCCCCCCGGCCCTCTCGGCACGTCCGTGGCGACAGGCCGCCAGGTCGCTCCGCCATCCGACGACGTGAACAGGTACGTGCCGCACCCCTGCATGGCGCAGCCGACGCCGCCTTCGGCAAGCCACCCGTCCGCAGATGAGGCGAACGACACGATCTCGAACTGGGGCCCGTCGCCGGACTGCCAGCTGGGCCACGCACTCCGTGACCAGCGCGCGCCCCCGTCCGTGGTACGCCACAACCCGGACGGTCCCCAGACCCAGATCCGGGTCGCGCCGAGCGGGTCGATGCCGGTGAGGGCGTGGGTCGGCAGCGTCCGAACCCGCCAGTGCGCACCTCCGTCTCGGGTGCGCAGAACCAGCCCCGCACAGCGACCGAGCGCGCCGCAGACCTGCCCCACGGCGAAGCCGACCCGCGCCGAGGAAAACGCGAGCGCCGCCAGCGTCGTGCGCGGACGGGACGCCGCCGCCGCATGCGACGGCCCCGGCGTCAGCGGCAGGGACAGGGACACCGACAGGCAGGCGACCGCCGCGATCCAGCCATGTGCGGCGCTGCGCGGGCGGCGGCCGGCCATGACGGCAGGCGGCCTCACTTCGCGGCGCGCGGGGCGACCTCGCGCCAGCGCAGCCCGCCGTCCGTGCTGAGGTAGGTCGCGTCCGTCTCGAGCTTGATCCAGACGATCCGGGCGGACAGCGCGCCCAACGACGCGTTGGCGAGGTCTCCCAGATCGGCCGGCCACCGGATGGACAGCCATCGCCGCCCGCCATCCACGGTCCGCAGGAGGGACCAGGGTCCAACGGGCGGCATGGCGACAACCCACGCCGAGGCCGGTCCGGTCAGCGCCGCCGTCTGCGCGCCCACACGCGCCAGGGCGGCGGCCAGGCGCGTGTGCTCGAGGTTCGCAAGGCACTTCCAGACGGGCGTGAACGGCGCCGTGCCCGCCGGCCGCCAGGTCACCCCGCCATCCGCGGTTCGCCAGAAGGCGCTTCGGACGGTCGGGCCGGCACAGCCCGTCTTCCCGACGAACGCGGCACCCTGGGCGGCGGCCTGCGCCCAGGGAGCATGCACGACGCGCCACGTCCGGCCGCCGTCGCCCGAGGCGACAAGGCGCCCGTCGCGACCGAGCCAGACCGTGTCCCCGGCGGCCCGGTCGATGCCGGCCTCTCCAAGCGGCGCGAAGCCGCTCGCGGGCAGACCCGGCACCCGGGCCACGCGACGCCACGTCCGCCCACCGTCGAGGGTCACATACCAGTCCGCAGCGTCGTCGGGACTGCCCAAGCCGTAGCCGTGCCGGGCGCTGACGAACGCAACCGGCCCTGTGGGACCGGGTGCTCACGCCCGCCACAACACGCGCCAGGTGCGGCCGGCGTCCCGGGTCTGCAGGATCTCGGGCAGGTCGCCGTCCCAGTCGATGGCCATCTCGGCGACGCCGGGGGCGGTCACGGCGAAGCCCGCCAGAGGGCCCGTGGCCACGCCCGGCGTGCCGACGGCGCCGGCGTCGTGCCACCCCTGCCCGCGCGTGCTGCCGCCCAGCTGGTAGGTCTGTTCGGAACAGGCCGCGCAGATGCCCAGCACGTACCCCGACCCGTCCGCGGCGAGCGCCATCGGCCCTGGCGAGCTGCCCGGCACCGACGGCAGGTGCCGGGCCGGGCCGGGCGGCGGTCCCGACGCGCCGGGATGCGTCGCGGCCAGCTCGCGCCAGGTCCGGCCGGTGTCGGCGCTCGCCCACACGGCCGACGTGAGGGCGGACATGCCCTGCCCGCCGCTGATCTCGGCCCAGACGCGCCCCGAAGGGGCGCACGCCAGGGTGCCCGACCCCGGCGACATGGCCCCTGCGGGCAGGGAGACGGTGAGATCCGGCTGCCAGGTCCGGCCCGCGTCGGCCGTTCCGAACACGGTTGTGGTCGGCGCCTTCGCGCTCCCGGTCGCACCGAGGATCCAGCCCGTTTGCGGATCGGCAAAGCAGGCCGCCTGGGCCGGCACGGGCGTGGCGAGCGCGCGCCACGCCCGTGCGCCATCGCGGCTGACGAGAAGCGGTCCCGGGCGGTCCCTTCCCGGTGACGCATCGGTGGTGGCGTACACCAGCCCCGGAACGACGGACAGCGTGACCAGCGGCCGCGGGGGCCGGGGGCGGGGCTGCCACGTCCGCCCGCCGTCGGCCGTCGCGACCAGCCGCCCGACGCCGAGGGCATAGCCGTCTTGCGCCGAGGCGAATGCGAGCGCCGCCACGCTGGGCAGGGGTGACGGCAACGTGACCCACGTCCTGCCGCCGTCCCGGGTGGCAAGGAGAGCGCCCACGCCTGCGGCGTAGCCGACCCGGGCCGTCGGGAAGACGAGGGCGGCGAGGGAGGTCACCGCAGGTGCGGCGGCGACCCGTACCTGGGCAACGACGGACGTTGTCGAGGACGCGGCCGCGGGCGCCGTGACCGCGACCGACGCGACAAGGCCGGCCAGGAGGGCGACCGACGATGCCGCACCGCCCGCCCATCGAGTCATGTCTCACCACCCCACGCCGTTCGTGAGGCGATCGTACCAGCGCGCCGGCGCCAGGGACCGTGACAACTTGTTCGACCTGCCGACCGTCGACGGCGCCCGTGCCCACGCGGCCGTGGTTCAAGCCAGCGGGGCGCGGTCGCCGGCGCGCGACCCGGCGAGCCTACATGTACCGCTCACGGGACCGCATCCGCCCCGGCCGGCCTCCCCAGGGCCGCGACGGCACGACGACCAGACGTCGCCCCGGCACACGCCGCGTCCACGCCCGGGCCACCTCCTCAAGCGGAACGCGCTCGACCTCGGCCACGACCTCGCGCCCGGACAGCCGGGCGAACGCCGGGCGGACAGGGTCACCAGCCGATCGGGCCGGATCCCGGCCGTAGCGCCCATGAGCTGCGCCCCCGAGGTGCGAAGCGTCGACGCCGCCAGGGCCACCGTCGGCCCCGGCGCGTCGCCGATCTGACCAGCCGGACGGACCGTTCGGAAAGTCCGGCGCGGGTCGGCACCAGCGTACCGAGGAGAATCTCGGTCGGCCGCCCCCAGACATCGTCGAGGACCACGTCGTACCCGCCCGGACCGGCGACGCGGCGGTACGCGGCCGCGAGATGCTGTCGGCCAGGCCCAGGTCGATCACCTCGTCGGCGCCGAAGCCGGGGAGCGCGTCCATTGACGCCCGGTCCGGCCCCGTCCCGACCACCCGCCCGGCGCCGAGACGGCGCGCGATCTGCACCGCAAGGCGGCCGGCAAACCCGGTCGCCCCCTGGACCGGCACCGTCTCCCCGGGCCGCAGCGCGGCGCCCACCCCGCGGGGAATGGCGGCGAAGCGCGCCGCGAAGGCGCGCGGCACGAGCGTGCGCTCCGCCATCGTTGCATGGGGCGGCACGCACCCGCCGAAGGCCACCGTGTGCCCCGCGAGCCGCCCGACGCCGGCGTATCCGACCACCGCGGGAAAGGACGGGAAGCTGTCCCGGCTGCCGTAGTGCCCGCCCGCCGCCTGGACCCGGTCGTAGGTCTCGATCGGTGCGGCCAGGACGTCGATCACGGCCTCGTCCCCGGACGGGACCGGATCCGCAACGTCCCGACACGCCGGCACCTGGCCGAACCCGTCGATCACCGCCGCCCGCATCGAATCCCCCGCCCTCCCCGTCCGTCGTCCCGTCCGTCGCGGCCGCCCGTGTCTTCGCGGCGTCTACGGTGGCGCGCTGCCGTCCGCCGTTCACGGCCCGCCGACCAGCCCGGCCTCGTAGGCGAATACGACCAGTTGGGCACGATCCCGGGCGCCCAGCTTGCCCATCGTCCGCGACACGTGCGTGCGGGCGGTGGCCGGGCTGATCACGAGGCGCACGGCGATCTCGTCGTTGGTCAGGCCGGCGCCGACCAGCGCGAGCACCTCGCGCTCGCGCGCGGTCAGCTCCGCCAGCGCCTCCGGGTCGGGTCCGCGCGCCGGCGCGCGGGCGACGAACGCCTCGACAAGGCGGCGGGTGACGCTCGGGGCGAGAAGCGCGTCGCCGGCGGCGACCACCCGGATCGCCTGGAGGATCGCGGCCGGGTCGGCGTCCTTGAGGAGGAACCCGCCCGCCCCCGCCCGCAGCGCCTCGAAGACATACGCGTCGATCTCGAACGTTGTCAGGATGAGGACGCGCGTGCCGCCCAGCGCCGGGTCGGCGGCGACCCGACGCGTCAGCTCGAGGCCGTCCATCGCCGGCATGCGGATGTCGACAACGGCCACGTCCGGCCGGGCCTGGCGGACCAGCCGGAGCGCCTCGACGCCGTCGCCGGTCTCGCCCACCACCTCCATGTCCGCCTCGGCCCCGATCAGGGACCGCAGGGCGACGCGGACGAGACCCTGGTCGTCGACGAGCGCCACCCGGATGCTCATGCCGGTCCCTCCCCTCCCGCCAGCGGCAGGCGCGCGTGCACCGCAAAGCCCCCCGCGGCCCCGGCGCCGGTCTCGAGCGTGCCGCCGAGCGCACGGGTCCGCTCGCGCATGCCCGTGATGCCGCTTCCGCCCGCCGTAGGCGCGGCGGCCGGGCCGAGGCCGCTGTCCGTCACCGCCACGTGCAGGGCCGAGCCGTCGACCGACAGCCCAACCCTGGCCCGGGCACCGGCACCGGCATGCCGGACGACGTTCGTGAGCGACTCCTGGACGATGCGGTAGGCCGCCGACGCCGTCGCGACCGGGATGCGGACGGCAGGGTCGACGGCGGACACCAGCGAGACCTCCAGCCCAGCCGCCCGCATCGCCGCCACCAGGTCGGGCAGGTCGGAAAGGCCCGGGCCGGGTGCGCGCTCCAGTCCCGCCCCCGCCTCGCCGCGCAGGGCGGCCACCTCGGTCCGCAGCTCCTCGAGGGCCTGGCGGCTCACGTCGCGGATGGCGGCCAGGGCGTCGCGGCCCTGCGCGGGCCCGCCGGCGAGGAGGTGCTCGGCCACGCCGGCCTGGAGCGTGATCACGGCCAGGCTGTGGCCGACCACGTCGTGCACCTCGCGGGCCACCCGCAGCCGCTCCTCGGCCAGCCGCCGACGGGCCTCCTCGTCGCGGCTGCGCTCGGCCCAGGCCCGACCCGCGCGCGCCTCGACTTCGAACGCGCGTCGCACCGCTTGCACGCCGCCGAACAGCGCGGCGAGGGCGATCCAGATGGTCAGGAACAGGCCGGCCCCGACCCACCCGGCCGTGTGCTGGTGGGCCGCGGCGAGGACGACACCGCCCGCGGCCGCGGCGACGAGCGCCGGCCGGAGGCGGCCGTAGGCCACCAGGTGGAGGAGGCCGGCGAACGGCGCGACCATGATCGGCCCGACCGGAAAGCCGGCGACGAGGTACGCTCCGACCACCGCCACACTCGCTCCGTAGGCGGCGAGCGGCCAGGGCCGGCGCAGGGCGAGGACCAGGCTGGCGGCGACGACGAGGGCGGTCGCGGGCCACGGCAGGGTGGACCCGGCCGCGTACCCGTGCCAGTGCCCGACGAGCACCAGGGCGCAAGCCAGGGCGAGGGGCGGCCCGACATCGCGCACCAGCGTCGCAGGCCCGGCGGGCAGGTACGGGCGGCCCGGCGTTCCTGTCATGGGTCGAGGCTAGTCGACGGACGCACGGCCGGCAACGGCGTCGGGCCCCCGGCCGGCCCGCTACAGCTCGGCCAGCGCATCGGCGCGCACGGCGGCGCGACCCGCCGGCGACTGGAGGGCCGCCAGCGCCGGCACGACCAGCGCCAGCATGCCGGCGTGCTCGACGACGTTCGTGTGCACCGCGGCGCCCGCTCCCCCTGACACCACGACCAGGCCGAACAGGGTGCCGAACACGGCAAACCACGCCGCGCCGACCGCCCAGCGCCAGGCCGTCCGGGCGTGACGGCAGTGCCCGTGGGCGAACAGGCCGAAGGCCGCCGAAGCCAGGGCGAGGCCGATGACCGACTCGGCGATGCCTGCAGCGCCGAGCGGCGTCTCCCCGAGGGTGGCTGCGCCGAGCGGGATCCGCACGCCGAGGTGCAGGGCGGCGACGACCAGGAAGAACAGGGCGCCCGCCGCAACCAGCCACGACACGAGAAGACGCACGCGGTGCCGCCGCGTGCGGGGTTGCGACAGAATCGCCGTCCGGTTCAGGCCGGCAAGTCGCCACGTCCCGTCCGTACGGGCGAAGGTCAGGCGGGTGCGCAGCCGCGCGCCGCCGCGCGCGGCCGTGGGCGGCGTACGCGCGACGTCGACGCACGTCACGAGCGCGACGTCGCCCTGGACGGCGACCTCGACCTCGCCGCGATCGAGGCCGCCGAGCCGCCGCCCCCGGGCGCGGTCGAGGAACGCCGACCGGCTCCAGACCCGGCCGTCCGACCCGGTCGCGGTGAACGCCGGCGCCAGCGCCGCGTCGAGCGCGGCCCGGTCGCCGTCAACCTCCGCGAGCGCGAGCGCCTGGGACATGCGGGCGATCTGTTCCGCCTCGCTCAGCGCGTCCATCATCCCCGTCGCCTCCCTGTCGTTGTCCGTATCTCACGCGGCTGGCGCCGGATTTGGCCGGATGCCGATCCTCCCGGCCGATCTCGCGAGCCAGCCGAGGGCCAGAAGGCCGCCCCCGCCCGAGATCCAAAGCGTGTCGACGACACCCAGGCGCGCTCCGAGAAACCCGCCGGCGGCGAACCCGACCGGCAGCCCGACCCAGCCCAGGAGGCGCATGGCGGCGTTCACCCGGCCCAGCAACGCCGGCGGCGCCAGCCGTTGCCGCAGGCTGACCTGGGTCACGGTGTAGGCGGAGCGACCCAGCGCCTGGGCGGCACCCGCACCGCCGAGGAGCGCCGCCGCCAGCCCCGGCTGGCGCGGCGCCAGGGGCACGGCCAGGGGCCCGAGCGTGAACACGACCGCGCCCGCCCGCATCAGACCCGCGCTCCCCAGGCGGCGCGCCCAGGCCGGCGCCAGGCTGCCACCGACGAGGCCGCCTGCGCTCCGGACCGCGTACACGAACCCGAGGAGGAGCGGTGTCAGGCCGACGTCGCGCACCGCGAACAGCACGTACACCGCCGCCGACATGGTGCCGAACAGGTTCGCGGTGGCGGTGCAGGCGGCGACCGCCCGCAGGAGGGGCATGCGGGCAAGCCAGACCAGGCCAGCCCGCATCCCCGCTGCGCCGCCCCCTGCGGCCGCCGCGGCTCGCGGCGCGGGCCGGACCGTCCGCACGTCCAAGAGGGCCGCGACGGAGACCGCGCAGGCGATCGCGGCCATGCCCAGGGCGATCGGCCCGGTCAGGGCCTGCACCAGCGCGCCGCCCAGCCCCGGTCCTGCGACCTGGCCCACCGCCCGCGCGCCCTCGAGTCGGGCGTTCGCCGGCGCCAGCTCGCCCGGTGCGACGAGACGCGGCACGAGCGACTGGCAGGCGATGTTCGAACGTCGCCGTAAGCGCGCCGGCACCCGCGGTGACACCGGCCAGGCCGGAGAGGGTGAGGCGGTGGTCGAGGGCCAGCGCCGCTGCGACAAGGGCGAGCAGCGCCCGACCGGCGTCGGCGGCGAGGCACAGGGACCGGGGGTCTGCCCGGTCCGCCAGCCATCCCACGGGCAGGGCGACCAGGAGCACCGGCACCGTCGCCGTAGCGCCGAGGAGACCCATCTGGAGTGCGGTCGCGTGAAGGTCGACAACGGCCGTGAGCGGGATCGCCACGAGCGCGACCTCGGCGCCGGCCTGGGCCGCCGCCTGGCCCAGCCACAGGCGGCGCAGCGTTTGCGCCGCGCCGCCACGCGGCGTTGCGATCGCGCGGCTACGCGACGCCATCAGGCCCCGCGCGCCGGTGGCGGCCGAGGGCGGCCATGGCGGTCAGGCCCGCCCGCATGACGGCGCCCGGCACCCCCGGCACCGTGATCTCGTCCGGAAACGCGAGCAGCATGGCGGCGAGGTCGGACAGGCGTGCCAGCGGGCCGAGGCCGCGGGCCTCGATCTCGCCCGCCCGGACGAACAGGTCCTCGAGGTGCAGGGCGGGACGGACCTCCACCCGCGCGTGGACGACCGCCGGCCCCGGATTGGCAAACCAGTGCCCCGTGCCCGGCGGCACGACCACCGTCTCGCCCGGCCCGGCGACAAGCAGTCGCCCGCCCACGCGCAGGCGCAGTCGTCCCGAGACGACCGTGAACCGCTCCTCCTGGCCGGGATGGGCGTGTCGTGCGGGAACGTGCCCGCGCGGGGCCAGGAACAGGTCGAACGCGAACACCGCCCCGGCCGTGGTCCGTCCCGAGGCACGCACGACGATGCGCTCCCCGGTCGCCCGGTTCTCGATCACCCGCCCGTCCCCGCCCACGCGCCGCCCTCCCCCGGGGCGACCGCCGCCGCGACCGCCCGCGACCAGCGTAGGGCCCGACCGCATGCGCGGCGTGGGCCGTGGGGCGTCAACGCGCGTACGCCCGGCGACGTACGCCGGGCGTGCGCGAGGCAAAGGCGGGCGTCAGGCCCTCGTCAGGCGTACCTCCAGGCCCAGCGCATTCTGCGTGATGACGCCCGGGCCGAACGCGCTGCGGCGGGCCAGGGCGTCGAACTGCGCCGGCGTGAGCGCCTGGCGCCGCAGGCCGGTCAGGGCGAGCCGGACCCACAGGCGGGCGAGGCCGTGGCCCGCGGTCGCGGCCTCGCGGGCAATGGCCCGGCCGGTCGCGTCTCCCCGCATGTCCTGGATGATCGCCTGGCCGCCGGGTCGCAGCACCCGGTGCATCTCGTCCAGCGCCCGAAGCGGTTCGGGGAAGCTCTTGAACGCCGCCTGGCAGACGATCCGCTCGAACGACATGTCGGCGAACGGCATCGCCCGTACGTCGCCGTGTCGCAGGGTCACGGAAACACCGACGGCGCGCGCCGTCCCGGCCGCGATCTCGAGCATCGTGTGGCTCACATCGAGGCCGGTCACGCGCACCCGTCCGGACCGCGCCATCTCGGCCGCCAGATAGCCCGGGCCCGGCGCCACCTCCAGGATCTCGGCGCCCTCCGGCAGGTCGGCCACGAACCGCGCGGCCTGCTCCCGGAACGACGCCTGCTGCGCCTCGGACTGCCGCACCCGCGCGTACAGTCGCGCCGCGCGCCCCTCCATGGTCTGCACGCGCGTCGGCGTGCGGGGCGCTCGCGCCCGGTCCGTCGCCATCTCGCGCCACCCTTTCGTCGCTCCGGCTGGCGCCAGTGTACGGGCGCCGGCGGCCGGTGTCAAACAGTGTTAGAGAGACGAACGACGTTCGAGATGGTACGCTCGACCTCGATGAGCGATGACCTTGCGGCGACGCCGCCTGCGACAGCGATCCCCGAGCCCCCCTGGCGCACGCCCCGACCGGCCCCGCGCGCCCAGCGCGAGCCCCTGAGCCGCGACGCGATCGTCGCCGCCGCGGTGCGCGTGCTCGACCGCGACGGCCTCGAGGGGCTGTCGATGCGCCGCGTCGCCGACGCTCTCGGCGTCGCGCCGGCCTCCCTGTACTGGCACGTGCGCAACAAGGACGAGCTGCTCCAGTTCGTGAGCGAGGCACTCACGGCCGCGGCCGTGCTGCCGCCGCCGGACCCCTCGCGCTGGCGCGAGCAGCTGCGGGACGTGGCGCTGCAGGTACGCGAGGCGGGCAAGCGCCATCGCGACCTGGCCCGGATCACCCTCGGACGGGTGCCCTGGGGACCCGATCTCGCCCGCCTGAACGAGTGGATGTTCGCCCTGCTCACGCCGGCCGGCGTTCCCGACCGCGTTGTCGCCCTCGCGGGCGACATGGCCGCCCTGTACACGGCCGCCTTCGGCTACGAAGAAAGCCTGGGCCTTGCCTCGCCGACCGGCGAGCCGATGGAACCCGAAGCGGTCATGGCGATGTTCCGCCAGTACCTCCTCAGCCTGCCGGCGCAGCAGTTCCCCCACCTGCACCGGGCGGTCGACGCCCTGTTCGCCGGTGACGCCGACGAGCGGTTCGCGTTCGGGATCGACCTCATCATCCGCGGCATCGCGACCTACGCGCACGAGGCCGAAGGCAGCGCACGACAACCGGGCGCGCAGGGCGACACCGGCTAGCGGGCGGGCGGGTCGACGCCCGGAGGCGCGCAGAGGGCGGGGGTCCCGTCTGCGACGGCCCCGCCAGAGCGTGCGCCCGGGACCGGCACCCGTCCGCGCAAACCGCCCCCGCGGCGGGCGTGACCCGCGCGTGGTCGGCCGGGACGATCGCGAACGGCGGCGCCGCCTAGCCCTCGACCAGGAGCGAGACCGGCTCCTCCACCAGGCGCTTCACCGTGACCAGGAACTGCACCGCCTCGGCGCCCTCGACCACGCGGTGGTCGTACGACAGGGCGATGTACATCATCGGCCGGATGACGACCTGGCCGCCCCGGGCGACCGGCCGCTCCTGGATGCCGTGCATGCCGAGGATGCCGACCTGGGGAGCGTTCAGGATCGGCGTCGACAGGAGCGAGCCGAAGACGCCGCCGTTGGTGATCGTGAACGTGCCGCCGCGGATGTCCTCGAGGCTGAGCTTGCCCTCGCGCGCCCGCCGGGCGAGGTCGGCCACGTGGCGCTCGATCTCGACCAGGTTCAGCCGGTCGGCGCCGCGCAGCACGGGCACGACGAGCCCCTCCGCCGCCGCCACCGCCACGCCGATGTCGTAGTGGCGCTTGAGGACGAGGTCGTCGCCGCGCATCTCGGCGTTCAGGGTGGGAAACTGCTTGAGCGCGCCCACCACCGCGGAGAGGAACGCCGACATGAAACCCAGGCGCACGCCGAAGCGCTCCTGCACGGCGTCGCGCTTTTGCGCCCGCAGCGCCATTACCGCCGACATGTCGACCTCGTTGAACGTCGTCAGCATGGCTGCCGTCTGTTGGGCCGCGACGAGCTGGCGGGCCATCGTCTGCTTGCGGCGCGACAGGTGGACGATCTCCTCGTCCGGCGCGGCCGCGACGGCCGCGGGTGCGATCGAGGGAGCAGACGCCGGTGCGCCCGCGCCGGCCGCCGCCTGGCCCTGCCCCCGCGCGAACGCCTCCACGTCGGTCGCCGACACCCGACCGCCCGGGCCGGACGCGGGCACCTGGGCAAGGTCGACGCCATACTCGCGGGCGAGGCGACGGACCGTCGGCGACGCCGCCACGTCGGCAGGCGCCGGCGCCGGCGACGCGGCAACCGGTGCGGGCAGGGGCGGCACGGGCAGGGACGGCGCCCCCGCGGGTACGGCCGGCGCGGGGGCGGCGGCGGCCGCCGGTGCGGCGGGTGCGGCGCCCGCCTCGATGAGGCCGAGCACCTCGCCCACGCTCGCGACGTCCCCTTCCTTCTTCGCCACGGCGGAGAGCACGCCGGCCGCCGGCGCCGCCACCTCCATCACGATCTTGTCGGTCTCGATGTCGACGACGGGCTCGCCGGCCGCGACGGCGTCGCCCACCCCCTTGCGCCAGGCGCCGATCGTCGCCTCGACGATCGACTCCCCCAGCTCGGGCAGCTTGATCTCAACGGCCATGCGCCGACCGCTCCTTTGCCTGGGTGAGTGGACGGGTCGCGTCGCCCGCCGGGCCACGCGCCGCCTCGACGATGCGCCGCATCTCGCTCGCGTGCAGGGACGGCCAGCCCGTGGCGGGCGACGCCGCCGCGGCCGGTCCGACGTAGCGCAGGTCGACGCCGAGCGGCAGGAGCGGTCCGAGCCGGGGTTCGACGAACGTGAACGCGCCCATGTTGGCGGGCTCTTCCTGCAGCCAGATCGCCTCCCGCACGGCGGGGTAGCGGGCGATTGCGGCGCCCAGCTCGTCGGCCGGGAACGGGTACAGACGCTCCACCCGCACGAGGGCGGCCGGCGGGCGGCCCGGGCCGACGTCGGGAGCGGACAGGTACTCGATCGCCACTTTGCCCGAGGCGAACACGAGGCGCTGGACGTCGCGCGCGTCGGCGCCCGCCACCGGCTCGTCGAGGACGGCGCGGAAGCTGCCCTCGGCCAGGTCGCGCGGGCTGGAGCTCGCCAGGGGGTGGCGCAGCAGGCTCTTCGGGCTCATCACGACAAGGGGTCGCCGGTCGCCGCCCTGGCGCGACGCCTGCAGGCGCAGGAGGTGGTAGTACTGGGCCGCGCTCGTCGGGTAGCACACGGTCATGTTGTCCTCGGCGCACAGCTGGAGATAGCGCTCCAGACGGGCGCTCGAGTGCTCCGGTCCCTGGCCCTCGTAGCCGTGCGGCAAGAGAAGGACGAGGCCGCTGCGCTCGCCCCACTTGGCGGCACCGGCGGCGAGGAACTGGTCGACGATCGGCTGGGCCATGTTGGCGAAGTCGCCGTACTGGGCCTCCCACAGGACGAGGGCGTCTTCGGCCTCGATGCTGTAGCCGTACTCGAACCCGACCGTGGCCATCTCGGTGAGCGGGCTGTTGTACACGGACAGCGCCGCCCGCGCCCCCGCCAGCGACTGGAGGGGCACGTGCAGGGCCCCCGACGACGCGTCGTGCAGGACCAGGTGGCGCTGGGCGAAGGTGCCGCGCTCGGCGTCCTGGCCGGTGAGCCGGATCGGCACGCCGGCCTCGAGCAGCGTCGCGAACGCAAGCCCCTCGGCCTGACCCCAGTCGATCCCCTGTCCCTCCTCGAACGCCTGGCTGCGCCGGGACAGGGCGCGGGCGACGCGAGGGTTGGGCGCGAACCCGTCCGGCCAGGTGAGAAGGGCCGTCTGCAGGTCGCGCAGATGCCCCTCTCCCACCGCCGCCAGCGCGGGCGGCGCCGGGGGCGGCGCGGCGGCGGCCGGGGCGGAAGGCGCGGCGGCGCCGTCGCGGATCGCCGCCTCGGCCTCGGTGCGCGCCGCCTGGGCGGTCGCGGCGTCGAGGACGCCCTGGGCCACCAGGCGGTCCGCGTACAGCGCGGCGACGCGGGGATGGCTGCGCACGCGCTCGTACATGAGCGGCTGGGTGAACGAGGGCTCGTCCGCCTCGTTGTGACCCCAGCGCCGGTAGCCGATGACGTCGATCAGGAAGGCGTCGCCGAAGCGCTGGCGGTAGGCGTAGGCGAGGGCGACGGCGCCAAGGCACGCCTCCGGGTCGTCGGCGTTCACGTGCACGACCGGGAGGTCGTACGCCTTGGCCACGTCGCTCGCGTACGGCGTCGAGCGGGCGTCGCGGGCGTCGGTTGTGAAGCCGAGTTGGTTGTCGCCGACGATGTGGATGACGCCGCCGGTGTCGTAGCCGCGCAGGCGCCCGAGGTTGAGGGTCTCGGCCACCACCCCTTCGCCGGCGAACGCGGCGTCGCCGTGGACCGTCACGCACAGCGCCCGCGACGGGTCCGGGCGGGCCTCTCCGGGCACGTCGCGGACATCCTGGATCGCCCGGGCGACACCCTCCGCCACCGGGTCGACCACCTCCAGGTGGCTGGGGTTGTTGCACAGGTGCACGCGCATCGCCGAGCCGCCGCGCGCCGGCACGGTCGTGTGCCAGCCGAGGTGGTACTTCACGTCGCCGGCGGTGAGAACGGGATCGTCCGACGCCGGGTGGTCCTCGCCGGCAAAGGCGGCGAACATCTCCCGGTACGGCTTGCCGAACACGTGCGCCATCGCGTTGAGGCGGCCGCGGTGGTTCATCCCCACCACGACCGCCCCCGCACCATCGGACGCACACTGCCGGACGAGCGCCTGCAGCATCGGCACCAGGACGTCCAGGCCCTCGATCGAAAACCGCTTGTGCCCCTGGTACGTCGTATGGAGGTAGGTCTCGAACGCCTCGACCCGCAAGAGGCTCGCCAGCAGCGCCCGCCTGTCGGGCCCCCCGGCCCCGCCCGCTGCCGGGTCGCCCGCCTCGACGGCGTGCTCGAGCCAGGCGCGCCGCTCGCCGTCGGCGAGGTGGGCGAACTCGTACCCGGCGGTGCCGCGCGCGTAGCGGTCGAGCAGGCGGCGGTACGCGTCGAGGGCGGTCGCGCCCAGGCCCTCGGCATCGACCGCGGCGGCGGGGATCCGGCCAAGGACCGCCTCGCTCAGACCGAAGGCGGCGGGCGAGAGGTCGGCCGGGGCCGGGGCGGCGTCGGCCAGCGGGTCAAGCTGGGCAAACCGGTGACCCTCGCGGCGGATCGCGTCGAACAGGCGGGCTGCCCGGACCGCGGCCGCGGCGTCGACACCCGCCGGGGCAGGGGCAGTCGGCGCCGCCGGCGCGGGGCCGGCCGGGGCCGGCGCGAGCCAGGCCCGGGGCGGCCCGCCGCGGGCGAACAGGGCCCGCTCGGCGTCGCCGACCGAGGCGGGATCACGCTGGTACTGGTCATACAGGTCGAGGAGGTAGCCACGGCTCATCCCGGATACGTCGCTCCAGCCATCAGTCGCCAAGCGCAATCCCCCGATCGCGATGGACCGCAAGTACGGCGACGCGGTAGAGCCGCCCAAGGGGGCGGGCCGGGGACACACGGAGGAGCGCGGGCGGCGGCCGCACCGTCTTGCTCCCCCCATATTGCCACACCCGTCGACCGCGATTGCGCCGGGCGGGCGCGGTACACTGGGTGCGCAACCGGACGGGAGGGAAGCGCGTGGCCGATCCCGAGGCGCAGGCGGCGCTGCGCGAGGGCATCCGTGACCTGTGCCGGCAGTTCGGTCCCGTCTACTGGCGCGAACTGGACAGGGACAGGGCCTACCCGGAAGCGTTCGTCGCCGCCCTGACCGAGGCCGGGTACCTGTCGGTCCTCATACCCGAGGCGTACGGGGGGGCGGGCCTGGGTGTCACCGAGGCGTCGATCGTCCTCGAGGAGATCAGCCGCTCCGGCGGCAACGCCGGTGCCTGCCACGCCCAGATGTACACGATGGGCACGGTCCTGCGGCATGGCTCCGAGGCGCACAAGCAGGCCATCCTGCCCCGCATCGCCAGGGGGGAGGTGCGCCTGCAGGCGTTCGGCGTGACCGAGCCGACCTCGGGGTCGGACACGACCCACCTGCGCACCCGCGCCGAGCGCCACGGCGACCGCTACGTGGTGACGGGCGAGAAGGTGTTCATCTCGCGCGTCTTCCACTCGGACTACCTTCTCCTTCTTGCGCGCACGACACCCCTCGACCAGGTGGCGCGTCCGACCCAGGGCCTGTCGGTGTTCCTCGTCGACCTGCACGCGGCGATCGGGCACGGCCTCACGGTCGCGCCGATCGAGACGATGATGAACCACGAGACGACAAGCCTCGCCTTCGACGGCCTGGAACTGCCGGCGGACTGTCTTGTCGGCGAGGAGGGGCAGGGGTTCCGGTACATCCTCGACGGCATGAACGCCGAGCGCATCCTCATCGCCGCCGAGTGCATCGGCGACGGCGACTGGTTCGTCGACCGGGCGCGCGAGTACGCCTCGACGCGCGAGGTGTTCGGCCGGCCGATCGGGCGAAACCAAGGGGTGGCGTTTCCCATCGCCCGCGCCTACGCGTCGATCCGGGCGGCCGACCTTATGCGCTACGACGCCGCCGCCCGGTTCGATCGCCAGGAGTCGTGCGGGGCGCAGGCCAACATGGCCAAGATGCTCGCCTCGGAGGCGTCCTGGGAGGCGGCGAACGCGGCCGTCCAGACGTTCGGGGGGTACGGGTTCGCGCGTGAGATGGACATCGAGCGCAAGTTCCGCGAGACCCGGCTGTACCAGGTGGCGCCGGTCTCGACCGGCCTTATCCTCGCCTACCTGTCCGAGCACGTGCTCGGCATGCCCCGCTCCTACTGACCGGACGAAGGGCGGCGATCCGATGGCCCAGGCGATGCCGGACACGCAGACCGGGCGGGACGCGACCGAACGCCTCCTCGACTTTCTCGCCGGCCTGCGGGCGAACGACCTGCCGGCGCCGGTCCTCGAGCGCACGGCCCTCCTCTTCATGGACTGGGTCGCCTGCACCCTCGCCGGTGCGCGTTCCCGGCCGGTCGAGGTCCTGTCCGCGTTCGCCCGCCGCATGGGGCCGGCAGACGGCCCGGCGGAGGTCCTCCCCTGGCCCGGCGCGAGCTCGGCGTTCTTCGCCGCCCTGGTGAACGGCGCGGCGTCGCACGCGGTCGAGCAGGACGACCTGCATGGCCCGTCGGTGGTCCATCCCGCCACCGTGGTCTTCCCGGCCGCCCTGGCCGCCGCCCAGGAGGCGGGCGCATCGGGGCGCGAGCTCCTGGCGGCGGCGGTGGTGGGCTACGAGGCCGCCTGCCGGGCCGGCGCCTACCTGGGGCCGAGCCACTACCGCCACTTCCACACCACGGGCACCGCCGGCACGCTCGGCGCGGCGGCCGCCGTCGGTCACCTCCTGGGCCTGTCGCGCGAGCGCTTCGGCCACGCCTTCGGCCTTGCCGGCACCCAGGCCGCAGGGCTGTGGGAGTTCCTTCGCACCGACGCCGACTCGAAGCAGCTCCACACGGGCAAGGCGGCGGCCGACGGGCTTCTCGGCGCGTACGCGGCGGCGGACGGCATGCGCGGCGCCCGGCGCATCCTCGAGGGCGACCAGGGCCTGGGGGCCGCCGCCTCGCGCGGGCCCGACCCGTCCCGGCTGGACAGCGGCCTGGGCGAGCGGTGGGCGGTTCTCGAGACGGCGTTCAAGTGGCACGCCGCCTGCCGCCATACCCACCCGGCGGTCGACGCGCTGGTCGGCGGCCTGGCCCGAAACGGCCTTCGCGCCGACGACGTGCGCCGGGTCACGGCCCGGGTGCACGCCGCAGCGCTCGACGTGCTCGGCCCCGTGACCGCGCCCACGACGCCCCACCAGGCCAAGTTCTCGATGCCGTTCGTGCTTGCCACGGCGGTCGTGCGCGGACACGCCGGCGTAGACGACTTCGGCGAGGCCTCCCTCGACGACCCCGCCATCCTGGCCTTCGCCGACCGCGTCGACATGGTGCTCGACCCCGAGATCGACGCCGACTACCCGGCCCGCTGGCGCGGCCGCGTCGACATCGAGACGGTCGCCGGCCGCCACCTGCGCAGCGAGGTCGAGGCGGCGCGGGGCGAGCCCGACAACCCCCTCACGCTCGACGAGGTGGCGATGAAGGCGCGCGGCCTCATCGCCCACGGCGGCCTGCTCGGACCGGACGCCGCCGACGTCCTGCTCGCGCGGGTGGCCGCGATCGCCGACGCGGCACCGATCGGCCGGCTCCTGGACGGGGCGGCGTCGTGAGCGCGGCCGGGGGGGCGGTCCGGTCGTGGCTGTTCGCCCCGGCCGATCGCCCCGACCGCTGCGACAAGGCGCTCGCCTCGACCGCCGACCAGGTCATCTGGGACCTCGAGGACGGCGTGGCGGCCGAGCGCCGACCAGACGCGCGCCTGGCCCTCGCCGCCCGCCTGCCCGCTCTGGCCGGGGCGACCCGGCGGCCCTGGATCCGGGTGAGCGCGCCGGACACCGCCGACGGCGAGCGCGACCTCGCGATGCTGCGCGACCTTCGTTGGGACGGCGGTCTCGTCGTGCCCAAGGCGTCGGCCGGGAGCGTGGCGCGCCTGCCGGCGCTCGCACCGCAGTGCGCCTCGTGGCTTCTCATCGTCGAGACCGCGGCCGGGATGTGGGACCTCTCGCGCGACGCCCTGCGGCCGCCCTCCGGCATCGCGGCGCGGCTGGCCTTCGGCGCCCTCGACTATGCCCTCGACCTGTCCGTGTCGGTCACGCCGGGCGAACCGGAACTGCTCGCGGCGCGCTCGCAGCTGGTCTGGCTGAGCCGGGCGCTCGGTCTTCCCGCCCCGATCGACGCCGTCGAGGCGCGCTTCGACGACCCCTCCGCCGTGTCGGCCGCGGCCGCCCGCGGGCACGCGCTCGGCTTTGCCGGCAAGCTCGCCATCCACCCGAGCCAGATCGGGCCCATCCACGGCGCGTTCGCCCCGACCGCGGACGAGGCGGACTGGGCTCGCCGCGTCCTGGCGGCGGTCGAGGGGGGCGTCGGCGCCGCCCGGGTGGACGGTGCGATGGTCGACCGCCCCGTCGTCGAGCGGGCGCGGGCGATCCTCGCCGCCGAAGCATCCGCGACCGGCGCGGGCCCCGGGCGATAGCCGCGACCCCAGGAGGTGCGACATGGTCAAGCCGGGTTGGCAGGGCCGCTTCTTCGAGGACTTCGAGGTCGGCGACGTCTACCGCCATCCGTCCGGACGGACGGTCACGACCGCCGACAACATGTGGTTCAGCCTCGTCACGATGAACCAGGCGCCGCTGCATATCGATCACCGCTATGCCGGCCTGACCTCGTTCGGACGGCCGCTCGTCGACTCGACGTTCACGCTCGCGGTCGTGACCGGCCAGAGCGTGACCGACGTGTCCCTCCACGTGTTCGCCAACCTGGGCTGGGACGAGGTGCGCCTTCCCCACCCGGTGTTCGAGGGCGACACGATCTACGCCCAGTCCGAGGTGCTGAGCGCACGTCCGTCCGGGTCCCGGTCCGACGTGGGCATCGTCCAGGTGCTGACCACCGGCTACAACCAGGACGGCACCGTGGTGATCACGTTCAAACGTACCCTTATGGTCTACAAGCGCGGCTGCGGCCCGCTCGCCGCGACCGCGCCGCCCGTGCCCGACCTGACCTGACCTGCCGTCCGATCCGAGAGGGGGAAGCCCGCCTGGACCAGTCCCTCCTGCGTCGCGGCCTGCGGCTCGAGTACGCCACGCTCGGGTGGAACGTCGTCGGCACGGTGATCGTCGTCGGCGCCGCCCTGGCGGCGCGGTCGGTCGCCCTCGCCGGCTTCGGCCTCGACTCGCTGATCGAGATCTTCGCTTCGGTCGTCGTCGTCTGGCAGCTGACCGGCGCCGACCCCGGTCGCGAGCGGCGGGCGATGCGCCTCATCGGCATGGCGTTTTTCGCGCTGGCCGCCTACATCGTCGCGCAGACCGCCTTCACCCTGATCGCCCACGTCCGGCCCGAGCCGTCCCGGGAGGGGATCGTCTGGCTCGCGGCCACGCTCGTCGCGATGCTTCTCCTCGCCTACGGCAAGCGCGCGACCGGGGAGGCGCTCGCCAACCCGGTCCTGTCGACCGAGGCGCGTGTCACCCTGATCGACGCGCTCCTGGCGGCGGCGGTGCTCGCGGGACTGGTCCTGAACGCGGCGCTGGGCTGGTGGTGGGCCGATCCCCTGGCCGGCCTGGTGATCGTCTACTACGGCGTGCGCGAGGGCCGCGAGGCGCTCCACGCCGCCGGCTAGCGCCGCAGCCGCCGGGGCCACGGCGAGGCGGTGGGCCGTCGGGCGGCCTCGCAGGCGATCGCATCCCCGGGGAGCGGTCGGGCCGGTGCCGTCCTCAGCCCACGGGTGGGCCGGCACCGTCGTCGTCGCGTAGCGGCGTGAGCAGGCCCGAGCCGCGATAGCCGGGGCCGGGGATGGCGTGGACCTCTCCCGGCCCCACCGGGTCGCCGCACGCCGCGCACACCAGGGCTGCGCCCAGCGTCGCTCCGCACCGGTCATGGATCACTTCGATGGCCGGTCCGAAGGGGGCCGCATACCGCTCGCCCCACTGCCGCATCGCGGTCAGGACGGGCCACAGGTCGCGACCCTTGTCCGTCAGGCGGTATTCGTCGCGCGGCGGATGCGTGGAGTACGGCACGCGCGCGAGGACGCCGGCCTCGACGAGGTGCGTCAGCCTGTGCTGGAGGATGTTCCGGGAGATGCCCAGGCGTCGCTGGAAGTCGTCGAACCGGGTCACGCCCAGGAACGCGTCGCGCACGATCAGCATGGACCACCACTCGCCCACGACCTCGAGGCACTGGGCGACCTGGCAGGGCATGTCCGCGTAGCTCTTGCGCTGCATGCCCCCACGATAGTTGGTTGCATGACGAGACGCAATGGCGGTAGGATCCGTACCATGATAGAACTTACAACGCCTTCCAGCGCCCGCGCCCCCCGCTCCGCGGCCGAGACCGGCCGATGGCTCGCGTTCGCCGTCACCGCCCTGGGCGCATTCATGGCGTCCTTGGACCTGTCCATCGTGAACGTGGCGTTCCCGGCCCTGGAACACGCCTTCCCCCACGACGGCCGCGCCGCCCTGGCGTGGGTCATCACCGGCTACGGCATCGCCTTCGGTGCCCTTCTGGTGACGTCCGGGCGCATCGCCGACCGGTGGGGCCGGCGCCGCACCTTCTTCCTCGGGCTTTGCGTGTTCGGCGTCGGATCGGCCCTGTGCGGCATCGCCCCGACGCTTGCCGCGCTCGTGGCCGGTCGCCTCGTCGAGGGCGTAGGGGCGGCCGCCCTCGTCCCCTCGTCGCTCGGACTGCTCCTCGACGCCTTTCCGGCCGAGCGCCGCTCGCACGCCGTGGCACTCTGGGGAGGCGTCGGCGCGCTGGCCGTCGCGACCGGTCCGACCCTGGGGGCGATCCTGGTCTCCGGCGCGGGCTGGCGGTGGGTGTTCTTTGTGAACCTTCCCGTGGCGCTCTTGGCGTGGCTTGCCGGGCGGCGCATCCTGCGCGAGTCCGCGTCCGGCACGGCCGGCGCGCGCAGCGACTACCTGGGCGCCGTCCTCACGGTCGTGCCCCTGGCCGCCCTCGTCCTGGCCATCTCCGAGGGGCCCGCGTGGGGCTGGTCGAGCCTGCGCGTGCTCGGCCTGTTCGCCATCGCGGTCGGCGCCGGCGCGGCGTTCCTCCGGCGCGCGGCGCGCCACCCGGAACCGGCGCTGGACCTGTCGCTCTTCCGGATCCGTTCGTTCAGCGTCGCGAACGCGATCACGCTGCTCTACGCCATGGGCTTCTATGCCATGTTCCTCGGCAACGTCCTGTACCTGACCAGCGTATGGCACTACCCGATCCTGGACGCCGGCCTCGCCATCACGCCGTCGCCGATCCTTGTCGCCCTCGCATCGGGACCGGCCGGCCGTCTCGCCACCCGCATCGGCTTTCGCCCCGTGCTCCTTCTCGGCACCGCCGTGTTCGCAGCCGGTCTCGCCCTCTATGCCGGCCTGGCCGCCCTTCAGCCCGACTACCTCACGCGCTGGCTTCCGGCGTCGCTCCTCGTCGGCATCGGCATCGGCCTCACGTTCCCGGTTCTGGGCGCGGCGGCGGTGTCGGACGTGCCGAGTCCCCGCTTCGCCGTGGCGAGCGCCGTCAACCAGACGGCACGTCAGGTGGGCGGCGCGCTTGGCGTCGCGCTGCTGGTGGTCATCCTTGGCTCTCCCGGTTCGCCCGTCGCCGGCCTCGCGGCGTTTCGCCACATGTGGCTGTACGCGGCCGCGATGGCCGTGGCCGCCGGGCTCGCGAGCAGGCTGCTGGCCGGGCGCCGACCGTCCCTGCGCCGCGCCGCCTGAGCCGCAGAGCGGCCCCGCGACAGTACGGCCAGCACGGGCGGGCTACCCGCGCCGCGATATCCCGGTCGCCGCCGGGGCCGATCCGCCCGGGACATGCGAGGAGGCGTCGACATGCCAGACCGCCCGGATAGCGATGTCCGCGACACGCCCGCGCCGCCGCTGCACATCCGGGATGCGCGCCCGGATGAGATCGGCGCCATTCGCCGCCTGACGGTCGGCGCCTACGCCGAGTATGCGGCGACCATGCCGGCGGCGCTGTGGAGGGCCTACCGCAAGGCGATCGTCCGCACCCTCGATGGCCAAGGTCCCGTCCAGCGCATCGTGGCGGAGCTCGACGGGGAGGGCCCGGTCGGCACCGTGCTCCTCTTCGCACCGTCGGCAGCGGCGTACGGCCAGGCGGCAGACGGCGCCTCCTGGCCGGAGGTGCGGCTGCTCGCGGTACGCCCGCAGGTGCGCGGACGCGGCGTCGGGGCCACCCTCATGGAGGCGTGCGCGCGCCGGGCATGCCTTGCCGGCGCTGGCGCCGTGGGGTTACACACCATGGACGTGATGGAGGCGGCGGTGCGCCTGTACGACCGCCTCGGGTATGTCCGCACGCCGGAGCGGGACTTCTCCCCGCTGCCGGGCGTCGTGGTCAAGGGCTACCGGCTTGACCTCGATGGCTGCCCGCCTGCGTCTGCGGGCGGCCGGAAGGCGCGGCCGCGGTAGGACCGACAGGGCGCAACCCGACGGACGGCGTGCGAGGCGAGCCCTGCCGCCGGCCCTCGCCCTGTCCGGCCGCGATGCCCGGACCACGACCGCATGCCCGTCGTCAGCCGGGATACCGGCCGAACGGCGCGGCCAGCGGCACGGTGCGCCGGCGGTCCATCGCCACGAGGAACAGGGGCAGGAGCAGGAGCGCGAGCGGCGGACCGGTGTTGGGATCGGTCGACGCCCCCCCGAACACCGCGCCGAAGTTCTCGCCCACCCACCACAGAAACAGCGTCCAGACGCCGGCGAGCGCGTACAGCCAGGGCGGGTCGCGGCGCAGCCAGATCGCTGCGGCGAGGCCGGCCATGACGAGCGTGAAGATGCCGTTCCAGAACACCGGGTGCACCCGGGTGAGGTGCATCGCGACCCGGATCGGCCAGTCCCACCAGCCCAGGCGCATGGTGACCTCGTTGTCGGCGAACACGCCGGTCACGGCCCCGGGCGCCCAGTTCGCGGGCACCGCCTGGGCGATCGCGCCGACGAGCCAGACGGCGCCGACCGCGGTGCGCAGGCGATCGGTCAGCCGCCGCGCCGCGCCCCGGCCGGACGTGAGGAGCAACACCGCGACCAGGGCGTACAGGGTGACCGCGCCCGGGCCGCCGTCGAGGTACGTGAGCCCGCCGCTCCAGAACGTGACTAGGCCGCCCAGCCACTCGCCCAGGAACCAGACCGTGAGCGCCGCCGGGATCGACAGCCACAGCCCCGCCCGGCGCCACGCCGTGTCGCCGCCCAGGACGATGAGAAGGCCGACGCCGAGCTGGCCGAACGCGAGCGTCAGGTCGAAGGCCTCGGTCAGGTGGTGGAAGTACAGGAAGTTCAAGACCCCGTCGACGACGTTCACAAGCCACATCGGCTGGCCCCAGCCGGTCATCTCGACCATGGCCATGGAGTTGATTCCCATGTTGGGGAGGAACTGCAACAGGCCGTCCAGGATCCATAGCGCGCCCACGCCGACGGCAAGGAGGCGGACGGTGCGGGCGCCGTCGCCGGACGCTGCCCCCATCGCTCCCCCTCCTAGACGCGCGGTGCGGCGCGCAGCCTAGCGCACCACCCGCAGGTGGTGGCGGCTGCCGCGCTCCAAGCCGAGGCCCTCGTCCCGCGCCGGCTCGACCCGCGCCCAGGCGAAGAAGCGGGCCGCGAGCATGCCGCCGTACACCAGGTGGACGCCGACAAGGCACGACGCGGCGCCGAGCTGCTGGTCCTGCACGAGGTCGAGTCCCCAGATCCGGGGCATCGCGCCGTACGCCGCGGTGTAGAGCGGGCTGGTGTCGAGCGCGACCAGGGCGAGCGGCAGGATCATCGGGATGCCGTCGGCAAACAGGTACAGCACCTGCAGGCCCAGGTGCAGCGGCGGCAGCTCGGGCAGCGGGCTGAGGAGCGGCCACCACATGAACACGCCCAACACGGCCAGGCCCAGGTGGAGCACGACCATGAGCGTCATCGAGTCGACCATCGCCGTGATCACCGGCGGCAGCACCATAAGGCCGAAGAAAATGTTGAACAGGAGGATCGCCGGCAGGGGCTTCACGAGCTGGCGGAAGACGTAGCCCCAGGCGCGCGGCTTCAGGATCGCCCGCCACGCCCACACCGGCAGGCCGCGAATGAACAGCGGCGGCACGAGCATGGCGGCGATCATGTGCTGGATCATGTGGGCCGTAAACAAGTAGCCCATGGCGAGCGCGCCGAGCGGGCTGCCGAGCGACAGGTACAGCGCCAGGAGCGATCCGTAGAAGCACAGCGCCTCGCGCACCGACGGCGCGGTCGCGCCGGCGATGCGCTCGCGGATCGGCCCCCACATGATCCAGGCGTAGACGGCACCCACGAGCGCCGTCCACAGGAACACGCCGGGCGTCCACCAGGCGGACGCGGGCAGATGCGGCATGACCGTCTCCTTTCTACGTTCGGGCGACGGGCGTAGCGGTCGCGAGCCGGTGCGACCATTCTACCGCACGCGAGGCCCCGACGCGGCGGCAGGCGATCCGCTGCCGCATGGTGTACGATCATCGCGATCGCGTGCGGGTTCGATCGACGTTTGCGTCGGCGTGCGACTGGCGTGTCCGACCGTTCCGGACCGGCCGCACGCGGCGACGGAAAGGAGGGTGCGCGTGCCGCTGATGCCGGGCATGACGATGGCGAGCTACCCGTCGATCATCGCCGAGGGTCTGTTCTACCGGGCGTGCCTCGTCGTCGCCGTCGTCGTCGTGCTCGGCGCCGTCGCGTCGCACCGGTGGCTGGCGCAGGCGGCGCGATCGCCCTATGCGCAGCGTCCTGCCGGCGCCGCCGCGCGCGACACGCTCGCCTACTGGCTCGGCGCCTTGTGGGTGCTGGACGGGTTTCTCCAGGCGCAGCCGCTCATGGCCACCCGGTTCGTCGGCGGTTTTCTCGGTCCGCTCCTGAACGGACAGCCCGGTCCGGTGGCGGCCCTCATCCACCTCGGCATGCGGGTGTGGGGCGTCAGCCCGATCTGGTTCAACGTCCTCGCGACGTTCCTCCAGTTGCTTGTCGGCCTCGCCCTGCTGTTCGGCCGGGACGGCTCGCCCCTGCGCCGCGCGGCGCTCATCGTCTCGATCGCCTGGGCGGCGGTCGTGTGGTCGGTCGGCGAGGCGTTCGGCAGCCTGTTTCGCGGCGGCGGCGCCCTGGTCGGCTCGCCCGGATCGGTGTTTGTCTATGGCGTTGCCGCGCTTCTTCTGCTGCAACCGGACCGGGCCTGGCAGGACGGCCGGATCTGGCGCTGGATGGCCGGCGGCTTCGCGGCGCTGTTCGCCTTCGACGCCGTCCTGCAGGTGCTGCCGTTCGAGGGCTGGTGGCAGACCGGCGCGCTCAGCGCCTACGTCCTCGGCATGGCCGGCATGCCCCAGCCGTTCGTGCTGGCGTGGCCGCTCGCGGCCTGGGCCGGACTTCTCGGCGCGAACGCCGTCGGCTGGAACCTTGCCATCACGGCCGCGTCCGCGGCGCTGTGCGTGGCCTGGCTGGTGCGTCCCGGCAGCACCTACGTCTGGTGGGCGACCATCGTCTGGATCGTGGCGTTCTGGTACCTCGGCCAGGACTTCGGCGTCCTTGGCGGCATGGGCACCGATCCCAACACCGGCGCGATCCTGCTCGCGTTCGCGATCGTCTGGGGGCGCCACGTCGGCGTCCTCGGCCGGGTCCGCGACCGGGCCCGCGCCGCCCCGGAGGTGACAGGCCACGCCTAGCGCGCAGGGTATGAAGCGGCTGCAGCGGATCCTCGTCTCCGTCCTCGTCGGTTGCGGCATCCTCGCCGTCGGCCTGGCCCTCGCGCTCTACCTGCACGTCGGCCCGACGGGCGCCCCGACGAGCCTCACCCTGCCCACCGCGGCAGCCGCGGCGCAGGCCCAGGACGGCATGACGCCGATCAGCCAGATGACCGCGCCCGGCTTCACCCTCACCGACCAGCGCGGCCGGGCCGTGTCGCTGTCCGCCTTTCGCGGCCGGGCCGTGGTTCTCACGTTCCTCGACCCGGTGTGCTGGTACCAGTGCCCGCTGCAGGCCCAGGACATGAAGCTCATGCTGCGCTACCTGCCCGCATCGGCGCGCGCGAACGTGGCCCTCGTCTCGGTCGTCACGAACCCGGTCGTGCATTCGGTCGCCGCCGTCCAGGCGTTCGACCGGGCGGAGAACCTGACGACCCTGCCCAACTGGTACTTCCTCACGTCGTCGTCGGTGCCGGCGCTGCGCCACGTCTGGAGCAGGTACTTCGTCGACGTGTCGGTGCCGCGCGAGGGGATGGTCGACCACAGCCAGGCGTTCTACCTCATTGCGCCGGACGGCCAGGTGAAGTACCTGTCCGAGCCGAGCGACGTGCCGTCGACGTTCGTCGGCACCGCCCAGCTCCTGGCCGCCTACGTCGCCCGGATCCTGAACGTCACGCCGACGTTCCCGGCCGGAACCACGTTCTCGGACGCGCACCTGCCCACGTTCGTCAGCGCGACGCCGGCCGAGGCCCGCGCCACGGTCGGCACGACCATGGAGGGCGGCGGCCAGGGATGGAAGGTCGCCTGGCAGCACGGCTACGAAGTCCTCGACGCGACGCACGACGGCGGCAAGACCTGGGTCAACGTGAGCCCGGCCGGCGTGACGAAAAAGGGCGGCCTGCTCGCCGCGTTCGGCCGCAGCGGACAGGCGTGGGTGGTCGTCCTGCCGTGGGGATACACCCTGACGCCGCTCAGCTTCTACACCGGCGACTACGGCGCCACCTGGACGTACACCGGTGTCTGGCCGGGCGGCTCGGTCGCGGGCGCCGTCACCCGCCCGCTCGCCGCCTCGGGATCGACCGCGTACTGGCTGACGAGGAGCGGACTGTGGGCCGAGCAGGGCAGCGGCGCCTGGCGCAAGCTGGCGGCGACCCCGACGGCGTTACCCGGTGCGGCCACCGTGACGGCGGATGCGTCGGGGGGCGTGACCGTGGCAGGCCATGGGGGGACGGTGCGCTGGACGCCGGCGGGCGGATGGCAGCCCGCCGGACAGGGGGCGTAGCCGGCGGCGCGCCGGCGCCCACGTAGGCGGACGCGACCGTCAGGACGCGGCGACCCGCACCGCCACCTTGCCGACGAACGATCCGGCCTCCATGTAGCGGTGTGCCTCGGCCGTCTGGTCGAGGCGGAACACCCGGTCGATCGCGGGCTCGAGCCGGCCGGCGTCGAACAGCTCGACGATCGCGCGCAGCTGCCGGATCGGGCCCAGCGGCGCGCCCACGATGCGTCGGCGCAACTGGTAGATCTGGCGCACGCTGATCGTCGGGCCGTCGCCGTCGGTGGCGCCGCACAAGGCCAGCGTGCCGCCGCGCGCCAGCGCCTCGACGCTGTCGTGCCATGTCGCCCCGCCGACCGGGTTCAGGACGACGTCGAGTCCCTGCGGCCGGATCGCCCGCACGCCGTCGGCGAACGCGTCCCGCGGTGCGACAACGACGTGGTCGGCGCCCAGGGCACGCAGCCGGTCGGCCTTTCCCGGCGACGAGGTGATCGCCACGGTCGTCGCGCCCCACAGACGGGCGAGCTGCAGGCCGGCCACGGCCACCCCGCCGCTCGCGCCGACCAGGCCCACCCACGCGCCCAGCCGGGTCCCGCCCAGCTCGAGCATGTTCCAGGCCGTCGTGTACGCCGCCGGCAGCGCGGCCGCCTGGACCAGGTCGCGCGACGAGCGCACCTCGACGAGGTTTCGCACCGGCACGGCGATAAACTCCGCCAGCGTGCCGGCGACATGCTCGCCGACAAGCCGGTAGCGCTCGCAGTGCATCTCGTCGCCGCCGGTGCACGCGGCACAGCGGCCGCACAGGACGGCGCCGAAGACGACCGCCCGGCGGCCGACCCATGCCTCGTCGGCCGGATCGCCCACCGCCACCACCTCGCCGGCGCCGTCGACGCCCGGGATGTGCGGCAGGGACGGCCGCTTGATGTGGGGCGCGCTGTGGCCGATGCGCCCGAACAGGTCGGCCCGGTTGAGGGCGGCGCCGACCAGCCGGACAAGCGCCTCGCCGGGCGCGGGCGAGGGCGTCGGCCAGTCCTCCTCGACCAGGACCTCGGGACCGCCGTAGGCGTGCATCACGATCGCGCGCACGTTCGATTCCTCCCGTCTTCTCGTTCCCGCGTGGCGCCGTGACCGGCACCCGATGCGAAAGGGCCGCCGTGGCCTGGCCACGGCGGCCCGTCCGCGCGACCTGCGCTAGGGCATCCAGACCTGGTTGAGGACGCGCAGCACGTTGCCGCCCAGGACCTTGGCGATGTCGCCGTCCGAGTAGCCGTGCTTCACCAGCCAGCGCGTGATGTTGGGGAACGCCTCGGCCGGGTTCTCGATCCCCTTCACGTACTCGACCTCCTCGAACGACGGCCCGGTGTGGGCGGAGCCGATCGACAGGTGGGCGGAGTAGGCGTGGTGCAGTCCCACGTGGTCACCGAACAGGGTGTCCGGGCCGAACCCGACGTGGTCGATGCCGACGAGGTTCGCGCAGTACTCGAAGTGCTCCATGAACGACTCGATCGAGTGCTGGGGGTGCTTGTGCGTCAGCGTCGTGTGCGGCGCCGCCTCGATGCACATGACGCCGCCCTTGTCGCCGCAGGCCTTGATCACCTCGTCCGGCTTCATCCGGTTGGTGTTCCACAGGCTGCGCGCGCCGGCGTGGGTGATGATGATCGGCGTGGTGCTCAGTTCGATCGTGTCGAGGGCGGTGCGGTCGCCGGTGTGCGACACGTCGACGACGATGCCGAGCTGGTTCATCCGCCGCACCGCCTGGCGGCCGAACGCCGTCAGGCCGCCGTCGTGCGCCTCCTTGAGGCCGCTGCCGAGGGTGTTCGACTCGCTGTACACGACGCCCATGAGACGCACGCCCAGGCCGTACAGGATGTCGATCCGGTCGACCTCGTTCTCGATCGGCGTAGCCGCCTCCATCGCCGCCACCCAGGCCAGCTTGCCCTCGCGGTGGGCGGTGTGGATGTCGGAGACGCGCTTGCAGTGGATGAGGAAGTCCTGGTGGGCGATGTCGGACAGCCGCATGCCCAGGTCGTAGATGACGTCGTCCCACTTCCAGCCGCTCTTCGACGTGATCGTGGCCGTGCCGTCCATCATGTTGTCGAAAACGCAGTCGAGGCCGCTCTCGGCCAGACCCTTGAAGCCGGTGACCTCACGCCCGTTGCGGCGGTACTCGAACAGCTCCTCGTTCTTCTTCGGCACGAGCGTCGGGTGGTCGTGCATCGAGATCAGGATGTTCTCCTCGATCAGGCGCTGGGTGCGGGCCTCCTCGTCGGGCGTCACCTCGACGGTGTGGGACGGCACCCGGCCGATCTCGTCAACCAGGTCGAACGCGCGGTAGTCCTTGCCCGCCTCGAGGTACCGGTAGGACGTGTAGCCGTCGTAGCGCTTCTTCTTCAATGGTCACCCTCCCCGTGCGTAAGAGCCTGGGCCTGCGTGTGGACAAGAGCCAGGGCATCCTTGAAGTTCGGCGGCGGCGTCCAGGGTCCCCGCACCGCCTCGACCCGGGAGGCCGCGTCCAGGACCAGGTGGTCCGAGCCCGCGGGCCCGGCCAGCTGGAACCCGATGGGCAGTCCATCCGGGTCGTTGCCGACCGGCACGCTGACGGCCGGCACGCCCAGGAGGTTGAACAGCCCCGTGTACAGGGTCGCCTTGCCCAGGTCGCCACCGGGCTCGTCCAGGGCGACCTCGCGCTCGGGCGGCGCCACGAGCGGTAGCGTGGGCAGGGCGACGAGGTCGACCCCGAGCGACGCCAGCGTCGGCGCCCAGACCTGGCGCAGGGCGTGGCGGATCGCCCGGGCGCGCACGTAGTCGGTACCGCGCACGGCTGCCCCGGCCATGATCCGGGTGCGCATGGCGAAGCTGTATTCGGACCAGTGCGAGGCGAGCCGCTTCTGGTGCACCTCGAGCGCCTCGGCGTAGATGATCGTGATGAGGGCTGCGTTCGCCGCCTCGAGCGGTACCGGATCGACGTCCTTGAGCTCGACGCCGTCCGCCGCCAGGAGGGCGAGGATCGCCTCGAACCGGTCCGCCACCGCCGGCTGGGCGCCGGGCAGGCGCATGATGCCCACGCGCAAGGGCTGGCCCGGCGCGGCCGAGCGTCCGCCGTGGCGGTGGGTGAGCGCGTCGAAGACGATGTGGGTGTCCTCCGCCGAGCGGGCGAGGATGCCCACGTGGTCGAGCGTCGGGGCGAGCGGGATCACGCCCTCCGCGGGCAGCGCGTTGTACGTCGGCTTGATCCCGACCGTGCCGCACCAGGTGGCCGGGTTGCGCACCGAGCCGCCGGTGTCGGTGCCGATCGAGGCGAAGCCGATGCCGGCCGCCACGGCGACGCCGCTGCCGCTCGACGAGCCGCCCGAGCTGTGACCCAGCGCATACGGGTTGTGGGCGGGGCCGAAGTCGGGATGGACGATGCCGTAGGCGTATTCGAGCAGGTTGTTCTTGCCGAACACGACCGCGCCGAGCGCGGACAGGCGGGCCACGATCGCCGCATCCTCGGGCTGGGGCGCGAGGTCCGCCGCCAGCGAGCCGGCCGTCGTGGGCACGCCCTGCACGTGCATCAGGTCCTTGACCGAGATCGGCACCCCGTCGACGAGCGAGCGCGGCGCGCCGCGCATGTAGCGCGCCGCGCTCGCCCGCGCCTCGGCCCGGGCACGGTCGTGCAGGAGGAGGGTAAACGCGTTCAGGTCGCCCTCGAGCGCCTCGGCCCGGGCAAGGTGCTCCTCGGTCACGTCCACGGGCGACAGCCGGCCGCTACGGTACAGCTCGTGCAGGCGAAGGATCTCGGAGGTCATGACTCGACCAGCCTCCAACCGCCCACCGGGTCGGGCAGCGGATGGTCCCAGATCAGGTCCATGAGCGGCACGAGGCCGCGTGCCTCGCGGATCGCGTCTTCGCGCTCCTGCGGGGTCCACGGCACGCCCAGGGTGCGTCCGAGGTCGTCGATCATCCGTTCGGTGTCCCGGTTCGGCGCCACAGCCAGATCCCCCCTTCTCACCGCCGCCGGCGGCGGCTGGCGACCCGCGGGTCGCGGACGAAAGGCGGTGCGATCGCGGCGGGCACGATGCGCAAGGGCGAGTGGGGCGGGGCCCCGCCGTACGCGCCGTGGTTCGCAGATCGCGGCGTCCTCTCCTGCAGACCAGTCAACTTTGTTGGAAATGTCAACGCGAGGTCAGCGAGGGAAGATCTGTCGCAGCACCCGGAGGGTATTCTCCCCAAGGACCTTCTTGATGTCGGCGTCGCTGTAGCCGTGCGTCACCAGCCAGCGGGTGATGTTCGGGAACGCCTCGGTCGGGTTCTCGATGCCGTCGACGTACGGCACCGGCTCGTACTCGAGGCCCTCGTGCGCGCTGCGGATCGACAGCTGGCCCGCGAAGGCGTGGTGCAGTGCGACGTGGTCGCCGTACATCGTGTCCGGGCCGAACGAGACGTGGTCGATGCCGACCAGGTTGGCGCAGTACTCGAAGTGCTCCATGAACGCGTCGATCGAGTGGCGCCGGACCTTCTCGGTCAGGGTCGTGTGGGGCGCGGCCTCGATGCCGACGACGCCGCCGCCCTGGGCGCAGGCGCGCAGGACCTCGTCCGGCTTCATCCGCTTGGACGGCCAGAGGGCGCGGGCGCCGCAGTGGGTGATGAACACGGGCTTGTCCGACGCCTCGAACGTGTCGAGGCAGGTGAGGTCGCTCGCGTGCGAGACGTCGACCGCGACGCCCAGCTTGTTCATCCGCTGCACCGCCTGGCGGCCGAAGACCGTCAGACCGCCGTCGCGCGGCTCGCGCAGACCCGAACCGAGGGTGTTCGACTCGCTGTAGACGACGCCCATCATGCGCACGCCCAGGCCGTAGAGGATGTCGAGGCGGTCGAGCTCGTTCTGGATCGGCGTCGCCGCCTCGAGGGCGGGGAAGAACGCGACCTTGCCCTCGGCGCGGGCGCGCTCGATGTCGGCCACCGTCTCGCCCCGGATGACGAACTCCTGGTGGGCGATGTCCGACAGGCGCATGCCGAGGTCGTAGATGATGTCGTCCCACTTCCAGCCGGCCCGCGAGGTGATGAGCGACGTGCCGTCCTGGAGGTTGTCGAAGACGGCGTCGAGACCGGCCTGGGCCAGGCCCTCGTAGCCGGTGGCGTCGCGGATGTGACGGCGCGCCTCGAAGATCTGGGACGGGTCCTCGGGCACGACGAACGTGTGCTCGTGCAGCGACACCGTGGTCGTCTCGGCGAGCAGCCGGCGCACCCGCTCCTCCTGCTCCGGGGTCGTCGGCACCGGGCGCGACGGCACGCGGTCGATCTCTTCCGCCAGCGGGAAGGCGCGGTAGTCGACGCCGGGCTCGAGGTACGAGAACGACCGGTAGCCCTTGTAGTCCTTGGCCTTCATCGGGAGCCCCCCTCGGTCGTGCTGGTACCGGTGGCAAGCGCCTCGTCGAGGAACGAGCGCACGAGGGCGAGGAACGCGTCGCGCTCCTCGCTTTGCGGGCCGTGGCCGCTGTGCTCGAAGATGACGAGGCGCGCCCCCGGGATGCCGGCGGCGATCTCCTCGGACGCGGGCACCGGGCAGATCCAGTCGTGGCGGCCGACCGCTACGAGGGTAGGAACGCGAATCTCGCCCAGCCGCCCGGTCACGTCGAACGTCGCCTGGTTCTGGCCGAACGCCCAGTTGTGCGTCTCGTAGCGGAACGGAATGCGTGCGAGCGCCTCGCGCTCGGCCTCGGGGTCGCGCGACACCCGGTACAGCGGCTGGATGGCGGCGTAGGCGTCGCGAAAATCCTCGTTGGACGTGATCCGGCCCTCGAAGATGCGGTCGAGCGCGTCGCGCGGGATGTCGGGAATGCGCGACAGGGCGGTCGCCTTGGCCATGTCGTGGTAGCGCCCGCTCGCCGTGGTGCCGCGCAGGATGAGGGCGCGCACGGCCTGCGGGTAGGCGAGCGCGTACTCGAGGGCGAGGTGCCCGCCGTAGGAGCCGCCGAGCAGGACCACCTGGCCCAGTCCGAGGTGCACGCGCAGGGCCTCGGCGTCGGCGATCCACTGGGCGTGGGTGTAGGGCGGGACGCCGTCCGACTGGCCGCAGCCGCGAAGGTCGAAGCCGACGACCCGGTAGCGGTCGGACAGGGCGGAGAAGATCCGCACGGCCTCCGACCGGTCGCTCATCCCGGGACCGCCGTGCAGGAGCAGGATCGGCTGGCCTGCGCCGATGTCGTCGTAGGCGAGGCGGATGCCGTTGACGCGCGCCTCCAAATCGGTCTCCCCCTTCGGCGCCGTGCGACCCGCGCTTGCGCGCATCGACGGCGGTCGAGCCCATTTTGTCGGCGCTGCCCCGGAGTCCTTCCTCGCGCGTTGACGATGTGAAACCAATTGACATCGCATACGCCGGGAAGGATTGCGCGGCGGTGCGAGGAATCCCTACGCGCCGCGCTCACCTGCGGTGGGGCGTGGCTTCGTGCAATTCCGAGCAAACCTTGGGAGGCGTCGCATGCCGGACCCTACCCCCGCGGTCCATTCCCGCTATGCCATCTCCTCCGCGGTGAAGACACTGCAAGTGCTGTTCGCCTTCGAAGGCACGCAGGGGCCGACGACGCTTCAGGAGCTCTCCCGGCGCGCGGGCCTGACGACCAACCAGACCTTCCGCTGCCTCAAGTCGCTCGAGGACTTCGGCCTGGTCCAGGAGGTCCGGTCGGGATACGCCCTCACGCCGACGCTCCTTCGCCTGACGCCGTCCGTGCTGCACGAGCCGCTTCTCATCGACGTGGCCGAGACGGCCCTGCTGGCGCTACGCGATGACACCGGCGAGACAGTGAACCTCATGGCGCTCATCGGCAATCGCGAGACCCTGTGCCTCGCCACCTACCCCAGCCCACAGTCCGTGCGCCTCGTGACCCAGGTGGGCCAGCGCGCCCTCCTCCACGCCGGCGCCACGTCCAAGGCCGTCCTCGCCTGGCTGTCCGAATCCGAGCAGGAGGACTGGCTGCGCATGCTGCCGCTCCTCCCCCGCCTGACCGAATCCACGGTGCTCGATCCCGAACTGCTTCGGTCGGAGCTTGCCGCCACGCGCGAGCGCGGCTACTCGATCACCGACCAGGACTACGAGCCCGGCGCGCGGGGCGTGGGTGCCCCGATCCTGGGACCGGACGGGCGGCCCATTGGCGGCCTGTCCGTCGGCGGCCCGCACGAGCGCGTCGACGACCGCGCCATCGAGCGCTTCGGCCGCCTCGCCGTCGAGGCCGCGGCCCGCATCTCGCGCCGCCTGGGCTACCGTGCCCCGGCGGTCGACGTGGACACCGCCGGCGCCTAGCCGCCCCGATCCTGCTGTCCCCATGCATTTGCGTCGCAGTAAGGAGGCTCCGTATGGCACGCGTTTCCGGACGGGCCGCCGTCGCCGCCGTGGCCGGTCTGGCCATGCTCGCGGCAACCGCCACGCCGTCCCTGGCGTCTTCGCGCCACAAGGCCGCGTACAACCCCAACGCCACCATCACCCTGGCCACCAACGCCGATCCGACCTTCATGCAGTGGAGCCCGACCGCGTACGCCGAATCGGACCTCATCAACATGATGATCTTCTCCGGCCTGACCAAGTGGAGCGCAAGCGCCACGCCGGTGCCGGACCTGGCCACCGGCTGGACCACGTCGAAGAACGGCCTTACCTGGACGTTCCAGCTGCGTCACGGCGTCACCTGGCAGGACGGTAAGCCGTTCACCTCGGCCGACGTCGTGTTCACGTTCGAGGGCCTCGTGCTGAACCCCAAGCTGGGCGCCGAGGGAGCCTCGAACTACGCCGACATCGCGTCGGTCACCGCGGACGGCACGTACGCCGTGCAGTTCCACCTCAAGGCGCCGTGGGCGTCGCTTCCCGCGTACCTTGCGTACTACGCGCCGATCGAGCCGGCCCACATCCTGCAGGGCGTCAAGGACCCCTGGACCGACACCCAGTTCGACGAGCAGCACCCGGTCGGCACCGGCCCGTTCGAGCTGGCCAAGTACGTGCCCGGCCAGTACGTCGAGCTGACGCGTAACCCGCACTACTACAACGGTGTGGCCAAGGTGAAGACGATCGTCTTCCAGATCATCCCCAACGCCAACACCCAGGCCGCCGACCTGCTGTCGGGGGACCTCAGCATCCTCAGCGTGCAGGACGCCCAGCTTCTGGCGCACATCAAGACCGACCCGAACGTCCAGGTGATGACGACCACCCAGAACACCTGGTACATGATCGGCGTCAACCAGAACCTGCCCCAGTTCAAGAACGTCAAGGTGCGCCAGGCGCTCGAGTACGCGCTCAACCGCCCGGCGATGATCAAGGCGATCCTGGACGGCTACGGGACGGTCGCGAACGGCCCGATCGCGCCGGTGCAAAAGGCCTTCTACGACCCGCACGTGGCGAGCTACCCCTACAACCCGGCCCTGGCCAAGAAGCTCCTCGAGCAGGCCGGCTACAAGTACAACGCCCAGGGGCAGGCGGTGAACGCCCAGGGCAAGCAGTTCACGATCAACATGCCGACCGGCCAGTACGGCTACCTCGTGCCGGCGACCGAACTGGTCCAGCAGTACTGGCAGGCCATCGGCATCAAGGTCGTGATCAACGTCGAACCCTGGAACAACTGGATCCAGCAGGTCGTCGTGAAGCGCAACTACCAGGCCATGCTCGCCTGGTGGTCGACCCCGACCGACCCCGACCAGTACCCGTACTTCGCCTCCAGCGCGGCCAACGTCGGCTACAACATCCCCAACTACAGGAACCCGGCGCTCGACAAGATCTTCCTCGCCGCCCGCGCCACGACCAACCTCGCCCAGCGCGTCAAGCTGTACGACCAGGCCCAGGTCCTCATCGCCCAGCAGCAGCCTTACGGCTTCCTCTGGTACCCGGAGGACATCCTCGCGACGCAGAGCAACGTGCACGGCGTGCCGAACGCCAACATCGCGATCGATGTCGACCAGGTCAACCAGTGGTACGTGAGTCCATAGCATGACCGCCTACCTGGTGCGACGCGTCGGGACCGGGATCGTGACCCTTCTCCTGGTCACCATGATCACGTTCGGGCTGATGAGCGCCGCCCCGGGCGGTCCGGCCGTCATCGTGAGCATGACCACGACGGCCTCGCAGCGGGCGGCCCTCACAGCCGAGTACGGACTCAACCAGCCGGTGCCGGTGCGCTACGTGCTCTGGCTCGAGCACGCCGTGACGGGCAACCTGGGCACCTCGTTCGACTACTCGGAGCCGGTGACGTCGGTCCTCGGCCAGCGCTTCCCGAACACCGCGCTCCTCGCCTTCACGGCGCTCGCCCTGTCGGTCATCATCGGCATCCCGCTCGGCATCGCGGCGGCGCGAAGACGGGGAAGTCTCCTCGACGCCCTCATCACCGGCTTCAGCACGGTCGGCCTGTCGATCCCCGACTTCTGGCTCGGCACCTTGTTCATCATCCTGTTCGCCGTCACGCTGCGCTGGCTGCCGGTATCCGGCATGACCACCGTCGGCGCGCCGGTGACCGCAGGCAACCTGCTCGAGCACCTGGCCATGCCGGCATCGGTCCTGTGTCTGGCGGTCCTGCCGAACATCGTCCGCTTCACCCGTTCGAGCATGGCCACGGTCCTCGACCTCGACTACATCCGCACCGCCCACGCCAAGGGACTTGCGCCCGCCCGCGTCCTGTTCCGCCACGCCCTGAAGAACGCGCTCATCCCGGTCGTCTCGACCATCGGCCTTCTCGTGCCGGCCCTCCTGGGCGGCTCGGTGATCGTCGAAAGCGTGTTCGCGTGGCCGGGCATGGGCCGGCTCGCGGTGCAGGCCGCGACCGACCGGGACTACCCGATGGTGATGGGGGTGACCATCGTGGCGGGCGTCATCGTCATCTGCACCAACCTGGTGGTCGACCTGCTCTACGCCGTGCTCGATCCGAGGATCCAGTATGGCTAGGGTGATGACCGACCCGGCCGGTATGGCCGCGGTCGAGGTCGAGCCCTCGCGCCCGGGCCTGGGGCGCATGGTGCGGCGCTACCCGCTGGCGGCCGCGGCCGCGGTCCTCCTGATCCTGCTCCATGTCCTCGTGTTCGGGCTGCCGCTCGTCTACCACGCCTCCCCCACCCTGGCCAACCCGCTCGCGACGCTGGCGCCGCCGAGCGCCGGCCATCTCCTCGGCACCGACGAACTGGGCCGCGACGAGCTCGCGCGCCTCATCTACGGCGGCCGCGTGTCGCTCCTGGTCGGCCTGTTCGCGATGGCGGTGAGCGTCGTCGTCGGCACGCTCGCCGGCGCCGTCAGCGGCTTCTTCCGGGGCGCCACCGAACTCGTGGTGATGCGCATCGTCGACGCGGTGATGGCGATCCCGGCGTTCTTCCTCATCCTCGTCGAGGTGTCGGTGTTCGGGAACGCGCCGGCGATCATCATCCTCGTCGTCGGCCTGACCTACTGGCCGGCGGTGGCCCGGATCGTCCACGCCGAGGTGCTCAAGTGGCGCCAACGCGACTTCGTCGAGGCGGGCCACGCGCTGGGCGCAGGGCCGAGCCGGCTCCTGTTCCGCCACGTCCTGCCCCAGGCGACCCCGTCCATCCTGTCCGTGGCGATCCTGAGCGTCGGTTGGTCGATCCTCACCGAGTCCGGCCTGAGCTACCTCGGCCTTGGCATCCAGCCGCCGCTCGCCTCGTGGGGCGCGATGCTGCAGAACGCGCAGACGTACATCTTCGCCGACCCGGCGCTGGCCGTCTTCCCGGGGCTCTTGATCTTCCTCACCATCCTCTCCTACAACTTCCTCGGGAACGGCATCGCCGACTCCATGTCCCACCGCGGCTGACCGCGTTCGCGCGCGCACAGACCCGGCCGTGTACGACGGCCGGGTCTGTGCGCTTGTGCCCGCGTCCTTGTCCGTCTCCCGCTGCGGTCCGGGCGGCCGATGCGGCCGATATGGTACCGCGACGCAGCGGCGCCGGCGGCCCTGGGCCCGGCCGCGAGCAGACGCGTGGCCGTTGCCGCTGGTCGGGACGGAAGGCATGATGACGGGCAAGGAGGATGCGGATTGCGAAACCTCACCGTGCGCCATGTGCCAGACGACGTCTACGCCTCGCTCGTCTTCGAAGCGCAGCGGTCGGGACGCAGTCTGGCGGCGGTCGCTCGCGAGGCGCTTCGCGCCCACGCGGGATCGATTCGCCGCCAGCGCCTCGACCAGACCCTGGATGCGGTCGATATCTTGCGCGCATCGGTGCTCGCACGACGGGACGGCCGTCCGACGGCGAACGGCACCGGTCTGGTACGCGAGGATCGGGACCGTTAGGACGCACGAGATTACAAAGTCGTTCTATCCGTGGGTGGCGGTCGGGTGGATCACATAGTTCCAGTCGCCATGAAAGTCCTCGCGCTCGATGTGGACCTGCTCGAGATCGGCGTCCGACA
>Ga0080006_1149995_pt1 | contig 82045 bp, 96 predicted proteins | sample RS3BMetagenome_FD_69209 | JGI IMG/M metagenome (GOLD analysis project Ga0080006, IMG submission 69209) | Ferric oxide microbial mat and aquatic microbial communities from Rainbow Spring, Yellowstone National Park, USA - RS3B (SPADES... ... | reverse complement strand
CGTGTTCGAGAGTTTCTTCATCTCTCTGGTGTTCCTGATCTTCTCTTCACACTGCTCTATCCTGTACTTGAACCCCTCCTCCCGAGGGGTCATCACAGCTCTCGCCCAGTCGATGGCTTACTGAATCTGCCTCGCGTACTTGACGGTGGATATTTCTCTTAAAATTGCGTTGATGACGCCTGCATCCATACCAACCCTGAGCATGTTGTACGCTGTCCTCCCAGTAGAAGAGAAAATCTCGCAGATGTCGTCCAGGGAGGCGTCCTGCCCTTCGCCGAACGCTCTATCTGTGTACTGCATCCTTCACCACCCCCGTGACCCACCTGAACTTCTTACCTCCTCAGGCAGCCTAACCCGTCCTTAGAGCTTCAAAATCTATCATAAGATAACCTTACATGCAAAGATAATATTTTGGAGTAACTGCTTGCAGAACTCCCAATTAGATCAGGGCCTGACCCTAGTTCCACTGAACCCTGCTGCTGCTTCCGAAAGACGATTGAGTGAAGCTATTACAGACATCTCGCCACCGTTTTCAATGAACCTCAGGGCTGCAAGAACCTTCGGTTTCATACTCCCTGACGCAAATTTGCCTTGCTCAAGGTATCGCTTTAGTTGATCATATGAGATGTCTGTTAGCATGGTCTGTTTTTCGGAGCCGTAGTCCAAGTAAACGCCGTCAACATCCGTCAGAATCAGAAGGGTTCCTGCCCTCACAAGTGTCGCAAGCTTTTCCGCGGCGAGGTCTTTATCGATAACCGCGTCAACACCTTCGAGTTCATCCCCCTTTTTCGTTACAGGGATCCCTCCTCCGCCGGTTGATATGACAAGATAACCGTCTTCCACAAGTTTCTTGATGGCCCTCCACTCCACTATTTCTCTCGGCTCAGGCGAAGGTACCACCCTTCTCCACCCTCTTCCTGCATCCTCTTTGAATATAAGGCCGGGGTTTTCCTTTGCTATACGCTCCGCTTCATCACGAGTGTAAAAGGGACCCACAGGTTTCGTTGGATTCTTGAAGGCGGGATCATCGGGAGAGACAAGGGTGCGTGTGAGAAGCGTAACCGCTGTTCTGTTCAATCTCCGTTTTTCGATCTCGTTTTGGAGTGCCTGCTGCAACAGGTATCCTATGAATCCTTGGGTCTCTGCACCACATGCATGCATCGGAAAAGATGGGACGTTTGCGTATCTGAAAGCGGCATCATGCCTAAGCATGGTGGCGCCAACTTGTGGACCGTTGCCATGCGTTATGGCTATGGTGAACCCGTCTTCAATAAGGTCAACAATTTTGCGCGCAGCTACCTTGACGTTTTCGTACTGTTCTTCGAATGTACCATTCTGGCCCCTCTGGAGGAGTGCGTTCCCCCCAAGTGCTATAACAACAGGTTTTGTATGGTTCATAGAGCGTTTCAAGTCAACGAGATTCTATTATAAAGATTAAAAATAGCACGACCGTCCTAGGTCCGATTTCATAACTTATGATGATTTGCACTTTTGAATATTTACCGACCATCACAATCATTTAGACCCCCGAGAAACAACAGCGTGATGGAAACACTTTTTTCTGGGAAAGAACGCCAGCCTCACGATGGAACCACTTCGGGTGGACCCCCTTGGTAAGGTCAATGAGGCGGCAAAAAACGGGAAGCTTCCACCTGAAATTGTGGGTAAGATTGTAGCAAGAATGCCAGAACTTGATGAGGCGATCAAGAACGTTGAAGAGGCTTCCGGACTGGTCTATCCTCCCTACTATGTCCAGCCTGTAATGATTCTTGTGAAAAGCGAGGTCGAGGTTGGCACGACTGGTGTTTACTATGCGAGAAACGTTCCAGTTGTGCTTAATAACAAACTAAACCTGTTAATAGAATTCACTGCACCTCTTTTGCTGTACGCTTCTAAACAGACTTTACAGGCTGTCGTGGCGCATGAATTCACTCACTACCTTGAACTGGTCAAGAGATTTTCCACATCCCCATTTTCGTCCCCTTCTCCTTCCACGATGTTTGAGGCGACATACAAAGACATGCAGGAGGCCTTTCCGCCTGAACTTATATTTGGAAGGAGAAAGGGAATAGCCTTGGCCATAGATAAGAAGTTCTCTCAGGGGTTTTCGGACGAGCCCATGAATAAGAGGGCAATAAAGAATTGGCTGGAGAAGAAGTTGCCTTACGTTGTCGTGAGCCCTGACGACAACGCAGTAAGGATACCCCTGTCAGCCATAGCAAACGCGAACATAGATAGAAGGGTCGTGGAAAAAATATCACGACTGGGTCAGTGAATGGTAGTCGGGAGGAAAGCGAGTCTGGTGAATATCCTTGGTGGATATGGTTGTTGGGGAACTTCAAAAGCTGAAAGTCATAGTCGAACGAGTGGCTAATGGTAGACGGGTCATCGCAGCCATGGTTTACGGCTCTCGGGTATCTGGATACGCCAGGCCGGACAGTGACTACGATCTGCTGGTGGTGGTTGACAAGTTGCGCCCAAGGGCCAAATATGTATATGGAAACTATGAAGAAATATACTACTCCGTGCTCCTGGTGGATGAGAAAGCCTTCAGAAAAGACTGCTCCAGTGCGGCCCTGGGTGAATTCGTGAGCGGCAGGTTGCTGAACCGATACCAACCAATCACAGGTGAAACGTTTCTGAATGAGAATGAAGCCGTTCTCAAAAGGAGGGTCGTAGTCGAAGGGTTGCAGGAACTGTTCGCCAGATACGGCCCTTTTACTCAACATTTTATACTCACATCAGCTTACTTCCTTTTCAACAAACTAAAGAAGAGGGCTTTTATTTACCCCCCAGTCGTCTATAGCTACGTAAAGACGTATTCAGGATTTGAGGCATCTGTTAACACCCAAGCCTCACTAGAATGCTTCGATAGGCAGATGGGCGCCCTTTGTAATGAGGGTATTCTCAGGAAGGAGGCTGGGGGATACAGGGTTGAACCTGAGGCTGAAAAGAAACTGAAGGTTTCACCAATTGCTCCAACTGTGAGGCTGGCGACAACTGGTGTCAAGCAGTACGTAACACATGGGTTGGCCGGAAACGTGGGTGCGGAGGTGGCGATAAAGGAGCTGATTTCCAAGATAGGAAGGTCCAGGTCTAAAACTTCGGTTCCTGAAAACCTCGAGGAGCCACGCACTCTCCTCTCTCTTCCGGAAGGGAAGCTGGTTTTTGGGGGGGATTGGGTTGAGAAGGCGGTCGAACAGCTTGGTGCAGAACAGCCTTACACAAGTCAGTCCAGCCCTTTAGGGGATTTTTTTTCCACGGCAACACTCCACACAGTTAAATCAAAAAGTGGCGAGTACAAATTTGTTTCAAAGCATTATCAGGACATATGGTCCCTAAAATGGATGGTTGCAAGTGTCGTGGCACTAAGCGCCAGAACCTTTGAGGCAAGACCTCTGTACAGAATGAGCAACGAGTATGAAGGTCTCTTGAGGCTGAAAGGACTTGGAGTGAAAACCCCAAGGGTTCTTGTGGTAGCCCCTGACGATAAAGTGATGGTTCTTGAGCACCTCATTGGCGTGCCTTTGGAGGAAATGATCAGAAGTAAGAATATTGATCTTAAGAGGGTTGAAGGGTACTGCTTTCAGTTCGGTTCCACTCTCGGTGTACTGCACTCAAAAGGAATGACTATGGGGGATACAAAGCCGACAAACGTTCTGTGCACGGATTCTAGCATTTCTATCGTAGACCTTGAACAGTTCCAGCGTGGCGGAGATGAAGCGTGGGACGTTGCGGAGTTCGCGTATTACTGCGCTACTCTTGCGGGTGAGGAGGTCACAATGAGATTGATGAAGTCATTCGTATCCGGGTATCTTCAGCACGGCGAAAAGGATGTGCTTTATACTGCTTCCGAGGAGTCCTATATAATCCCCTTCCAGATGCTTGTGCAACCCCCTATCCTTGGGAGGATTAAGGAAATGTTGAAGGGAGTTGCCTGAACTTATGCCAGGCAAGAATCCCGTTACTTCCAGCTTACGTGCGAAAAACCTTCAGCCCGCATTAAAGTAAGTTAGTGGCTACCTTGCTTTCTTCTTTCCAAGCCATTCGGTGTATCCACACTTACCACAATGAAGCCTATCCTTATGCATGGCCATAAATACGCCCCTTCCGCAACGAGGACATTCCCTCCTTAGACGCTCTAACTTCCCGTTTGAGATGTTGTAGAACTTATACACCTTTGGGCTTACCCTCTTCTTCTTTGGCTTCCTTTCAGCGCGAGGTTTAGGCGCCTCTTCAGTTGCCACCTCAGTTTGTGGTTGCTCCGCCAATCCTTATCGATCTCCCAAACGTCAAATTCACTTCTTTTGCGCCGCCACCTTCGGTGCTTTCTTCTTCTTTTCCTCTTCTATTATTTTCTTTCTTTCTTCTTTCGGGAGGTTTCTAAGCTGAATGAATCTAGGGACCTGCGACTTTGAAGAAGGATCAGGATAAATATGGAAAGATGCTACCTGATCCCTTGTACCATGCTTGTTTCTGAGGGAAAAGAGAACTACGGATTCTGGTGATACATTAAGATCTGCAGCTACCTGCTTTATGGCGTCAAGCCTAGTGAGCCTGCCCGCAGATTCCTCGAAAAGATATGTTGCTTCCCTCCGCTCGAGGACCGGGTTTTCCCTCAATTCTAGTCTCTTCAAGGTGGTGTCAGCCGTCCCCTGCCTACCAGGAAACCACTTATAAGTAGTTTGCAGCGCCGCGCCACGCTTATCTGCACGAAAGACTCATACAAAAGGAAGGTGTTCAGTCATTCCAACCCATTTCTTTCATGTACGCGTCTGCTATCCTCTTTGCATCTTCGTCCACAGTTACGGATACAAGACCCGCGTTGGGTTGGCCATACAGAACAAGTGTGCCCTGCTTCGAAAATTTTACGCACGGGATTACTAGCAGATCTTCCTCGCCATCCACCACCAGCCTGCATCTAGAGCTTTTCGAAAGTAATTTTCTAATTGTGCTGATGGCCTCCTCCGTAATTACGCCTGGTGGATTCTTCACGTTCGTAACTGGTAGATCTCTGTTTTCTGGAGTCTGTGTCCTGCTCCTCTTTTCTCTATAATCTATGATTTCGAGAACAGGCTTTATCCCAGCGTCCTCACACCTTCTTGTTGTGTGGTCTCCCACAGTCACAACCGCGACGCCATTGTCACGCAAAGAAGACAGGTAACCATCCACCTTCGAATCAGGGATGAGTTGGCCAATAGGTCTTTTCAATCGCGCCCGGAGAGCTTCGGTTAGATGAAGGTCGGCCAACTAACTCACTTGCAAGGCATATCGACCAGGTTTTCTTAGCCCCAAAACTGCGGCCACATCAGAGCCATCGGGTTGAAATAGAATAACCAATCCCTTCCAGTTTTCCGTGAGGTCTTCTGAGCCACAAACAGGACAAACCTTTCCCTGGGTTATAGCAAGACACTTCCTGCAGGCGAGTTCTTTAGGCATCGCCCTGCTTCGCTCCCTCCATCTTCTTTACAGGTTGTCCGCTAACCTTTGCTATATCCTCCTCGATCCACTCTATTGCACCCAGGAATGGTTGCCTACAGGTGACGCCTATTTTACCCATGCTTGCACCTCTGCTGAGACTTACAGCCGTAATTCTCACCCTAACCTTCGAGCCCACAACTATCTTTCTACCCGAGTTAGTTCCTACGATCACCCCCTGCTTTAAATCTGCAGAAATGTAATCATCCATTATTTGAGAGATGTGAAGAAGAGCGTCAGCAGGACCTATCCTTACGAAGGCTCCAAACTCCGTTATTTCTACCACTTCGCCTTCAACTATCTCCTGCAGACGGGGTTCGAAGGCCAGAACGTTGAAGCTGGCGCGATGGTATGTTCCTCCGTCCCCCTGTATCAGCTTACCAACCGGCTCAACGACGACGTCGCTCACAAGTATCGTGTATCCGAACTCAGGGGTGAGTGTGCTTTCGTAGCGCGCCTTCAGAATCTCCTGCGCCACCTCCTTTAATGGTCCGTTCAGCTTTTCAGGAGGTATCCTGACCACGTCGCTAAGAGAAACAAGCTGGAACAATCTAGGAAATCATCTCTCCACAAAATTGCACGGGTCTAAACCCAACGGCAGCCTCTTCGGCGTCAAATATTTTAAACTTTTGAGTGAATCAACGGGAAACATATTGTCTTCGGGGACTTGATTCACTGAGTGAACCATTTGCCCTTATTAAAATACATGTATGATATACTTTTGACGTATTTACAGGCCCAGATGAGATGATCGTTACAAACGGTTCTATATGTGGTCCCTGCCCACCAGGACAGCTCTATCACCTCGAAGGGTGATCACAAGTCCGCCTTTTTTACGGATCCTTTTAATCAGCTCCTTGTCGAGAGTGGCCACAGCAATATCCTTCGAGTTTGATGCATTGAACAACACATCATCAGCATACCCAGAGCCTGGGTAGGAGGATAATCGTGCACAGTAATCGAGGGCGAGTCTTGCGACTTTGCTTCTTTTGGAACCAGAATTTGATATGGTGCGCAACTCGTTCAGAACGGCCTCTGGGACGCGGGGTTCCAAAATACCCGTGGAGACTTCCAGATCGTCCAGAGTCATTCCCGCTTTGGCTATATGCATAAGAAAGCTAGCGTCAAGAAGGACCAGCAAAAAGATTCAACCTAAAAGTGATCCGGAACCGATCAGTCGCCATCTGTCGCCTATGCGTCTACTTATGGCCACCCTCAGTCCAGGACTTGCACAAACGGGTTTCCTCAGCTTAACAGAAACCTCCTTTCCATGGATCGATACCACAGGGCCAGCGGTTGTGGCCGTTGCAACGTTTAACCTTAGAATCTCGCCCATCTTGATCGACTCAACCTTGAGTGACTCTGATGCACCAACCACTGACTCAAAAAGGGACGTTTCGAAGGTGAGAGTCTCGTGCTCGGGCGGAAGGGTGCCAGGGACTCCGAGAACATTCCCGGCTAGAGAATCACTCTTTACGTACGCCGGGTCAAGAAGGGTTCCCACAGCAATCAATCCGCCGGGGTGAACAGAGTCCACGAACCCGGCGCTCGTTCCAAGCGAAGCGACCTTTGTTACAACAGGTGTATACTTGGATTTGGCTTGGTCGTATATCCCTGGCCTGATCTCAACTTCATCTCCCACCCTGAGTGTCCCCTGTACAAGGGTTCCACCAACCACTCCACCCTTCAACTTTGAAATATCCGTTCCGGGTAGATTGACGTCAAACGACCTGAGAATATACATCAGAGAAGTAGCGTCTGGATTTCTTTTGGGGGTCGGTATCGTCTCTTCTATAGCCTGTATAAGTGCGTCGATGTTGAGTCTTTTTTGCGCCGAAACCGGAATTATCTTGAGCCCTTTGAAGCCATACGATTCAAGAAATGCCCGTATCTTTTCCATATTTTCAAAGGCCTGCTGGTAGGTGACCAGATCTATCTTATTCTGCACCACTACGATATTCTTCACTCCTATCATCTGAAGTGCTTGCACGTGCTCCTTGGTTTGAGGTTGGGGTACCATTTCATTTGCCGCGATTACAATAAGAGCCCCATCCATTAGAGCTGCACCACTCAACATATTTGCCATCAGGCTCTCGTGACCGGGGCTGTCAACGATACTCACAACCCTTTGTAGGACAGCTTCCCCTCCACAATTCCCACACTCTCCATCTGTGTTATAGCATGCGGGTGGCGAGCAGCCAGTGCATCTGTAGATCGCGGCATCGGCGTACCCAACCCTTATCGTGATCCCCCTTCGGAGCTCTTCACTGTGGGCAGACGTCCACTTTCCGGTCAACGCTTCGGTTATTGTTGTTTTGCCATGATCAACGTGGCCTGTCGTGCCAATATTTACTTCTGGCTGTCTTGGGATTGGCTTCGAAGAGGAAGGCATAATGTCAGCACTTTCGGGAGTACCCTTGATAAAGGTTGTATCGAACGGATTTACTTTTGCCCCTTCTTTTGGGGCTTGGTCTCCGCTTCCTTCGGTTGTTGCTCCGCCTGCGTCGGCATTGAACCCTCTACAAGGACTGCGTTGATCTGGTACACATCCTGAGAAATTGTGTTACCTCTGACCAACTTTCTTTTTCTATAGCCTGACTCTTTAACTCTTATTCCAGGTGGAGAACCCAGAAGAACACGCTTCTTAACAGAGCCCTGAACATCGTATCTCATCGGGGTTCCGGACCTGTCAGACCCGCCTGTGATCTTGATCTTGGCAGGTATGCCTGCGCTTGAGGCATCCACTGTATCACCTATCTTGAGGCCCATAAAGAATTGAGACCTTGGGTCCTTGAGCTCTATCTTCGCTGACCTCCTGCTCTTAGGGTCTGAAAGGATCAGCTGAAAATCTGGCATACTAATTCTGCCTGCTTCAAATGCCTTAATTCAGCTTGATTTAACTTTTCCGAGGAATATACGGTTTATAGAGTTTCATTTCTGGTATAATTTTGTACCAATGGAGCTCAGCAGTTTATTCGTCCTTCTCCGGTCGAATCTGCTTGCAATGCACAAGTAAACAAACTAATCATGAGTGGAACACCGTTCGAAAGTTGACATCCTTGATGTATTTTAAATTTGATGGGGACACGAATGCATTCCATCCATCAAACGTGGAGTTTCTTTGTTTCCCAAAATCTCTTCATTTGCTGAGTCTTTCTTAAAAACACGTAAATATGATTTGATTTGCACAATCAGGCATGAGCGTAGGTGTTACACGAGTGCAAACGGTTATTGTGGCTTCGATTCTGGTGATCGCTGTGTTGGGCTCCGTCGTAGTATACAACGAAATTCAAAGCGGACACCAGAAGCCTCCTACTGGTTCGGTCTCTGGAGGCGGTACTACTTACTCCGGAAGCATCATAGGTAGCTTTCAGGCTCAAAATGTCATTGCTGCCTCCGATGTGAGTCCTAACTACACATTTACCGTGACCAGTATAGGGAACGTGCCACCTTCTGTGCAGATCGAAGCCGTGGCACCAAAGGGGATCTCCGTAAACTTCAATCCATCAAACGTGAGCATAACTCAAGGTCAACCATCGGTTGTAAACGCGGAGGTTGTTGTTTTAAACTCCACAAGCCCGGGCACGTATAATATAAACGTAAAATTTGTGAACGGTGCATTCGTGCAAACCGAGAATCTATCAGTGGAGGTGGTTAAGTACCTTGTCGTTACCGTTGGAGAATCCTTCATTCCGAAGAATATCACTGTTCCAGTGGGCAGCACGGTAATATGGTACAGGCTGAATGGAGTGCTTAGTCAGTACGATAGCGGGGTGCACAACGTCGTTTTTACCAACGGAATGGCTAGCTCCCCTCCGCTTCAGCAATACCAGTCCTGGAGCTACCAATTCAACCAAGCAGGTGTTTATAACTATGAATGCACATATCACTTACCTTTCATGGTGGGAGTGGTGAATGTTGTTCCATGAACAGTACGGTTCCGATTAAGCAAATATTGAACAAACCCTCAGGCTGACTCTCTTGCGTTGTTTTAGGGAGTTCTAAAAGGCGTAGGATGCATAAACCCTACGCCTCGTCGATACTATCTCTTTCAGAAGCTCGGCTTCCTCTACCGATAAACGGTCCATGTACTTCTCCAGCAACAACCTTGCATGATCGCTTTCTGGAAGCGTGTAAAGCTCCTCCCCCTCCTTGATCTGTCTCCCGACCGTTGGCTCCTTCATCGAAACTGCCACCTTTTCCCCAGCCTGCGCCTCGAGTATATCCTGACCCTCGTGTTGTATCTGCTGTATTGAGCCCACCTCTTCCCCCCTTGAATTCATAACCTTTGACTTCTGTTTGAGCTTGCCTATGAGTACCTCGACCCCAAAGACAGCGGGGTTGTTCCTCCTGAATACAAATCCCTTGAGCACCCTGAACTTGCAGGGAAGAGCGACCGATGAAAAGGTTGACCTTGCCTCGTTCTCTTTCTCCGAAGCAACCCAGTTAGAATATGAATCCACCAAAGTGTAAATCACGTTTTCGTTGAATATTTTCACCCCTTTTGCAATCGACTCCTGCTCAGCGTCATCAAGAACCTTCACGTTAAAAGCAAGGACAACGCCCAGATATCTATCATCTTTTTTTACCGAAGCCGCCTGTATTACATCCCTCTTTGTAACCGGACCTATGTCTGCGATTCTTACAGGTGTCCCTTGCTTCTTCAGCAGGTTGGACAACGCTTCAAGAGCGCCTAACGTGTCGGCCTTCAATATGACGCCAAGTTGTTCTGTCTCGAATATCGCACTTCTTACTTCGCTCATGACCTGCCTCTTTGCCTCCTCTTCATCCTCCCCTTCTGACAAGCCAAGCAGTGGTGAGCCTGCGAGAACACCTTCCAAGTCAGGAGCAGAAAGCTTGACGCCGGCGGCTGCAGCTATCTCCTGAACCGATTCGAACCTGTCCCTAGGATCTCTCATCTCATCAAGAGGTTTTGGAAGAAGGAGAGCTCTCACTCTTACAACCTGTGCAGCATTCCTCTTCGCAACCACAACCTTTGAGCCCACCCTGAGGACACCGTCAACAAGTATCACGTTGATGGTTGGTCCGAGTCCCGGTTCCTCCTTAACCTCCAGCACTATTCCGCGGGTTCTTGAGCCGGTAGCCTTCAGTCTCTTTGCAAGGTACTGCTGGGATAAACCAACTACAATTGTAAGTAGTTCAGCAATCCCCTCACCTGTCTTGGAGCTGACAGGAACAATAGAGACCTCCCTCGTGAAATCTTTCACTCGGTAATAGGCTTCGCTTGCAAACCCGAGCTGAGAAAGCTGTCCAACCACCCTATATATTGCGGAATCCAGCAATTCCACTGTAGCAGGCTGCAGTCTCTTTGCCGCATCCTTGACAAGTGTGTTTGGATCAGGCGTCCATCCTGCTATAAGATCAATCTTTGTAAGGGCTACTACAAAAGGTACCTTTCTTGAGCGTAGAATATCTATGGATTCTAGCGTTTGCGCCTCAATACCTTTCGTTGCATCTACAACAAGTATGGCTATGTCTGCAGCCGAACCCCCCCTGATTCTAAGGTTCGCAAAAGCTTCATGTCCGGGTGTGTCTATAACAAGCAACCCTGGGACCTGGATGTTTGCTCCAAACATCTTAAGAAGGGGGCCGCATATATTGATCAAGGTCTCAGGAGGGAAGAAACTTGCTCCTATCTGCTGGGTTATTCCGCCGGCCTCTCTAACTTGAACAGCCGTACCCCTCAGCCTGTCAAGAAGGCTTGTGTTGTGCACAACGAAACCATTCGCGATAAAGTTATGATACGGTTCGACTGTAAAGTCGTACACATAGCGCATCCTCCTGTTTTCCTTAACTAAAACCACCTTATCCAGATGCAAATTGCGCGTTTGCTTCAAGATGGTGTATTGCAAAGAGTGAGAATCAGTGGCATCGGAACTGGATGACGGCGGTTCACAATCAATGACTTCCAAAGGGTAATGATTTGCGACGGACGATCTGTCTAAATTTATGGTCTGGGACTTACCCGAATGGGCGGATGAAGAGATGGAGCGCCTAAAAGGATTTCTCGACCACTTTGATGGTGTTCTCGACTCCCTGCTATTTTGTCCTTTAGTGAACCTTACAGAATACAAGAGGTTAAAGGCTAGGTACCTACTAAACCAACTAAGTGGTGTATGCCGTTGTTTGAGTTCTTTCGGTATCAGGAGTGTATCCCCCAACGACAATCTTGAAGCTGAGATATACCTTACCGAACCATCGCTAAACACCGTGAGAAACCTGTGTTCGGGGGTGCACTCTATCGATAAGCCACCCTTCGTTTGAACGGTTATTGTGGAGTCCGCCCATAGCCTCCAAACATGTGAAGCTTCTGCCGGGATCAGATCGCCGTCTTCGTTCAGGGTGAGGAGTCTCAGCCCCCTTGATTCGTACACCAACCCGTCCGGCAGGGACTTTCCAGGCCCGCACCTGAATCTTTTGAAGGCCTCCTCTGCCCTTAAAATTCCGCCATCAGCAAGTTGGAGTAAAGTGTCTCCGGCAATGCATTTGCCGCTGTCTACGTGTCCGAGAACGACCACTATGGGCTGTCTTATTGTGGCGGACATGTAGCATCAACGACCGGTACGTCGCCTCACCCAAATATAACTTTAGACTCTCTTTCGAAACTCTCGCTCGAGTCAGATGCGTGTATAGAATTGTCCGTCAAACCCAACGAGAGGTCTCCCCTGATGGTTCCGGGGGGAGCCTTTACCGAATCCGTGGGACCTATCATATTCCTAACAACCGAAACAGCCTCCCTGCCCTCAAGAACAGCTGCCACAACTGGGCCTGAGGTGAAGAAGTTCACCAGCTCGGGAAAAAATGGTTTTTCCCTGTGAGGTGAGTAAAACTCCTCCGCGACTTCCTTGCTGATGTTGATAAGCTCGAGCCTTATCAGCTTAAGGCCTTTCCTTTCAAACCTGCCTATTATTTCGCCTACGAAGCCTCTTCTGACAGCGTCAGGTTTGATCACTACGAGAGTTCTTTCTGTCATAGTCCTCTGCCACCCTTGACATATTTTGATGTCCATCGAAGCTTGCGAGGGTCCCTCTTAAGCTTAAGATGGTTCACTCTACACTTGGAGCTGCAGTAGTTGGACACGGAACCGTCATTTTTAACAAGGGTGAGCCCCCTTCCGGGCTGTATCTCTTTTCCACAGAATGAGCATTTCTTTAGACTTAGCAATCTGTTTCGACTCCTGAAAAGCTTACCTTTACTCGCCCTTGATTTTAGGGGGATATAAAGGGCTCGGGAGTATAACCCATAACACAAACATTTAGAAAAGTACCAGTTACTTGATCTTTCTGGCTTCCCTCTCGGTTTCCCTAAGCATAAGTACGTCCCCCGCCCTGACTGGGCCTTTTACATTTCTTGTAAGAATCCTACCCTTATCGCTCCCCTCCATTATTTTCACCCGTACCTGTGTGATCTCACCAGCCACACCCGTCCTCCCGACCACCTGAATAACTTCTGCGGGGGTCACCGTTTCTTCTGTACCTTTGCTCATGGTAATCTACCTAGGCATCATGATGGACGGATTTTTGAGAGTGACGCCAGAATTTGCTCCAGCAAAGGCTGTGCCTCTCCTGGTTCTATTATAGCACATGCCGCGGAACCCACGTCTATACCCATACTCTGACCAAGCTGAGCCTTCGAAGAAACGTATAGGTATGGTATCTTCCTCTCCTCCGCAATGATAGGAAGGTGGGCCACCACCTCAGGAGGTTCCGTGTCCTCAGCAACTACTACTAGTTTTGCTATTCCTCTCTCTATCGCCTTCGTTGTTTCATTTGTGCCCTTCTTTATCTTCCCGGTTTGCCTTGCCTGCCGAACCGCCTCGTAAGCGGCCTCCACCAGCTCCTTGGGGGTTTCGAATTTAACGAAACTTGGTTTACCTGCGACTTCAGGGCTCATCCTAAACAATCACCCTTCAAACACTCCATAAGAACTCCTGTTTTAAACTTTTGTTATTTAGTACGGAATTTGGAGGAATATGGTTTCGGTTTGATCTGTTCCTTCGATTCTAAACATCTCCAGTCATCCAGATTTCAAGCTTAAATGACCGGTTCGCCCTAGCGGCGACAAGACGGTCTTTATGAATTAGATAGTTGTAAACATTTCAGGATCATTACTTCGAGGTGAAGATGAATGAGCATTCCTTATCCTTCTTCGAATCCAGCCTTGCGAAGAAAAGTCTTTCAAATTGCACCACAGTACCAACCTCTTCCTGCGATATCCCACCTTCGCCGATCCCCCTATCCTTTGTCGCATCGGGCATAGTGACCATAATGTCCACGTTACCCTCTGATGGCAACCACTGGACAGCCTTCGCTCTGATCTTTCGAGCCTCCTCGGGGGTATATCCTAAAAATCTGGCCAAGGCGGGTTTTGTATCCGGGCTCAAGGATTCCACCTGAATGTTCATGAGTCCTATCAGACGTGTAGCCCTGTTTGTTTCCAGGTCTTCAGACTGAACCAAAAGTCTGTACACCCCATCCTTTTCTTTATGTATAACGAACTCCCTTGCACCCATCTCAGGCACATCGGGATGCCTAGGAAGAGCCACCCTCAATTGATCTTCTGGAACCCCCATGACATGGAGTTCCCTTGGACCAAACACCGCGAACCGCCTAGGTGAAGTCCTGTCTATTATCTGCCTGTTGTAAGAGAGCAGGTTATCCCAGCTCACAGTCACATCGCTGGACTTGGGGCCGATCTCAAGAATTAATCTCCTGATAGCCTGAGGCACTATGCCCCGCCTTCTCAGCGCCCTAAGTGTTGCAAGTCGGGGGTCGTCGTATCCGTCGTAAACCCCTTCCCTTATTCCTCGCTCGATCTTTGATTTGCTGAGCTCCCCTCCTTCAATCATTAGCCTCCCGTAGTGTATGGCTTCAGGGTAACTCCAGCCGAATGCGTTGTAAAAGTACTTCTGTCTTACGGCGTTCGTTGCATGTTCTTGCCCCCTGATTATATGAGTAACCCCCATGAGATGGTCGTCGAGCCCCGCAGACCAGTTGTAAAGGGGCCACACTCTGTACTTTGAACCAACCCTTGGATGTTTATGCTTTGCCGTATCGATGATCCTCATGGCAGGCCAATCTCGAACCGCAGGATTTGGGTGGTTCAGGTCCGTCTTTACCCTTAACACAGCTTCCCCCTCACCGTATCCTGCGTTCAGCATTCTGTTCCACCTTAAGAGAGTGTCAGGGACGGGGACGTTTCTGTCAGGGCATGGTTCACCCTTAATTATGTATGATCGAAAGTTCTCTTGGGAGCAGGTGCAAACGTACGCACCTCCAAGTTCTATCAACTTCTTCGCATATTCATAATAAACTTCCAACCTGTCACTCTGATAGAAAACCTGGTCCGGTTTACAACCAAGCCACTCAAGGTCTTCAAGCACGTACCTGTACAGCTCGAGGGCTGATCTTTTCAGCCTCGGATCAGTATCCTCGTACCTTAGAATAAATATGCCGGAGTACATCCTCGCATAATCATGACTCAGTATTATTGCTCGGGTGGATCCAAGGTGTAGTACGCTGTCCGGGTTTGGAGCGAATCTCGTAACAACCCTGTCGTACCTTTGTACGTTTGGGAGGGGTGGCAGTCTTTTCGTTTCCTCCTTAACTCCTTTCTTCTCCTCCTGTTCTTCCTTAACAGATTGCGGGCCCAATGCCCTGAACATCCGCTCCTGCTCAGAGATAGGCAACCTGTTCACTTCCGAGACTATCCTTTCAACAATGGGGGCCAGTTGCCGAGCAAGACTGCGCAGGTTCTTATTCTCTGCAAGAACTCGTCCCAGAACCGCTCCACTTTCCGCCTTGCCTCCATGCCTGTACGCGTTAAGAAGTGCTGCTGCACGAATAAGCGACTCTGCCTCAGATGGTATCTCGTCTGTCAAGCTGACGCACTACATCCTTCTTACGGTAAGGGCACGGGCCAGTTCGGTCAGAAGATTCACTCCTTCACCCTTAGGAAACACTTCAAGACATTTTAGCGCTTGAAAGAGGTGTTCTGAGGCGAGCTTCCTCACTTGAGCGTCTACCCCCAATTCCCTGATGTACCTTACAACGCTTTCAACCGTCTCCTGAGGGGCCTTCTTTGAGCCCCACGTGGACATTATTGTCTCTATCCACTTGCTGTCCGCTAGCTTGAGTGCCATGATGAGTGGTAGCGTTCTCTTGCCCTGGACGATATCGTTACCCACAGGTTTACCCGTCTCTGAAGGCTCTCCAGCGATCCCCAGGAGGTCGTCCACCAACTGGAAGGCGATACCAAGGTGGTCCGCATACTCCCTTGCGCTTTTCACCTCATCTTCGACCCCTCCACCGGCTATGCAACCAAGAACCGCTGAGACCTCGAAGAGAGCCGATGTCTTCCTGTGAATCATATCAAAATAGAATTGTTCAGTGAATTCCTGAAGAGCTGGTGGGTTTAGGTCCAGAGCCTGACCCTCACAGACAGTGACCAAAGACCCGGCTAATTGAGATACGGCCCTTCCAAGCCTGGGAGGATCGCCTTTTAAGGCGGGGGATTCGGCGACCAGTCTAAACGCCTTGGCGAAAAGTACGTCTCCCGCGAGAATCGCCATCGCCTCACCATACCTCTTGTGCACTGTTGGAACCCCCCTTCTGAGCTCGTCATGGTCCATTATGTCATCGTGTATCAGGGTAAAGTTATGCACAAGTTCCACCGCCGCGGCTGCAGGAAGAGCTGCGGACTCGTCCTTGTTGTATATCGAATAAAACTTCATCAGAACAAAAGGTCTTAACCTCTTCCCGCCGGCAGAGAGTAGGTGATAAGAAGCATCGTAAAGTAGCTTGGGGTCACCTTGCAATGAATCTCTAATGTAGCCATCCACCAGCTCCGCCACCCTTCTGAGTTCCGCATCAAGACTCAATTGAAGTCGCCTCGTACCATCGAACAAGGTCCCCCGTTATCACCTTCTTTGCCCTTCTTAACGCCTGGGTGTTCTGAGACCCTGTGAGGAACATAGCTAAACGAAGTTGTGAACTTAGCGAATCTATCAACGAAAGGACCTGCTTCTGACCCCCCTTTGCCGCTTCGATCAGAAAAGGTCTTGCCATGGCGCAGACATCGGCCCCGAGTGAGATCGCCTTTGCAATCTCGATGCCCGTTCTAATCCCTCCAGAGGCTATCACTGGCAGGGCAACCTTTCTTCTGACATCAATAAGGGCTGCCGCAGTCGGTATCCCCCAGTCCCAGAACGCCTCCCCCAACGCTGATACCTTCTCGTTATTGGCCCTCATGGCTCTGATAGATTCGACGCCGGACCAACTCGTCCCGCCAGCGCCGGAAACGTTTATGGCTGCAACCCCAGCGTCTTGAAGTTGTTTTGCGACGTCTCCGGATATACCTGCTCCTACCTCCTTCGCAATTATCGGGGTATCAAGTGAAGACGCCAGTTCTTTGATCTTTTGCAATGCGCCGGACCATTGGGGGTCCCCTCCCACCTGCACCGCTTCTTGAAGTGGGTTGATGTGAATCGCAAGGGCATCTGCGTCAATCATCTCTACAGCCTTCTTTGCGTCAGCGACCGTAAGGCCTTTCACAAGCTGAGCGGCGCCAAGATTACCAAAGATGAATGCGTTTGGTGCGGCTTTCCTGACCACGGAATAGGTTTCAGCCACCTCGGGCCTTCTAAGCCCCGCGCGTTGACTGCCAACCCCAATACCGATGCCTGCCTCCTCGGCCGCAGATGCGAGGGCTCTGTTTATCTCGAGCGACATCTGTGTGCCACCAGTCATGGAATCTATAAGAAGAGGCAGGTTCAGTTTGTGGCCGAGAAAGCTGGTCTCGAGCCTTACACTGTCCAGGTCCAACTCCGGAAGGGCACAATGCACAAGGTGTACGCATTCAAGAAGGGTTGTTTTCTTTCTTGCGTTGACGTTTTCGTGCAAACAAATATCCAGGTGGTCCCTTTTTCTTTCTTCTATGGTCACCTTTTACTCACTACCAAGGTACCTTTGAAGGGTCGCCCAAACACCGATTTTATAAGCGCATCTGTGTTGAATCCGCTGACGAATGCTGTCTCCACACCCATCTCTGAGATGAGTTTTGCCATCTTCAGTTTGTAAGCAAGACCCCCTGTGGCGTCCTTTGGACTCGATGCTGCGTAATTTGAAAGCTCGTCTGAATCGACGGTTTCTAATAATGTGCTGTTCTTCTCTGGATCGCGCAGGATACCAGGCTTGTCTATAATGAAAACCATCCTATTTGGATGCAGAACCTTGCAGAGAACCATCGAAAGGTAATCGCCACTTACGATTCTGAAGCCGTTCTTTACTGGCAGAACATCACCGTATGTGACAGGCGTAAGGCCTGAATCAAGTATCGTTTCGAGCACCAAATCTATCCCCCTTCTTGGGCTAAGGTCGAGGTCCAACAGGGCGACGCCAGGTATTACGTACGGTTTGAAACCTGCCCGTGACATATACCGACAGATGATCCTATTCAACCTGACCATTGCATCTCTTGTTTCCCAAACTCCTTTTCCTGAAGAGTCCACATCTCTGCTTGAAAGAGAATATTTGGAAGCAACGTAATGGCCGAATGAGCCACCCCCGTGCACAAACACAACGCCGCTTCCCGACAGGGAGTTTATGGCATTGTAAAGCGACCTCCTCCTTACGCTGAAGGGTCTGCCTTTGTCTGAAATGAATGAGCCTCCAAGCTTTACAACCGTCATAACACCCATGTTTTAACACCCTCTCCGGGCACAGAGCATAAAAATGATTGGGGATACTCTGATCTGAATTCTTCAAACAGCTTCTGAACATCCCCATCTGATGTGGCAATTATGCACCCTCCACCCCCGGCTCCTGTCAGTTTTGCTCCTTTGAACCCCAAACTTCTGGCCCTTCTGACCATCTGGTCAATCTTTTCTGTTGAAGCCCCCACCATTCTGAGGGCCTCTTGGCTAAAGTTCATTCCTTGAGCCAGAAAGGAAACGTCCCCTTTTTGAAGCGCCATGACCGTATCTTCAACAATCATGTCAACGGTCCTGAGAAGGGTATTGAACGATTCGGGGTTGTTCTCACGGTACTCAGATATCCTCTTTACCATATCCCCGGTGTTTCTGGCTTCGCCACTGTTTGACACCATTAGCCAAAATGGAGGACAATTCAGTACTTCTCGATTTTTTCCTTTTACTTTGACAAGCCCACCATTGACAGAAACAAACACATCTATTCCTGAAGGACGGCCATGTACCATTCTTTCACCTATCATCGCGTATTCGTAGATTTGTGACTTGCTTGTCTCTAAGCCAAACAGGGAAGCTACGGCTGCAACAACCGCTACCGATGTTGCAGCTGACGAGCCTAGCCCGCCTCCAGGAGGGATCTCTGAATCTATAGTTATTGAAACTCCATTAAATCTGTGATTTTCAAGCATCGAAAGTACGCAACTCGCGGCAGGTTGAAGGAATTCATCGGCATTCTCAAGTGGGGAGGATGCTCCTTTGTTGAGCGAAATGATTTCATTCTTCTGCGATCTTACAGCAGTTGCCTGTACCCATTTTGTCAAGGCAACTGCGAGGGCACTCCCCCCATGTACCACAAAGTGCTCTCCAAGAAGTATGGCCTTGGCCGGTGCTCTGGCGACAGCCTTCAAGCAGATTCACCTGAGGAAGAGGACGGAGGCGTAGCCAACAACCGAGCTTTTGTTCCCCCCAGTATCCCCGCTCGTGGCGTAGCAAAGCTTCTCTGCCCTTGACGCCCCAAGCCGCTGAGCTGCAACCATTATGGCGGCCACAGGGCCATAGCCGCACATCGAAAGCTCTACCTCCTGAATGTAGGAGTAAAATCCAGTGACGTCAAACTTTAATATATAATCAAGGGCCTTCTGATCCTTTACCCTCGCATATTCATCAGGTTCGTAATGGGTGAAATCGCTTGAAGCTATGAGGATCCCACCTCGCCTCCCAACGAGGTTGGCAAGTGATTCCCCCAGTACTTCTGCAGTTTCCCGATCCTGCATCCCCATGCTGACCGGTAATATCTTGAAACCCTTGCTGTAAATGAATTGCAAAAACGGGATCTGCACTTCTATGCTGTGCTCCCTCCAATGGGCAGAATCATCCATATCAACCATTCTTGATTCCCTCATCAGCTCTCTAGCAGCCTGGACATCGATCTGCACGGAACCGAGGGGGGTTTCCCATTCATCGCTTAGAGGAGCGGCAACACCGCTGCCTATTCCGTAATGGTTGGGACCGACTATAACCACCAACCCGTGCCCGGGGACCGAGGATAGGGCCTTGAAACTGTGGGCAGCCACCGGCCCTGAGTACATGTACCCGGCGTGAGGGTTGAGGGTGGCAACGATATCCTCCCTTGCTACTTCTCCAGGAGTGGGTAAACCACCGGGGCCTATCTTATGCCTAAAGCAATCTTCAATCTGCTTCCTAAGGAGAACAGGGTCTGCTTCATAAAATTGACCCGCCACAGCGGGTTTCCTATTCCGCAGCCTCCCCCTCCTCCTCCACCAGCTTGGTTTCGAAATCTTCAATCGTATACTTCATTGGCTGCTCTGCGGAGAGGGCCGAGGAGTGAATTAAAACGGCCCTGGCCAGTAGCCAGAAGACTGCTGCGAGGGCCCGCCTCCCCCTGTTGTTGGCCGGTATTACAACATCGACGTCTTCAGTTGTGTTGTCTGTGTCGGCGATGGCGATCACAGGAACCCCGATGCTCGAGGCCTCAACGATAGCCTGCCTATCAAGCGCCGGGTCCACCACGAGGAGTAGGTCAGTATCGGTGTAGTACGGCAGCTGGGGATTTGTAAAGGTGCCCGGCATGAATCTCTTCGTCAGTGGTTTGCAACCTGTGAGTTCGCAGAACTTCTCAACGGGGGTGGTGCCGAAGTCCCTTGATGTGTAGACCACAACGTGGTTGGGCTGAAATCTTGCGATGAATTTGCCCACGGTATCAATCCTTGAAAGAGATTTGTTCATGTCTATTATGTGAAGACCGTCGTTCCTTGTCTTTGAGACATAACCGGCCATATACTTTGTCTTCACTGTAGTACCAATTCTGATACCAGTTGAGACCAGCGTCTTTTCAGAAAGTTGAGATGTGATCAGCCTTTCGGCGCTGCCCTCTTCATCCTCGAAATCCTTGGACATTCAGAAATTCACCAGCTAGCCTTGCCACCAGAAGGTCTTTGGGGGGGTATTAACGCTTTTGCCTCCGGTAACTGTCAGCTACCGAGGAGGTCCCGTCTGCGCCTTTCCACCGCCTCATTGTACGGAAGCTGATAGTCGATGATTTCAAAGCCACCCAGCAACATCCTACGACAGCAGTACCTCTTCAGACCCAGGTCGTCAAGCACCTTACCGGGGTCTTCGCCTATGTCGACCCTTCTTATAAAATCAGAATACTTGTCCGCCACCAAGGCCCCACACGTAAAACATCTGATCGGTATCAGCATAACAGACCAAGGTGTTTGGACCCCGTCTTATAAGTCGTTATATAACATCATAAGATTTGCTGTCTTATTACCTGTCGGCGGCGACGGGCCAGTAATCCAGGCTCCAGTGGGCGACGGGTACATCGGCCACCTTTCCGCCAATCAGAACCAACGGCATGGCAGCAAGATTCCTTGAATCTCCGGTATTCACCCTTACTCTGTAAGGACGCACCTGACCATCTGAGATTATGTAGTAGGAGTTCATCCCTCGTGCCCCCTCAGTCCTTGCGTATGCATCGCCCACCTTTCCCCTGATCTGTCCTCTAAGAGGTATCTTCACCGGTCCTGGCCTTAGCTTCTTAACAGCCTGCCTGACGATTGAGAGACTCTGTTTTACCTCCTCGAAGTGAACCAGCATCCTTGCCATCGCATCCCCCTCATCTCTAGTTGGAACCTCAAAATCGAGTGTATCATAGAGGGAGTAGGGTTCATCCATTCGTACATCAGATTTTACGCCTGAACCTCTGAGGGTCGGACCAGCGAGACCAAGGGCTATAGCATCTCTCCTCTTTATCACGCCGACACCTTCAAGTCTCATCCTAGCAAAGGGATTTTCTTCAAGGTAGGCTTTGTAGGCCGGTATCCTGGACTGTATATAATCGCAGGTTTTCAATAACCTGTCTTCAAAGCCGTACGGGAGGTCTGTCCTGACTCCACCAGGTACAAAATAGCTGAAGGTAACCCTTGCACCGGTGGCCATGGCCGCCACATCTATCAGGTAATCTCTGTCACCCATTCCCCATGTGATAGGGGTAGTATGACCCATAAATATGCCAAGTATGCCAAAGAAGTAAAAGTGGTTTATCATCCTGTTTAGCTCGGCCATTATAACCCTGATGTACTGAGCCCTTTCAGGAACCTTTTCGGTCAGGTCAAGTAGCCTCTCAACAGCCAGAATATAGGGAAATATGGTGCCGCTTGAATCATGTATGGCGGGGCGTTCGATATGCGGTATGTTCTGTATGTAGTTCTTGTATTCACACATCTTTTCGACCCCCCTGTGCACGTAACCCACATCGGGCACCGCGTCCTCAACTATATCCCCGTTAACGGTAAGTATTATCCTCATATGACCTGAGCCAGGGTGCTGAGGTCCAAAGCTGACCTTGAGCCTTCCCTCGGGGGCGGTTTCCTCCTGAAACACTCCTGCAAGACCTTCTGTGTCTAGATTGATGTTACCGCTCATGTTCAACACGCTCTATCACAAGGTTGTGTCTGTCCCGTTCTTCGTCAACCCACCTTTTCAGCTTGTAATCTTTGAGAAGGGGAGGAATTTCGTTCCAGTCCTCGGGAAGGTAGAGGAACTTCATCTCAGGATTTCCGTCAAACCAGGCGCCCAGCATTTCGAATTCCTCCCTCTCGAAGAGCTTCGCGGCGGGCCAGATGTCAATCACCGTTGGCACCACAGGCTTCGACCTGGAAACCCTCATCACAAGCATAACTATATTCCGCTTCAGATGATCCTGGACAGAGCCGATTATGTAGTTGAATTCGAATTCGTTAGTTTGGGGGTAATCCGTTACGCAGATCGTTTGAAGATGGTCGAACCCGAGGGAAAGAAGGGTTGCACAATCATCATGAAGCCTGTGGGGATCGGATTTTATCCTGATCCGATTTGGATTAGAGATCTGGGGGGATGATTCAGGTAGCCTCTGCAGGATAAGATTTAGAAGCTCCTCATCTTTCATCGTGAGACCCTCTCCTCTTGTCGAAGTTGACATGAACCTTGGGGGCCGGATTCGGCACCGGCGGCGTCGAGAGCTCCACAGGTGAATAGTAAAGGTCGTTCCTTTCCATTTCGCTCAACTCCGTAACAGGGGTCATATAAAGCGCGTAGAATGGACATGCGTCAACACAAAATCCACAGAATACACACCTGCCATAATCGATTCCGGGGTAAATGCTCTTTTTGTTTTGAGGATGAGCCGCCTCGGGTACAGGTATCATCTCAATCGCCTCCGAAATGTTCTCACACGCTATGTAACAGAGCTGGCACCCCGTGCACTTTGACATGTCGAGGTAGTGTCTTCCCCTCCAACCGCTAACCCCAACACCCTTCTTCGGGTCGTAAGCGTACATTTCTGTGTTAGGGTAGTTCTGAATTTCCGGATACATAGATGTCATCCTGTGTCTGAACAGGTGAGCTGTGCCAGTCCAGACAGAAATTGCGAGCCCCTTCAGAAACTGTGCAGCCTTCATGCCTTTTGGCTCACCTCAACCTTTTCGAATTCTGGAGGTTGATATTTTCCCTTGAGGTCACTCTTCCTAATCTTTTCCATAAGCACCATTATGCCGTCCAGTATTGTGTAAGGACTCGGTGGGCAACCAGGTATCTTAACATCCACGGGTATGTACTGATCAACCCCCTGTAGAACATTGTAACTGTCAAGGTAAAGCCCACCACTTATCGAACAGGCCCCAACCGCTATGCACCATTTCGGCTCAGGCATCTGTTCCCACACGACACGCAAACGGGGCATCATCTTCCTTGAGACAGTTCCAAGAACTATCAAAAGATCGCACTGTCTTAAAGAACCGAACGCCTCAAGCACCCCGAACCTTTCCATATCCCATCTTGAGCCGGAGGCAGCACCAAGCTCGACACTACAACAACCTGTTTCGAGGTGAACTGGCCATAAAGAGTAAAGTCTCCCCCAATTAATCACATACCCCAAGGGGGCCTCGATAGCCCTCTTCACCACTTCCGAAAGTCTGCCCACCAAAGCAGGACTGTCCCCACCCCCGACGCTATAGACCAGCTTTTTGCGGGGGGGAGCGGGCTGCCCATTCAATTCTTTCACTCTCAATTTACGCAGCAATCGTGGTGTTTATAAAATGTGTGCCGAAAATGTACAAGACATCCTTCAATCTAAAAATAGATCCAATCCGCTGGGATGATGAGCGATGATATGTTCTGGGGTATCTGAGACCGATGATGAATTCCCCAGCTCACTTTGAGCTCAAATCAGAGTGAAATCGTTTACTTCTGTGACCGTGGTAAGGACCAGGACCTGATCCTCGGAGCAATAAAGGTTAAACGAAGTCGCCAGAAGACTATGAAGTATGTTAGAAGTCGGAGCGGCGGGGCAAGAGGAATTTCTTCATTACGAGGTTTCGATGCTCAGGGCTGAAAAACATTACTTTGATGTCACACTTAAGTTTCGAAGGTTGGATGAGGCGAACAACTTCGCCAGACTTGTAATGCCCGTATGGACACCGGGACATTACCTGATAGAAGAGTATGCCAGAAATGTCGTAAGACTGACGGTAAAAGACGGCGACGGGGGGCAGGAGGTGCCTCTGGTAAAGGAGGCTAAAAACGTATGGAAGGCAGAAACTGGTGAAGCGAGGAACCTTACGGTGGAGTACACCGTTTACGCTCTTGACTACAGAGACACGTCAAGTTACATAGACCATCTGCACGCAATAATAAACGGGCCCAGCTTGTTCATCTACCCCGAAGGAAGGGAGAGCTCACCCGCGAGGGTGAAGCTGGTCCCACACCCTTCATGGAACAGGGTAACCACCCCGTTAAAGGATGTTGGCGGATTCAACTTCGAAGCTCGGGATGTACATGAACTCATGGACTCTCCGTTTGAAGTTGGTAACCAGCAAGAATACAGGTTTACAGTGGGTGCCGTTGAACATATCGTATCAATGTTCGGAACGTGCCCGGTGGATCAAGAAGGTATTGTAAGGGATATCAAGAAGATAGTTGAATGTGAGATTAACCTGTTTGGCGATGTACCATACAGAAGGTACGCATTCATAGTAAACTTCACAGACGAACACTCTGGAGGGCTGGAACACATGGAAAGTACGGTCTGCTTTGTGCCTAGACTCAGATTGGTACCCAAGGAAGAATACAACTTGACTATGGGGTTATTTTCTCATGAATTCTTTCATGCGTGGAACGTAAAGAGGCTCAGACCCAGAGAGCTGCTTAATTACGACTATGGGAAGGAAAACTATACCAGGTCCCTATGGGTGGCTGAAGGGATTACGAGTTACTATGATGATCTGATGCTTAGAAGGGCGGGGATATTCACCGTTGGGGAATACCTTGATGCCTTTTGCTCAAACGTAAACATAATGAAATCTTACCCCGGAGCCAGATGGCAGAGCGCAGAAGAGGCAAGTTTTGATGCATGGATAAAGTACTACAGACAGGACCAGAACTCTCCAAACGTAACGATGTCCTACTATGTACAAGGGGCTGTGATAGGGTGGATGTTGGACATGGAGATAAGAAAGAATTCAAAGAATAGGAAGAACCTTGATGATGTCTTGAGATCACTTTACTATGAAAGGTACGTCAAGAGTAGGACAGGTTACACAGATGAAGATTTTGAAAGGAAGGCGGAAGAAATTGGCGGAGTGGGGGTCAAAGAGATCTTTGAAACAAGGGTAAGGGGAACCAGGGATGTCGATTTCGAGAAGTACCTCAAATACGCAGGCCTTACGCTTATACAGAAAGACGAAGAGAAGAAGAAAACTAGTGGATTTATTGGGATACGGCTGACAAACGATGGTTCAAAATGTGTCGTGGGAACCGTTCTAGCTGGCTCCCCAGCCGAATCCATGGGTCTTGCCACTGGGGACGAAATAGTGGGTGTGGACAAATTGAGGCTTACGGGGGAAAGGTTGAGCTTCTACATCTCAAACAGAACGCCTGGAACTCGGATCGAACTTCTCTACGCAAGGAATGGGGAGATTCGCCTTGTCCGGGGAAAGATTGGTGCTCGCCCGACTTTCGAGTACAGGATAGTACCTTTGCCTCACGCCTCGGATGACCAGAGAGAACTTTTCTCGGGATGGTTGTTAGAGGAGTGGAAATCAACGATCGCCTATCCCGAGTACAGAAGGTCACCTGACAGAAGGTATTTACTGGACTTCGTATAAAACAAAAGCATCGCCAGAATATCCATTCAGAGGGTCACCTCAGAAGAACGAAGGAAAGTGTATCCCTTACAGTGTCATATGTTGCGTCCCTGACCCCGACCACCTTGAAGAACAGGGATTCAACGATACCTGCAGCCAAACCCCTCAAAAAGCTGGTCTCTGCAGGGCCGGAATCCTTCAGCATGGGAGGATGCTTTATCACCACGTTGAAGCCCGCCGAATACTGTCTGAATTCAAACAGACCCCATCCCATCACCCTAAGACCATCTATAACGTTTCTGAGAATCACCTGGGGGTCTTCTGCGGGAAGCATTGACCTGTATTCAGAAAGGACTTCTCTTGCGTAAGACTTACCCTCTTCAAACATTATCACTGTTCCGACGTCACCCAGTCGTTCCCTGAGCCTGCGTTCTATCTTCAGAAGCGGTGAAAGTCTCATTATCATCACCCTACTGTTGTTCAGAATCGTTGGTGGAAAGTAAAATTTGTCAAAGAGGGAGTCACCCATATTGGCGATCTCCACCTGAGATACGAACGGTAACTTCGACAATTCATCCCGGACAGAATCAGGGGAAGACCCCGCATTTGTGAAGTCCATGTAGAAGCTGCTGATATATCTATCTCCTTCATCTTCTATATACGTATGTGTAAGGACCAGCTTCGATCCAGCGTTGTGAAAAGGTTTCAGTATATTATCGAGCGAACCATCTTTACTTCTCCATACCACAAGGAACTCATGTAGCATGTCCCCTGGAGGCTTTGATAGAATCAGGTGAGCCGGAAAGTAATTTCTTTCCTCCACTAGAGACCATACGTTAGAAAGAATGGTGTAATTTAAAGGCTTCAGCATTCAAGTTAAGGGAATGCTGCCAGTCAGCCCGAATCGATCACCTGTATGATTTTTGCTTTCTTCGTCTTGCCCCGGGTCCGCCGAACTTCTTTGGTTCGGCCTGTCTTGGGTCACCAGTCAAAAGGTGTTTATCGAATTCCATTAACTTCTTCTTCAGGTCCGCGCTCTTGATGAAACCAACGAGAGCTCGGGCTATCGCCATCGCCGATGCGTATGCCTGCCCCATGTAACCGCCACCCTTGACAGTAACATCTATGTTCACCTTGTACCTGTTTTCACCTGCTATCCTCAGGGGCCCAAGAATTATCTCCCGCTGCAGTTCGTTTGGAAGAGCTTCAACGAGGTATCCGTTTATTCTCACCCTGCCAACCCCTGGTGTTATTGAAGCTGTGGCCCTTGCAGTCTTGCGGGTACCTGAATAAAGTCGCACCTTCTTCGCCGCAGCTACACTCATACTAAGAACCTCTCCAACCCAGCTCCGCCGCCAAGTCTCCTAATGTAACATAAAAACTGGAGGGTCTTGTGGCCTTTGCTTCAGAAACGTCATAAACCTTTAGCTTCTTCAAAGAGTCAGGGAATCCATGGTAGGCTCTGATACGTTTGAATGCCTCTTTTCCCTTGGCCTTGCGCCATGGGAGCATCCCCCTTGTCACCCTCTTGAATATGTTATCGGGCCTTCTCGGATGAACCGGCCCATGTTCTGGGTTTATCACTGATCCAACCTCGAGAAACTTCTTTGAAGCCTCGATAACATGCCTCCTGTTACCACTTACCAGAATCCTTTCCACATTCACAACGTGCACCATCTTACCGTCCAGCGCGAGTTTTGCGGTTATGCTTGCAAGACGTCCAAGAATCGTGTCCTGGGCGTCAAGGAGTACTTCCTTTTCACCGACTTCCAATGACCCTGATTCCACCAGTTTTGCCATACTTCTTCACAAACTCCTCAAGTTTGAGTGCCTCCCCACCCGCCTCATTTATCTTGCGTGCCGCCTCCGTGGAGAAGGAAAATGCACCAACCTTAAGCCTCTTCGTTACCACTCCTGTCCCAAGAACCTTGCCAGGCACGAGTATCAATGAATCTTCTTCAGCCAACCTGTCCAATTTGCCAACGTTGACAGCAGCCATCCTCCTTCTCGAACCTCTTAGTGCTTCCTCCGCGACCCGCCATACCCCTTCTTCAGGCGTCATCTTTGAGAGTGCCTTCAAAGCTGACGACCTATCGAGCATTAAACCAAGTCATCTCCAGGTTAAAGGGTAAGCTGCTCTGCGGTCTGCTCAGCTATACCTTCTGCCAGCTGTTTTATCTGTTTCTCAAGCATCTGCACAGACTTCAACAAGAGCACGGGGGCTGGGTAGTTACCCACACTCTCCACTTCAAGTATGCGTGCGTCCTCCTTTCCTTCAGCCTCGGTCAAAATTGCCACAGGCGCCGCCTGCCACTTCGCATGGTCCCTTCCACGCCCCATCTTTGCATAAGCTTCGATTTTGATCCTTTGATTAGGTGCCAGCCTTACGATCGGTATCTTGTCACTAACCGGTCTGACGGACGGATCCTCCGGAGCGACCAGCTCACCCGAGTAAACCGTCCGTGCTATGTTCGTCGCGACCGCGTCGAGAACTATCATAACCCTGCACTTCGGGCAGCCACTCGGGCTATTACAGTCACACTCTTCAGGCAGGGGGTATTTGTCAACGGGGGTGATAAGAGGTATCAGTCCCAGCCTGTGAGCTACCACTTCGTCATAAACGGGCGATGTGTTTTCAAGTATAACAACATCGTCTATGGCGAGAACGGGGAGTTCAGCAAGAGATATGCGCCTTACAGAGTTCAGATAAGATAGCTCGAAACCCTCAAACTTCAGCTTAACATTATTCTGGTCCGCCTCCAAGACCTTAACTGATTTGACCACGTATGATCAGGCCCTCCTTCCCCTTCTGCCACCCGCTTTTCGAGTTGTGTCGTGAGGAATTGGAGTTACATCCTCAATCCTGCCGATCTTGAAACCTGCCCTGGCAATCGCTCTGATGGCCGCCTGCGCCCCAGGACCAGGAGTCCTTGGCCCGGTTCCTCCCACCGCTCTGACCTTGATGTGCACAGCTGTGATCCCCTTTGTTTTTGCAATCTCGGCGCATTTACTCGCCGACTTCATCGCTGCATAAGGTGATGATTCGAGCCGGTCAGCCTTAACGTGCTGTCCCCCTGAGCTTATGGCTATTGTTTCTGCGCCCGAAAGGTCCGTAATGTGAACCAAAGTGTTGTTGAATGAGCTAAAGAGATGAACAACCCCCCACCTGTCCTCCTTTGCCTGTGCTACAGGTTTTTCGGACATCACTTCGTGACCCCCTGGACGATTTGTTTGTTCTCAACAGAGACCAAAGGTTCTTCCTCCCGTGAGACTATATAACTTGGTTTTGAGACCAGATGATTACCAACCCTGACCCTTTTATGTGTGATGAGCTGTCTGGCTTCATATGGTGAGCGACTCAGACCCTTACGCCATACGATGCTTTGCAGCCTCCGTTCGAGTATATCTTCGACCTTCAGGCTGAGTATAGCATCAATTGGAGCAGATTCTGTTACGAGTCCCATCTTTGTCAGCCTCTTCATCAAAAAACCGCTCAACCTTTCCCTGACATCGGGAGGGGCCGCAAGCAAGGATCTTGCCTGCTTGCGTATTCTCGACAGCTCTGTCTCCGCCCTCCAAAGTTCTCTTTTGTTTCTCAAACCATAACTTCCGAGCAGGAAAAGCTCGCTTGAAAGCTGGTCGGCGCTCCACGGATGTCTGGGGGTCGTGTACTTATTCTTCGGTTTCCTGGGGTCACCCAATCAGCTTCATTCCTCCTTTCCTTCCTTTGCAGATGCAGCAGCCGCAGCCTGTACAGCTGCCTTGCGAACACCCACTGTCTGTCCCTTCCTCCCTGTTGTCCTGGTATGCTGGCCTCTTACCTTTAGACCCAAACTGTGCCTCATCCCCCTCCAGCTGCCCACAGCCTTCTCCCTTTCAATATCATTCTTTATTATGAAGGCGAGGTCTGATTCAAGAAGATGCCTGTCCTCGCCTGTTTCAATATCCTTCCGCCTGTTAAACAACCAAGGTGGAAGGTTAAGTTGCCTGAGGTCCTTGACACTCTTTTCGATCTCCGCAACCTGCTGCTCGGAAAGCTGACCCAGCCTCATCCTACCATCAAGTTTCAAAGCATTAACAACTGCGTTGGCCAGGTTGATGTTTAAACCCTTTACCTCTTCAAGAGCATATGCTATCCTTTTAGTCCCGTCCAGGTCACGTCCCGCAAGGCGGACTATAGGTCTGAACTCAGATGACAACAATCAACACTCGGGCGTTTTTGCCTCTCTGAAAACGCCTTATATGTGTTACCATATCATTTACGATTCACAGTATCACTACTTTGATAAAGGGTGATAGAATTTTGTTCGAAATAAGCATCCGATGTGAGAAGAACGAACATTGTCGAGCCCCATCTTAACTTCAGCCTCAAATGTCCGAGCTGGTGCTGTTCAGTTATAACTGGCTATATTGGGACTGTTCGAATTCATTGGAGAGCGGGGATACACCCACCGGCACACAGAAACTGTATCTTACTATTTAGCAGAAAAAGGGGTTTAGGAAAACAAAGAAACCCCCACTTTATGGGTGGGATAAATTGTTTCCTCAATGCTTGAATACATCAGATTGATGATTTCTGGTAGCTACGGTGAGGCACACCGAAAACAAGAAGCGTCTCCTTCTTCCTCCCAGAAAGGGAGGACACCTGTTGCCAAGGCGCCCTTAGGCGATACCCGACTGGTGGACATAGGGGCCTTTGAAACCGTGTAAGCAAGTAAGTAAATAACTCCATGAAGAATAACAATGGGTAGCTTCCATGCAAAACGCCCAGAGGGCCGCACAGCAAAGAAAGCAAGCAAGCAAGCAAGCACCTTGACAACCCGCAGAAAAAGTATGGTAGCCAACGGGTGAACCCGTTGGAGAATGTTACGATACTCCCTTCCCCAAATTAATGATTGTTTTCAGGCAAGGACAATTCATCGTGTAATTATGTAAAAGTTTCAATTTCCAACCAGCAAGCAATCAGTTAGCATATGTCGAAACCAGGTCGGCCCTGTCAACCTTGCCGTCTCCATCCTGATCGAACCCTCTTATTACACATGCAAACGAGTCTTGTCCATGAAAATCGGAGAGAATTTCTTTGTACTGTTGCGTTAACGCTATTACTGCTGCCTTCGTTCCAACGTGCCTTATACCCGCGATCAGTATAATATACTTCCCCTGTGCGAACGGACTGGGCGTCCTTGCAATGACACCGTCCGTGTCTGAGCTGAAACGTCTGCCCTGTGCGTCAACCAACCCCGCCCAGTAGTTCGAAGGGTCGAATTTTACTGGAAGATATTGGTTAAGATCGGCTGTTATTTGATTTGTGGCGGGCCCTCCAATCAATATCATGCTACTGTTGGTATAGGCCATTTCCAGCTTCGCGTCAGTGTCCAGCTTTACAGCGAAATCGTTGCCAGCAGAAGCAAAGGAACCTATGCACAGGGCCAGCTGCGTAGCATAATGGCCGTCTCGGGCGGAGGCCCTAAATGGACCGTGCGGTTCAGGACTTCCAACAACTATGTACCCTTTGAGCTGGTCATCTACAACGATCCCCTGAAAGAAGCGTGCTAGCTCAACCGGTTTGGAAGTCCTCCCCGTTGGTTTCATCTTTTTCTTGTCGTAGACATACGCAACTCCCTGCGATGTTGTGACCACCCTTTTAGCCATGGCTCCCCGAACAGATATGGTTGAATCTACCTTCAGAAGACCAAGCGATACCAACCTCCGAACATGGTAGTATACGGACTGTTCTCTTACCCCCATCCTCTTTGCGATCTCACGTGTGTAAACCGGGCCCTCGGATGCTTGCCGAAGAACCTGAATAGATAGCTCGTCGAAGGCGTTCTTCAGTTCCTTGGGCGACTCAAAAAGCTCAACGTCAGCGTAGTACTCGACACCGTCATCGTCCAGATTTATTCTGGCCTTCAACCTGTTCGGTTTGAGCCATAATATTATTAATCTTATTGTAATGGTTACTGAAGTAATATATAAATCATCAGTCAACCAAAAGGATGTACTGTTTTAACTTTATCTTTCAGAGCGTCTATGGTACTTTTATACATCCAGCTGACCACGGCGATTTATGTGCGGCATCATAGGCAGGATAGACCAGCGAGACGTCTCACAGGATCTAATGGAGGGTTTGAAGAGATTAGAGTATAGAGGGTACGACTCAGCAGGAATAGCAACACTTGACAAAGAAAGGATTCAGGTGATCAAGAAGGCAGGGACGGTTGACAGGCTGATCGATGCCTACAGATCCTCGCCCATAAGGGGCACTATGGGTATCGCACACACACGATGGGCCACCCATGGCGGGGTCAACGACATAAACGCCCACCCCCATCTTTCATGTGACCGCAAGGTGGCCGTTATTCATAATGGAATAATAGAAAATTTCGACGAACTGAAGAGCGGTCTGATAAAGGAAGGGCATGATTTTGTGAGTGAGACGGACACAGAAGTGGTAGCCCATTTGAGTGAGGATTATCTGAACAACGGCAACACCCTTATGCAAACAGGGGTTAAACTGGCCAGGTCCTTGAAGGGGCAGTACGCGCTTGTAATAATGAATGTCGAGAACCATGGAAGATTGCTTGGGTTGAGACACAACGCACCTTTGATGGTTGGGCTGGGTGAGAACTTTTCCGTATTTGCAAGTGACGTTCTCGGATTCATAAACCACACAAAGAAGGCAGTTTTTCTCGAGGATGATACGGTGAGCGTGCTTGGTAGAAGTGGGCTCGAAGTGAGAAGCCTAGGCGGACTGCCCAGAGATTTCAGGGTTGTTGACCTAGCAGATGAGCTAAGTACACCTGACAAGAAGAACTTCGAACATTTTACACTCAAGGAGATCTACGAGCAGCCAATTTCTATATCGCGAATAATGAAGCAGGATCCTGGGAGGTTGACCCTTTTCAGAAAGCAGCTGGAGGACGCCAAGCGCATATTTTTTGTTGCGGCTGGTTCAAGTTTCCACGCCAGCCTGCTTGGTAAGATATATCTTGCGGAACATATGGGCATTTACAGCGACGTAATTCTTGCCAGCGAATACAGATCTTATGAAAGATGGTTCGACGACGGCACGGTACTTGTAGCAGTTTCCCAGAGCGGAGAGACAAACGACGTTCTGGAGGCCGTTAGGACGGGTAAGGATAGGGGGTGTTCGGTGCTCGGTGTTGTAAATCACGCCCCCTCGAGTCTGGAAAGATTGAGTGATACAGTGGTCAACCTGAGGGCGGGTCAGGAAGTTGGAGTTGCAGCAACCAAAAGTTTCACATCGCAGGTAGCCCTGTTCTATACCATAGCCAACAGAAACATAACGGATCAAGAGGTGGAATCTATCTCAAGGGCCGTCTCCCAAGCCCTAGCAGAGGAGGATACGGTGAAGATGCTCGTTGGGGAGCTTACTTCAGCCAAGGATGTGTATTTCCTTGGCAGGGGTAAGAACTACCCTCTGGCACTGGAGGGGGCACTCAAGATGAAGGAACTTGCCTATATCCACGCCGAAGGGCTCGCCGCCGGGGAACTCAAGCATGGCCCGCTCGCGTTGATTGATAAGGGCACACCTCTGATTCTAATAAATCCGTTAGATGAGACCTACGATGATTCTATATCGAACGGGATGGAGGTGAAGGCCAGGGGAGGGGTATTGATAGGCATATCTCCCGAAAGGCATGCGAGCTATGATCGATTCATAAGAATACCTAAAGTTATGAATGATCACTACCCCCTTGTGGAGGCTGTCCCCCTGCAGCTACTCGCGTACCACACAGCAAGACACCTTCGGGCGAACATCGATAAGCCTAGAAATCTGGCGAAATCTGTAACCGTAAAGTAAGGCTTTATTCCAGAAGGCCATCGAGCGGTAGCACATTCACATTATACTTCAGTGCGCTTCTCATGTAAAAACTTCCCTTAGGTGAATCCGTTGCTACGGAATGTTTTCCGTTCCAATCACCCTCCGGGGTTAAGCTTGGGCAAACATCCCTGAGTACCTTAACTCCTGCCTTCTGTATGGTTTTTAGGTACCCCCGCTTCTGCGCCCTACTGTACACAGACCTGGATATGTGCAGATAAGTAGGAGTCCTGAACCTTTTGTTGACGAGCTTGGCAGAAAGTTCGGCTACCTCCTCCAGGGTGTAGAAGGGACAACCCAAAAGAACCATCTCAGGAGGGGTGGCGGAGCTGTTTTCCTCCCTTAGCTGACGTAGATCCGCCTTGGTGAAAGAAACTGTTTCCACCCCCGATTTTGGCCTCGGAACAATGATGAACATGGGTGACGATCCTGAGGTACCAATTCCAGCCCCAAGCGCTTTACCCTGGGATTTTGTAACCCCCTTCAGTCCGGAAATGCCGATAGGCTTTGAAGTCAGCCTTCCAGCGAATATACCTAGAAAACCAAAATCTGTGGGAGATTCGAGTTCTGTTTCAACCTTGATGATAACTCCTGGTTTCCTGTTCTTATCAAGATGCATTCCAGCGTTTGGCGTTTTTCCTGTTATAGCTGATGCAAGGGCACTGATTGCGCTCTCCTTATTTGTCTTTAGACCCATCATGGAGTTTGCAAACAGACATGCTGAGCTTTCGGCCCATGCTACGTGGCTTCCCCTTTTCGGCATACTGTCGAATTCGTACGGCACGCAAGTCATGGTGGCCTCTACACCCATCTTTCTGTAGAGGCTGACGATCTCCAACTGTTTATTGATGAAATCCAAAGGAGGGTGCAACGACTCGGGCGTGTCAAGCTCAACTCCGCAGGGGTTAAGGGTTGTCTTTACGGAAACCTTACCATCTTCACTGAAAGTACGAAGAAAATCAAGCCCGGCATCCCCTATGTTTGCTAGATTTACTCCGGAAATGTGGGCAGAAACAACAGGAATCAACCTGTCCGCCTTCATGTACTCGCCTAAGGAAACCAAAACCCTGTAGGAAGCTGCGAGCGCTTCGCCATATTCACCTTGGAGCGCCTTCTCCTCACTGGGTGTAAGGTACAAATCGTTATTCCCCCAAACTCGATATAATTAACGGTTTTTGAACAACAGTAGAGACGGAAAGAAGTTCTGCTTTCCTGTTTTCTTCTTTAACTCGTCCCATTCGTACAGTAGCGATACAGCCGTGCTAGCTACCTTAATCGCATCTTCCACCCCCGCCTCCTTAACAAACTCATCCGTTTCCCGGTTCGCAATAACTGCACACACGCATCCTGCCCTTGCACCGTAAAGGTTGGCCAGTGTGAAGATAGTGGCTGATTCCATTTCAAAGTTTATGATTCCGGCCCTCCTGGCGTCGTTAAGTACAACTTCAGATTGGTGCTGCAAGAAGCCCTTGAATCCAGGTCTTCCCTGTCCTGTGTAAAAGGAGTCTGTGCTTGCTGTTACACCCAGCCGATATTTTACACCCAGCGACTCAGCTGCCTCGACCATGGCGCAGACCACTTCATAATTTGCCAGGGCGGGGTATCCGGGCCAGACGTACTGGTTACTCGTGCCGTCCAGCCTTACGGAACCTGTGGAGATCACTACTTCGCCGATGCCCGTTTCTTTTGAAAGAGCCCCTGTAGTGCCGACCCTTATGAATGTGTCAGCACCGATACGGAGAAGCTCCTCAACCACGATGGCGGCAGCTGGTCCGCCTATGCCTGTGGAAGTACATGAGATTGGTGCGCCATGAAACCTTCCTGTATACGTGACGAATTCTCTGTGCTCGGCCATTTTTTTGCTTTCATCCCAGTATGCGGCTATCTTCAAAACCCTGGCAGGGTCACCAGGGAGAAGCACATACCGTGAGACTTCGCCCGGTGCTAAGGATATATGGTACTGCCTGTGCTGTTCGTCTTCAGGACGAGATGCTGATTCTAGTTTTTTCATCTGCTTGTGATACAATAAATTGTACACTTAATCTTTTCCGGTTAGATCTCGCCAGGAAATCATTCTGAATGAGTGTGATACTTTCATCGATTGATTGCAATAGAGGATGCGGATAAATGGGATATTCTGCTTCATGTATTAGCGCCGAGGGTGAGATTTGAACTCACGAGTCCTTTCGGACACAGGCTAACCAGCTACACCTGGCTCCAGGCTTGGGCATTCGCATATCTGCCCCCTACCAGGCTAGGGTACCTCGGCTCAATTCCAGCACCGGCCTATGATGTATTAAAACCGTTTCTTTCTAAAGGTGCCTATCTTCGTTTACAACACTCAGATTCTTGGGCAGTGGCAACATCTGGCCAAACTGGCATGATGTATCATACTTACCACCGGCTTGGGTATTCACTTGTAGCCCGTTACAAGGAGGCTTCTGCCTGCGCATTTTTCACGGGAACTACCCGAGCAAAGTCCGACTTATGGTCGTGAAATGATATCCTACCGCGGGTGGATTGCTTGCGTCCCTTGGCCGGTTTACTCAAGATGTGCTTATACTCCGATTCCGGTATTCTTCTCCTGCTTGTCGGGAATCTTAGGCACCCCCAATATTCAACCTCCCGTTGTCCATGACCCGTATTGTAGGACGCATGAGTTTGGGTTGACAGTACGTTCCAATATATTGTGACATGCATGAATTCATAAATCGGTATACTTTTTCAGTTACCTGTGTCGCACTTAGAATTAAAATTGTCTGCCCTTCTGTTCAACTTCATGTTTTTTCCAGGCCTGAGGATAAGTCCCCGCCGGCATGATCACCCTTTCTGTCTTTATTGCAATTCCGTGCATCGCCTCAGCTATCTGTGAGTAATCAAGGATGGCTTTTCCAAGCGCTACAAGTTCACCCTTCTGTGTGTATATGGCAACCTGATCGGTGCTCATAAGGTTAGGCGAAACCCTTGCTATACCTGGGACGGCCACTTGGGCACCATGACACACCGCATCGACGGCGGAATCCTTTACAACGATCGCCTTCATATGTGATAGCGCCCTCTCTATCGGCCAGACAAGGGTTCGAAGGGAATTATCATCACCACCCCTATCCTCACGTTCCTTCAGTGCGATCGCAAGGTCCTGCAGCCTGGTCAATCCGTCCGATTCCCTGATATTGCAAACCCTTGTTCTCCTTAGTTCAATCATGGTCGCCCCGACTCCCAGCACTTCGCCCATATCGTACACCAGTTTGCGGATGTAAGTCCCCGCTTCGCATAACACCCTGATGATCGCGAGATTTCCCATTCGTTCAACCAACTCCATTTCGTATATAGTGCGCCTTCTCGTGACCCTCTTTACGCTTGAGCGCTGCGGTGGTCTTTGATATATCTCCGTCGTAAACTCCTGCATCACTCCGAGAAGCTCTGGCTCGGGCACAGGGCTGTGGAGTCGCATCACAGCGAAGTACTCCTTTGGGCCCAAAAGGAGTGTGCCAAGGGCCTTGGTGGCATGATTTATTCCCACCGGGAGCAGACCGGTGGCCATTGGGTCTAGCGTTCCGCTGTGACCCGCCCCCTTGGCCTTAAGCATCTTCTTGACCCAAGCTACGACTTGATGGCTGAGCTGCCCTGCAGGCTTGTCGAGTGGTAGGAACCCGTAATTCAGAAGCTCATTTATCGGACGCTGATCAGGGTAGAATCCGTACTGACCATCGGATTCTTCCCCAATAACCCTCAATTCTCTGAAGATCTGATCTCGTAGGTTGCTCAATCCACAGCAGCCCGGTCGGTTACAAGCCTGACATAATCTATTATTATTTGACTCACAGCTTCTGCATCTATCATCTCCGTGTTAACCATGAGGTCAAAGACCGAAAGGTCCTTGTCGAAATCATAGCCGTACATCTTCTTATAGAGTTCGGCGTTCTCGGTGTCTCTCATCTTGACAATTTTCAGAGCCTCCTCCACGGATATCTTGTCCCTTCTAGCCATCCTTCTGGCCCTTGTCGCTTGGGACCCTTTGAGCCAGACCTTGATCCCCCCCGGGTTCAACCAAGGTATTGCGTAGCTTGTTATGACGTGGTCCCCCTTTGCAACGAGGGCCTGCAGCCTCTTATCCACTTCAAGGTCATACCTGTAATCCTTGGCCCTTTCCCTCAGGAACTTCTGTCCTTCCTTTGTGTCCCACCACTCCTCCCCCCCTACTTTATACCCCCTTTCCCTTGCGAGCTCCTTCAGCATATCCCCTCCGGAGACATACTTTACAGGAAGCTGTTTCGCTATTATCTTTGCCACTGTGGTCTTGCCAACCGCAGGAGGGCCCGATATCACAATTGTTTGCAGAGGGGCTCACCCTGGGTTCGCTATACAGTTATGCTCGTCCCCATTACCCTGCTCACTACTAAGTTGAAAACAGTGTAAGTGAGGAAGTACCACGAGAAAAGGGTTAAGCCGTAACCTGAATGGAAGGGTTGTATCGCTGTTATAAGTAGCAGGTTAAATTTGTATGGAGAGACGGCTATTATCCTGGTGAACCCGATCAGAAAGCCCAGCACATAGTATATACCGGTGAGGGGCAAAAGGTAAGAAAAGGATACCCTGAGTCGCTCCTTTTGGGCCTTGGTGTAGGGGTCCTGTACACTTTTCATCTTTTTCTTCAATTTATCCACCTTGGCCTGATCCTTCTCCCTCATAGCCTGTCTGTACTCTTTCATGAAAGCGTTGTATTCTCTGGTGGCTATCCTCATCTGATTCACATCTGTCTTCTTTAGTATTACAAAGTTAGCAATCACGCTCGCTGCCAGCTCTATGGGCATTATGAATACCGTAACCAGCGGGTAAGAAAGTAAAGACGAGAGGTCGAACATCTTTCCTTCACGCACCTATTGAGATTATCAAGTCATAGCACCGGCCCTGCTACTCGGCCCTTATCGTGCTGAGAAACTCCTTCATCGCTCTTTCTGCTTCGCCTTCTTCATTATTTATTATTTTCATGGGTGCACCGGTTTCTGCGGAGGCGATCACCATGAACTGTCTTGAGAGCTCAAGCTCCGCTTCGATATCCTCAGGCCTCTCCTCATCCCTCTTCCTCGTAGGATCATTCCTTCGCCTGGCAAGTATTGATTGCACAGCTGCCTGAACCATAACTATATGGGTGGGGTTGAGGGTCCTAAGCACCTCTATCGGAAGACCGGGCCAGAAACCCTCAGGTGTCCTGATCACGAAATGAGTGTCTATAAGTACGAAGTCTGCCAGCATTTCATTTATCTTCTTGGCCGCCTTTATCTGAAGCTCCCTCTGAGTGTGAACAGGAAGAAACCTTAGCCTGTCCCTGTCCATAACTCCTATCTTCTTTGCCTCGTCAAGCATCACGGAACCGAAGACCACCAAAAGCACGCTTCTGGAGGAGGCCTTTATCGAATCCGCAGCCCTGGTCAGTATGGTGGTTTTGCCTACCCCTGGCAGGCCACCCACCAACACCCTGCTACGTCCTGCCAATCAGACCGCCCAGCCTTGGCATAAGTTCGTCAACCTGCTCCTTGATAAACGTCTGGTAGTACTGCAGTATTATGTCTATCATCAGTAGAAGCCCTATACCCGAACCGCCGAACACCCCGAGCACGCTTGAGACGCTGGCTATCACCCCAACGAGTATTCCACCTATGATGGTGACAGAAGGTATGTACTTAGATAGCACCATCCCGAGAGAGTTGGTTGTGCTTCTAAAGCCAGGGACGACCACCTGTGCGTCCAGCAGACTTTTAGCGGCCTTCTCTGGTGACATTCCACCCAGCTCCACCCACAACCTGGCAAATATGACACTCATGAATATCATGAACAGCATCGATGTTAAGGTCTGAAGCGGCTCGGTGGCCGCCTGACCAAGAGATGTAGGTACCACCAGGTAGTAAAGTAACCCACCAGTAAGAACCGGCTGGCTGCCTGCGACCCCTGTCGATGAGTATGTGGCAAGAATGTTCACAAGCCAGTTACCCGTGCCTGTTCCGAGCCTGGAGACAAGAAGCAGAGAGAAGAACTGCAGGTTCGCTATCAATGCACCAACCAGTATGACAGGTATATTACTCACATAAAGAAGTTTGATCGGATAAACCCCTGTGAACCCCTTATACTTTTGTGAAGATATTGGTACCTCAATCCTAACACCTTCAAGGTATATGATGAAAAGCATCATCACTATGGTGGCTATCAAGCCTACAAAGCCCGGCTCTATCCCTCTGTAAATTATCGATGGCAAATTGCCATGAATGGTAGCGTTTATCGCCGCGGGTACCACTCCATCGTACCCTACACCTGATATACTGATGGGGCTGAAAAGATCGAGCATAAACCTTAGCGCGACACCGGCCATGATGAAAAGGCTGATCCCGCTTCCGAACCCCCATCCCCTCTGGATCATCTGGTCAAGCATGAAAACTATCATGCTAGCAGCTATTAGCTCCAGCATCACTATGATCGCTGTTTCTGTGCTCAGTATTGCCCCGTTCGGGCCTCTCAGATATCCGCTCAGGGTGTAAAGAATCGCCTCAGCCACTATGAAACATACGGTGAACACTTTGTTAAACGCGGTGAAGGTTGACCTATCCTCGGGCTTGCTAAAGTCAAGCCTTATGAGTTCGGATCCAACGAGCAACTGACTTATTAGCCCCGCAGTCACTATCGGGCCGATCCCGAGCTCCATAAGGGAGCCTTGTGAGGATGCGAATATAGTTCTCAGAAGGGAGGCGGTGTTGGACTGGCTACCTGCCGTGGAGACGCCGTAAAGTGGCACCTCTGACATCACAAGAAAGAGAATCAGGGCAATAGCAGTCCAAATGAACTTCTCGGTTATTGATGGTTTTCTAGTCGGCTTTGGAATTTCCGGAAGTACAGAAGCTGCGCCCCTGATTATGTCGCTCGCGGCCACTTCTTTCTATACCTCCTCCACCTTGCCACCGGCGCCTTCTATCTTTTCAACAGCAGACTTTGTGGCGGCAGGAACCTTTACCACCAAAGCACTCCTTATAGACCCGCCACCCAAGAGTTTCTCCACGCCAAACTCCCTTAGGTCGATAACAGGAAGGCCTTCCGCTCCCTCTTTTGATGTAACCGCATTACCCTTCTTTTGAACCAACGCCTCAAGATCGGATAGGTTCATCCACCTTCTTGTCATGTTCGGTGAAGGTGGAACAAACCCGTGCGAACCAAAATAATCAGGGGCATACTTCACAACCCAGCTCCATTTGTGTTTGTGGCGTCCGGCCTTCCCGTACCCCCCTTTTGCACCATGTTTTCTGTGCTGTCCTACCTGTCCCCAACCAACGGTACGTCCTCCCCTCCTCTTCCTCATCTTTCTCAATCTAGTTGGCAATCAAAACACCTTCGATGATCCGGGGGTCGTTCAAACCACCATCCATTTCAGGTTCCTCTTAAATCATTCGTTCCACTAAACTCGACAGTTGTGGGTTCTCAGCGAGCAAACCGCCAGCGCCGTAAAATCTGTTGGCGGGCCTGGGGTACCCACCCTTCGGAGGGGCCAGGTTGAATACATGAACAAATCCTTTCAGATCTCCCCACTTTACCTGCCCGGATAGAAGTTTGGTGGCCATATCATTGGCGTCTTCGAACCCGGCCTTCTTGAAATCGTCGGATGTCGGACGTTTGCCCCCCTTCATTCTGATCCTTTCCTGTATAAGCCTGACCAGAAGCTCCTTTTCAATCCTGTACCATGCGATGCTCGTCGCCGCCACCCTAAGCATACCCATCGTCGAACTGTCATCGTTCACAAGTGTGGCGCTGAATTTTGTGTTCAGCCCGAGCCTCCTCATCGCTTCAGCCGCATCCCTCCTTACATCAATCGTGCCCCGAAGCCTTACTACAAGAAGCAAAGTCATCTCCAATTATCACCCCGTGGGAGTGAGCAGCTTGTACATATTCAGGAAAGCGTCGTAGAGCGCGTTTGAAATCGAGGATGGGGTGCTGGTATTTCCGAACGTCACGGTCCAGCAGTCCTTTATACCCGCAATACTCAGAAGATTTCTCAAAGTTTCACCCGCGACAAGCCCGAGACCCCTGGGTGCGGGCAAGACAGCCACCTTGACGCTACCGCTCTTCCCTTCCAACCTAAAGGGTACGGAGTGAGCTGTGCCGCATCTACACTCCCAGCTCCCGCACCCTTGAACCACAGGTATTATATTGAGCATGGCCACCACGGTTGCCTTATCAATCGCTGTCCTCATCTGTGGGGCCTTGGCGTGTCCTACACCGAACCATCCGTCCTCTTCTCCTACAGCCACCACCGCCCTGAACCTGGTCAGCTCTCCTGCATCTGTTTGCTTCTGAACTATGCCTACCCCGACGACGTAGCTCTTGAGGTTGGGGAGCAAGGTCTTCACTATCTCGGGCTCACGAATCTTCCACCCGTTCTCGAAAACCTCTTGAAGAGAAGCCACCTTCCCTCCTGCCACAAGCTGGCCGAGTTTCGTCTTTGGTATCCAGGGGGGTGCCTCTTCTTCATACCTCTGTCTGCTGCTCAACTTCTATGATCACCCACCCTTGTCCTTTCCTGCCTTCCTGAATAAGTCGGGTTTATAGTTGGTTATCGCTTCTTTGACCTGTGCGAAGTTTTGCCCCAGGTTTTCCGGTTCCAACCCTGCTGAGATCATCCTTCCAAATCTGAGGTTGTAAAGGTCAGGGTCAGACTTCTTCATGCTGGCCGCATAAGATGATATGTGTGACCCGCTGAGCCTTTCCTCGGGTGGAAGGGAATCCTCTGATACCCTTACCTTCAGGCCACCGTCAAGCGCACCCTTCACAATCGCGGAAAATCTTGATCCGCTCCTGTAGGCTGAAAGACCGGTATAAAGTACCGCATCCTCCACCCCAAAGGCCTGTGACTTCTTTGCAAGCAAAAGACCGGTAAGGTAGCAGGCGGGGATGTTTTTCTTTGCGCCTTTCCATCCAAATTTTGGAAGCTGGGTGGAGCTGGCTGAAACCAAGGTGACATCCCCCGAGGGAGCCGCCTTTATAAGTTGGGCGTAAACATTGTGAGAAGAAACGAATGTTCTGACAAAAGGTAGGCGAGACGTTATGAGGGCTTTCCGCTTCTTGTAATCTGTTTTGCCTTCCCTTCTCCTTCTGAAAACTTCTATATGCCTTTTCATCATACTCACCTGTTCCCTCTGGACTCTGCGATAAGCTCCTTGAGCCTTCTCAGAGTACGGACATCCCCTCCCTTTACCTTCGTATAGAATCTTTTGAACTCCTGAGGGGCTAGCTCACCTCTCTTCTTCAACATCTTAAGGTATCCCCTTAGGTGCCTGACCTGGTTCACCCAGGCCCTCTTCGGGGGAGTTCTAGTGGTGTCCTTACCACTCTTCGACCCGGGTCCCCTGCCTCTCTTTGACCGCTTTTCCTTCGAGACCTTCTTCCTCCCCCTGGAGATACCCCTTTTCTGCACAGCCCAGATATCCCCGGCCCTGATCAGCTTTCTGATGTCATCCCTTGTCACCGCATCTGAGACCCTGTCCAACGAGTCGTTGTGAAACCTTACCCTTGTAGTTCCGACCTTCAGAAGCTTCGCCGCTACAGCCTTCTTTGAAGATAGATTCATTTCTTCGCAAGCCTCCCTGGATTGAGAACTCTGAGTCCCATTTCCTTGGCAGTGGCCAAAATCTCTGCCCTCTTCCTCCTCCCAACGGTAGACCCTATTCTAACAACCACCTTGGTTGGGTCAAGTCCCTTAAGCTGAGACGGGTTCTCCACACGAGCTTCCCTGAAACCCGAGGGATGAATGCCTCTGGTTGCGGAGGGCGAACGGTACCCCACTTTGACCAATGGGGGGCTTCCTTTCATTCTCAACCTTACTTTATGATCTATGCCCTTCGGCTTTCGCCAGTTAGGTTTGAGCCTAACGTACCGCCAGCTTTCCGGCCTTCTGAATTTCGGCTTCCTGCTGCGTTTAACGAGGGCTGTGTCAGCTTTAGCACTCGACATCTCTAGCCTTCAACCCCCTTCCTCTGGTATATGTAAACGCCGTCTAAGAAAACCCTCTGGTCCTTCCTCTTCACCTTTGTGGAGTTCTCAATATTCGCCGCGGTCTGGGCAACCCCCTCGAGGGCAGGACCGGAAACTATGATATCGTCCCCCTCAACCTTGACCTGTGTTCCTTCCCCAACGATCTTCGCGACCCTTGGAGACCTTTCGCCGTAGAAGTTCTCGAGGCGAACCTCCCCGTTTTGAACTTTTACAGTTATGGGAAAGTGGGCAAACACAACCTTGAGTTTATAGACGAAACCTTTTGTCACCCCAGTATACATATTTTGCACATGGCTCCTGCAGGTGTTGAGTATCGCCCTGTCAACCTTCTTCTTTCTGTAAGTGCTGAGAACAACCCGGCCGTCCCTCAGTTCTATCCCGACAGGAATCTTTGAGAAATCTCTGCTAACAGTTCCCTTTGGCCCTTTCACGGTGAGCAACTTATTGGAGAGTGAAACATTCACACCAGGCGGTGGAGGCACCTCCACCTCCTCAACAGGCTTCAGCACGCTTTCAGTAGACGTAGCCAAGCAATCTCCCTCCTAATCCCTTTTCAACGGCTTCTGTGTGACTCATCACACCCTTACTCGTTGAGACAACGAGCATCCCAACGTTCACCGCGGGCAGGTACCTCCTCTCCCACAAGTAGTAAGTATCCAAAGACACGGGGTACCTGGGGGTTATTGAACCGCACTTCGTTATGCGGCCAAGCAACTGAACCCTAAGTTTCCCCCTTATCCCGTCATCAATGTACTCGAACTCACCTATGTACTTCCCCTTTTGCATGACACGCAGCACCTCCTGGGCAAGTTTGGAGGCAGGTATCACCAAGCACTCCTTTTTGTTTCTGAGCTCATTGTTGTAGATAGTCGAAAAGAGATTAGGTAAAATCGCTGTCGCACCCAAACTAAATCACCCATTCACTCGAACTTGCTGAACCCCATTTTCGGAGCTACCTCTCTGAAGCACTGTCTGCAAAGCATAAGATTGTACTTCTGAATAACAGGACCGAACTGACCACACCTTCTGCATGGTCTGGAGCCCTTTCCAAACTTTCTTGGTTTTCCGTGCCTTACCTTAACCAATCTAGCTTACCACCTCTACGCCAAACGCCCGTCTCATGAAATCCTGCGCCTCCTCCTTACTCACCCTTTGCTTTAAGGGCACCTTTCCAGGGGACCTCTTACGCCGCGCGACCCTCATCCCAGGCTTTTCCAAAGAAATATTGACATCCATCCCGAAGATTCCAAGCTCAGGGTCGTACTTCATGCCGGGGATGTCTATATGTTCACGAATACCAAAGCTGACGTTGCCAAGTTCATCGAATGAAGATGCTTTTAGCGAGTTGCCTTTCGCATGAAGAAGTCTCTTAAGGATCTCCTGTGCTCTAGATTTTCTCAGGGTAACCATAACAGCTATGGGCTCACCTCTATGCACCCCGAAGTCCCTTATGGTTCTCTTCGCGTCTCTCTGACTGGGTTTCTGGCCCGTGAGATTTTCCAGTACTTTGGCGGCTTTTTCGAGTTGCTCACCAGACTTGCCCACGGCTATGTTCAGCGTTACCTTTGAAAGACGCGGATTTAGCATCGGGTTCACAACCTTTTGTTCGGCCTGAGTCGCCTCAACGCTCATTTCCAACTTCACTCACTCCTAACAGGTAAAGAGATGAGCGGCTTTTCCTTGCCAACCGGCATAACAAGAGACGATGGAAGTATGACCACCCCTTCGGGTAGTGCCAGTTTCACACTCTTTGGGGTGGAGAAGGTTCCCTTTATCACCTCCTTGATTTCACCGTAGTATCCGAGCCGCTTCCCTGAAATTACGAGTGCCAAATACCCTTCCTTCAAAGGCACCGCATCGATTATCTTCTGTGATGGGATTTCGATCAGCAAGGAATCTCCCACAGAGTACTTGGAGCCGTCCTCCACGAGAAAACATCTGCTGTCGTGTGTTCCCAGCTGAATCCTTCCTCCTTTCACAGTCGTCTTCGACCTTATCTGGCACAGTTTGATTTTCCTTTCCTCCAAAGGCGCCGGGAAGGGATGAACTATACTACCGCGGGCCGGGAGAAGTCTGTAGGCGTTGGAGGTCCCAACGAACTCTACCAGATCCATCAACCCTACAGGCAGCTTAGAGGTTTTTCTAGCAACCTTGTCAACCAGCACCTTCCCCCTGTTCAATATGAACTCCGCCTCTTCGGCGTTACCTGCAAGGTGAAGTATGTCTCTGAGCAGCGTTATCAGGTCGTAACTTCTTGACCTTGGATGAGGACCTGGACTTGGCCTTGTTATGAATCTATGCTTCTTTCTGGGAACAGAATAGAAGGCAGGGGCTGCCTGTCTCTTCAAAGACTTTGATGCCGCTTTCTTCGCCATCAGCTTACACCTCCCTGCTCAAGCTTGGCCTTCCTTCTCTTATCGTCAAGACTCAGGGCGGTAACAACCACCTTTGAAGCACTGACAGAAAGAGGGGTGGTGCCACCCTTTACCTTCTGCCTCGTGACCCCCTCCACGTAAAGCCTCCCTCTCTTCACATCGACCCTCTGCACCTTTCCCTCAACATTCTTGAAATCACCCCTGACTATCTTGACTGTGTCACCCTTCCTTACCGCGATGTTCCGTCTCCTATACTTTTCACTTAGCTGATCGCTCAGCGGGGCCCTTACGAAGTGACCCTTCGAAGCAGATTTTGCCCTTTCCATCTCCTTTTTCACCTTTTTTGGTTGATGAGATCTCAACATATCATACACCACAATTAAACTAAACTATGAGCGGGGCAACATTTGCTATTCTTGCCCACCTTTCGGCTGCCTCAGCGGCCACAGGACCCCTGATATCGGTTCCTTTAAGTTCACCCTCAGGGGTGACTATAACAGCTGCATTATCTTCAAAGCTTATCCTGGCTCCCCCCACTCTTCGAACAGGGTACTTCTGCCTGACAATAACAGCATGAAGTATTTGTTTCTTCAGGTCAGGAGGCCCCTTCTTCACGACAGCTATCACCATATCACCTACACTTGCAGCAGGCATTCTCTTGAGCCTCCCCTTGAACCGAACCACCTGAACTATTCTGAGGGTCTTTGCACCAGTGTTATCAGCACAGTTGATCACAGCATAGAATGGTATCGATTTTGTGATGTAAGGCTTGAACTCCTGAACCCCTTTTGCTGAAACTGCGCGAGATTTAGCTGACAATCAGAAGTTCACCATCCACGTGATCATTCGCCCTGAGCCCCCACAACAACAAATGATATCGACTTGGAAAGTGGTCTGCACTCTGCTGCCACCACCTGCTGTCCCTCCTTAACGGAGATGCATGGAGCAAGGTGAGCGTGTATCCTGCTCTTTCTTTTCTCGTATCTGGAATATTTGGGAACAAATTGGTAGTAATCCCGCTCTATTACAGCCAACCCTCTGGCTTTTCTGCTTACGAGCCTGCCGTAAACCACCTTCCCCCTTGTCGAAACTGTGCCGTGCCAGGGACAGTCAGGGTCGTCGCAGGACCTGCTCGGAACCCTGGTCCCCTGAATGCTCTGTTTCCTTGTCATGACAGCATCAACCGCTCCACCGGTCTTCTCAAAATTGTCCTGCCATCAATCCTTGTACCGTCCTCCAGTAGGAAGATGGAAACAGACTTCGGCACCTTTTTTACGCTGGATCCTGATAGCAAAATAGCCATGTTCTTTGTTTCGGCCACAAACATCCCCGATTGGGTGACACTGCCTGACTTTCTTTCCTGAACCTTCACCAACCTGTTGATCAGAAGGTTGTAAGCTCTCATGAAGCTGATTCCCTCCTCTTTTCGGCTTTGACAGTTTCAAGCATGGCTATCATCCTTTTTACGTGGGCAACCTTTCCTGACTCCTTGTTCAGTGTACCTCTTTTGGCGAGAGTCCTGAGCCTAAGGTACTCCTTTCTGTATTCCTCCAGTCTGGACTCAAGGTCATCCAGACTGAGTTCCCTTGCGGCCTTCGGCTTAAGCTGGGGCACCTTCCTCCACCTTCTTCACCTGCTGGGCTTGTTGACCCTCCTTTTCACCCTCCGGCTTCTTGAGCTCGAACTCGGGCGGCAGAACGTCCTTGTAGGCAATTTTGACGTTTATACCGTAAAGTCCCATCTTGAGAAGGACCGATGTAACGGCTGTAGCAACCATAACCTTGCTCGTGTTGCCACTCAGAGGCACGACGCCAGCCACATATCTCTCAAAGTGAGACCTTTCGCTTCTCAGTTTACCTCTAATTGTAATTATGCACCCCATCGCTCCGGCCCTCATTATTCCCTGGATGGCCATATTTGCGGCCCTTCTGAACGCCATACCCCTCTCTGCCATTGATGCGATCCTGGCAGCCACGGTTCTGGGGTTCAGATCAGGTTGCGTAAGTTCGACCACGTTTATTGAAAGGTTCTCAAGACCAAAGTTCTGGCTGAGCCTATCGGTAAGATCCCTTATACCCACACCCTTCCTGCCTATTACAAGGCCAGGTCTAACGACAAATACGTTGAGCCTGTAACCCAAGGGCAGCTTTTCCAGCTCGCAACCACCGTATCCTGCCTCCTTTAGAGCAGACTCCAGATACTCGTCCAGCTCAGCGAACTTGTAGAACTTGGAAAGAAGCGCCTTACCGTGTGGCATTTCACTATGGAACCTCCTTGGCTACAAGTTCAATATGTGTCAAAACACGGACAGAGGGGCTGGAACGACCAAAGGCGCGTGGTTCAAACCTTTTCAGGCGTCTGCCAGCGGAAGCAGCGGCATGGATTATTCGCAGCTTGTCTGTATTCATGCCGCGATGTTCCGCGTTGTTCTGGAGATTTTCCAGAATCCCCAGAATTACACGGGCACACTTTGTCGGATAACCCCCGACTGGGAAACCCTGAAGTTGCTTCCTGTGACCCCTCTTCAGTTTGAACCTTCTGTACGCCACAGGCCTCTTCATATCAGCGACCTCTTCAAGAAAAGTTCTGGCTGAATCAAGTGAGAGACCTTTGATCGACTCGCACACTTCGCGAGCCATCTTCGGGCTTACGTCCACTTCCCTGCCGCTGGCTCGGACATAGGATGCATTATCATGTATATGGAACGAGTACCCGAATTGAGGCATACAGCTAACACGCGCGTACTAATCGCCTTGGAGGTACCACATAAATACTTTCTGCTTTAATATTCCCAAAGTGCCACTTTAATTTGGAAATTTTATCTTTGCTTCTTTGAAAGGGAAGAGCATAGCGTTATCGCCTGTAGGGAGAGAAACACGGCCTCCTCTGTCCTGACGGTCTCCACACCCTGGCCTGGGACAACGTTGAGAACAAAATCGAATCTAGTCATGTCTTGGTTCTGGAACATTTCGAAGAGACCGCGCTTTGGTGATCCAAATACGACAACGCATGTCGGGGATGATCCCAACTTCAAGCACAGATTCTCCCAGATATGGGTAATAGGAGTGCCTAATCTTGATGTTGCGACCTTCAGGTTGTACCTTTCTATGTATTGAAAGAGGTCTGTGACCATTTTTACAGAATAGCCCCAGTATTCATTTATTTCAGATCTCGACGCATCTATAGCCTTGGCCACTCCTGATTCTATCCTGATCCTGACGGTTTGCCTGGAGCCGGGCTTTGCTTTACCAGTGTACTTTATAGGGTTAGGGGTTCCGACAAATGCCACCCTTTCATCCCTTCCTTTCAACTCTATGAAGGCTTCACGGAACTCGCCGTCCCTCAGAACAGCTTCCCTTTTGTGAGAGGGTATCTTTAATGGAGGGAGAAGACCGGCAAATTTGAGGTGAGGTTTTAATGGATAAAGTCTCTTTCTGAGGTATTGTGGTGTTTCAATATACTGCAATACGTCTCTTATTAGAATGTTATCCTTCCCCCCTTCCCCCATTGGGTCAGGGAAGATTATTATCCTCCTTACACAGAAGATAGAAGCAGCCCTCGCTATTTGACCGAGTTTAAGCGTCTTATCCCTTAGGTCCCTATCCTCCATCAACAAGGAATCTGGTAAGGCAACCCCAAGTTCTGACAAACTTGATCATCACCACATGGGTGTTGTTCCATTACATAAAAGGAAGATGAACCGTGTCTACTCCGAACATCTTATAAGCTGCTATCCAAGGAACTTTATACAAGAGGACGGGTGACAAGTAATGGGGACCCCGGATGACGTTGAATTGAGAAGACTGATGAACAAGAAACTAAAAGAACTAGCAGCGAGGTCCCAGCCTAGACCTCACCCTCAATCTCAATCTCAATCTCAGAAACCTTCACCAAAGGATATACTTTCAACCAAATTGTTTGACAGAGCCGACGAAGTTTTGGCAGCCGCAGAAGCACAATACCCTGCTGAAACAAAGGCCATTGTGGAACGATTGGCACAACTTTACAGCAGCGGAAGGTTAACCTCCCCGATGAGCGGAGGCGAACTGCTGTACCTGTTTCGGAGGCTCGGGCTAAACGTAAGAATAGAGACCTCCATAAAGGTAGAGGAGCACGGCAAATTCGTGGACCTATCTGAAAAGCTGAGAAGCGAGAAGGAGTGAACCTTTTACTTCAGCGGTACGTAAAGTGAGCTTCTGCTCGCTCCTATGCCAGGTGTTCCGTGGACAACCTTCTTGATCGGGGAGGCGTATTCACCAAGGTAGTGACCAACCATCTCGGGTTTAATTTCTACTGTCGTGAATTCTTTGCCGCTGTATACATCTATGGAAAGCCCAACCATGAATGGAAGTATAACCATGTCTCGGGCATGAGTCCTTATCCTTCCTCCTTTAGAGCTTCTGACCCTCTCAATGAGTTTCTTCTTTTCATGACTAAGCTCACGATTCAGAGAACGCCTTTGGCGAGAAGGCATCAGATCCAGAACCTGCTCAAGAGGCATCTCTTGCAATTGTTCGATCGTTTTTCCCCTGTATCTGAACTCCCTTGGCATTGACCACAGTCACCTGTTAGCCGCTCTTAATATCATTTCTGCTGTACCGTCTCCCTTGCGATCACTCTGCCACGGCCTGTCTTCCGGGGTGCTATATGACCCACCTTTCTTCCGGGCGGGGTGTTTCTGGCCGTTGATGTCGATTTGCCAGGATGCTGGTGCCTCCCACCCCCGAATGGGTGGTGTACAACAGCCATGGCTATACCCCTCACTGTTGGATAGGCCTTGTTTCTGGATATCATGTATCTTTCACGTGCACCAGCGGTAAGAAATGGTTTTTCTATCCTACCGCCAGATGCAACCGTTCCTATTGTCGCCCTCCCCCTCGCATCTAAAAAGAGGCTTTTACCTGAGGGTAGCCTGACCACGGTCGTCGAACCCGCCTGTGAAAAGACAACGGCGCTTCCGCCTGCTGTCCTAACCATTTTTCCTCCATCACCGTACCTGGATTCTATGTTGCAAACTGTTGTACCTTCAGGAATCCTGGACAAAGGAAGTATGTTACCAGGGTTTGGGGGAGCCTCCGGTCCTATTGTAACCTCCCTCCCCTGAACAAGGCCGGTTACAGCAGGTATGAAGAATTTTTTACCGTCAGGAAGTACCAACCTTGCAACAGGAGCACCCCTTCCTCTTTCGTGGAATATCGATTCAACCATAGCTGTCACGGTCACAGTATGTGGAAGGCTTGGGTAAGAAACAGGAGACACCTTCCCCTTCTTCGGCGCTAACCATTGTAATCCACCCTTTCCTCTTCTTCTTACAAGTATTCTCTTACCCAAAGATTTTCACCCACCTAACTACAGCACACCTAGCCTTGACGCAAGCTCCGAAGCCGGGGAGTCTGACGTAAACGTAACGTAGGCCTTTTTCCCACTAACAGACCTCAATGTATTTACGTGAGCGACCTTCACGTCGTACATAAGTTCAATAGCCCTTTTTATCTGTGATTTGGTTGCGTTATCGCTCACCATGAACACCATCTTGTTCTGCTTTTCAATGAGACCAAAGGTCTTCTCCGTTACGTAAGGCATCTTTATTATTTGATATGCTTCATCAAGCTCCATACAAAGTCAACCCCATCAAGCGAACCTTTCCTTCAATTTAGAAAGTGCCGAGTTTGTGAATACACACAACCTACCCGGAACGCCGCCTGGGGCAAGGTCCAAGAGGCTCAGGTCTCTCGCAGACACCACTTCAACCCCTGGGAAGCTGCCTGCAGCCCTGGAAATACCCTTGTCCTCAGAAACAACGATAAGGGGGCCCCTGCCAACCCTTTTCGACCTTCCTCTCCAAGCAGACTTTCCACTCCTCTTCTTGCGCTTGGCTGCTCGACGAACGTCCTCCATTATCCCAACGCTTTCGAAGAACTTTCTGAGCTCTGAAGCTTTGGAAATACCTTCCAGCGAATCATCCGTAACAATCGGAACCGGCTTGCCCTCAGGTACCCTGTGTCCTCTGGAGACAACCAGCTCCCTTGAAGTTACCGAACCTAAGGCGGATAACAATGCAGCGCGCCTTTCTTTTTTGTTGATCCCTAGCCTTATCACCTTCTCTGAGCGGGGCGGCATGGCGAGCCGTCCCTTAACAACACCACCAACGCCGGCGGCCTGTCCTGACCTTTGTGTCCTTTCTCCCTTGACCCTGGCAGGTCTTGCCACACCACGACCGGTGTTCCAAGACATCGCACTTGTTCTTTCACCCGCATAGGGGTCTGTTCCCTTCGGCTGTAGAGAATGGCTACGCAACAACCAGAAGGTACGCCTTATCAGTCTCTTGTTCACAGGGACTTTAAAGGTCTCAGGAAGCTCAATTTTTGAGACTTCGCTTCCACTTAGGTCGAACATTGGCAAAGACATCATGAGGTCACCTTCTGGGACTTGGTGCTTATGTAAATCAGCTGGGGCGCCTTAGGTTGTCTTGCCTTCGCCCTTATTGGCTGACGAATGATAACGGGCCTCTTTGACGGGCCCGGCACGGAACCCCTGAGTATTATGTAGTCACCCTTTACCGCGCCATAATGCTGAAAACCACCAGCGGGGGTTATTGAGTTCTCCTTTTCGTTCCCAACAGCCATGACCTTATGATTGTACTCTATTCTCTGATGGAAACCCATCTGACCAGCTCTTGCGACGGTATACATGACATCATGCGGATGCCAAGGTGAAAGAACACCCACCGCTCGAACGCTCTTTCTAGATTTGTGTTGTTTCCTTTTGACCCCAAACCGGGTTATGGGCCCTTCGAAACCCTTACCCTTCGAAACTGATGCCACGTCCACCATCTGACCCAGCGACAACTGCTTATGGGGTGAAACCTTCTTCCCAAGGTTGGACAGGGCGAATTCAACTCTATCCTGAACCTTGCCCCCCAGAATGGGTATCTCCACGAACATTGGTTTCTTCTGAGAAAGCCCGGCCTCTGAGGGTGTCAAAGAGGCGATAACCGAAACAGAAACAGCATCCTTTGCAAGTTTCCTGAAGGATTCGATGGATTCGCCGGAGGGCTCAGAGTGACCAGGGGCGCGAAAGATATCGCTCAGGACAAAACGTTTTCCGTCCGCTTCATCGTACAACCTTACACCGACTATTTCGAGGTCTACGGCGGAGAGAACCGTCGCAGGCACAAAAAGAGGTTTTCCAAAGTTCGGTGTCTTTTCTCGATCGTCAACGGTTACAAGATGTATCATTCCAACCTTAAAGGTAACAAAACCTGCGAGATATGGAGAACCAGACACCGAATCCTCAAGACTCCAGGTCCTCATTCTTGGAATGAATCCATGAGCCCTGCTACGAGGGTAAAAAGCAAGAGAACCCCTCCTCGGTGCACTATGCTTTCTGTGGCCCATAATCCATCCATTCCGCTGGGAACGCCCCGCCGATACCTAATAAAAAGTTATCTAGGCAAAAAAGTGACGGACCCTTACTTCCAACCCTGAACTGGATAGATAGATGCAAAACCATGCCTGGGGGTAGACCTTCGAAACGAGCTTCCACATGCCAATAGAACCGTCATTATGGGTCAAAATTGGGATTAATTTGGGTGAGATTTTGCAAAACACTTTTAGTTTAACTAGATGAACAACTCATGATAAACATGGGAGAATACAAGGCTGAACTAAATAAGGTATGTGGATGTCCGATGACGGTTAACGCACCTTCAAAGGACGAGCTTGTTTCTAAGGTAAAGAAGCATGCCCTTGACGCTCATGGGATGAAGGAAGTACCAGCGGAAATAGCCAACAAGCTAATGAGCGCAATAAGAGAAGTCTAAAAGGAACGGCAGCGGGGTTTAACCCCCTTTTTGATCTTACGGATCTGGGTCGTTCATTAGTCTTTTTATTTTTGTCTTATTACTTCCAGGATACTCTCGTAAGGTTACCGAGTGCTATCGTCTCGGTGAGGTTGATCAGAAAAAGATATGGCGCGGCCGATAACACCACACTTTGGGCAGCAGGTACGAGGCCGTAAAGTACGTACCAGAACACAATTATTACAAGGTTTTGGGTGAGGAAGAAGATTGCGAAAAGCATCAAACCCATAGTAAATCCTGACCTGACCCTTCTCCAGCTCTGGGCATAAGCCGAAATCAGGATCACCGTGAGCGCAACGTTGGCGAAAGCAAAAACTGCCGCCAGATTCATTATGAGCGTACCGAAATCCATTAGGCTGGTTCAACCCCTCCAAGATTTGGACAGGCGGATAAACGCCCACCTCTTTACTTCTTTGCCACCCTGCTTCACCAACTTTGGCACGTACAAAACAAACCCCTCTAGGTTATAAATGGGTTTACCCAGATTCACCCCAAATCTCCTCCAATTCATGCAGGTAACTCTCCAGATAGGGAGACAAAAAGTATATTGCGCCGTACGTTCCCTTTGGGGAGCTGGATACTATCACCTGGTTTTCCTCCAATACCTTCAGGTGATGCTGGACTGTTTTGTAATCTAAGTGGAGAGTTTCGGCTATCTTGTTGGCGTTCAGGGGGGTCTTGGCAAGCAATTTCAGTATCATAGCCCGGTTGTTCCCTCCCCTCGTACCGGTAAGAAGGAAGATCAGCACTCGCCTGTAGGCGGGGTCCATCGGTACTGAGGAGCGTATGGACAATTCTACATCCAAAGGGGGTTACCCAACATTTAGAAACTTATCGAAATGAAGACAGAATAGAATAGAGGAGCTATCGCTTAATGGAGAATAAAATAAAATAAAATAAAAAAATAAAAAATGTCGTTTCGATGATTGGGTTCTAAGGTGCCTGTGTAGTCAGATTCAGGTAGGGGTTCCCATTCACAACGTTGAAATATAGAAACAGGTTAGAATTTGCGTTGCTTAGTTCGGGGATTGTCAGGTCGCCTGGAACAACCACTTGGGTACTTGGCATTCCAAGAGCATCATATATTGGATTGCCCTTGTTGGCCGCTGCGATTGCAGGATTGGATGTTGTTAGTGCGCTTTGAAGTGCGGCTAGAGAGTTAAGACAGTTCGCTGTAGGATTGGATAGAGAAGAAGGCACCACCTGAGTACATTGTCCTGTAACAGGGTTCGGCATAATGTTGGGGTCAAATACAAGTACCGCTACTGTGTACCATGGAACGTCTCCCTCATAATTTACGAGATGGCTGTGCGCAGGTGTCGGCAACACCCCCTCGGGCAAACCGAATACCCCTGAAGTAATATTGAGATACTTTTCGACAACTGTGAATGCAGGTGAATACATCAAAGTTGGATGATCGGCGCAAGCGGCTTTGGTTCCGCCCGCTCCACAGTCTGTCAATATTATCTGGCCCTGGTATGTTGGGTATCCCTGACTTGAGGCTCCCAGCTGTGGAACCCCAAATATTGAAAGACCAGCGTAAGCTGGGACAAGCACCCACACCGGCTGCGCGTTGGCGACTGTGGACCCGTTGCCCAAACCAACTTCGCACGGCACCGTGTTAACGGAAGATGACTCGGATGGGAACAGAGAAGCAGATGAAGGTGTACACGTGTAGTTTCCGTTATAAATGAACGTCACAACCCCAGAGTTGAAGAAACCACCACTTTCAGGCTCCATCTTCAATGCAGGAGTTGGGGGCTGAGAAGGTTTCGTGTAGTACAGACCTATACCTACGGCTGCAACCACCAGAAGAACCGCTACTGTGACTGCGAACACGAGATTTGATATTCCCTTCTTTGTCTTTCTATCAGTTTGCATTTCGGTAATCCGCAATTTCTAACTAAATTAAGCGTTGACCGAAATCGATGCCGAATTACACCCAAATTATTCCCGTATCTTTCTTTAAGAAGACTTCCGTGTGGCCCGGGTATGATGCCGGTCTGAGTCGAGTCCGCTCAAGTTCTCATGAAGAATTAAAACGATAAAAGAGACCGATCTTCTGGAAGGTTCATGAATGAACAAAAAGCAAACGGTAAACTAAGCTTTGGTGAACTCTTCAAAGACTGTCTCACTACTGTCGACGAGAGGGTGGTGTTCAACATGTTGATCGGTGGCATGTGGGTTCCATCTTCTTCTTCGAAGGTCATCGAGGTCAACTCCCCCATAGACGGTAGTCTAGTAGCATGCGTACAGGCAGGCACCAAGAAAGATGTAGACAATGCTGTAAAGGCCGCCCATGAAGCAAGGGGAAGGATTAGGGAGATACCGGCGATCGACAGGATTGATATGCTAAACAAGGCAAGGCACATTATGAGAGACAATTACGACGTCTTTGTACGCACGCTCGTAATGGAGTCAGGTAAGACGGTTGCTCAGGCACAGGCCGAAGTGAACTCTGCTATGAACAGAATAAAGATGACAATGGAGGAAGCGAGAAGCATATTCGGAGAGTATGTGCCGGGCGACTGGTCTGAAGACACTATGGCGAAATTTGCTCTGGTAATAAGAGAGCCCATCGGCGTCATAGCCTGCGTTTCGCCCTTCAACTACCCTCTGTTTTCAATGGTGGCAAAGGTCATACCTGCAATAGTTTCGGGGAACGCAGTTGTTATGAAACCTTCAACCGATGACCCGATTCAAGCTATTTTGCTGGCAAGAGTGTTGCAGCAATCGGGGCTCCCCCCGGGGGTGGTGAACGTGATCACGGGGAGGGGAGGGGAGGTGGGTGATGAGCTTGTCTCGCACGAACTGGTGGGGATGGTGACCCTAACGGGAAGCACTGAAACGGGACGCCATGTTGCCTCGCTTACAGGTATGAAGAAGGTTCACCTTGAACTCGGTGGGAAGGGAGCAGCTATTGTAACCAGATCCGCAGACCTGTCTCTGGCAGGGAGAAAGGTACTGGAAGGATGCTTCAAGTATTCAGGACAGAGGTGTGATGCTATCTCGAGGGTTCTGGTGGAAAAAGATGTCAAAGGACAGTTCTTGGGAGAGCTACTGAAGGAATATGACAACTGGAAGGTGGGAAACCCGTGGGACAAGACAGTCAACATGGGACCACTGATTAACGAAAGGGCGGCCGAGAGGGTTCAGTCTCTTGTGAATGACGCCATCGAGAAGGGTGCCGTCCTTGTGAGAGGCGGAAAACACAGAGGCACGTACTTCGAGCCTACTGTGCTGGACTCGGTCCCATTGCAGGCAAGAATTGCGTGGGAGGAGACGTTCGGACCGGTTGTCGCCATTATAGATGTTTCAGATGTAGATGAAGCGATAGAAGTGGTCAACAGGTCAAGATATGGTCTTGATTCGTGCGTTTTTACGAATGATTTCTATGTGGCATGGAAGGTCGCCAAGGGGCTACAGGAAGGGTCTATTACGGTAAACGATGCCCCTTCCCATGGAGTGGGTTATTTCCCGTTCGGCGGCAACAAGGACTCTGGAATAGGTAGGGAAGGGGTTGGCTACAGCATCGACGAAATGACTCGAATAAAGACTATTTCATTTAACCTTGCACCAGCCGGCCTTGGTAAGACAAGGAAGATTCAGAGGATGTAGACAGGAACCAGTCCGCAATAAGAAACCTTGGATTCCTCATCAGGGGTGCTGCGAGGAAGAAGGTCAAAAATATGGTTAAACCGTTCGTTGTTGATCGGAGGTCGCCTGTCTAGTTTCATCTGCACGGCTGAGGAATGTCGTTGAAAGGGCTGTTTTGAATATTCGTTCGACTTCCGTATGACCGAATTGCCTTTACATTAATCCAGAATATACTATACGAAGGACGACATTAAAGTAGTTAAAACCTTCCTACGGTGCCAGCGATGTTAGCCCATGGCGCGGAAGAGACTAATCTACCTGCATGACGGAACCAGCGTATACGATCTGCTTTTCATAAACCTCCTAAAGGAAAATTTCGACGTTGTCTTCGTCACATTTTCTTCTGAAGGTCTGTCGAAGATAAGCAAGTCCACAAATGTCAGATGCATTCTGTTGAAGGATTATGAAATGGACGATGCCCAGAAACGGGGCCCTTTGGGGGAAGTGATGGGATTGTTCAGGGTCTTCTACCGACTACTGCAATTCAGGCACGTGGCTAAAGAAAAGTACGATCTGGCGGTAGCGGCATGGGCTACGACTTACGGCTTTTATGCAGCTGCATCCGGTATAAGGCCATACGCTCTCCTTGTTTGGGGGTCTGACGTTCTTGTGCAGCCGAAAAAATTTCCGCACAGGTACTTTGCGAAAAAGGCTATAGAAAATGCTTCGGCTATATTTCTGGACAGCATGGTCCAAGCAAAGGCTGCTGTACGGCTTGGGGGACGGGTTGAGAAGATCACGATGTTCCCCTGGATAGACCTGGATTGGGTTCTGTCTTCTGCGGACACCCGCGAGAACAAGAAGCCACAGAAGTTCGTCATGTTCAACAGGGGACACGAGACTGTGTACAGGCCCCTGACCCTGATCCAGGCCATCCCAGCTGTGGTCAAGGAGAATCCCGATGTGATATTCCTGATAGCGGGGGAAGGAAGCATGACTAACGAAATGAAAAGGCTGGTCACCAGTTTAAAGTTGGAAAGGTACGTGAGATTTTTGGGGAGGCTACCTAGGCAGGAGCTTATCAACCGGGTGAAAGAATCGAGCGTTTACGTCTCGACGTCATCATCCGATGGCACTTCGGCAAGCCTGATAGAGGCGATGGCCCTCGGCGTGCCACCGGTAGTGACTGATATCGAAGCCAACAGAGAATGGATAAAGCATGGCTTTAACGGGCTCCTCTTCCCCGTAGACGACAGTGCAGAACTCGCAAGGATGATCAACCTTCTATTTTCAGACGAATCGCTCGCCAGAAAGATAGGGGCCAACGCAACGCAGACTGTGAAGTTGCGCGTAGATTGGAAAAGCAACTCGAAGCTATTCATCAGAAAACTTAACGCGATTCTGGGGAGATGCTGAGGTCAATATTTAAATGAGTTCCAATTTGAAGGTTGACTATGAGTTTTAAGGTGCCTTCTACCAAGCCATACTTTCCCAAGGAGGATGTCGAAGAACTGAAGAAACATCTTGAGATAATTCTTGGTTCCGGAATGCTCACCCTAGGCGAGTACACAAACAAACTCGAGAGTGAATTTTCGAAGATTCACGGAACCAAATTCTCTGTGGCTGTAAGCTCTGGCACAAGTGCGCTGGAGATCATATTCAGGGCGCTGGGGTTGACCGAAGACGATGAGGTGATTGTCCCTACGAACACCTTCGGCGCGACTGTGACTTCGATCATCTTTGCTGGGGCCAAGCCCATAATCGCCGACGTAGAAAAGGATACTCTCTGCCTTGACCCCGCGTCCGTTCGCAAGAAGCTTTCGGAAAGAACCAAGGCCATAGTTACCGTGCATATAGGTGGGCTGATAGCTCCAAGCATAAATGAACTCAGGGAAATTGCGTCCGATAACAACCTGTTTCTTGTGGAAGACGCAGCCCATGCGCACGGCTCAAGTTTTAACGGGAGAAAGGCAGGGTCGTTCGGGGTGGCTGGTGCCTTTTCGTTCTACCCTACAAAGGTTATAGCCACTTCCGAAGGCGGCATCATAACCACCGGGAGCGAGGATATCAGGGGGAAGGCTAGGATCATGAGGGACCAGGGAAAGGAGAACTTCAGCAGTAATGTGATAGTAGAGTTGGGATACAACTGGAGAATGAATGAAGTAAGTGCGGCGATATGTCTTTCTCAGCTTGCAAGATTGGATGAATTTGTGCGGAATAGGAACAGGATTGCCCGTATTTATGATGAAGAGCTTGGAGGGGTCGAAGGTATCGCCCCACAGGTTATCCCCGCAGGCTGCGTTTCCAACTACTACAAGTATACGGCATTTCTGGATAAAGGGATTTCAAGGGATGCCTTCAAAAAGGCCTGCCGGGAAAGGGGGGTAAGCCTTGGAGGAGAGGTTTACTGGCCTCCAATACACATGCAGCCCATTTTCAGCAGGCTGCTCAATTTGAAGGAGGGACTTTTCCCCAACTCGGAGGATGTTTGCAGACGCATAGTTTCGCTACCCATGTACAGCAACATGAGGGAAGAGGAGGCAGCCTATGCAGCTGATGTTATGAAACGTGTGCTTAGGGAGATGCTTCAGGCAAGTTGACCATACTCGTTACCGGCGGTTCGGGCTTCATAGGGAGTCATGTTGTCGACCTTTTGATAGCTAACGGACACGATGTCAGGGTTTTCGACAAGGTAAAACCTGCAAACGACAAAGTGGAATGGAAGTCTGGAGACCTTTTGAATTATGAGCATCTTCTTGATGCCATGACCGATGTTGATTTCGTATTTCATCTGGCTGCAGTGGCTGACGTTAACGTCGCAACACAGGATCCGGAACTTTGCCTGCAGGTGAATGAAACCGGAACCTTGAAGGTTTTGAAGGCAGCAACGTCCAAGGACGTAGAAAGAGTCATGCTTGCTTCGTCGACTTGGGTGTACGGAAAGGCAACGGGCAGCGTAACCGAGGAGAGCCCGATACCTCCCCCCGACAACATCTATACGAAGACCAAAATAGGTCAGGAGCACCTCGTCCAGGCATGGAATTCTGCTACCGGATTACCCTATACCATACTTAGGTACGACATTCCTTACGGCCCACGAATGCGTGGGAATATGGCTATAGCATCATTCGTAAGGAAGGCTCTTCGTGGCGAGACAATAACAATATTTGGTGACGGTGGGCAGGCGCGATGCTTCATCCATGTAGAGGATATAGCACTCGGAAATGTCATGAGCATGAAACCTCAGGGCAAGAATCAAACTTTCAACCTCGCGGGAAAGGAGTTCGTTTCTGTTCTGGAGGTGGTCAGGTTGCTGTCCAAAATACTTGGCAACGTGACGGTGGAGCATGCCGAGGCGAGGCCGGGGGACTTCAAGGGGGTAAGGGTGGACATATCGAAGGCAAAGAAGCTCCTTGGCTGGGAACCGAAATATAGCTTTGAACAAGGTCTTGAGAGCTACATCAACTTTGTGAAAAAGGGCTAACCGTCTGCTGCTGAATATCCAACCTCACCTAGGTTCGAATTCGACACGAACCTTAATGGGGGATTCGAACGTCGATCTCGTGAACCACCCCGCCCTGACGGGATGGGGCTTCCTGCTTCTTCCACCAGACTCGTGCCCTTTCTTTTGAGAAAGGTTACGGAGGTCTTGATGTCCACAGGCGTAAATTCGGACTGCACCAGCCCTACCTTTATCTTTACTGTCACGAAGCATACAAAAATTTTTCTGTAAGGAGGCTATCCATCCCCTCCTTCACGGAAGGCGACTTTCGCCCCCTTAAACCCCCGAAAGTTAAACTGAACGATTGACTTCCTGCGATTCGTAATAACATTCTGGCTGGCAGCTTTAACCCCTTAAAATGAAGAGGAGGCTCAAGGGAACCAAACAATCAATTCACGAAAACCCAAACGGGATCGCAAGATGGACTAAGGCCTGATTGTATCAAAATAAATCCAAAACAATGGTATCGTCCGTTAGCTTACCGATGCGAGCAATGACGGGTGATTTACGGTATCCTATGCGCGATCTCTGCAGACCTTCATATCCACCGACTTGAACGGACTCGGAGTTGTGTGTTTCGTGATATAATGCGATTGCAAACAAAAATTTGATATAGGAATCAAACAGTGATGAAGGAACAGAATAAGGTTTGCTTGTTGTTGTTGGCGGAGCAGATGGATACATAGGCTGGCCTCTGATGCTGCACCTTGCATCCCGTGGTCACAAGGTGGTGGGGGTGGATAATTTTGTGACCAGAAAGCGGGTGCGAGAAGTTGGGTCGTTTTCAGGGATTCCGATCGCAAGTATGAAAAGGAGGGTAGAGCTTGCTAAGAAGTATCTGAATGTCGACATAACGTTTGTTGAAGGAGACCTCACCGATTATGAAGTCGTAAGGGGTATCTTCAAGAGGTTCGAAGTTGACGCATTTGTACACCTTGGTGAGCAAAGGTCTGCACCATATTCAATGATTGATGTGCATCATGCGGTGATGACCCAAACGCAGAACATCGCCAGTACGCTGAACATAGTTTATGCGATGGCAGAAATGTCACCGAAGACACATCTGGTCAAGATGGGTACGATGGGGGAATACGGAACGCCAAACATCGACATACCGGAAGGATTCTTCGAGATAGAATACAAAGGCAGAAAGGACAGGCTGCCCTTTCCGAGGATGGCAAGCAGCTGGTATCACTGGAGCAAGGTACACGACAGCGGCAACCTCATGTTCGCGAACAAGATATGGGGCCTTAGTATAACAGATGTTATGCAAGGCGTTGTATATGGAACAAGGACGTCTGAGATAACGGAAGAGCCCCTTCATACTAGGTTCGACTTCGACGAAGTATGGGGAACCGCGCTGAACAGATTTTGTGTGCAGACGGTGCTGGGGCTGCCCATGACGGTTTATGGAACGGGGGGTCAGACCAGAGGTTTCATAAGCCTGACCGACAGCATACAATGCCTAAGGATTCTTGTGGAGAAGCCTGCCTCAGATGGTGAGTACAGGGTGCTCAATCAGTTTGATGAACCGTATTCGATAAAGGACTTGGCAACGAAGACCTACAAGGTTGCTCAGAAACTTGGTTTTAATCCTGAAATAAGGAATTTCCCTAACCCCAGGGTGGAGTCAGAGCACCATTACTATAACCCTATACACGAGAAGCTTTATGAGCTGGGTTACAGGAGAACAAGGAAGCTGGAGGCAGAGCTCGAAAATATGCTGACCGACCTTGACAGGTACAAGGATAGACTAGAAAGCAAAAAGGATGTGGTTCTCCCGAGGACTAACTGGCGGAGGACCAAGAATCCTCTGCCTGCAGTTTTGAAGCTTGAAGTGAAGTAAAATAGCGATCAGCATTACCCACACTCAACCATTGGGAGTCCGTATCCTCTAGCCTTAGCGCAAAGACCCTTCCTTTGGTTCTGATAAGCTGCATTATACCGTCCGTCAGTTCCACCTCGCCAGTTTTACCGGGATTCACACCGGTCAGAAGATCCATTATATCGGGTTTAAACGCGTAAATTGGAAGCAAGGCTAAATTGCTTGTAGGTCTTTTGGGCTTCTCTTCAACCGCCTTAACCTCAAGAACTCCTCCCGGAGCAGAGTCACCGGGGGTGACCACCCCGTACTTCGATGGGTCCTCCACCTTCCGGACTATCAACGTGGCCGAAGCATCGAGACTGTCGTGCTTTTGTATCAGATCTAAGAGGAGCTTCTTTCCCCTCAGAAGGTACCCGTCCCCCGCATGCAGAAGGAATTCGTCATCGGATACGAAACTCTTGGCCGAAAGCACCGCATCTCCGAACCCTTTAGGCGTTCTCTGGTACACGTACTTGAGCTCGATATCGGATAGAAGGTTTCTGAGGTCTTCTATTTCTGGGCTATATTTCTTTGCACTTTTGAGGGATTCGATATATTCGGGCCGGAGAGTAAAGTAATCCTGAACCATGTGCTCTCCTTCCCTGACCACAAAGCAGAATGACCGGATCCCAAGCTCGTACAACTGCTCAAGAATAAGGTGAAGCGTTGGCTTCATAGATAGACCAGATTTACTGTTCCTGCAATAAAGCGGAAGCATTTCCTTTCTTATTCCTCTTGTCAGAGGAAGCATCCTCGACCCTTCGCCAGCTGCAGTGATCACCGCCCTCTTTACCGGCACGCATGCATCACCCGGTAAGGAGGATAATTGTCTTTCTGTCTGTGTAAATTGAACTTCCGGGATACGAACAAAGACGAGGTTGCATCTGACAATGGCCGAACATCCTAGGGCCCGAAGCTCCGGTAAGGATGGGGATGGGGGCCGATCAACTCAGCTTGAAAGGAAACCAGATCTGTGACGAAAATCGAGTCGTGTCTCTGTTTTGAATCATTATCCCAGCTTTGACTTTTTACAACCTGACACGCGGCCTTGTCCCGACTATCTGCGTTCAAACAAAGCATTATAGCAATCGTTACTGTATCGGTACTATGGTCATCTTGTCTTTCTTTATGCAGTACGGAAGGAGAGGTTATTGATTTCAAAACGTGCGTATTTTTTCGTTGGAACATGACAAGGGCTCATGTGAAAATATTGCTTCGAACCTGAGCAGGTTTAGATAAAACAGATTTCTGTTAACATAGACTAATATACTGTACACTCCGTGACTTGTGACTCGTATTGTCCAGAGTTCTCGTTACCGGCGGACTTGGCTTCATAGGACAGCATGTTGTTAACGCTCTTCTGCGTGAAGGATATACCGTAAGGATACTGGATGTATCGACCGCGAATGTGAAAGACACGCTCATAGACGAGGAGGGCTCCCTTGAGGTGGTGAGAGGTTCGGTAACAGATAGGGACCTTCTGGTTCAGACCACCAGGGAGGTGGATGCCGTTGTGCATCTTGCAGCAATCGGTAACCTTGCGAAGTCCATACACAACCCCCTACAGTATCATGATGTTAATGTAACGGGGACGGTGAATCTTCTTAACTCATCCATAAACAGTGGTGTTAAGAAGTTCGTATTCGCTTCTTCAGGGGCTGTTTACAGACCAGATGTTTCGTACCCTATAACAGAGGACGAAAAGTATGGTCCGATATCACCCTATGCCGTCAACAAGGTATGTGGAGAGTTCTACTGCACAACCTTTTCGAAAACCTATGGCATTGATACATTGATATTGCGTTTCTTCAATGTTTACGGTCCGGGCAGGGAAAGCAGTGGTTACGACGGAGCAGTGACCAAGTTCATGCTAGGGGCACTCAGGGGGGATGCGGTCGAGCTGTTTGGCACCGGGAGCAATGTGCGGGACTATGTATACGTAAAGGATGTGGCCAATGTGATCGGCCTGGCTCTTACGAAGGGGATTTCTGGTGTATTTAACGTCGGAACTGGGAAGGGTGTATCTACTTTGGACCTAGTCAGATCCGTAGAAAGGGTGACCAACAGGAAAATCACCCTTTTAAAAAGGCCTGCAAGACCTGGAGATACAGAATTTCGTGTAGCAGACATCACCAAGCTCAAGTCTGCCCTTGGTTACCAGCCAACGTTTGACTTGGATACTGGTCTGAAGGAGCTGGAGTCTTATTTGAGGAAGAAGTACGGGATCACGTAGGAGACGATATGAACTTCATTACTACTTTAGCCTTTTGTCTTTAAGCGCGATCGAAATTTCCCAACAGTCTTGACCTACCTGAACCCTAGTCGTCTCGATAGATTCCATCTTCGCACGGCTTCTGCTCAGCTGATCAGCGAAAGCTTCCACCCCTAGGGATAAGATCCCCAATCAGACGTCTAGGCCACACCTTTGACTCTTCTTGTGCAGTAAAGATCCACAGCTCCCTCAAAAGCAATTTCAAGGTTCCGAATTGTTAACCATTGGTCAATCCTGTTAAACCGAATCAAGTGGCACAACGAGAAACCTTGACAAGGTATTCGTTCTAGCCGATCAGAGATTGCTGCACACTGGCTTAATGAAATATCGGCATGTGCAATTTGTTCGGCCTTCCGAACGGGCATGGGTGGCGTTAAGTTTTACCTTGTTCCAACCTGGCGTGGATCATAGAATTTCCTCTGAAGCCTCTTCAAACACTTTGACCATCGAGTCGGCCTCCACCCTTCTTCCCAACTTCGGTATGTCTGATGGCGAGGCCTCATTCCTGACGCCGTCGAGGTTCTTCAATACTTCCAGCACACTCTGTACGTTCAAATCGCATGATATTCCAGCCCGGAATTCCCTAATTAGGTTGGCCGCCTCCCCATGTACGTGGCCTATGTTTATGATCGGCTTTCGGGTTGCGATGTACTCGAAAAGTTTCGTTGGCAAAAGCATCTCATGACCCGAAAACAGAAGAAGATAGTCTGCTCCTTTCATCATCGAAAGGCTTACTTCATGCGAGACCGGAGGCAGTATCTTCACTACGTCGCCAAGCCCCAAGTCTGCGATCATCGAGGAGCATTCCTTGCTGACAAAACCTGCCATTATCAGTTTGAACTCGGAAGGTCTTATCACGCCAGTACTGATTGCTATCTTGAGAGCGTTTAACAGCACATAAAACTCGTTGACCCTAAACCCATAAATCGTACCAACGTGTAAAAGGCATTTGGTGTTGAAGTTATATGGCTCAGCTTTTTCAAGGAGACTTTCATCGAAGCCGTTTCTGATCACTCGTACTTTCTTTTTGGTAACCCTAGCCCTTTCGATCAGATCAGCGGTGCTTTGAGATATTGTAAGAACGTCCGTGGCGTGTTGAAGTATCCAGGATTCTACCAACCTCGCCACGAATCTGTGAACCTGGTTGAGCTTAACATATGGATTCTCCGATATCCACTGGTCCCTGTAATCCAGTATATGGGGTAATTTATTATGTCTAGAAACGATGGTTCCAGCCAGAAATCCACTAGCCGGTGAATTCACAGAATAAACAACAGCCTTACCAATCCTCTGAAGAATATAACGGGCGGCCATAACCGCAGGGACAACCCAGGGAAGTGTCGCGTCGCCCAGCAAAACTGGAAGAATATAGCCATTCTGAAGCTGGACTGATTGAGGGGGCAACCGGGGATCGTGAACCCTGACGACATTGACGCATGCAGGAATGTCCTGACTTTCATTAATGTGCTCGCCGAACCTTGAAGTGGTTATCACCGTGACATTCCAACCCCGCTCTGCCAAACTCTTGACAATGTTCACCGTCCTAAAACATTGCACATCGAGTTTAGGGGGAAAATTGTATGCAAAGAAAATTGTATTCTTTGAACCCAAGAATGACTGGCATCGCGCTTTCATTCAATATTTATACGTTGTCCCGGCGAAAACGATCTCGTACGCCGTTGGTAAGTAAAGCTTTTTTAGAACGGTGCATATCTTCGATGATTGTGGATACCACCGAAGTACAGATTGGTTTTCCCCCATATGTGACAAGATTGTTATGGGGGAGCTTTTTGTTTGCTCTTTTGCCGGTATTCGCGCTCACCGCTGCAATGGTACTCGGAAGTCTGTACCTGCTCGAATTTGTGCATGTAATCACTGGCGGGACGTGGACAGGCTTCGATATATTCATGGGCATCATACTTTCAAGGATCATGAGGGTGATGGATATACCGACGCGGGTAGAAGTGGCGAAGAGGTTGACGCCCGCAACATTTTTCATACTTCCGTCCCTTTCAGCCACAGCGATAACTTCTGGAATATATCTTTCCCAGCAGCTCGGGAAATTTAACCTAAGCTCCCCCTGGATCTTGGCAGCCGGTGTGGTGGTACTCATACTCACGATTCAGGGTTTTGGCGTTTTCACACCAAACGGGCTCAGGATCTTCCTTGAGTTGGCCAAGAAGAAGCCTGACACCCAGAAGATAGCCAGACTTAACATGATAAACATCCGTCTTGCCGGAAGCCAGGCCTTGTTCCAGGTTGCGATCATTGTGATCATGGCGCACCTTGCTGTATACTGATGGCGTGCGTGGATGAAGTGAAGGTTTGTGTTGAACCTGGGTGCACTTCTGGCTGCCGTCCTGTTCTTCTGTTTGCTGTGTTTGGTTTATGGATTGATCTATGTCTCTGCTAAACGAGATGAAAGGAAGGGAGAACTAGCAAGCGCTGGTCTATGGCTTCTTCGGATAGTGTTTATTGGAAACTCCGTGCTGTTTTTGATCCTCGCTCTCACTGCCTTTTTGTGAGATGCGGCCCTCTTCTGTTATCGTGGATTGCAGCCTATCCCCTTGTGGCACAAAGCGCAAAATGCTCAGTTTTGATTCCCGTACAGAAGATAGCCATACTGGCTTAATGTTCAAAGCTCTACGTTCCTTGTGCCAGCAATTTTTAAATGAATGAAACCTTACGCCACCCTCCACATAATGTTAAGGCTGATTATTGATACGGACACGGCCGGGGATGACACGACCGCCCTTCTGCTAGCACTCAAATGCGATAGGGCCAAGGTGGAAGCCATCACCATCAACTGCGGAAACATATCGTTTGACCAGCAAGTGGAAAATGCTCTTTATACTGTACAGGTTGCAGGACTGTCCGGTAAGGTTCCGGTTTACCCCGGTGCAAGACGACCGCTTCTGAAGGACTGGACAACAGTTGAGGAGGTCCACGGCAGAGACGGTATGAGCAATTCTTACTTCCCCAAGGCAGTGCAACGTCCTGAAAACAAACATGCTGTGGACGCGATCGTGGAGATTGTCAACGAAAATCCGCATGAAATCACCTTCATAGAACAGGCACCGATGACCAATCTGGCCCTTGCGATTAGGAAGGATCCAGGGATTGTGAGAAAACTGAAGAAAGTGTATTTCATGGGAGGAACAAACCAGTACTTGGGCAATGTGACACCTGCCGCCGAGTTCAACATATGGGTCGACCCTGACGCGGCAAAGGTTGTGTTGCACTCGGGGGCTGACCTCACCATGGTTGGATGGGAGATATGCATGAGATACGGGCTCATCACCCCTAGAGAAATAAGTGAGATACGTCGTGTTCGCACACAGCTGGCGGAGTTCTTCGTTAAGGTCAATTCAGTGCCCAGAGCATTTCTCCGGCGGAGCACAGGTATCGATGCTATTCCTTCGCCCGACGGCATAACTGTAGCCATAGTCCTCAATCCTTCTGTCGCAACCTTGACGAAGAAAAGATACATTGATGTAGACAATGCAAGCGAAATCAGCAGAGGCGCCACATGGGTTGATGAACTCGGTGTGATGGGAAGAGAGCCTAACGTAAATGTGGTATACAAAGCATCGAAGAAAAGGTTCTATTCAATGCTTCTTAACATGCTGAAGGGAGAAAAGTATTGAGTCACAATTGAGGCTTGCATATCAGTTTGCTCTAGCTTGGGGGCAATTTATTCAGACTCTGACCGCAAGAAGTGGGAGAAGGAAGAAACTCGAGACAGCGTGACGTTCTCGCTCGCACGCCGTTTTGAATTCGTGTTGGAGAGGGGTTCGGGGTTGCTACAGGGTTCACCGTCGGTGATCACGCTTAAAGAACACGCCATCAACATACGAACTTCTCCAGACCAGTTTCCGGTTTTCTGGACCAACTATCCTTTTCCTGGATTTTTCATCCATTCCCCCACACACCGGTTCGCTTTGTACTTCACAGAAGATTCAGGCAGTGATACGTCTGACCTTCTTATGTTCCTTTTTCTTCGTTCAGTCATCCATCCTATCATGATTGGAATTTTTCAGCTGGCCCCCTTTTACCTCTGACCGAGCATCCTCCGCCTCCCTCAACCATGGCTGAAGGTCTCATCGTGCTGTGCAAATCCTGATGAGCTAGCCTCCGGAGAACCTGCTTGATTTATACGTGCGAAATAAATGTATAAACCCATTTGTCGTCCAATCTAAGTATAGATTGCCCCACAAACATCATACAGGGTGGCCTTGATGGCCTCATAACATTCGACTACTTGTCATACACAACATTGTAAGAAAACTATATTCATTTTAGCCGTGTATATTATTTCTCGTTTATTGTATATGAGTCAACCGATATCATATTGAGATACACTTCTAAGAACGGCCTTTAAAATTAAATGATAATCTGCTTGTCGTCTCTCGCATAACCCTATTGTGATTTTTGCTGGGCTTCTCTGTGTAACAGCCTCTATGCCAGTCAGCTTCTACTTTGCTTAACAATTTGTCTTTGACACTCACCATCTGCACTTGCGGTTGAGAAAGACCGGGGGGTACGATGGTAGCAGGCTAAGAGTAAAATTTCAGTCTTCGGCAAAAAATGCTTGTGACAAAAGCCCAAACGTATGGCTGCTTAAAGGACCGAGAGTATCTAAGAAGCAAGCGGACAGAGAATTGATATTGATGTCAAATCACAAGTTACCAGTGCATTTTGATCAAAGGAAAAAGTTAAAACCGAGAAGCCGACGCCGTGATGTTAGCAGAAGTATATCTAAAAGGAAAATAGAATAAAGCTTTACAAAATACAAAGGTGATGACAGAATGAATAGAATTTTATTGCGTAGGACGTTATTCGGCAAGAATGGATTGCATAACACTATCAATCTACTCAAAAAAGAAGGGAATCTTACGTGCCCAAACGGTTTCAAGTTTCGCTTCAACAAGGAAAACGAAAAGGATGTTAAGAAGTTGTTTGCATTTTGCTTATTCTATGGGGTGAAGTTCTCTGACAGCCTGGGGTACTGGCACTTTTCAGATGGTATTCTGACGACGCCTAGTGGTGTAAGGTTTAATGTAAAGATGTTCAATCCCCTGATTTTTTCGGAAACATTCTTGAGCGATATACATTTTTCCGATTTCGAGCTTAAAGATAAAATTATCGTCCAGGCAGGCGGCTTCATCGGCGACACCGCATTATATTATGCCTCGAGGGGCGCAGTGGTGTACTCTTTTGAACCGGACCCAAATTCGTACGATCTCGCATTACAAAACATAAAGCTGAATCCGGAATTATCGAAAAGTATCATAATGAAGAACTACGCAATAGGAAAGGACGAGGAGATAGATTTCCCAATCGATCCTAGTGGCAGCGGCGGTTCATCGGTTTATTCCGTCGCAGGCAAAGAAACCATCAAGGTAAAGAGCGCAAGCATCTCCAGAATACTTGATGAGTTTAATATACAGGCGCCATTTCTCTTAGACCTGGACATAAAGGGCAAGGAGTTTGAAGTAATCAACGATGTGGCCATCCAAAAATTCCAAATGGTAAGAGTAGAGTACTCACCAATAATCGATAATAGAAGGGTTGGGGACCGCAAAGAAATCATCGATAAACTGAAACAATATGGATTTAATAAGATAAGGGTCTTTAAACATAACGAATTTCCCTTTGATTTAAATGATCACGGAACAATAGAAGCAAGGAAATAAGATCGTACCAACACAATTGCGTGCCCCTACATACAAAGAATTGTACTGCCCCCTACAGCTAGCCATTACAAAGTATGGCGAAATAAAGCCGCTAAAGGCTCATAAGCTACATCAATACTTCCGCAGATATAGAAAATACGTATCTGTTAGGTTGCTTATGAGATAAATATAAAGGAATTTGGCGAATCACGTAAATTAACTGCGGATGTGAATTATTTTGCAGATGGGATATCTTACTATTTCCCCTACCTTCCATTACTAAAGTGCAATAGGCCCCAAGACGCGTGATTTGCTAATGTAATCAGAAAGAATGAAAGGAAAACCAAGCTTTTCCTATGAAAACAAGGGCCCCCTCAAACTTTGCGAATGGGCCTCTACCAATCGTCATGTCACCTTCAAAGACAGTGATATTCATACGAGTAAGAAACGAATGGCGTCTATCCAATCTTACCTAACTATGATAGTGGGCCGGAAGAGATTTGAACTCCTGACCTCGTGATTATCAGTCACGCGCTTTGGTCGCTCCCGCGCTCTAACCATGCTGAGCTACCGGCCCGCAAGCTCTCGCCTCAGTCTGTATGATATAAAAATTTAGCAAATGAGGGAACAAGGGAAAGACAAACCCCTGTGGAGGGAATCTTAAACCAAAGGATGCGGCGCATGAATCTGGTACCTTTCGAATTGTATCGAAATTCGTACCTTTGATGGCAGCTTTCCTTGCCCCTAATTCTACCAATCTCAAATCCGTGAGGGGTCCCACCTTACGCAGATACCGATCCGGTTCACACAAACGTTCGAAAATCGTTCCTGCTATTTCTCTATCTCCTTTCCTTTACTTCTGTGCCAGCTCTTGATGTTTCAAGATCCGTCTCTTCTATTAGTTTTTGCTACCTTTGGTGATCGGTCTCTCGATCATGCAACCGCAAACCATAGTGTTTACCTATGTTTCGAATGTCTGGCTCCCGAATGGGATTCCTTCTTCGGTTGCGGTATAGTTAAGGATAATACTTTTTTAATGACGGATATGGGCGTTCGCATGCCGGGCTGGTAGTTCAGCGGTAGTAACGCCCGCCTTGCACGCGGGAGGTCGCGGGAGGCATGAAGGTTGAATTCATGTCCGCGAATTCGAGTCCCGCCCAGTCCACCATAAGAATTCGCCCGGCAAACAAACTTCTGGCAAAACAGCGCGAGGTATTCTTTGGCAGTTAAAACTATCGACAGGTTGCTGGACAAATGTACTTTAAAGCAAGGCGTTTGGGTATGATATCATTTGTTCCCGAGGGTCCTAAAGATTGGTGTTAAAGGTGCCACAAAATCATTTGCATTCTCATTTAGCAGACGAAGAGGTTTGGGGAAACAAAGAAACCCCACACTCTTTAGCGGAATGAATTTGTGTCCCGATTAAATTTGTATTTATCAAGGACAACATCCATGATAGCTAAGGTGGGGCACACCGGAGGCCAAAAGTTTCTCTTCCCTGTATAAGGAAAGGGACACCTGTTGCTAAGGCCCTGCAAGGGGATGCTGGACTGGTGGACATGGGGGAGCCTCTGGAACCATGTAAGTCCATGAAGAATGGCTATGGCTCCAAGCTTCCATGGATGTAGGAGGAATCCCAGCCCCTGATAACAGGGTAGCTTCCATGCCAAACGCCCAGAGGACTGCGCAGGCAAGCACCTCGGCAACCCGCAGAAAAAGTATAGAAGCCAACGGGTTCACCCGTTGGAGGATGTCACCCTGCTTAATCAATCCTTCCTATCTGTCAGATAAAGCATAATGTATATGGCCGACAGAGCGGCAGCACCGTATAAAATCAGCCCTGAAAGTATGTTCGAAATAAGCGGAAGCTGCGACTGCCAGTAAGGGCCTGCCCTATAACCGATGTACACCAGTGCGGCACTCCATCCAAGAGCCCCAGCGAAGGTGAGCATGATAAACTGTTTTAGATCCATTTCGAAGAATCCTGCCGGAAAGGATATGATTGAACGAAGTCCTGGAATGAACCGAGCGATAAAAACGCTCCATCCTCCCTTTGAGTTAAACCAGTTTTCTGCGCCAACAAGTCTGCCTTCGCCAAGACCCATCTTTCCCATTAAGGACACAACGGCCGGCCTTCCTATCCATAGCGCCACATAATAATCTACTAGGGCGCCTCCAACCCCAGCGAGAGTTGCTACCAATACAGCGGCCCAAAGGCTCATACTGCCCTGATACACAAGGTATCCTGCGAAGGGTAGAATCACTTCGCTCGGTATGGGAAGGGATGCACTTTCAAGGAACATCAACACGAACAGCCCTACGTAACCGAGTCCTGCTGCCCAAAGGCTGAAACCGGAAAGGGATGTGGGGCTCAATAATGAGGCCAAACGCCCTTCCATTGGTAGATCAAATATATCCAGTATCTCTATCAGGGAAAGGGACAGGAAGATTGCTGCAGCTACAAGTATGTACCTCGACCTGGGGATGCCACTATCCCACCCTCTGAACTGCAGTGTTCCGGCCAACTTTCTTACGGCTTCACGATCCTAGGAAAGATGCCTTTCAACCTTTTCCACTTTTTGCTGCATATGCGAACTTTTGGAGATACGAGACGCATATGCATGTATGTATGTATGTATGTATGTTTATGCTATCTATGCTTATGACGCCCACCAGCACGGCTAAATAAAGCACAGGACGAATCTTTGGGGTTGAGGATAAGGAAACCAGACGATCTAAAAAAGCTAATTCGACAGTTACCGGATTATCCCGTAAAAGGGGTGATCTTCCTTGATGTCACACCTGTGTTCAAGGACAGAGATGCACTAAACTACATCGTGAAGACTCAGGCCGAGGTGTTCAGAAATAAAGGGGTTGACATCGTGGCAGGGGTAGAGGCCAGAGGGTTCATCGTGGGGGCACCTTTGGCATACGAACTCGGGGTGGGTTTCGTACCCATAAGAAAGCCGGGAAAACTACCCTGGAAGAAGAGATCAATCACCTACGATCTCGAATATGGTAAGGAATCGGTGGAGATTCATGAAGATGCTGTCGAAAGAGGGCAGAAGGTGCTACTTGTTGATGACCTGCTCGCCACCGGAGGGACCGCAAGAGCTGCAGCAACTCTGCTGAAGGAGCTCGGCGGCAAGGTTGTCGCGATATCCTTTGTGGTTGAGCTTTCCCACATAGGAGGAAGGTCGAAGCTGAAGGAGTACGAAGTTCAATCTATTATACGTTATACCAAGGAAGGCAACCGACTTGTGTGAACTGAAGGTCTGATTAACGGCTGCACGATTAAATGGTCTTAACGAAGATATCTTTGCCGTTTACCGTTACCAGTTCTTCGGTTCAACGGGACCGTGTTATGATTATCGGGATACCGGTCTTTATATCTGCAGATACAGCTCCTCCCCTATTGGTAGAAAGCTCCATGTATCCGCTGCTTCCCTGTATCAGGCCAGCAGCCGTTATTGAAGCATATGAAGACGAAAGAGCTGCATGAAAGCGCTGCTCCCCGATCTCAACCACAAACCCTCTGCTCTTCTGCGCCCAAAAGAAGAAGTCGCCACCGGTTACATCCAGTACGGCGTTACCAAAGCTGTCCACATAAAGAATATGGGCGATGATTTTGTCCTCTCTGATATCTGGTTTGGTGAACTTGTATTCATGGACGTTGTTAAGCTTTGGTCCAACCTTGGAAAATGGGTAACCTTCGACAAGGTGCGCAGCCGTGGGGGCGAACACATCCCTTCCATCAAAGGTTCCTCCTCTTCTTAACGTTATTTCTTTTGAGGTAATTTCACGGACTTCATACACTGGATCCATGCGCACGGCCTCGTATAGAAGCCCGTTGTCCGGCCCCACGAAGTAATGATGTCTCGTCCTGATTGCTATGCATCTTCTGTCAGAGCCCACACCTGGATCAACAACAGCGACTACAGCTGAGGATTCGGGCAGGTACCTTGCCGCCTGTGCCAGAACGAAGGATCCAGAGGGTATATCGAATTTTGGTATTTCGTGGCTGATATCGATTATTTCAGAGGTTGGTGAAATCCGTTTTATCACGGCCTTCATCTGAAACACGTACTGGTCTCTGAGCCCAAAGTCCGTCATAAGGCATACTGTGCCCATGGATACGTCACGACAAACAAAGATTAAAAACGAAATGCAACTTCCGGATGATTGATATCGGGTGACTGATCCAGGTTTTTTGTTACATTGGTAATCTGTTTGCAAACCATGATATACCCGAGTCATGGTGAGTAAGATTGGTGAAGTTTGAATCGGATAAAGGCAATGATTGATTTTGTTTACGTAGCTACGGAGGTATTGGTTTGAACAGGGGTAGGCAAAGTGCGCTGATCATAGGAGCTGGTGTGATCGGGCTTTTCGTCGCATACTTCCTTTCTTCTGGTGGTATGGATGTAACTGTCGTAGAGAAGGAGACGAAGTTTGGAATGGGAGTTACGTCGGGTCAGGCTGGTGTCATACACGTAGTCCAGCTCCCGTTCGGTTCAAAGAAGAGCAGGCTAGCACGTAGGGGAAACCGCCTGTACGACGAGCTGCGCGATGTTCTTGGAGTGAAGATTCTCCGGGTTCCTGCTATTTTGGTGGTTACCAGCTTTATACAAATACCGTCGCTACCTTTTGTCTACCTTTACCTGTGGCTGAACCTTCGAAAAGATTTTTCTGTGAAGATGGTTAGACGTAGGTCGATCGTAGGAATAGAGCCGTCCTTATCTAAATGTGTCAGGGCAGGGATAGTAATTGATAGATATGGTACGATAGATGTTGAGTCCCTACTTTCAGGGCTCGAAAGGAAGCTCAAAATCAACGGTGCACTTCTACAGTACGGAACAACTGCGTGTGGGGCGGAGAGGAAGGATAGATGGATACTTTATACAGATCACGGGGAGTTTACAGGAGATTGGATAGTGAACGCGGCAGGTCTTTATGCAGATGATGTTGCTACCATGTTGGGGAAGGATTTCGGTCGTCTTGAGCCCGGAATGGGTGTTATGGAGGTTTATTCGGGAATGGAACTTAAAGCCGTGGTTGCTCCACTTGCCCTGGAATATGGCTCAAGAACCAAGGGAGGGGCAATTATACCTACACCCGACGGCTCGGTGATCGTTGGACCCAACCTGAGAATGGCGTCTTCGAAGGAAGATAGAAATTTTGGCCCAGAGGACATCCAACAGCTAGAATCAAAATTCCATCATCTGATAGATAGATGGGGTAAGCTGGAAAGGGTGTACACAGGTGTGAGACCACTTTCACCGACAAAAGATTTCATTATTGATATTGATCATAAAATGAAGGTTGTGAACCTTGTTGGCATAGAGTCCCCCGGGCTCACGGCTGCACCTGCCATCGGAGAGCTGGTGGCTAATCAGATATGCGAGAAAGATGAAGGTGTCCAACGGGAAGTGCTCACCACATGACCGAGTTGTATTCCTGTGTTGATGTCGGAACGACCCGTGTCAAGCTCAATGTTTATGATGAAGAACTGAACAGACGTTACGCAGAATCTGTGCACATTCCCCTAGAACAGGGGACTCAGGATCCACAGCAACTGTTCCAGGTTGTAAAGCATCTTCTGGAAAGAGGCCGTGATGAGGGTGCAAGATCCGCAGGCCTTGCAACTTACAGAGCCTCGCCTGTTGCGTGGGACCGAGAAGGTCGACCCCTTACGCCTGTCGTTACGTGGATGGACCCATCAACAGAACTGGTATGGAGAGAATTACCCGAGTGGAAGAAGTTGATGGGAAGAATCAGACCACTCGACCTTGTAATCTCGCCAAACTCTCCTATCATGAGATTTCTAAAGGTGAAAGGGCTGGAAAAGGAAGGAACCAAGGACAAGATGGTGTGGACTATCGACTCTTACCTTGCTTACAGATTGACAGGCAGGTTCGTTTCTGACGTGACCAATGCCTGCACCACAGGGATCATCAACCCGAAGAGTCTCGAGCCTATAGAGCTGCTGAAGTCCTTGTTTGGAATTAATCAGGATACACCGGAACTTATCGAAAATGCCGAAACAATTGGTACATTCGAAGGAATAGAATTGAACTGTCTTGTAGCTGACCAGCAGGCGGCAGCCATAGCTGAAGGTGTGATCGAGCCAGGGGTGGCAAAGGTGACGAATGGCACAGGAACGTTTGTAGATATCCCAACACGGGAATACACCAGAAGAGACGACCTGATCCCGGTCGTTTTGCTCAGGCACAAAGGGGCAAGCTATTACGGTTTGGAGGGGTACCTTCCCACCACCGGTGTCGCGGTTGACAGGATGATAAGTATGGGATTAATCAAGGATTACACACAGCTGGAGGCGGGGGGGAATGGAGAGGAGGATGTTTTCTTTATGCCATCACTTGCAGGTCTGGTCATCCCAAAGCTGCCTCATGTTAAAGGTGCAATTTATGGTCTGGGTTTGGAAACAGATTCAGCGAAGATGGTGTCGGGGTTGCTTGATTCCATCGCTTTTTTTGTCAGGCTCGTAATTGAGCGATCCAAGGAAAAGTTATCCTATCTAAGGGTAAACGGTGGCCTGTCAGGTTCGGACCGGCTTTGCAAAAAGATCTCCGCTGCCACCGGTTTGGTTGTGGAAAGAAACAGAGATCTGGAAGCAACTTCCAGAGGGGTAGCTCTGCTTCAGATGCTTTGCAAGGGTAGGACTGACATCAAGGGTATCAGGGATATCTCAAAGCCCGTGAGATATGAAAGTCAAGATGATCGTGGTGGTGGCGGTAAGGGCTCGGAGTTCGTTCGGGGTCAGAAGTCAGACATCTTTATTGACAAGTCTCAGGATGTTGAAAGGAGGTATCTGAAATGGCTGAACCGGATAAATTGGTTGAAGAGCTTGAAAAAATACTCCCCGGAAGAGTAATAAGAAATGTATCAGGTTACTTGAAGGATTGGTGGCCTCTCTTTTGGGTGGACAGGAACGCCTCCGGTGAAGCAATCGCTGTTGTAAGACCCGAAAACATAGATGAAATATTGAAACTCGTTAGATTCGCAAATTCATCAGGTTTGAAAATAATTCCAAGGGGTGGAGGAAGCTCGGTAACTGGCTCTTCCGTCCCACAGGGTGGTGTGGTGCTGGATATGAGGGGGCTGAATCAGATTCTGGACCTCGATGAGTTCAACAGAACTGTGACAGTGCAGGTGGGTGTGGCGTTGGATGAACTGGAAAGGAGGTTAAATGCAAGGGGATACACCCACTCACAGTTTCCGCAGTCATTTGATCAGGCCACCGTAGGCGGATACATCTCCACCTTCGGCTCTGGGCAATACAGCACCCTTTACGGTGGTGTAGAAGAATCTGTGTTGAGGGTGGAGGTTGTAATTCCCTCAGGAGATGTGCTTTGGACAAGGATGACAGGATCACCAAGATCTTCTATGGGCCCAGACCTGTCGAGGCTGTTCATCGGAGCAGAAGGGTCTCTAGGAGTGATAACGGCCGCCGAACTCAAAATAAGGAAACTGCCAAAGCATTTGTGGAAGGCTGCCTTCGTATTCAAGGATTATGAATCGGCTCTTAACGAATGCAGGTCGCTGATGGACCTGGATGTAAAGCCGGCCGCCTGCAGAGCGTACAATGAGACCGAATCCATTTTTCAGTTCGGAGAACAGAGGTGTGTAACCCTTTTGGTTTATCATTTTTCTTCACGTGAAGTGATGGAGGATGTCGTGAATGAGGTGAGTGCGCAGTTTGGGCAATCAGCGGAGCCTCTAAGTTCCGAACTCGTTGATCTTTGGCTGATGCGCAGGTTCAACTACAGGGAGGAGTTGAAAGGGGTGCAGAAGATGGGCTACCTTCCTGAGACGGTTGAGGTGGGGGTAAAGTGGGGCAGACTATTTGAGCTTTACAAGGATGTTGTTGAGCGGTTCAAGAAGGAGGAAGGCGTGGCAGGCGTGGGAGCGCATGTGTCTCACCTATATGACCAGGGTGCTTGCATTTACTTCACCTTCATCTTCAAGCCTGAAAAAGATGTTTACTGGAGAATCTGGGACACCATGTTCGATGTGGCCAAATCACATGAAGCAACGCTTTCCCACCATCATGGCATGGGGGCTTTAAAGTCCAGGTACGCAGAGCGGGAGATACCCGTAGTTTTGATCCAGGCGATCAAGAAGGGGTTGGATCCGAATGACATTTTACAGGGACAGATCCGCAGCTAAATTCACCGATATCGTTGCACTGACAAATGCTGCTGAGCTTCGGAGATTCTCTGGTTAGCACCGGTAGAAACAGTTAACTGGCTGAAAAGCTGATTGAACGGTTGGTATGACCGAGTTCGGATTCTTCGGGCCCACAGAAAGGCATTTTATCCCACACGGCGGCTTCTGCATATCGGTTTTCGGAATTTTAAGATCCATGGATGGTGGATTGCTAGTTGTAAGGCCCAAAAAGCATCCAAAGTGGGAGGAGTGGGCCCCGAACTGGAGAATATACGACGAAGCCTCAATGGAAATGGAGTTCAAAAAGTGGCGTTTCCCGAGCACCTACGTTAAGATGGGTGAACATCCGCAGGACGCAATTGCGAGGGTGATGAAAGACCAACTGGAATTCGATGATTACAGCGTTGAATACTCCGAACTTCTGAATTATTACTATCCGAGCAGGAGATACCCCGGAAACATGCACTGGGATTATTGCTTCATATATTATGTCAAAAGTAATGCAACACCGAAACCAAAGCCGTGGTTTTCCGAGATAAGATACGTTTCATTTCAGGTGCTAAAGGAAGGAGATTTTGGGAGTGCACAAGGAGCTTTGTTAGAAGTACTCAGTACCAAACCTAACCAAAGGATGTTATGACCGGCTGCCCTAATAACACACCCCGACCAAGCATGGATTAAATTTAATTATCATTAAAAACAATGTAGACCGTGTTCAGACTGTTCTTAATTTTCTTCTCGCTGATCCTGTTCGCAGCCCCTTTCACACCTGGAATTGTTCATTATTTTGCGCTTAATGGGGCGACCTTCGCGTTATGCGAACGACTCCATAGCAACGGTTTTCATCCTAATTCGTTCATAACGCATCCACCAGAACTTTTGCCCGCCAAACCAAACATCGTGGAAACCTATTCCCAGCAAGCCGGGATTGGGTCAAGCCAAGCAAATTGGGATGAACAGATAGGACTCACATTTACTCAATCCTTCGTTTCTTTATCTTACAACGTAACGGCGGTAGCGCAGACCGACCAGAACGGTTACGGTCCTGCGTACTTGCTGAATGGCCTGACCGATACTGGTTACTGGTACCAGGTTGGCTTATCCTACGATTGGCCTTACACAACAGGAGGGTATTACAACGGTTTCGCAATGAATTACGAGGTTTTCTCACCCCAAAAAACACCGGTGTATCCGGGATCGGGGGGCGGCTTGGCTTCCCTATCGGGCCCTGTCAATCCCAATGATAAGGTGCTTCTGAGCCTTTCAATAAAAGGAGGATTCGTTGTGATGTCGGTGTATGATTGGAACACAGGAGCAACAGCGACACAAAGGTTCAGCTCCGAGTCTTCATCCTACTTCGAAGGTCTAACTTCGGGTAACAGCAATCAGAACGGATTTTTTACAGGACTGATGACCGAGCAGTACCATACAACAGAATACACTGGCGGGGAGGAACAGGTAACCTTTACGGAATCAGAAAGCCCCATCTCTTCAGCATGGATGTGGATAGACGAATGGAACACAAACACAAGCCAGATAGCATTTTCAGATTCGACGACATCTCCGGTGGTATTTTCAAATCCAAATGTTTTGGTAAGCTACCAGGCTGACGGCGCGGTGGAGTATGCCGACGGTTACGAGTTCTTGACGGGTGAGTCTCAGCTTGTACTTGATGTCACATATCTTCCAATACTTGCAGACGTTGGAACCCCGGCTGTGGCCGATCTAGACCTTACAGTTACGAATGGAACCCCGCCATTTACAACTGTAACCTTTCTGGACGGAAGGGTCGCTGGGATTTTTACGTCTTCGAACAGCACCTTCCAGATTATGGATAACCTGGGAAATCTCTCAGCAGGCTCTCACACGTTGTCGGTAGAAGTCATCGACTCAAAGGGGCTTGTGGCTGCGTCAAAGGAGATCGCATTCTATGTTAACCTCGACCCCTCCGTAAACATAGTTACAAATGGTCTGTCATTCGATGTGGGGCAGACTGTAAACATAACGACCGATATAAGTGGTGGGACACCGCCGTACAATGTCGTCCTATACCTGAACGGTGCCAGACAATTGGGTGAGAACTCGGTTCGCGTCGAAGAAACTGGGATAAATATCGTATATGCGAATGTCACTGATGGTGCCGGTTATATTGTAACTTCGAATGAGCTCATTCTCCATGTACAACCCGACCCTGTAGTGGACGTGAATCTATCAAGGTACGTCACAGATGTCGGCATCCCGGTTAACATCTCAGAAACGGTATCTGGTGGCACCCCACCTTACACAGTCGTGTGGTTCGTAAATGGAACCCTTCTTTCTTCAAATCAGAACACGAGCTTTTCTCCATCCGCTTCCGGAAAGTTTGTTATGGATACAATAACTAAAGATTCAGCTGGTTATGTAATCGAAAGCGGCCCACTCGAACTTCAGGTGAATCCGCCAATCGTTCTCTTGAGTTATAGTGTTACGCCATATTCCACGAATTTCTTTCTAAGCAACAACACAGCCACCTTTGATGTATCGGTTAAAGGAGGCACCCTTCCCTATAACTACACTTGGCTGCTGAATGGTGTAGCCTTAGCCACCACATCCCAACCCCGATTCACATACTCGCTTGGTGCGATGGGTGTAAATCAGTTAGGTGTAACGGTAGAAGATGGTGCAGGTGCAACCATTGAATCTTCCTCGGTATACATCCAATACAGCTTTGACTTTGCCCATATAGCTGAATTTGTGTTATCCGTAGTTCTGGTGATCGCATTATTCGTTGCCGTCCTTCTTGCTACCCAAAGGAGAAAGGTCGATACTGTTCAAATAACGTCACCTCCTGGAATGGACTTTATCCCCTGATGCCACCTCAGATGATTATAGTACAGCATGAATAGGTTCAGGAATAAATTGAGAGATTTTATTCCATTAACCCTTGCATTGATGTTATTACAGAACCTTCTTGTCCTCTCCTTCAACGTTCTGAAGTATCTTTCCA